>Ga0182027_10009479_pt1 | contig 13983 bp, 11 predicted proteins | sample 712E1DmetaG_FD_121300 | JGI IMG/M metagenome (GOLD analysis project Ga0182027, IMG submission 121300) | Permafrost microbial communities from Stordalen Mire, Sweden - 712E1D metaG (Illumina Assembly) | ecosystem: Environmental > Terrestrial > Soil > Wetlands > Permafrost | place: Sweden...
TAAGATGGTCGGCGATAAAAATGGGAATTACACCATTGACTTTAACACATTGATGATCAGCCCCGATACCCGGGCAACAGCGAAAGCCTGGTTTGATTACCAGTTTGTCGGCTTCAACAAACTCGGTGATAAGGTTGGAAGTAGTTTGGTGATTACGAAGCAGATTTACTATACTAAGGATTGTCCGTAAGCCGGATTGGATCAAAAATAGCCGAGGATTGTTTCCTCGGCTATTTTTGTTTATAGACTCGTATCTATGCGGTTGGAACGGCAGGCTTCTTTGCCAGCGCCTCGCGTCCCCACAGCCAGGTCGCGCCCAGCCCGAAGAGCACGACGAACAGGTTCAGCAATCCGCCCAGAACGGTGGGAATCAGCGGGAAGGATAACAGACCGATCACCAGCACCGTGATTAGGACACCGATCACCATCGGCCAGAATTTGTTATCTGCCAGTGGTGATTTGAGTTTGGTTAAAATCCATTTTCCAAGCATCATACCGAAGATCAGTTTGGCGAGGAATGCGGTCACCAGCACAAACCCAACGATGAGTGCGAAGAGTGCCAGAATGCCAAGCCAGATCACGGTTCCACTTAGACCGCCCAGGGTCAGCACGCCGAAGAGGATGGCGCCCAGGATCGCGACAAACAGGATCAACAGGATCACAAAGAAGAACGCCGCGCAGGCCACCACGCCCCAGCCTAGACTCGGCCAGAACTTCGACTCCAGTTTTTCCATCGGTTTTTTGATCAAGGTTGGGATCAGCCACAGCAGGAGCAGGCCGATCAAAATCAAGGTCACGAGCGAGCGCAGCAGGCCCAATGACCAGTTCGCTACTTTTAGTGCCGGGCTTTCTGCCACGATTCTGGCCCTGGTATTTTCGTTCGCAGGCGGAACGGTACGTGAGATCTTTCCGCTGATTGTTCCGGCCGGGAAGGTTAAATCCTTGGATTGAGTGTAATCGAGGTTGCCGGATATTTTTGCGGCCGGGTCTATCGTAAGGCCGGGATTGACCAGCGGAACGGGAACAGTGGATTGCCCCATGAACATGCTCGGAGGCGGGCCGGACTGGCTCTGATTGTCTCCCACTTCGGCTTTGACGTTGCCGCCAACATTCCCTGCAATATCCAAAGCGCCGGTTGCGGCCTGAAGGTTGCGTGCCACGTTTCCACCTGCCAGGATTTGTCCGCCCGCGAAGACCAGGTCGCGGCCGATCACACTGCCTTTTCTGGACTCAAGGCTGTACCCCGCCCCGACCACATCTTTGCCGATATTGGCCTTTTCGCCGATGTACAACACAGAACCGGCAATCCGGCTGGCGCCTGTGACCGTGCCATTGATGACGATGGTTTGTCCTGCGGCGATCAAATCGCCATTGATGGTGCCGTTGATGGTGATCGTCTGCCCGGCCGCGATCACATCGCCGTTCACCGTTCCATCGAGCACGAACTGGTTGGCCCCGACATACACATCGTCGTTGACCACGTCTCCTGCCTGGATCACGACCTTATCTCCGCCGCGGCCGTCGAAGGCGTAGGCGGGAGTGGCAATAAGAGCCATCAGCGCCAGCAGGGTCAGAATACTGAAAACTTTATGGGTTTTTGACATTCCATTCTCCTTGTTGAAAGATCTGTACGGAACAAATTTCCATCCATACTTTGATCTACGTACATAAAAAGAACCGGTTGCAGTCATTGCAGCCGGTTCTTGATTTTTAGCGATGGCGGAAACGTTTCGTAATGCCTTTTCTCAACAATTCAATTGCCTCTAAGTTCTTGCTTTCTCTCGCATAATCAAGTGGGGATTTGCCTTCGGCAGACTTAATATCCACATCGGCGCCATGGAAAAGTAGGGTCTGGATGGTCTGCATATCGCCGTTTTGTGCCGCGGCATGCAGCGGGGTGAAGCCGCCTTCCTGGGGCGCATTGGGGTCGGCGTCATGCTCAAGCAGTAGTTTCACAATGGCAGTATGTCCGCCGGACGCCGCAGAATGGAGCGGCGTGACCTTCATTTTTATTCGCCGATGATTTTCACCAGCACGCGCTTGCGGCGGCGGCCATCGAACTCGCCGTAGAAGATTTGCTCCCACGGACCAAAATCAAGCTGGCCGCCGGTGATGGCAACCATCACTTCGCGCCCCAGCACCTGGCGTTTGAGGTGCGCATCGGCGTTGTCTTCGCCCGTATCGTTATGACGGTATTGGCTGACCGGTTCGTGCGGTGCGAGGTTCTCCAGCCATTTTTCATAATCCTGATGAAGTCCGTGTTCGTCATCGTTGATGAACACGGAAGCGGTAATGTGCATGGCGTTCACAAGTCCGTCGCAATTACCACTTTGAGATATCACCAAATCTGGTTCTCCTGCTGTCACAACCGCCGGATTAATAACCAATCGTTTGAAACAGTTTCGTTGTCGAAATCGCTGTGAGGGAGGAAGGGCTTTTTCCAAAACACCGATAAACAAAGTGGGAATAGCTCATCGCATCGCAAGAGGAAACTGTCTCTTAATCAGTGGGTTCAGGGTTCAAGTCTCTGGTCGGTCACTCAAAATTAAGCACTTTTTACTCGAAAGGCCCCAAACTTGGGACTTTTTCGTTAAGTACGGACGGTGAGTGTATAGGGATTGTCCATATGCTTCATATGGAAAGTTTGCATTTGCAGTAAATTCGTTTGAGGATTTTAAGTGTACGCGTAATCTGTTGGCTATAACTGTATTGTGCTCAGTTCGACTTTTCATATTCTACGGAGCCAGAGCAGGTTGGGAATGATTGATTCGGTGATTTCCTCCTTCCGACACTTTGAATAATCCTTCACCCTCTTGAGCAACCATTTCCATACGTATGGTCTTACCAAAGTTGCTTGACGAATCGGATGTTTTGGAACGCGCATGCCACACATGGGTTAGTTTCGTCAATTTTCTAGGGTTTATTCGCGGCATTCGCAAATTCGCGTTAAGGGTTTCCGACTTTGGTAAAGCCATGTTTCCATACGCCCTGTACATTTCGCGGTTCTAACAATAGGATTACAATGACCAGTAATCGCACCTAGATGTATTGATTCATGATGTCCAGTTACTGACCTTTCGCTGAAATTAAAATGACTTTCGCGAATTTCGCGCTTTTGTTTGCCACTTTTGCCATTTTGTCGCTAAAAAACGAAAATTTGTCTGGATCATTTTATGAATTTCGAGTTCTCTGGATTAGGCCAAAAAACGATCCGCCAAATACAGGTTGTTTGCGGAGAAGACCGCCATATATGGTGGTTTGGAAATTCGCTATTTCACCAAAAATTTCAGCGGATGGACAGCAGTTATGCACTGAAGACTATGGCTGGACCGGGAGTTGAGGTAAGCTAAAATGCCAGACGATACCGCCCTTCATTTTTCGCTGTCCTTTTCTCTGGATAGGGATGAGTTTTTTCGTAGAACCTGTCCAAGTTGCGGTAGAGATTTCAAGACGAAAGTTGATCCTGCAGATATGTCTTCAATTCTTCAACCTGCATTTCGGAGGATTGAGGATGAAATCGGTGGAATCAGTTTATCTACTTCTGAAGGAAAGCAAAAAAGTCCCCAATATCTTTCCTGCCCTTATTGCAATTATCGTGCCGAGTCGGGAGATATGCTAACGGAGGAATTCCATTTATACTTACACCGATTTGTTTTGCGCGAGTATGTCTTGCCAAGCATCCATAAGATGTTTTCCGAATTTTCAGATGGCATCAACCGATCATCCCATCCAATGGATACTTTCGGAATTAAAATTACTCTCGATTATGATTCGGCGCTTCCGCCACGACCGATTTCAGGTCCCGAAGCACTTGATATGATGAGAATAGATCTTCTTTGCTGCGGAAACTCCATCAAAGTTCGTGACGGATTTTTCGATGTCAACAAGTGTCCGTATTGCGGCGAAGATATAGTGCTGACTTGAGAAGGGAAGTGAGCAATGGAAAAAGATAAAATCACCCAATCATTACGAGTTTTCAGAGAAAGGAGAGATGATCTTCTTCATGAAGATTCGTCAACGTTCGATTTGAACGTTCAGAGATTCCTGGAATTTTGCGAGCAGGATGAATTAATTAAGCCAATCATTGAATCAATCGAGAAGAATCGACAAATAGATGGTGAAGCATGGTGGCAGCGTGTTGCTTCTTCGGAAAGAGAAATTAGCTTCCCATCGAATATCGATGATGATATGGCACTTAGGTTAGCTATATTGAGATCGCTTGCAAAAAATCCGCGCCACATTTACTCTTTTAGTTTTGCAATAGGTAAGTCCAAAGGGAAAGAAGGGATTGACGCATTTCGTTCGGCAGTGATACGTCCGTTTGTCAACGAGTTGACACAACGTGTTTCGAAATCTGCGGATATTGCAACGCCTGAAGAACGTGCATTACAAGCTGTGCCTTTAAGTCGAATTCCAAGCGCAAAAGAAACTCGTATTTTCTTGTCTCACAAATCAGTGGACAAGCCTATCGTTTTGAGATATTACAACGCACTCAAAGAACTCGGTTTTGATCCGTGGCTTGATCAACCTGACATGCCAGCGGGGACGAACTTGGAAAGAGGAATTCTGGATGGTTTCGAGAAATCCTGCGCTGCTGTGTTTTTCATAACCGAGAATTTCAAGGATGAGAGTTATCTGGCGACCGAAGTAGATTACGCTGTCACTCAGAAGCGGCAAAAGGAAAAGAAGTTTACAATCATTACGCTTCGATATCCCAACGCCTCGCCGGTACCAGGCTTGCTTACGCCATACATATATAAGAATGTTGAGAACGACTTAGAGGGATTCCACGAAGTCATCCGAGCATTACCAATTGAATTGGGTCCTATGCGTTGGAAGCAGCATGTAATGAACTAGGCGGTTTGGCGGTCATCCCAATTTCGGTAACTCGATCTTAATCTTCTTGAAAGGATTGGTCATTATGAAAAAACAGAAAATACTAACTGCCTTTATCATATCTGCTGTTCTTACATTATTTATCGGGTTGTTGTCCAGCCTAGCCACAACTTACCTAGCACCAGCGTGGGCAGAAAAACCGTGGATAATTTACATCGCCTTAGCAGTAATTTTCCTTGCCTCGCTCGCAGTCTCCAGTTATCTTTTCCTAAAGACTTTGCCCGAAACAGCAGATGGCAATAATAACCCCACTCCATCGCCACTGCTCCCTTTGGATACCTCTGGCATTAACCCAATACAGACCTCATCGACCCAACTCCCAGGAAAATCCTATCGAGAACTCATTGGCCGTGATATTCTGATGGGGGATGTGTTAGCAGCACTACGCGACCCATCTGGTAAATGGATAGTCGCGGTTGATGGCATGGGTGGGATTGGCAAAACTTCTCTCGCTCGCGAAGTCGCAGATCGTTGTACCTCAGAACACTTGTTCGATGCGATTGTATGGGATCAAGCTCCAAAAGAATCACAGGAATTCCCAACAGGAACGGCAAAAGTCAAAGGAACACTAACCTTCGAGACTGTCCTAGACTCAATTGCTCGGCAATTAGGTGCGTTGGATGTACCGCGATTGAATGGCTCTGAAAAGGAAATACGTGTGAAGGGTCTGCTTCAAGTTCAACGCGTACTCATTGTATTAGACAATCTGGAAACCGCCAAAGAAGTACAAACCGAGATAGCTCGCAGATTGCTGCCTTTACTGAATCCAAGCAAGGCTCTGTTGACCAGTCGCCATCGTTTCCAAGGAGATTTATTTGCGGTTCACCTGACCGGTTTGGATGAAGATGGGGCCCTAAGATTTGTTCGTCAGGAAGCGCAGGAGAAAAACATTCAAAATGTTTCAAGCGCAAAAGTGTCAGAGCTAAAACAGATTGCAGAGACTACCGGGGGATCACCTCTAGCACTTAAGCTTGTAGTTGGGCAATTGGGACACTTGCCTCTCGGAACAGTTCTGGAGCAATTAAGTAAAGTAAAACTTCCTAAGGGGGACAGTGACAAGAATGATTATATACTTTTTTATAAAGGAATATTTTCTCCGTCCTGGAAGTTGCTCTCTGCGGATGGGAAGAAGTTGCTGATCTCTATGTCTCACTTTGCGCCTGGCATCGGCGGCACCTATGAAGCAATCAAAGCCACAAGTGACCTAGCTGATGACATACTCAACCATTGTGTTGACGAACTTTGGAGACTTTCTTTTTTGGAGAAAGGCGAGTCCCCCAATTTGAAGCAGGTACGGTATTACCTTCATGCCTTGACGCAATACTTCGTTCTTTCTGACATCGTGAAGGTGATTTAGAAATCGAACAAATTCAGAATTAGAGATCTCCCTATATCAATACGAAACCGACTAACAATTAGGAGTCGGCAATATTACCACCAAATTAATAAACTACAATAGGTACATTATTTCTATGAAGTATTCTTTCAAATGAACGGTCAATTGGTAGACAGGGACATGCCACAACATTCTTCAGAGAAATGATTGAGGTGGCATCGACCAGTATGCGCTGGCGAGTTGTATAAAGGAGCAAGAAGAAAATAATGATGATTAATGTCTAACTTGCTCCAGATAGAAAACCCGGAATTCAGTTTAATGAATGAACCAATTCCTATTAAAAAGGTCTTTGAGCAGTCTCGAAGAAGGTATATTGATTATCTTCTTGAGCTAGTTCGTGATGATCGCGGGCTTTATACTAGCGAACGAAAAGTAAACCTCTTTGAGGATGAGTTAGAGAATGTTGTTCAGGCAATAACTCTGGCAAGATCGATGCGGCTTTGGTCGCACGTGAGAGAGTTTGGGGCAAAGTTAGCGCAATTCCTCGACGATCAATCCCGCTGGGCAACTTGGGGAAAAGTGGCATTATGGGCAGTTGAGGCGGCAGTTCATATGGGTGATGCTGACGCAGAGGCAGAGACCAGCGGAAATATGGGCACCGTCCTAGTCCATCAGGGTCGCTGGAATCAGGCCCAAAAGTATTATGAGCGGGCACTCTACCTATTTCAGCAGCTCGATGACCTTAATAATCAGGCTCTGATTCTAAGTGATTTGGGAGCGGTGTCATTTGATAAAGGCGATTGGCGGCACGCCCTCGAGCTATATGAGCAATCCCTCCACATTTTTCAACAATTGGGGAAAAAATCAAACGAAACTGATGTATTGATGAACATAGCATCTTTATATGATGCAAGAGGCGATTGGGGCGCTGCACAACAAAATCTCTCAAAATGTATTGCGGTCTATAAAGAACTCGGCGATTTGCTTGGCGAGGCCATGGCATTGGCTAACCTTGGGAGTGCGTATCGTAGTGAAGGAAAACTAGAAGATGCGATCCAGGTTTACACTAAAGGTCTGGTTCTATTTGAGAAAATGGGCAATCGCCATAATGCTGGTCGCGTATACACAAATCTAGGAAATGTCTATTCGGCGAAAGGTGAATGGCAACGTGCGATTGAATTTTATGAACGGGATCTATTTATTTGCCGCGAGCTTGGCGACCAAGAGGGCCTGGCAACTACACTGATGAGTATTGGAGCAACCTATCGACTCCAGGCACGCTGGGATCAGGCAACAAATTACATCAAGCAAGCGTTGGCTATTTTTCGCAACCTAGGCGACCTACAAAGTTTGAGTCAAGCTCTAAATAACTTGGGAAATGTTTTTCTTCAGCAGGAACATTTTCAGGATGCGCTGGCTTGTTACCAGGAGGATTTGGCCGTATGCCGCCAGATAGGAGATAGACCCGGCGAGAGCACAACATTAGATAACCTCGGATTGGTATATTCAAAAATTAATCGTGAGCAAGATGCCCTTGAATGTTATGAACAGGGTCTTCAAATCAGTCGAGAATTAGGGGATAGACATAACCAAGCCTATTTGTTGTTAAATCTAGGCTCGATCCAACTATCTATTGGGCAAATCACAGAGGCTAAAACCTCCTCCGAACAAAGTCTCTTAATCTGTCGCGACTTGGAGGATCATCACGGCGAAAGCACAAACTTGATGAATCTCGGAACGATTTATAGGTCCCAAGGGAATTTTGAGATGGGTTTGCAATTCTATCGAGACAGCCTTACGTTGAAGGAGAAACTGGGCGACGAATTGGGAATTGCCGAAGTCAAAGCTTGTATCGGGGGAATGTATTTAGATCAGGGTCTTAAGAAAGAAGCGGTGGAAACTTGTGAAGAGTCATTCAAGATTTTAAAGCGCATCGAATCGCCATTATCGGCCAAAGTGTCAAAATGGATTGCCGAGGCCAAAGAAAATGAATAAGAACGATCAGGGTTTGTGGGACTCTTCGGATATGCAAAACCTAGCTATGGATCTTTTTCAGCAATCAGGTGACCGCTATGTGCGATATTGTATTTCGCTTACTTCTAATCTGAGCGAACAGTTGCAGCCCATTATAAAAGATTTGGATCAATCATTTGGCAAGGTGAGGTTGCCGAGTTCGTCCCAGTTTAAATCAGTCCATGAGACTACCGATTGGTTAGACACTGAACTTAAGAACGTTATATCTGCTTTAGAATGGTGCGTTACTAACAAGCAATATGAACTATTAATCAGTTTGATCGATAATTTCGTTTTTTATCTTTGGAGTAGCTGCCATTGGGACGAGTTGGAATTCTGGCTCTCGCAAGGACTGGAGGTGGCATCGATCATCAATGATGTTTGGTCCAAGGCTAGCTATTTGGAGGTTCGTGGAAGGTTGCATGAGTCTACAGGAGATTTACAGCAGGCAAGAACTTGTTTTGCAGAGGCCCTTTCAATTTATAAAGAGCAACATGACTTCCGCGGCGAGGCATGGATGCAGTATCACATTGGAGAAGTGTATGCAGGCCAGGAGATGTGGGGCAAGGCCATTGAATGCTTTATTTTTGCCCAAAGAGCATTTGATGAGCAAGCTAATCTCGAGGGATTATCAAATGTTTATGTTGGCCTCGGTAATGTTTATCGATACATCGGTGAATGGATCAAAGCTGAAGAACTTCTAAAAAAGGCCATGGCATTATACGAAAAATCCGGAGATGTGGATGGCTTATCGACCACATATAATGGCCTAGCAGGCCTATATACTTCTCAAGGTAAATGGAATGACGCTATCGACTTGTTTATTGCAGATTTATCCATTTCTGATGGTTTGCGGGACCCGATCGGTGTGGCGTATGCACAGCACGCTCTTGCAATTGCATATCTAAATTCTGGGGACCTTGACAAAAGCATCACTTATCTCCAAGCGGCGAAGTCTACCTTTCAAAGACTGGGGTGTGTTGTGAAACTTGGCGAGGTTTACCGTGATTTGGGGATTATTTGTTCCCGTCAGAATGAATGGCACAGTGCTGTTGATTATTATTTATTGGCAAAAGGTATTTTTGAACAATCAGGTGATCAGCACCAACTGGCTAAGATCCTATCGATGCTAGGCAACGCTGCGGCAAGTCTAGGCGAGGCGGAGAGGTCCGCAGAATATTATCAATTGGCCCATAGAATATTTTCGCAACTTAGCGACATTCGTGATACGGTCGGGGATTTTCTTACAAACGCACGCAAGATGTACAATGATCCAGACGAAATTGATAGAGTTATTGAAATCTGTACCTCAACTCTGCGGGATATGGAGAGATTGAACAACGGGCGAGGAATTGCCCAAACATGTGGCGCTTTAGGCGATTTATACGTTGATAAAGGCGACACCAATCAGGCTCTTATTTATTATGAGAGGGCGGCGGGAGGCATGGCCCGGCTTGGAGATTACACAAATCTAGCGTTAATTTATAGTGATCTTGGAGCCGCTTATCGAGGAACTGGTGATATGGACAAAGCTATCCTCAACTATAAAAAGGCGGGCCGCTTACATCGACAAACAGGCAAACTAGAGAGTTTAGGATGGATAGCGATAAACATCGGAGATATTTACCGCAAACTAAACAACTGGAGAAATGCGAGACGCTGGTATAAAAAAGCTGCTTCGATTGGGGGGCAGGTTATGGATGAAGTGGTGGAAGGATGGGCGCTTGATGGCTTGGGGGACATATGTATTGAGAAAGGAAATTGGAAAGGAGCTTTGGAATTCTGCACAAAAGTCCTCGAGCTTAGAAAAAAGAGTAGCGATAGGTCGTTCATTATTTCCAGCTACGAGAAGTTGGGCTTAATCAACGAGAAACAAATGCAATACAAGCAAGCCGTAGAGACTTATCAAAAAGTTCTGAGCATTCGAGAACAAGTTAACGATCAGTCAGGAGCGGCATGGCAACATAAAGTACTTGCCAAAGTCTATATCAAAATGGGAGACACGCAAAAAGCGTTAGAAGAGTTTGAGGCTGCTCGAATAATCTATGGAGAAACCCAGGATCGCGAAGCTCTTTTATCAGTAATAAAGGATCTTCTTGACCTATGTTCCGACCTCAGGGAATTTGATAAAGTCCTTGAGTACTATAAAGAGATAATCTCGATCGGGACAGACCTATTGTCTGAACAGGCTATTGCAGAGGTCCAAAGCAAACTTGGGGATGCATACTCAGCTTTAAATGATTATGACCAGGCCGTATCTCATTATGAATTGTCAAGAAATCTTTTCCAGAAGCAGGATAATCAGGCGGGAATCGCCTATGTAGAAATGGGACTGGGTAGTGTTTATGAAATGCTAGGGGATACCGATGGTGAACTGAAAGCATTTCAAGCCGCCCTCGAATCAACGCTTCCACTTAATCAACCCGATATCCTTGCTTGGATTTATATAAGCCTAGGCAAATGTTATTATAGAAAAGAGAGTATTTCAGAGGCAATCCGGAATTTTTCTTTGGCACAGCAATTGTTTGAGGAACAACAAGACACTGAAAGTCTGATTTCTGCATATCGAAACCTGGCTAACGCTTATGAAAAGATCGATGATCGAATGAGAGCTATTGATTCAATCGCTCAAGCGATCTCGTTGGCAAATAAGGTCCGAAATGGCCAACTCATCGAAGAATTCGAAATAATGCTTCAAAAAATGAACGCTGAGAACAGCACTTTTCTAAATCGGGACCATGGTTGAAATAGATTCAAATTTAGCAAGTTCTACGTATACTGAGACTGGGTATCGCTTTGCCAACTATTACCGCGTCCTGGCACACGAAGCAAGCCAGAAGCTGAAACCCGAGTTGCGTTGGAAGAAGGCAACTCGCCAATTTTGGAAGTCTCGCTACCAACTAGCAAACGAGATGGAGTTAAACTCTATCACACTGTTGGATAGGGAGCGAGATAACCTATTTCATTCAATTGAGTGGGCGCACTGTCATTTGGAATGGAAATTCGTGTGCCAGATTATGGATGACCTAGCGACATATTTCAATACTCGTTCTTATTGGCTGGAATGGATGCATCTTGCAGAGTTAGCTGTCGCTGATGCGGATGAAGCAAAAGATCCTAAACTGAAGGCCGAAGCCCTAAATAATCTTTCTGTGGTATATCGGCAATTGGAACGTCTTCCAGAAAGCATCCAATGCTGCCAGGAAAGCAGAGAAATATGCCAGCGAAGTGGCGATCAGTATGGGGAGGGTTTGTCCCTGGGGAATCTTGGAGGCACTTACTTCGCTCAAGGTAATTTTCAAGCTTCCTACGAGAGCTATATGGCTGCAACCAAAACTTTTAAAGTGCTAGAAGAACTATACGACCAAGCGCAATGCTTAATGGGAATGGGTATCGTTTTAGCAAAACAACAAAAACTAGATGAAGCCTCCTCTTATCTAGCGGCATGCATCAAAATACAAAAAAGAATTGGTGACCGTTTTGGAGAAGCTCAAACCTTGAATAATCTAGGCATTGTTCAGAAGATGCAGAAAAGATTTTTTGATGCCATTAAGAGTTTTCAAAAGAGCTTATTGATCAAGCGACAAATTGGTGATCAGCAAGGGATGGCCAACTCCTTGACCAATCTGGCTGTGGCCTATGAACACTCGGGTAAAATTATAGCGGCAATAACATCCTGGGAAGAAGCTTTAGCTGTGTCCAGGGACCTTAATCGATCAGATACCGAACGAATCGCCCGACGCCTTGCACAAATCCGGGTTCAAATGAAGGAAAAAATATAGACCAAGCTTTTCTTTCCTGCAATTATGGCCAATATCAGACCACAAGAAATTTATATACAGTCAGCTCGTCGATTTGCTGATCACTATCGGCAATATTGCCATGACAATGAGAGGGATTCTGGCGCGCTTGCCTCTGAAATTGAGAATATATTTTTTTCAATTGGTTTATATGGGGAGCTTAAAGCCTGGTCAGAGGTAGTTGAAGTCATCCAGCTAATTTATAAGTTTCTGGATTCCCTCGGCTACTGGGAAGAACTTGTGGCAGGTTATCATATTGCAGTTGAATCAGCAGACAATTACTTCTGGATGCAGGGTAGAGATCCAAAACCGGAAATCTGGCATCGAAGGATTACGCTCCGCATCCAGCTGAGCACCCTATTATTCCGTCGAGGTGAATATCAAGAAGCGCGTACCTACGCAACAGAGGCGTTGAAAATTGCGCGACGAATTAAAAGTCAAAAGCTAGAGGCACTAATAATGGGTGAGTTGGGAAATATAGCTATGGTACAAGGAGCATATAAGGAAGCAACATTTCTTCAGACACAAAGCAATAACTTACTCGAAGCTCTCGATGATCCAGCTAGTTTAGCCGACTCTCTTGGACGGCTTTCACTACTCGCACGAAGTCAAGGAAATTTGGATCGGGCTTGGCACTTACAATTGGAACGATTATCCATAGTGCGAAAGTCGGGCGAACAGAACCGGCTTGGAGATGCTTTAGTTGATTTAGGAGGCATAGCAGTTGCGATGGAAAATTATGCCGAAGCCGAAAAGCTATATCAAGAAAGTCTTGACATTTATAAGAGTTTGGGAGAACAAAGGTTTGTTGCCTCGGTGACCGGGTCCCAAGCTGAACTTTTGATAAAAACAGGAAAAATCCGAGTAGGGTGTCAATTGCTCGAGCAGCGTCTCAAACTTGAGCGTGCATACGGAGATCAAGGTACCGTATTGAGCGTCTTAGAAATTCTAGGCTCCACATTATTAGATCAAGATGAATTAGATGAGTCCTATTCGTATTATGAAGAAGCATTGGTTCTTGGTAAGACTCTGGGCGACCTAACTGCACAGGTATTATGTCTTCAGGGGATCGGGCGTATTCAAGAGATTCGGGGCGAAAGTGAACTTGCTCATCAGTCGTTACGAAAAAGCCTTACGCTAGCGCTAAAATCAGGGTATTCTAAATTAATTGTGGTTTCATACGATCAACTAGGTTTATATGCCCGTAAAATTGAAGATTATGGATTAGCAAATGAATACTTGGAGGCAGGCCTAAGTTTTATCAGTCAATTAGGCCTTAAGCGTGAGAAGGGCCAAATACTTTTTAGCCTGGGAAGCGTGGCATCCATGCAAGGAAAATTGAAAGATTCCCTTCGAAATTACCAGGAAGCATTTGAAATCTATCGCCAATTAGGGGATAAACTCGAGATGGGATATTGTTTGGTCCAACAATCTCTTGTATCCCTGACTAACGCAGATGTTCATAAAGCTTGGGATTATCTAAATCGAGCTATAAAGATATTTCAAGGTTGCCAGGATGCTGATCTCAAAGCAATGATTGTACAACGTCTCACCGATTTTTTAGAGATTTCAGAGTATCAAACTGCTGCAAAGCAGATCCTTTCCTCAGAAATGAGTTCATCAGATTAATGACCGTCGAACTGACTTCGAGCAAGAACTCTATGATTGGTTGGTAAGGAGACAGGCCCAATAGGAAATTTTTGCGATAATAGACGCAAGTTAGTATAGAGACAGGAAAATGATGAAATCCGTAGTAAATCAACAAGTAAGTACAGAGCCTATCCAAATTTATAGGGAATCATCCAAAAGATTCACTAACTTGACAATGTCAGATTAGGTTTGAACTTTGGTCTTATGCCGCTTACGTAAGCGGCTGGCAGTTGAACGGGAACGATTGACAAGATGTTTAACGACTTGAGCTTGGGCGTCTTCGGGAGA
>Ga0182027_10009481_pt1 | contig 13982 bp, 11 predicted proteins | sample 712E1DmetaG_FD_121300 | JGI IMG/M metagenome (GOLD analysis project Ga0182027, IMG submission 121300) | Permafrost microbial communities from Stordalen Mire, Sweden - 712E1D metaG (Illumina Assembly) | ecosystem: Environmental > Terrestrial > Soil > Wetlands > Permafrost | place: Sweden...
CGCCGGTACCGCCGGGTCCGATGGGCCCGACAGTCGGGCCGAACGGCTGAGAACCGGGGCGGCCGAACCCGGCGTCCTGCTGACCTTCGGCCCCTCCACCTGCGCCTGCCGGTGGTATCGTTCCCGGGCGGATGCGGCCCCAACCGCCATCACCGCGGGTCTAGATCGGAGGTCAGGTGCCCGAGGCGAATACGCCCGTTTTCCGGCGCGCCGTCATTGCCCTGAGCGGCAGCGCTATCGACGCCGGGATCGTACGTCTGGCTCTCGAGGTGACCCGCCACACCCACGCCGAGCTGATCGCCGTGCACGTGGTCGAGCTGGACTGGACGCAGCCGCTCGACGCCGACGTGGCCGAGCGCTCCGAAGAGGCCCAGCGTGTCCTGGATGCGGCGGAGGGAATCGCAGAGTTGATGCACGGCAAGCTGGAATCCGTGCTGGTTCAGGCCCGGGACGTGGGCGCGGCGATCGTCGACGAGGCCGCGGCGCGAGAAGCCGACCTGCTGATACTCGGCCTGCCCTACCGAACCCGCTTCGGCGGCGATTTCGCAATCGGGCGGGCCGTCCCCTATGCATTGAAGAACGCCCCCTGCGCGGTGTGGGTGGTGCGTGAGCCGATGGGCGAGGAGTCTCGATGAAGATCGTGATCGTGGGCTGCGGTCGCGTCGGTTCGACGCTGGCCGAGAACCTCGACGCGGACGGCCACGAGGTGATCGTTTTCGACATCCGGACGGCCGCCTTCGACCGCCTGCCGGAGACTTTCAAGGGCGCCGCCATTCGCGGCGACGGGACCGACTCGGAGGTCCTGCGCCGCGGGGGAGCGGACGGAGCCGACGTATTCCTCTCGCTCACCGAGGGTGACAACCGGAACGTGATGGCCGCCCAGGTGGCCACGGAGTCGATCGGCATCCCGCAGGTGATCGCCAAGATCAACGACCCGGTCCGGGCCGCGGCCTACGCCGAGCTGGGCGTGGTGACGCTGTGCCGGACGAACCTCATGGTCGACACGGTGGCGAAGTACCTGAACCTGCCGATGTCCACCGGCCCCGGCATCGACACCCCCGAAACCCCGGGCCACGAGCATCCGCATCCGACTTCGCGCGGCTTGCCCGTCGCGGGGGAGGCAACCGGGGCGGACCCGTCGCGGGTCGCGCCGCCCGCCAGGACGCGACCTTCGGCCGACCGCATGGCCGGTCATCAGCTTGCCGCGGCCGAGGTCGATCCCGCCAGGGCGCAGCGCCTTGGCTTCCGCCGGTGGCGCGGCTGAGCCCGGCTAGGAGGCAGACGTGTTCGTCATCGTCGTAGGCGCCGGCAAGGTCGGGTACTTCCTGGCCCGCGAGCTCATCCAGTCGGGCCACGAGGTCGCCATCATGGAGCGCGACCGCGCCCGCGCCGCGCAGGTCACCGAGGAGATCGGGTCGATCGTCATACCGCACGACGGCTGCGAGGGCAAGTACCTCGGCGAGGCCGGGGCCAATCGCGCGGACATCGTGGCCGCGGTAACCGGCGACGACGAGGACAACCTCGTGATCTGCCAGATGGCCAAGCACCATTTCGACGTCCCGCGGACGATCGCCCGGGTCAACAACCCCAAGAACGAGAGCCTGTTCAAGCACCTGGGCGTGGACGAGATCGTCTCGCCGACGCGCATGATCCTGGGCTCGATCGAGGCGGACATCCCCGTCCACGAGCTGCTTCACCTGGCCGTCCTCGGCGGTGGCGAGCTCGAGCTGGTCGAGGCTCAGCTGCGCGAGGGCTCGCCGGCGGTCGGCTGCACGGCCGGCAGCCTGTCGCTGCCGGACGGCTGCTCGATCTTCGCCGTCATTCGCGACGAGCGAGCTCTGTCGGTGCGATCCGACACGGAGCTGCGCGAGGGCGACAAGCTCATCGGCATCGGCCGTACCGAGTGCGAGGCCGAGCTGCACCGGCTCCTTCTCGGCGAGGACGAAGCGACGGCCTGACCGGAGGGCCGCGAGGCCGGGCGCTATCGGCCGGGCACCATGGTCCGGGCACCATGGTCCGGACGCAGGACGCCGATCACGATCGCCTGCCCGGGCGGGGCCGCCCGTCGCGGCCGGTCGCCGTCAGGGGTTCTCGTCCTCGCTGTCGATCTTCCAGACACCTTCCTCTCGAACCAGGTGGACAGTCACGTCCACCGAGAAGGTGGGGGCGCCGGCCTGGTCGCCCATCGCCAATTGCAACGTGACGTAGAGGGTCGCCGTGTCACCATCGACCTCGGACACGCTGATGGTCGGCGCGAACGAGCCCATGAAGTCCTCCGTCCCGAGCGTGGTGGAGTCCTCACCGGCGGCCAGGGCGCGCGAGGAGAGCATCGCGTCGGCCGTGTCGTAGTCGCCCGCCTGGATTGCGGCCACGTAGCTGAGGTAGGCGGCCTCAGGCGACCCCACCGCGAAGTTCGGGTTACTGCCCGCGACGTAGCTCGGCCCGTTGCTCGGAGCCTCCGTGCCGCCGGCTGTCAGAACCGCCGCGGTCGAGACGCCCATGAGGACAACCATGGCGACCGCTATAGAGAACAGCGGCCTGAACCACCGAGCGCGAGCACCGAGAACGGGCCAGCGCGAGAACGCGGACGGTCCCGTGGGTGCGGGCGCCGGTCCCGTGGGCGCGGGCACCCATCCCTCGGGCGCGGCTGGCCCCGCGGGCGCTGGTCCCGCTGCCGCTGGTCCAGACATCGAGGCGGGCAAGTTGCCTTCGGTCATCGGACCCCTCCTTCGGACTCCCTGACGCCGGAGTCGCGGACGCAGCGTAGCGCAGTCGGAAGTCGGTGGAGCGCCAACTTGGCCTGGCGAGGCGAGCGAGTGGGAGACAGGCGAAGTATTCGCCTCGGGCAGTGCCTTCTGGTCAGACTTGCCTGGAGTGAGAGTTGACCATCCGAGCCGCGACCATCGCGCGGGCCGTGACCGGCCGCCGGCCGCCCCTCGCCCGAGGCGGCCATTCGCCACCAGACGTGTTGGACCGGCGCCCTGGCTGTTTGGACCGGCGCCCTAGGTGTTGAGGTCCACCAGTACCAGGCCGACGATGGCGACGGCCGCACCCAGATACCACAGGCGCGGTGGCTTGTGGCCCTCGAGCCAGAAGGCGAACGGCACGCTGATCATCGGCGCGATGGCCACGATCGATTGGACCACGCCGGCGTTCATCGTCTGCTGGGCCCAGACCGTGCCGGTGACGGCGAGAATCGGACCGAAGAACGAGTTCAGGCTGCCCCAGAAGAGAGGCCGAGTGGTGAGCCTGCCGCCCTCGGAGCTCAGGACGGATCTGGTCGAACCGTCGGCTGCGGTGAAGCCCCACTTCCTGCGCCAGAGCCAACGAGCGGCGACGTAGACGACGAGGGCGACGAGGAAACCACCGATCAATCGCTGGAAGGCAACGGTGATGACGTCGGGCGGCGTGTGCGCCGCCTTCATCAGCAGCATGCCGTTGCGGGTGGCCGCGAAGCTGATGCCCTGACCGACGGCGGCCAGGAGCGCGAGACCGACGCCGAGGGCGACGCCCTTGACCGGGACGTTCCTGATGGCGCTACCGCGAACGTACGGCAGGAGGCCGATGACGACGCCGAAGAGGATGACCCCGCAGAAGACGATCTGTACGGTCGTCAGCTGGTCCGAGTACCAGACCCAGGCCACCGCCGCGGCCACTGGAGCGGCCACGGTCTCCTCGACGAGTGACGCGAGCGGGGCGCCGAGTCGGGGCAGGGCGGCGAGGAGCGACAGACCGCCGATGCCGAAGCCAACTGCGCCTGCGGTAACGAAGAGCAGAGTCTGGCCACGCAGCCCCTCGCCGAAGGCGAAGGCCCAGACGCCCAGGATGACGACCGCGAACGACAGCCGAAGGACGTTGGCGCGGACGAATCCGATCAGCTTGATCCCGCGACCCGCGACGACCGGAGCGATGCCGGAGAACAGGGCGGCGAACAGCGCGGCGATCATCGGGCGGGTCCCCGCGCCGCGACGACGGCGTCACGGTTGGCGGCGGTCGCGCGCGCGGTCACGCGGTCGGGTGCGTCGTGGTGAATGACCAAGGTGCTCTGGCTCCGTCTCCGGGTGTGGCGCCGTAATGTACACGGACCTGGCCGCTGTTCGTCAGCCCAGTTGACCCGAGCCGGGGGCCGTCGGTCATGCGAAACGACCGTACATGCGGGTCGCGCGGGGCGCGGCGCGGGACGGCGCGGGACGGGCAGCGCGGCCGATCAGCCGCGCCCGTGGCCGAAGAGCCTGCCCTTCTTGACCCTCGCGGGTTGCGCGGTGGCGGGGCCTTCCCTCTGTCGGGAGAGCCAGTCGATCGATGTCTCGCGGTAGAACTGGGCGATGGCGTGCTCCGGCCCAAGCTCGAACCGCCTGGACACGTTGCTCATCGGAAAGGCGACCTGCCCGTTGAGCTCGACGCCGTAGCCCTCCTTGGGGTCGCGGATCCAGTGCGCCCCAGTGTTAATAACCAGCACTTCGCCGACGTACGCACCCATGGCCGGGACCATCGACTCGTAGGAGTCCTTCGACGGCGCGGCGGGCCACCATTCGTCTATCAGCTCGTCAAGACGAATCGCGCTCTCGGGTGAGTAATCGAGCCAGGTCACTCCGTTGGACCCAGCCGACTTCACGAACGCGTCGGCGGCCAGTCGCATCCTTGCCGCCGGCCCATCAACGTTCGCCGTCGGGCCGACGACGCCGCTCTCGACGGCCCAGGCTCGACTCTGCTGGAACACCTGATGCTGGATGGCTTCGCCCTCGTCCAGCCGCTTCTCGACCATGCGCGTCGGTTGGGCCGGCTCCGGCTTCGTCTTCCCCTTCTTGGTTGGGGTGTCCGGGGGCAGCACTTCGCCGTAATGCTCGCCGGTCGCCCACCGGCCCCCGAACTGGCGGACGAGCACCTCGCCGATGTAAGCGGCCAACTCGATTCGCGTCTTGAGGCTTATGGGGCTCTCGCACGCAGCGAGCACGTCCGCGAGGAGATCGACCTCGCTCAGGCTGCGCCAGGTGAAGTCCATCTTGGCGGCCCGTGCGGGTGGAGCCCCGGCCACGAAACGCTCGGCGGCCGCGACCCAGCTGGCCGTCTCGTCGGTCTGCGTTGAGCCCGCTGTCGCGTTGCCAGTCTTGCTCGCCATCCGATCCCCTGGGAAGGTCGCTGCGCCCGCACTCGGGCACCCCCAGCGACCACGCCCCAAGTCTGCAATCTGGACAGGGTGACTGCAAGAGCGATTTCGACCTACGCGCTCGCCGGGCCGCCGCGTCCGACTGCCAGGATCCCCTCCGAACCGGCCGGCTCCGTTCAGGGTTGCCAATGACCGCCGGGGCATTATCGTCGCCCGTTGCGGCGGCCGGAGGTGGCGGCCGCAGCGCCAGGTCGGCTCACCGTACGGAACCGTTGCCAGGTATGAGGGTTCTCACCTACGCAACACACTTGACAACATCATTGTCAAGGTTCTATGGTCCGGGTGAGTCGGTCGGTCGGTCAGGCCGCCGTGGGCCGCCAGATAATCAGGACCCGGCCGGTTGGAGGTGCAAGATGACGCTCATTCGCCCCTCTTCTGCTCCCTTCCGCGACCTGCTCTCGCTGCGCCAGGCGATGGATCGCCTCTTCGAGGAGAGCTTCGTCAACCCGCGGACGTGGACCTGGGGCGAACATCAGCTCGTCGCCCTGGATGTCTACGCCACGGACGAGGACCTCGTCGTCGAGGCCAACCTGCCCGGCGTCAAGCCGGAAGAGGTCGACATCACCGTCGAGGGCAACACCCTGACGATCGCCGGGGAGACCCGCTCCGCCCGCAAGGACGAGGAGGGCTCGACCCTGATCCAGGAGATCCGGCGCGGCTCGTTCAGCAGGTCGCTGACCCTTCCCGACGGCCTCGAGGCAGACAAGGCTACGGCCACGTTCGAGGACGGCGTGCTAACCCTTCGCATCCCGAAGGCGGAGCAGGTCAAGCCGCGACAGATCAAGATCACTTCCGGCGATGCCCAGCATGCGCAGCCGGCCGCGGTCGGGACGAAGTAGGCAGACGGTGTCCGATCGACGTTTCCAGCGGGATCCAGAGCGCCCGTGCTTCGTGATCAGCGTCGCGGCGGGCCTGGTCCAGGCTCACCCGCGCACCCTGCGGATCTACGAAGACGAGGGCCTGCTCTCGCCCGCCCGAACGCCGACGAACATCCGCCTCTACTCCGAGAACGACATCCGGCGCATCCTCTGGATCCGGCGCCTGACTCAAGAGAGAGGCGTCAACCTCGCCGGGGTGAAGCTGCTCTTCGAGCTCGAGGAGAGACTGCAGACGCGAATCCTGGAGGCTCTTTTCGACGACAACCAGGCCCGAGAGGCCGGCGCGGCCGCCGCGGCGCGTCAGCCCCAATCGGGTGAATCCCCCGAGACACAGAACCTCCGCGTAGCCGAAACCCCTCCCGACGGAGATGGATTCGGCGCCTCGGAGGACGGCCGGACCATCGGCCAGGCCCAATGGCCGGCGCAGCCGACCAGGCAGCCCATCACACGTATAGTGGCCACCCGCGCAACCACCACTCGATCAGGAGAATCCAATGACTGACCGGCCGGCCGAACAGGACGACGATCTCGTCCAGGACGGCGAGGACCCCAAGAACGACGAGCAGCAGGTCCACGTGCCGGGTGTTCGGGAACTCCCCCTCGTTGCCCTGCGAGAGACTGTCATCTTCCCCGAGATGATCGTGCCGCTCCAGGTGGGGCGGGACAAGAGCGTGGCCGCGCTGAACGCGGCAACGGCCGCGAGTGGCCCGATCGCGCTCGTGACCCAGCGTGAGGCGGAGCGCGAGGAGATCGAGGATCCGGCGGAGCTCTACTCCGTCGGTACGCTGGCCAAGATCGCCCAGGTCGTGCAGCTCCAGGACGGGACCGTCCGGGCCATCGTCCAGGGTCAGGGCCGGCTGAAGGTCCTGGAGTTCGTCCAGACCAGCCCGTACATCATCGTGCGCGTCGAAGAGATGCCGGACGTGACTCCCGAAGGCATCGAGGTCCAGGCCCTGATGCGGACCGTCCAGGCCCAGATCGAGCAGTACGTCGCCAACGGTGCGCCCGTGCCGCCGGAGGCGGCGGTGGCCGCGCGCAACATCACCGAGCCCGGCCTCCTGGCCGACATGGTCGCCTACAGCCCCGACCTCTCGACGGGGCAGCGGATGCAGCTTCTCGAGACGACGGACGTGCTGGAGCGGCTCAAGATCGTCTCGACCTTCCTGGGCCGCCAGATCGAGATCCTCGAGCTGAAGGGCAGGATCCAGTCCGAGGTCAAGTCCGAGATGGACAAGACCCAGCGGGAATACATCCTGCGCGAGCAGCTGAAGGCGATCCAGCGAGAGCTCGGCGAGGACGACCCGCAGCAGGCCGAGATCAACGAGCTGCGCGAGAAGGTCGAAGCCGCCGGGATGCCCGAGGAAGTCAAGGCCCGGGCGCTCAAGGAAGTCGACCGCATGAGCCGGATCCCGTCGGCCTCGCCCGAGGTCGGCGTCATCCGGACCTATGTCGACTGGCTGGTCGCGCTGCCCTGGAACGTCTCCACGACGGACAACCTGGACATCAAGGCCGCGGCCAAGATCCTCGACGAGGACCACTACGGCCTGGGGAAGATCAAGGAGCGCATTCTCGAGTACCTGGCCGTTCGAAGCCTGGCCGAGACGCTGCGCAGTCCGATCCTTGCCTTCGTCGGCCCACCCGGCGTCGGCAAGACCTCGCTCGGCAAGAGCAGCGCGCGGGCAATGGGCCGCAAGTTCGTGCGCATGAGCCTGGGCGGCATCCACGACGAGGCGGAGATCCGCGGCCACCGGCGCACCTACATCGGCGCGCTGCCCGGCCGGATCATCCAGAACGTCAAGACGGGCGGCTCGAACAACCCGGTCTTCATGCTCGACGAGGTCGACAAGATCGGCATGGACTTCCGTGGCGACCCGAGCTCGGCGCTGCTGGAAGTCCTCGATCCGGAGCAGAACAACACCTTCCAGGACAACTACCTGGAGGTGCCCTTCGACCTCACCAAGGTGCTCTTCATCACGACCGCCAACCTGCTCGACCCGATCCCGGCGCCGCTGCGCGACCGCATGGAGGTCATCCCGCTGCCGGGCTACACCGAGACCGAGAAGATCGAGATCGGCAAGCGGTTCTTGATCCCCAAGCAGATGAAGAACCACGGCCTGAGTGAGAAGACGATCGCAATCACCGACGAGGCGATGGTCGAGCTGGTCCGCTCCTACACCCACGAGGCGGGCGTCCGCAACCTCGAACGCGAGATCGCGAACGTCATGCGCAAGGTGGCCCGGGCTGTGGCCGAGGGTCGCAAGCGCAAGACCGTCGTCGACTGCAAGAAGCTCGTCGAGTACCTCGGGCCCCAGCGCTTCGAGTACGGCGAGCTGGAGGCCGAGGATCAGATCGGTGCGGCTACCGGACTGGTCGTGACCGAGGTCGGCGGCGACGTGATCGCCATCGAAGTCACGCTCATGGAAGGCAAGGAAGACTTCATCCTGACCGGCCAGCTCGGCGAGGTGATGCGCGAGTCGGCGCGCGCGGGTCTGTCGTGGATCCGCGCCCACGCCGCACAGCTCGGCATCAAGCGCGAGGTCTTCGAGAAGAACACCCTCCACATCCACGTTCCGGCCGGCGGCATCCCCAAGGACGGCCCGTCGGCTGGGATCACCATGACCCTGGCCATGGTCAGCGCCTTCACGGGCATCCCTGTCCGCAAGGACGTGGCAATGACCGGCGAGATCACGCTCCGAGGCAGGGTTCTGCCGATCGGCGGCCTGAAGAGCAAGATCCTGGCCGCCCACCTGTCCGGCGCCAAGATGATCATCCTGCCGCGCAAGAACGAGAAGGACCTGCGGGACATCCCCGAGGAGATCCGGAAGCAGATCAAACTAGTGCTCGTCGACACCATGGAACAGGTCCTCGACGCGGCCCTCCGGCGCAAGCCGACACCGCTGAGCGCCGAGCCGGGCAAGCCCGCCGGGGGCGGCAAGGAGTCCGAAACGGAGACCGGCCCTGAAGGCCGCATCCGGCCCGGCTTTCCGCCACCTCCGGTCGATCAGCCGCCCGCTATGGCATAGCGCGGAGTGACCGCTAGAGTGGTCTTCATCGGGTAGCCAACAGGCACGTGGTGGCCGGCGGAAACGCCGGCCTCCGCGCGTGGCGAGCAACCGAATACGGCGTGTCGCCGGGCCCACGGCGACCGGGAGGCCGTCGATGGAATACAAGGACTACTACAAGACGTTGGGCGTGGCCCGCACGGCCACCCCAGCGGACATCAAGAAGGCATACAGGCGGCTGGCCCGCGAGCTTCACCCTGACCGGAATCCCGGCGACAAGACCGCCGAGCGAAGGTTCAAGGACGTCAACGAGGCGCACGAGGTGCTGGCCGATCCAAAGAAGCGCCAGCAGTACGACATGCTCGGCTCGAACTGGGACCAGTACGCCAGGGCCGGCGGCCCGGGGGCTGGGGCGACCGGCAGTCCCTTCGGGGCCGGCGCCGGAGATCCATTTGGGCCGGGCGGTCCGTTCGCGGGCTACGCCGGGCAAGGGGGCGGCGGCAACGTCCGCTACGAATTCCACTCGACGGGGTCGGAGGACTTCTCCGACTTCTTCCGGATGTTCTTCGGAGGCGCCGATGCCGCGGCCGCTGCGGGCGGGGCACGGGCCGCAACGAGCACGACCCAACCCGCCGGCCCCGCATCCGAGCGGTCCGCTCGCGGCAAGCCGGCCGGCGGGACACGGCGGGGCAACCCGCTCGAGGACCTGCTGGGGCGACTCCACAGCGACGGGGCCGGGGCCACGGCCACGCAGGCGGGCACGCGGCCGGTCACGCGCGGTCAGGGCGGCGACGGCCGGGCCGCGGGGCGCGGCGTACGCCACGGCGACGACGTGGACGTGGAAATCGACCTGAGCCTGGAGGAAGCCTTCCACGGTTCGGCGCGGCTCGTCCAGGTCGGCGATCGACGTCTGGAGGTCAAGGTTCCACGCGGCGTCGAGACGGGCAGCAAGATCCGCCTCCGCGGCAAGGCCGGCTCGGGCCCGGACTCCGGCGACCTGTACCTGGTCACGAAGATACGGCCCCACCCGGTCTTCACGCGAAGCGGGGCAGACCTGACTCGTGAGCTGCCGATCACCCTCGGCGAGGCGTTGCTAGGTGGCGAGGCGGAGGTGGAGACCCTCGGCGGTCGCGTCGTGCTGACGATCCCGCCCGGCACCCAGCAGGGCCAGACCTTCCGGCTGGCCGGCAAGGGAATGCCGCGTCTCAAGGGCGAGGGCTCGGGCGACCTCTACGCCAGGGTCAAAGTCGTCCTGCCGGGCAAGCTGGAGGGCAAGCAGCGTCAGGCCGCCGAGGAGCTCCTCCGGCAGATCGTCCAACCCAACCCGCGCAAGAGCTGATGCAACCGGACCTCCGTGATCGCACGCCGGGCACCCGGGCAGGGCCGCGAGACCCACTGAGGGAAAGCCAATGAACCTCGATCGCTTCACCCAGAAGGCCCAGGAATCCATCGTCGCGGCCCAGCGCCTGGCCGAGGAACTCCAGAGCCCCGTGCTCGATTCGGAGCACCTCCTTGCCGCGCTCGTCGAGGCCGACGACGGCATCCCGGCCGAGACGCTGCGGCGCCTCGGCGTGGACATGCCCGCCTTCCGCGGGGAGCTGGCGGCGGCCCTGAACAAGCGTGCGAAGATCCAGGGCGGTTCTCTCAGCGCCGACCCACGGGTCCGCCACGCCATCGAGCGGGCCTCGGACGAGGCCAAGCGACTCAAGGACGACTACGTTTCCACGGAGCACCTGCTCCTCGCCATCGCGGAGGGCGGCGGCGAGGCCCAGGCGCTGCTCGACCGCCACGGGGCGAACAGGGAAGCGATTCTGCAGGCGCTGGTCAGCGTCCGGGGCAGCCAGCGCGTAACGAGCCCGAACCCCGAGTCCACCTACCAGGCCCTGGAGAAGTACGGGCGCGACCTCACGGCCGAGGCGCGGGCCGGCAAGCTGGATCCGGTCATCGGCCGCGACGAGGAGATCCGCCGCGTCATCCAGGTCCTGTCCCGACGCACCAAGAACAACCCAGTCCTGATCGGCGAGCCGGGCGTCGGCAAGACCGCCGTGGTGGAGGGCCTGGCCCAGCGCATCGTCCGCGGCGACGTGCCCGAGACCCTCAAGGACAAGAAGGTCATCTCGCTGGACCTGGGCGCTCTGATCGCCGGGGCCAAGTTCCGCGGCGAGTTCGAGGAGCGCCTCAAGGCCGTCCTGCGCGAGATCAAGGAGTCCGAGGGCCGGATCATCCTCTTCATCGACGAGCTGCACACCGTCGTCGGCGCCGGCGCGGCCGAGGGCGCGATGGACGCCTCCAACCTGCTCAAGCCGATGCTGGCCCGCGGCGAGCTGCACACCATCGGCGCGACGACGCTGGACGAGTACCGCAAGCACATCGAGAAGGACGCCGCCCTGGAGCGGCGCTTCCAGCCCGTGGTCGTGGACGAGCCGACGGTCGAGGAGACGATCTCGATCCTGCGCGGCCTGCGCGAGAAGTACGAGGTCCACCACGGCGTCCGCATCACCGACTCCGCGCTGGTGGCCGCGGCCACCCTCTCGAACCGCTACATCAGCGACCGCTTCCTGCCGGACAAGGCGATCGACCTGGTCGACGAGGCGGCCAGCCGGCTGCGGATGGAGATCGATTCGATGCCGATCGAGCTCGACGAGCTCGAGCGCCGGCGGATCCAGCTCGAGATCGAACGGGAGGCGCTCCGCAAGGAGACCGACGAAGGCTCGAAGGCTCGACTGGAGGTCCTCGAGCGCGAGCTGGCGGAGGTCGGCGAGCAAGCCGCGGCGATGAAGCAGCGCTGGTCGACCGAGAAGGACGCCATATCGGCCATCCGGGCCACCAAGTCGGAGATCGAGGGGCTACAGGTTCGAATCGACCAGGCCGAACGCGAGGCCGACTTCGGCACCGCGGCCCAGCTCAAGTACGGCAGGTTGCCCGAGCTGCAGGCGCAGATGAAGGAGCGGGAAGCGGCGATCGCCGCCCTTTCGGGCCCCGACCGCCTGCTCAAGGAAGAGGTCACGTCGGACGACATCGCCGAGATCGTCGCCGCCTGGACGGGCGTGCCGGTGACCAGGCTGCTCGAAGCCGAGACGGCCAAGCTCGTCCACATGGAAGAGCGGCTGCACCAGCGCGTCGTCGGCCAGGAAGAGGCCATCCAGGCCGTCTCGGACGCCGTTCGTCGCGCCCGCGCCGGGCTCAAGGATCCGCGCCGCCCCATCGGCTCGTTCCTGTTCCTCGGACCCACCGGCGTCGGCAAGACCGAGCTGGCACGCTCCCTTGCGCAGTTCCTCTTCGACGACGACTCGGCCATGGTTCGCATCGACATGAGCGAGTACATGGAGAAGTTCTCCGTCTCGCGCATGGTCGGCGCGCCTCCCGGCTACGTCGGCTACGACGAGGGTGGCCAGCTGACCGAGGCGGTTCGGCGGCGGCCATACCAGGTCGTCCTGCTCGACGAGATCGAGAAGGCACACCCGGACGTCTTCAACATCCTCCTCCAGGTGCTCGACGACGGACGGCTGACGGACGGCCAGGGTCGAACGGTCGACTTCCGGAACACGGTCTTGATCATGACGAGCAACGTCGGGAGCCAGTTCATCTCGGCATTCACGGAGCGCGGCGACGCCGGCGACGCGAAGGCCTACGTCCAGATGAAGAACCAGATCACGGAAGCTCTTCGGGTCCAGTTCCGCCCGGAGTTCCTGAACCGCATCGACGAGGTGATCGTCTTCCACGCCCTCAACGACGCGGATCTGGCGGCGATCGTGGACCTGCTCGTCGCCGATCTGGAGCGGCGGCTGGCGGATCAGGAGATCGTGCTGGAGCTGACGCCGGCGGCACGCTCGCTGATCGTCCGGGAAGGGACCGATCCGGCGTACGGAGCCCGGCCCCTCAAGCGCACCATCCAGCGGCTCGTCGAAAACCCGCTGGCCCGGGCGCTGCTGCGCGGCGAGTTCAAGCCCGGCATGAAGGTCGTGACCGACGCCGACGCGATCGGCGGCGGGCTGGTCTTCCGCTCGGGCGACGCCACGGTCGTGGCCGACGCCACCGCTCGCCGGGACGCCCGCAAGAGAGCGGCGCCGCAACCGGCCGCGACCGCCGCGGCGGACCGCATCTCGACGCCGGGCCGCCCCGACGACGAGGGCCCGAAGCGGGTGAACTGACCCGGCGAAGGGCTCACGCGTCGATCGCGTCAGCGTGCGCAGGCAACTACTGGTCGGAGGCCAGCAGGCGTGAAGTTCGAGGACGTTCGCGAGAGGCTGCGGGCGCTGCCGCGAGAGCTGCCGGCGGCACCGGCGATCCTGACGCCGATCCGCATCGACTCGTCCGAGGCCCTGTTCCCGCCGCGGCCGCTGGCGCCGGTCAGGCAGGCGGCCGTCCTGGTTCTGCTCTTCCCCGACGAGCGCGGCGACGGTCGCGTCCTGCTGACGGCCCGCGTCCCCGAGCTGAGCTCGCATGCCGGCGAGGTCAGCTTCCCCGGCGGTTCGGCCGAGCCGGACGACGCGGACCCGGTGGCAACCGCGCTTCGGGAGGCGGCCGAAGAGGTCGGACTCGACCCGAAGGCATGCGGACTGCGGGTGGTGGGCGCGCTCGATCGCTTCGCGATACCCGTCTCCGGATTTCGCGTGACACCGGTGGTCGCCCTGGCCGAGCGGCGGCCGGACTGCCACCCGGCCCCCGGGGAGGTCGCCCGCATCATCGAACCACCGGTCGAGGCTTTCCTGCCTGATGCCCCGGTCGAGCTCGAAGAGCGCGTCATCCGCGAGCGCCTGATCCGCTACGGCGTCTACCCGGTCGAAGGCGAGCGCGTCTGGGGCGCCACCGCCAGAATGCTCGGCCAGCTTGGAGCGCTCCTGGCGACGGAGCCGGCGACCGAACCGGCGACCGAGCCGCCGCCCGCGACCGAGGCCAACGAGCCGGCCGTTCGAGCCGCCCGAGTCGACGACC
>Ga0182027_10009485_pt1 | contig 13979 bp, 10 predicted proteins | sample 712E1DmetaG_FD_121300 | JGI IMG/M metagenome (GOLD analysis project Ga0182027, IMG submission 121300) | Permafrost microbial communities from Stordalen Mire, Sweden - 712E1D metaG (Illumina Assembly) | ecosystem: Environmental > Terrestrial > Soil > Wetlands > Permafrost | place: Sweden...
GAATTCAGAAGAACATGCAGCAGGACTATCACCGGATCACTGACAGGTACGAAGCCACATTTGAGGAATTGGATCGTGAGTTGGCGAGGCGGATCACCAGCCTGGATCAAGCGACGTATGAGCTTGTGCGCGAAGCTTCCTTGGAGGAGCGGCGGAGTTTTGACAGTACCCTCTCCACAGTTCCGACAATATTCGCCGGCGAAAACTCGCAAACGCAAAGCATTTTGTTAATCAGCGCTCTGCGCAGCAGGATGAACAACCTGCTACAGTGCGCCATGGCGTACCTGGCATCGGAGAAGCGAACCGGCAATGCCGTGATCACAATGCTTGACGCCGGCATTCGCGGCGATTCAGAAACAGTGAGTCTGCCGGTTGTCTATATGGCGGCAAACGATTCGCCAGTTCATGTCGCTGAGACAATTGTCCTGCCTCCGGCACCCGGCCCCCTTACCAATAATTCGGAAATGACGAGCAGGATTCTGGCGCAATTCAGGGAACCCAACCTCCTCTGGAAATCGCTGCCAGGCCAAAGCAGAGCCCAGATTGAACGGTTTCTCTTCCCCCTGGTGGACGCTATTCATTCTCCCTCAGTCGATCGGGATGCCAGGGTGCGGCAGACGATCCTGCGGCTCTGGAATGCACAAACGCCTGAAAGCCTGCCACTTTAGCTAGTTGCTCTACAGAATTCGAGGATAAGCCATGCTCGCATTGAACGAACTCCGGTTGAATGACAATCGCGTCTTGCTAAAGGATCATATTGTTAGATCCCCGATTTTGCCTAAGACAGCGCACGAACTTGAGCGCGATGTCGTGGTGCAAGGAGATTGCGAGGTGGAAGGTGCCGTCTTTGCGCGCAATCTTGAGATGCAAAACGGATCGCTGCATATAAAAGGTTGTGTCTACACGCAGGTTGAGTTGCATGTGAATTCGGATGCAAAGGGAAAGGCTGTATTCGATAAGGCCGTCGGCTCTTCCAACGCCATTGTCTCGCTTGCGCCGGGATGCCGAGTCCATTTTCTGGCTGATGTGAGCGCCAAGCAGGTCAAACTCAGCAATGCCTATGTAGCCGCTAACATCTTTGCCGATGAAATAGTTCTGGATAACTGCGTCGTAATTGGTGGCGTCTTTGCCACCCGCAGCCTTGAGTTGAGTGATTGCGTGCTCGGAACCTTTAACAGTCCGGTTGTGCGCAGCTCAAAGACCGTATATCTGCTTTTCCCCAGTGCCTTTTCCGTCGAAAAGATGAGCTATCTTCCCGGTTCTGAACTATTCAGCCTGGCATTGGCCGATCTCGGCGCCCTGATGCGACGTACACCCGAATCAGAAAACACGGGGAAGATCCGCATGAACATCGAGCAGGATGAAGTGAAGACCGTATTGTCCGCCGACGGGGTTCAACAGATCCTTCGATCCTATTCGGTTGTGGGAAAGGTACTGGCTACCGGACTTATTGACTATGACCGGCTCCAGAACCAATTCCTAATCTCATGCGCCAGCATGGGAAATCAGCTGCTGAGGGTCTACGACCTGGGAATCGGCGCAGATGGAGTCTCTGTCGATTTGACTCCCGAGCGTATTGCGGAGTTCTTCTTCGACATCCTGCATGGAAAGATCTCGGTCTCGAACATTAGTGGAGAATTCGATCTCGCTTCCATCGTGAACGGTATGACGCCAGGTGTTGCGGCGCAGGCGCTTTGGGGTTCGGGCGGAGAAGTTGCAGAGCCTGTGGAGGAGTCATCGCAACAGCCCCAAAGTGTCGAAGTGGCAGAAACAAATGAACAGCCGGCGCCATGCGCGCCCATTGCACAGGAGCAAGAATCAACGGAACCGAAGACTGAACCCGCAGGCGCAGGGCCTGCAACTCCAGTGAATGCGGAGAACGCGCAGAGAATCGCCGAGGCCAGGCCGAGCGAAGCTGCAAATCGCTTCTGCAAGCACTGCGGCACAGAAGCTGAGGAAGGCTCCGCATTCTGCGAGAACTGCGGTCAATCGCTGGGCTGAGAGTGGACGGTGCGGGAAGCTCCGAAGGCGAAATTTGGTTGATGAGTCGGTTTGCAATAGCAGCGAAATCTCGAGCGTTCTTAATCTCTCCGTCGAGGAACTGGATTTAGAATGCGGTAAGAACCCGGTACATTGCGATGGTAGAAACAAATTGCCTGAATTGTGGGAGAGAAATACCCGCAGGCAAGCGTTTTTGTGGAAGCTGCGGCCGACCGGCCCCAGCGATCGCCGAGTCAGCCTCACCTGAGCCGGAAGCGCGATCCTGCGTAGAATGCGGTGCGGCTTATCTGCCAGGCAAGCGCTTCTGTAAACAGTGTGGTCATCCCATCGGCGCAGCCGAGCCAGCTACCGCTAAAGAACGATCTGGGATTGCTCAACGTGAGTCTGCGGCGGAGGATGCCGTACCTGAAGATGGCTCCAGTAAGATAGCCACGGTTATTATCGTTCCACCCCCGCCGGATCCGCCGGTGCTGCTCTGCACTCGGTGTGGTGCGGCCTATGCCCCCGGCAAGCGCTTCTGCAAACAGTGCGGTCAAGTTCTCGGCACGGCCGAACCAACTGCAGCCACTGATTTCTCTCTCGTCGAACAAGGCGAGTCCGCTGCACCGGGATCAACCGTCCGCATCATGAAATCCGATCATCCAAACGCACCTTCCGAGATCCTGCCCGAGCCTTCATCGAAGGCGGAACCTGAGGCTGGCCCGGATGAGAATTTCAAGCGCGCCTCCCAGGAAACACAGAATGTCTCCTTAGATGAGAACCATTTTCGACCCCAGTCCAAATTCAATGGAGATGAACAAGAACCGCCCTCCCTCCCGCAATTTCAGGATGACTTTGCAGCCCACGATCCGGACATTGCAAGCTCTGGGCGATATGAACTGGATGACAGCGATGCAGGATTGTTCCGGAGTCTCCAGAATTCGACCGTGCGCGGACCCAGGACTCTTCTGGTGATACTGGGCGCCGTGTGCGCAGTGGCATTACTCGGCGCCGTGTGGGTCGTCACCACGTATTACCATGCAAGACATCGTCCGGCGCAGACCGTAACGCAGCCAACCTCTCCGGTCGCGGTGGCTAAGCTTAGTACAGTTCAGCCATCCCAGCCAGCACCACAGACGGCGCCTGAAATTCCGACTGCGCCTGCAAAGTCCGCTCCACCCAGGCAAGGCGCTGGCGGGCATGAAGTACCAGCACACCCCCAAGCACCCAAGCCTGACACTGCAGATTCTTACCCTGCTCCAACGAGAAGCCAGGGAGGCAATTGCACTCTTGACTCAAGCATGCTTTCGAGGATGCTGGATCAGGCGGATAGGAACCGCGGGCAAGGGAACTATTCAGATGCCGCCAGGCAGTATCGCTCAGTCCTGAATTGCGACCCGAATAACTCGCGAGCACACAGCGGCCTAGAACTTACTTTGGTCGATATTCAGCATCAATGACAAGCTTGCGCCACTTTCGATGAAAGCGACCGAGCCGCATCGCAAAAAGCGACATAGTGCCGGTCAATTTCGCAAACAGCAAAAGCGGTTTAACTGGTATTTTCGTTTGGTTCTGGTGACTCTATGAAATTGCTATTCGATCGACTTCAACTGAATCCATTGCTCGGAAACCTGTCGAGATCCATTGCATCCTCACTCTTCGTCTTGATTGCGTGCCCTCCCGCATCTTTCGCGGGTCAGCCCACGCTGACCGCGATCGAGCTTTATGATGGGCCCAATGGCGCGGCCTACGTGCAGCTTAGTGATGTGCTGATCAACGGAAAGGCGACTTTGCGCGATTGCACACCGTTTCAGGCGACGGGAGTCGACAAGTCAAGCTACGGAAAGATGCAAAAGGTAACCCTGTCGCCGGGCGCAGTCCTCGAGCGGAATGAGGACGGGGTGCTGCGCTATGAAACCGGCTCAGGTCCAGCCGTTTGTTCGCTGCCGGACAATCTGAAGATTGATCGCAGTGGATCGTACACTCTGTCCGGTTTGGCTGATCTGGCCACAGTGACGGGAACCGCTCTGTCACCTTCGGGTGTTGAAGGAGCCGCACCGCAGCCTTTGCAGAAGGGAGTGAAGCTGTATTTTGTCGCCGCCCCTGACCAGGAACTTGCTGAATTCTTGCGCGCGCAGAGGGCCAACAATGTAGCTGGCTGGGTGAGCTATCTATCGAGATATCCCGCTGTGACTCATGCCACCGATGCCAAACATTCCTTGGGAGCGCTTTACGTAACGTCTGGCGAGGCATCTATAGCCAGTTACCTGAGCTCAGTGGCCACGCGAGCCCCTTCCTACAGCGACTTGATGAATGCCAAAATTCAAACTGACAACGCGCTGGCTTTACAACTGCCGCCGGAGCAGACAACGAAACTGTCAAGTGAGGTTCGCAAAGAAGTTGCAACCCTTGCCGACAATGGCCGTAACGAGCTGAATGCGTACAAACTCGCTCTGCAGGCGCATACACCGGGCTATGCTCACCTAAAGCAAGCAAGAGAACTCGCTAATGCAGTCAGCGCAATCGACCTGAACTTTCCGACCGGTCAAGCTCTTCTTGCTGATGTGTTGAACGCTAGCAATCAGTTCGACCGGACTCTCCGGTCAGCGGAATCGGCGGTGACAGCTGGCAACTTTGACAGTGCTCTCGAGCTTGTTGCCCCGATTCGCGCGTTTTCGAGCGAAGAGCCGCGCATTGCAGCGGTTACTGACGCGGCCTACGACAACGATCTTGATCGAGCCAACCAGTTCGCGGAAAAAGCCGATTGGAAGAATGCTGTCATTCAGATTGAGAAGGCCGCCGCCGTAAAGGAAACGCCTCAGACGCGCGATCTCATGGTTGAGGCGCGGAAGCAACTGGTCGATCTTGAGAACAAGACTGCTGTGGCAAAAGCGCTCGAGAGCAGCTTGGCACTCGAGCAACAACACGATAACATCGGCGCTCTGGATGTGCTTTACAACTTGCCTCCTTCACAAAGGGCACTCGTTGCCGCCGATATTGACCGGCTCAAGGATGGTTATGTCCAAAGCGCCGTCCAGGCCGCAAAAGATCTGCAAAAAGCCCATGAACCCCTGCGGGGACTTGGAGATGAGATAGGGATTGAGAAAGCGTATAACTACCTCTTACGCGCCTTCGAACTTAGCCAAGATGACTCCTACCGCGACATGAGCGAGATCCTGGGCGACGACTTGAGTACTTACTTTGTAAGCCAAGCAAAGCTTTACCTTGATAAGCCATCAGGATCGGGAACGGAGATTGGCTGGGCCTACCTGGAGGAAGCACTGTTCTACGAACCTTCAAATCAGGCTGCCCACGACGCAAAGGTTGCGGCGGCGCTCGCCCATGCGATGCATGCGGGGCCTTCGATTCGTGTGCAGTTTCGCGATCAGACTTCCTTGCGCGACAGCACCGGCTTTCTCCACCAGCTTGAGGATGCGATTGTGGCGGGGCTTGAGATGCCCAATGTGAAGGCTGTTCGAGATGAGGAGGCCGTCAACGGCCTAGAGCCGGACTTCCAGCTTGTTGGAGATGTTCTGGAGCATCAAATCTCCGAATCCGTAACAGTGGATGCTCTGGAGTCGCAATATCGCATCGGAACCCATGAGGTTACCGGAGAAGAGTGGAATACCGCAAATCGGGCCTACGAAACGGCACTGCGCACTCTGCAAACGGACCAGTCAGCTCTGACGGGAGCGCAATCGAAAGGCAAGAAGAAGGAAATCAAGGACCTCAACGCGAAGATCGACGCGGATCAAAAACAGGTCACCGATGCCCAGACTATCGCGGATTCACTTCCCAAAACCGTAATCAGTGACGTCATCCGCCCATATCAGTACTCGCGGAAGACCCTGGATATCAGTAATACGATCAAGCTTCAGTTCCGTATTGGCGAGACATTAAGTTCGCGGATGGGGGATCCGGTGATCGTCGCGAAGGAAGATCCCAGGCAGTATGTACTGATAGAAGACGTGAAGGCGGAAGACACACAGGGAGTGAAGCCAACCGGAACAACTCCTGATACAAAGGAACTGCAGACCGCTCTCGAAAACTCTGTCCGCGACGAGTTGATCGATGCAGTGCGCTCGAAGGTCAAGGATCTGCCGGATAGAATCTATGCTACTGCCAAATCAAAGGAGCAGGATGACAACCTGGACGGGGCCGCCGAAGCCTATTTGCGCTTTCTGAGCTGCGCAAACTCGGATGAGTCAACTGAACGTCAACACGCGAGCTCTTTCTTGGCGGAGCATTTCAATTTTCAGCCTGCGGAGGCCGCTTCGCAGTAGTCATCCAACAGAGCGGCCATAGGCAGCGAGGTAGCAATTATCTCCCGAGAGCAAGTAGCTTCTCTGAGCGCCGAGTCCGGAGCTGAGTCCCGATGTTCAAGGGGACGTGGCTTTTGGCAGTGTCCAGTATCTTTCGCACTTTCGATCTTTCTTGGAACTCAGGAAGGTTGTTGGGTTGAGGTTGTTCTTGCTGCTGGCCCCTGGGGCCAGCAGCTAAGTGGTCAGACGATGGCCTGGACCTCGGCCAGCCGGCTTATCTGCAGATACCGTTTGCTGCCCCATCGAGTTTCGGCCACATGCCGCAGCCGCGCTGCCACTAGCATCAACGCGCTCTTTCCGTCGGAAAAGGGGTCCACCACTCGCGTTCGTCGCCGGATCTCCCGCAACGGGCGTACCAGCGGGTTCTTGGTTCGCAAGCATCGCCAATGTTCCGGCGGTAGGCGTAATAGCTCAAGGTCTCATCGATGCCGACTTCCACGATCTCCGCGGCCCTGGCCAGACACATCTCGCGCAGCTTGGTGACTACCTGGCGGCCTTTCTCCTTAGATGCCTGGGCGTCTTCTTGAGCGTGGATGGCCTTTAGCATCGCCGCCACTTCCTTCACCTTGCCCGTCGGCACGGCCGTCCACACGTTGCGGTAGAAGTGAACCACGCAGCGCTGCCACCTGGCCTGGGGGTAGAACTCGGCCAGGTTCTTCACCAGCCCCAGGTACTTGTCGGAGCCGAACAACTCGATGCCTTCTAGCCGCGTCCATCAGATCGCGCAGAAACTGGGTCCAGCTCGCCTTGTCTTCCTTGGCGCCCTCACTCACCGCAAGAATCTCCCTGTAGCGGCTTTGCGCCACGCCGATGGCCACCAGCACCGATACGTTCTTCACCTCCCCGCCCCAGCTGCGCTTCAACCACAGGCCATCGAGGAAAACGCACGGAAAGTTGCCTACCAGTAGCCGCTCGCGCCACTCGTCGATCTTGCCGTAGATCTTTTGGTTCAGATCCCTCAACATGCAGGCGCTGACCCGTGTCCCCCACAGCAATTTGAATGATACCGGTGATACCGCTTCTGCGTAGACTTGGTTCCACAGTATAGTCTTTATAGACAGCAGGGAGCGGTATAGAATGTACCCAAGCTGTTGATTTAAGAAAGGATACGGCTTAAGCGGCTCAGATCCAAAGAGTTGATTATGGTCGGGGCGGAGGGATTCGAACCCCCGACCCTCTGCTCCCGAACCAGTTTCAACGACTTGTTGAAACGTGTTGAAATCGAGCGAAAAATAACTGATTTCGATTGAATACATTGCAGCCGACTTGTTGAAGTCTGTAGTTCTGAATTGTTCCAGGGTGCTTTGACCGCTACGGTTTCGTCTACACCCGTGTCTCACTTTGCGGGGCCAGTCCAGATGCAGACGAGGCAATCAATTGAACACATTCGTCGATTGTCCATTCCGGCGTAGCTCCTGGACTGCTGGCAACAACGGCGCCGAGCGCGTTGGCAAAGGCCGCGATCCGGTCCATGGGCCAGCCGAGGTGGAGGCCGTGCAGGAACGCAGCAGCGAAAGCATCGCCGGCACCAACGGTGTCTACCACGCTCACACGGAATCCCGGGAAGGTACGCAGCTTGTCATCCGAGAATACAGCGCAACCCTTCGACGGTTTTGCGGCCGCGGCGAGTCGATCTGACGAATGACATTCTCGTAAGTGTCCGCAACAAAAAGTCCTGATTGTTTCGACTTCTCGTACGCGACGTGTGATTATGTCACTGCACGTTGCATTGACTGTGGAGGCCAAATGCGGTATTTTCCGATCTGTTTGTACTGTCAAGGACACTAATCTTGAGGGGGGGTGCAGCGATGCGAATGACGCGCTTATCAAAACAAAGTCTCAGTATACTGATTTGCTTGCTAACGATTGGGGGAAAGACTCAGGCGCAGGATACAGCGAAATCAGAATCGAGAGATCCGGCTGTAGATCGGGATGGAACCATACACGTCCCTGCTTTTGACATGCCGATATCAAGCCTGTTGAGCCCTGAGGCTCGAGAATCCGTGCGGCGCCATCTCTTAAACCCAGACCCTCCCCCTGATCCCGATATTCAGAAGCAGCGGGCTGCCATCGCGTCACGCCTTCAACCTCTGATAGATCGGCAGAAGATACTCTATCCTGTGGACATTGCGGATCAACTGATAGCTGGCGTGCCCACACAAGTGATCACACCTAAGCAGCCCTCGGACTCCATAGACCGCAAACGAATTCTCATCAACCTGCACGGCGGAGGCTTCTCAGTGTGCGCCCGCGTCTGTGGGCTGATCGAGTCGATTCCGATTTCCTACAAATCGGGAATGACGGTTATAAGCGTGGACTACAGACAAGGCCCTGAAAACAAGTTTCCTGCTGCCAGTGAAGACGTTTCCAAGGTCTATAGCGAGTTATTGAAGCAATATTCCCCCCGCAGTATCGGGATATTTGGCTGTTCGGCGGGGGGTGCCCTCACAGCGATGTCTGTCGCATGGTTTCAGGCCCACAATCTTCCAAGGCCAGGCGCTATAGGGATTCTCTGTGCATCCGCTGGGCTATGGGGCGGAGACTCGATCTATACGGGAGCAGTGCTCGATGGAAGACTGCCGCCAAAGCCTGGATTAACGGACATGATGTCTGATCTTGCCTACTTCAGCAATGCAAGTATGAAGGACCCCCTTGTTACGCCGGTCGTCTCAGATTCCGTAATGTCCCAGTTTCCTCCCACGCTCATTATTACGGCTACCCGTGCATTCGAATCGAGCTCCGCCATCTACACTCACGAGCAATTAGTTCGTCTGGGAGTCGATGCGGAACTGCAAGTTTGGGATGGCTTGTTTCACGGGTTCTTTTACGATCCCGATATTCCAGAGTCACGCCAAGCAAACGATGTAACGGTGAAATTCTTCAAGAAGCATTTGGCAGAGTAATGGCATTTTTTGTCGGTGATGTCAACAGAGACCCGCGAACGGCAGAGCCAGAAGAGTCCTTTGAGATTTTCTGCGGACGGAATGTCGTCCGCACGTGAGGAGCAATTGGACTGCCCGATGATTTGTACCAGCGAGATTGTTAGTGTAGCGCAGTTATTGAAGGGATCACACCCGAGGTTGGGATCTTCCGTATCTGCAAAGTGCGATAAATCCGGAGTCGTTAGAGAAGACTTCGAAGGTAGTCTGCACCGCCAAAGGCGATCTGCTCAGGCGAGACATTCACATCTGCCAAAAGGTGGCCGGGGGCGTCCGTTGCCTGCGGCAGGTAGCCGAAGCCTTCAATAATGAGATAGCCGTCGTAGCCAATTTCCTTTAGCGCTGCAATAATGCCGGGAAAATCGACATGGCCAGAACCGAGCAGTCCTCGATCATTTTCGCTGGCGTGGATGTGCTTCAGACGCCGGCCTGCCACGCGGACCGCATCCGCTATGCTCTTCTCTTCGATGTTGGCATGAAAGGTGTCGATCGTCACACCTATGCGGGGATGATTGACGGCCTCGCAGAGCGCAACAGCTTCGGTGGCAGTTCGGAGAAAGAATGTCTCGGAGCGATTGACAGGCTCGACAGAGAGTGTGACCTGATAGCTATCAAGCAAGTCGGTCAAGCTCACGAATGCTTCAACTGCCCAGCTCCATTCTTGCGCAGTGCGGCGCCAATTGGGAAGATAGCCGATGGGAGCTAAGAGCGGACCGCACAGCAGCTTGGCTCCCAACTCGGCTGAGGCACGGATGCATCGCCTGAGGTGCTCAAGGGATTTGCTGCGCACTGTTGCATCTGGACTGATGGGATTGATGCCCGGTGGCAAAATAGCACAAACAGTGCACTCAAGCTCACTGGCCTCGATTGCCCGCCTGATCGCAGGTCCGGCTATCTGCGCAGGATCAAAGAGCGGAACCTCAAAAGCGGTTAGGCCATGCTCGCGCAAGGCCGGCAAAATGCCAAAGAATGTTGAGTCAAACTTAGCTGTCCAGGCAAAGCAACTTACCCCAACTCTCATCTGCTGCCTTCCCATTGAATTCCCAATCTCACTTCCATTTGCCAATGCATCATCTCCTTAGTCACAGAAAAAGAGAACATAACAAAATCAAATTCGAAAACAATTATTGCTTCAAAGTCTCCAGATCAGTTGAAGATTAACTCATTCACATCTCGAAGTGCTTCTCTCCACAGCGGTTAAAAGGGTAAGACGACACCGATGACTCAAGGTTTTCACGCAGCTGCATTCCATGCAAAAACGCGACCAGTGCCGATTTTAGGAATTGGGTCGGCTGCCGCACGATCTACGGATGACAAGATTGCAACTGAGCGAGATATCACGGGTGGGCAGATCTGAGTTTTCGAGGCGATCAAGCATGGTAGACATGGCTACGCGACCGATGTCCAGACAGGGCTGGTGCATGGTCGTCAGCGGAATCGGCAATAGACTGGCGTATTTAACGTCATCAATGCCGACAATGCGAATTTCCTTGGGGATGCTAACGCCTAGTTGCATAAGGGTTTGCATAAGCTTCGCCGCAGTGAGGTCGTTGGCGCATAGAAAAGCGTCAGGCCGATGTTGATCCAAGATGGAGCGGATCTGCTGCTCATCGTTTGGGTCGCGGCGGAAGACAAGATCCTCATCGCATGGTTGGCCGAGGGCCAGCAGTGCTTCACGATAGCCGGCTATACGTGCATCTACGGTAGAGGCTGAAAGGGGCACTCCGAGAAAGGCAATTCTGCGGGCTCCGGCATTGAAAAGGTGTTGCGCAGCGCAGTAGGCGGTGCGACGGTTGTCAATACCGACCAGATCGTACTTACTTCGCATGGGATAAGGGAAAAAACATCGGTCGAGGAGTACAACCGCCACGTTGGCCTTGTCGAGCGCTGCCACAATTCTTCTGTTCACCTCGTCCATAGCAGGCAACAATTCGAGGGGGGCAAAGAAAACGCCTGTCACGCGCTCGTCAATGTACTGCTGACAGATTTCCTCGGCAAGTTGCTCTTTTGGCCGACCAATTCCAACTGAGTTGCCCCAAAGCAACATATTGCGACTGGGAAGGTGAAAGCTAGCCATCCCCTGGCAGATCGGCTCGAAGATCTCGGTTTGCCCCAACTCGGGAATCAACAGACCAAAGAGTCGGCCGGTTTCGGCCGTTCCATGCTTCACATATGTACCCGATCCCACACGCCTTACAACGAGATCGAGCTGCTGCAATTCCTTGATAGCCTTAACGATTGTCATGCGTGAAACGCCAAACCGGCGCACCAAATCGTTCTCGCTCGGCAATCGGCTACCCTTTACGTAATCGCCGGAAATTATGCCCTCTTTCATGCATTCGGCGATAAGGCGGTATTTGGGTTGGTCTGCGTTGCTTGCCCCGTCCCAAATAGCCTTCGCATTCTTGATTCGTTCCATAGTCTTGCTCATTTGGAAAGGCCGACTCTTTCTCCCCCTGGTTTAGTTTACGGAATTTCAGAACTTCCCAACGGTGATTCAGTCAGTGGCGCTAGGTTTCACCGCGTCCTGCGTGAATCTGTTTTTCAATAATAAACTTGTCGAAAAACTCCAACGCATTCCGGAATCCTAGATGAATTGGTGATACAGGGCCCTCACCATTTCTCTAAGAGCCGCTCCTGGGGCTTCCTAAGGCGATAGATCTTTTCCGCTTCATACCTCAATGCGTTCCTTAAACAAGCCCCCACGTGACTATACCATTGGTGGTCACCTGTCTACTAGCCCGCGGCCTGTCTAAACTCTGATGCCATTCATAAGGGCAAAGGCATTTTCGAGGAAACAATACTCATGCCGACTGCAGCGTCGCCTTGATGCATCGATAACCACTTTAGCCTGGTCCAACAATCCTACAATCCGCCTCGTATGCAAGAGCTTTCTTCAATGGAGCAGCGGGAAAGAGACGCGCACATATATCCGGCCTGTGTTTGAGTGAAAGGGCACTCCACTCTGGCCATAATGGAATCTGCGCTTCTTCTCCTTATCAGGTCATCGGCCTTGAATGGCCCTGCCCCCGTCAGGTTCTGAAGAAGCTGGTCTCACCAGTTGCGCCATCGATGGCGGCTCAAGCATCTCGTTGGGAAAGCTCTTATGTGGTTCCTGACTCTGGTCTATGCTGCGCGCCGGTACTCCTGCTCGCGAGCGATCAGCGACCAGATGATACGTGCGTTTTCGTTGGCCACTGCTACACAGGCCTTGGATGTTCCGAGTCGCTGCTGTTTATCGTTGATCCAGAGGCTTCGCCTGTCAGTCTTGGCTTTTGCTCGATAGACCACCGATCGCGCTCCATGAATCAGCAGCGTTCTCAGGTATGGATCGCCGCGCTTGCTGATGCCCAGCAGCCGGCTTTTGCCGCCGCTGGAGTTCTGCCGAGGAACCAGACCCAACCACGCAGAGAACTGCCGGCCATTTTCAAAAGCGTGCCCGTTGCTGATGGCGGCGACAATCGCCGTCGCGATCAGTGGCCCCACGCCTTCAACGGCGGCAATGCGTCGGCAGTCTGGAGTGTTCTGGAATGCGATCTGAATCCGGCCATCAGCAGCGCCGATCTTCTCGTCCAGCTGCGCCAACTCCTCATAGAGGCACTGAAACAGCTCTCGGCCAAAGCCTGTGAGTTGGTTCTCGGCATCTTCCAGCACTGCAGGTAGGCCGCTGCGCACTTGCCCTGGATGCTGAGGCAATACGATGCCGTACTCGGCCAGCAAGCCACGGATTTGGTTGATGAGCTGTGTGCGATTCGCAACCAGGCGGCTTCGAACCCGGTGAAGACACTGCAGGTCCTGCTGCTCGACGGACTTCTGGGGAACGAATCGCATGTTCGGCCGCGTTACAGCCTCGCAGATCGCTTCTGCATCGTTGGCATCGTTCTTCTGGGACTTTACGTACGGCTTGACGAACTGCGGCGCCATCAACCGAACCGTGTGCCCCTGGCCACTGAGTACGCGCGCCCAGTAGTGTGCGCTGCCGCTGGCCTCGATCCCCACCAGGCACGGCGGCTGCTCCGAGAAGAAACGAGCCACTTCGCTCCGCCTCAACTTCCGACGCAGTACCGCTCGCCCCGACTTGTCAGCTCCATGTACTTGAAAAACCTGTTTCGCAATATCCAGACCGAGCGTCATTGCCTTCGTCACGATGTGTCCTCCTCATAGCGAGCCTACCAACTCACCTCTACGAGGCGGGTCCATCCCATTAGGTCACTCCGGCGGCTGGCTTTCTGGCTCGTGATATGCGAGGCTCCGTTCATTCCAGTTTCTCTCACAGTATTTGGTACAAAAGGTGCCGGACAATCGGACAAGTAGTATAGACAGGTTTATGCGTGATATCTGCTACTTGTAGTTGACAATGACTATACCAAAACTCAGAATGGCTGATTATGAGAACGGTAATAACGGTCGGTTCGGACTCGCGCGCTCGGGATCCTAAGTTCGGCGCTTGAGGATTTCACACTTGAGGATTTCACATATGACAAAGACGTTCGCATTCTTAGCTTCCTCGCTGTGCGCCTCTTTTCTTTTAGCGACCGCCTGGACGCAGGAGACTGCTAAGGTCGCAGTCACTTTACATGCGGCTGGATCAGAGTCTGCTGCAATCAATCAGAATCCTCTGGAGGTGAGAATCGCAGCGGGGAAGATCCGTGGGAAGGAGATAGGGGCAGCCAAGGTGCATGCATTTCTGGGTATTCCCTATGCCGCTCCACCGATTGGCGCTCTTCGCTGGGTTGCA
>Ga0182027_10009487_pt1 | contig 13978 bp, 7 predicted proteins | sample 712E1DmetaG_FD_121300 | JGI IMG/M metagenome (GOLD analysis project Ga0182027, IMG submission 121300) | Permafrost microbial communities from Stordalen Mire, Sweden - 712E1D metaG (Illumina Assembly) | ecosystem: Environmental > Terrestrial > Soil > Wetlands > Permafrost | place: Sweden...
AATTTGTCAAAGGCGACCGTGACGGGAGGCGGTTCTACGGCCTATGGGATAAAAGGCGATCAGGGCGCCTTCGGCTGGATAAGCGGGGCCGCGTCGGGCAGCCTGAGCATTGCGGGAATGGCGAACGGCACCTATGCCGTGACGTTTTTTAACTGCGGAACGGGGGCCGACATTTCCACCAGCAATGTGACGGTGTCCGGCGGCGCATTGACCGCGACCATTCCCTCGAACAGCGCAAGCAGCGTTGCGTTCAAGGCGCTCAACCCGAACGCGGTGCAGGTTGTAGAGCAGACCACTTCGCGGGAAACGCAGCTCAGGCCCATGATAACTTATGAGAACGGCGCATTGCATCTGCTCGGACCGATAGCCGAAAACAGCGTCGTGGACATTACGACCGCGTTGGGCGCCCATGTTGCACGATATAAAGTTACGGACGCGAATGCAAACACACTGCGTATCAACCGCCTGAGTCAAGGCATTTATTTCGTAGGGATCACGTCCGGCAATGCTAAAACAATGCAGCGGCTATTTGTAAAATAATCTGCTTTAAAGAAATTGCATTAAGGATAGTAATGTAAGGGTTCAAAATTTTGAACCCTTACAACTCCAGAACATAATCACCGTGATTGCCAATCAGATATGGTTGTTTATTCACTTAGCTGGTTAACAATTGGAGAATTTTTATGCTCAAAAAAATAATTATTTTGACATTGATGCTTATTGCCTTTTCCACGTTCACGCTGTGGGCGGCGCCAAGCATCTCCACGGTGACCGCCAGCGCGACATCGGTAGGCAAGTATGCGAAAATCGAGTTCGTCGTTGGGCTCACCGGCACCTATGCAAACCCGTATGACCCCGATGAAATCGATTTGTCGGCCACATTCACCGCGCCATCGGGCGCCACGTGGAAAATCTACGGGTTTTATGGCGTTGACGCCTCAAATAATTCGTCCTGGAAAATCAGGTTTGCTCCTGATGAGGTGGGCGCCTGGAGCTATACGACCCAGGCAACCGATCCAACCGGAACGGTTACGGGCCCTTCGGGAACATTCACGTGCGTTGCGTCAGCCAATCACGGCTGGATTAGGATCGCCTCGAACAAAAGGTACCTGAAGCTTGACGACGGCACGTCCTTTTACGGGGTCGGCCCGTGCTATCCGTATAACGTGACGTTCCCCGGTTTTCATCTATTGCAAAACGCCGGATGTAATTCCTATGTTTATTGGAACGGTGAGAATGACGGCTTCGGGCTGATAGAGTCAATAGCTTCAGGAATAGGAAAGTACGATCAGCCCAAATGCAGAAGAGTCGATTCCCTGCTGGATTCGTCGGAGGCGCTTGGGCTTCATATGTTCATGGTACTTTGGCCCCATGACCAGCTTGGACAGACAATGCCCGGTTCGTGGACAAATCATTATAGCTCCACGCCATACAGTACAATCGTCCCCAAAGCCGTAAATTTTTACAGTGATACGACAGCGTGGAGTTATGAGCAGAAGATGTATCGTTACATTATCGCGCGATTTTCATACCACCAGTCCCTTGGAGGTTGGCAAACTATCGATGAAATCGAGGGTACCGACGGCTGGTCGAACCAGACTACCGCTAATGCCTGGACCACGAAAATGGCCGTTTTTTTTCAAACGAACGATCTTTTCAAACATCCCACGAATGCTTCCGGCGGCGATTACTGGCCGCATGGGGATTCCGTGAATGATTTTTCGAACACTGAAAATTACGGCGCCACCACTGCGTCAAACTGGGCGTCAATCATACAAAAATTGTGGAACGGCTATCTCAAACCGGCAATCGTCGGGGAATCGACAAACAGCAACGCCCATACCAATCTGTGGGCAACGCTGTCCACCGGCATAGCCATCACGCCGCTCATGTGGCAATTCAACGCAAACTCATCGGTATGGTCTCCCACCATAACGGCAAACTGGCCGCCAGTCGTGGCTTTTGTCAAGGGAATAAATTTCGCCGGGTTGACCAACTTGACGCAGGCTAAAGTTACCGTGACGGGAGCGACCGCCTACGGCATATCGAGCGACCAGATTACCTTCGGCTGGATAACGGGGACTTTTTCCGGCAAGAGCCTGAGCGCGACGGGTTTGGCAAACGGCGCAAGCACTTTAGAATGGTGGAACACGACCGCAGGAACGGTACTTTCATCGAGCGCGGCAACGGTGACCGGCGGGGCGCTTACGACGACCATCCCGACTTCAACCGAGGCCGATATCGCGTTTAAGATCATTTCACCGGCGGGGGTCGGGATTATTCAGCAAAGCTCGCCTTTATCAAGGAATGACAAGCAGATCATCGCATATGATCATGGCGTTTTGCGGCTACTCAGGCCGCTTTCCGGCAATGCGAGCATTACGATCACGTCGGTCGCGGGCCGCGTATTAGCGCATTATAAAATTTCGATGTCGAACAGTTCCGGCATTGAGGTTGACAAGCTGGGGCCCGGCGTTTATTATGTGACAATTGCTTCCGGCAACGGGTCTTTTTCGCAGAAATTGCTGGTGTCGTCGGGGGTGAAATAGCGGGGGACGGGCACTGAGCGGAGTCGAAGTGCCTGTCGAAATCAAACGAGAATAAAGTCTGCTCCTGCCTGCGCTGTCGCTTCGGCAGGCAGGCGCCGACATGGTCTTTGTATTGGGATTATCCGCATAAAAAAAGCTCTATGGGATAATCTTGAGTAATTATGGTATTTGAGTAATTTCTTTACGATTTTACATTAACGATAATGCATTTTATTTAAAGAAATTGCAATTACTCAGTGCTGCTCACTGAACGAAGCCGAAGTGAGCAAGCTCGGAAATGCGTTCCCTTCGGCTTCGCTCAGGGTACGTGAGTAATTGCAAGAAGCTAAAACCTATTGGGAAGTATTGATAATGGTCCGTTTTAAAAACGCAGGCGTGATATGCGCAGTCTTTTTAATGACGGCGTGGGCGGCAAAAGCCGCAGTCAATGATACCATTAGCGGCACCGTTATTGATTCGACCACCACGCTGGCCCTTGATTCAGTGACCGTAAGCTCCGAGGGGATTTTGACAAAAACGAATGCGGGCGGTGCGTTCAATCTGGTTTTGCCGACGACCGGCGCCCTGCAAGCCACGCGCGCTGAACATTCGCCCGGCGTCGCCTGGGATCCAGTAAAAAGCTCCTTTTCATGGTCGGGATTTTCAGGAAATTTTTCCATCCGGTTGCAGGATATCGAAGGCCGTACGGTGTCCCGATATATTTCTAAAAAAGGTAAACAGAACGGAGAATTTTCGATTGCCAGTTTGCCGCAGGGTATTTACCTGGTCTCCATCAGCGCGGACGTCCTAAACGTTTCGTATAAAATAGTCCGATTGCATGCCGGGACCGGCACTACCTTCAACGCTATCACCCCGATTTCCGAGACGGGGCCGTCCACGCTTGCAAAAAAAATGGCGACGACGCAATCGCACGTGGTGACCTTTGCCAAAAGCGGATACATTACGATCACCGTGACCGTCGCCGCGGGCACTGCAACAAGCCCCGGAATCAGGGTTAGGATGGCAAGCGGCTCGATCGTCATTGCGTTTGATTGGAACGGCGTCGTGGGCACCGGGCAAAGCCTTGCCGTGGGACAAGGCGGCTCGCCTGTCAAGGCCGCGACACAGCCCTATCATAATCTCAAGCTCTCAACCGGGAACCTTGCTTGGCAAATCGATCCGACCAACGCCGCTCTTGCGATGGTACCGCTTGTGGAACCGATTGGACGGATGGCGACGAACTATCCGAGTTCTTGGCCCACAAACATCTCGGGAGAAACGTATCATTCCTGTATGGGCAACGAGATCACGGCCCAGGTAGAGGCCGCATCCGGACGCGACTTCATCAGTGTGCAGGGTGAATTCGGCGAAAACGGCCAGTGCATGACGTATCTGCAAAAGAACGCCCCGCAAAGCGGGGTCAACGGCCGTGCCTATGCGGCCACCCTGATTGAAACCCAGGCAATCACTCGCCTGGCGAAAGCCGCGGGCAAAATTTACGGCGTGGGCGCAATTGGCATTCTTCACGGCGAATGCGATGCAGGCAATACCGGGTATGAAAACGCCCTGCATCAATTATGGTCCGACTATAATACCGATCTTCCCGCGATCACCGGACAAACGCAGAAGATACAGATGCTCGTTTCCCAGCAGAACTCCACGAATGACCAATCGGCATCGACCCTTGCGCAATGGAAAGTAGGCGTCGACTATCCAAACGACATCGTTTGCATAGGCCCGAAATACCAATATCCGTCAGTTGACGGCACGCATTTGACCACCGACGGATACGAGCCGCTGGGCGAGAAATTCGGGCAGGTTTACTACCAGCGAATCGTGCTCGACAACAACTGGCAGCCGCTTGCTCCCGACACGGCCACGCGAAGCGGCGCGGTCATAACCGTGCGGTTCCATGCGCCCGTTTTGCCGCTCGTCTGGGAAACAACGTTTCAGGCGCCGCACCAGAGCATTGCCGAATGGAAAAATGGAAAGGGCTTCGAGGTCAGTGTCGGAAGCGGGAGAGTGACCATAAATTCGGTGGCGATTTCCGGCGATTCGGTGCTAATCACCTGCGCAACGACCATAGCGGCGGGCACAATCGTCGGCTACGCTATGTTTGCTGAACCGGCGCGCATGACCACACCGTTTGCCGGATTGACGCGGTGGGGCCTGCTGCGCGATTCCGACCCGTTCGCGGGCGCCATTACCAAAAAAGCCCAGCCGAACTATTGCGTGGCGTTTCAGATGTCCGTGCCGTAAGGAAAAAAATAATCAACAATCAATAAACAACATTCAAGGAGAAAAAATGGTTGCCGACAGGATTCTATTCAAGGCCGCATTACTTTTCATCGGGGTAGCAGGCGTTTGTCAAGTTTCGGCAATGGTGGCGAACCCTATACTTTCGAGGGGTAAAACGGTGTATACGTCGAGCGGAAGCGTGACGCTTTTGACGGATGATAAATTCGGACCGTCATGGACCGCGGGCAATAATTCCTGGCTGGCGATAAACGTTGGCACGGGCCATTCCCAAATTATGATAAACTGGGACGTTCCGTACACCAACTGGTTTGACTCCACCACCGGCGCCGCGGCGAACTTAAAGACCTGCGGCGGCCCCTCGGACATCGGCCCAGTCGATTACACATTTCAAACGTCGTCGAATTCCACCACCGGGTCCGACGGCGCCTGGACGACCGTGGCCACGGTCACGGGCAACAAAGTGACCTCGCGGGCGCAGACGATCCCTTTTACCGGGGCAAGCTGGGTCAAAATGAACATCACCAAAGGCGGCGGGGCACTTGACGAATTCGAAGTGTTCGACATGTCGAACGACGGCACGGACGTCTGGTTTTTCCCTGGAACCAGCATTTCGGAGATGACCTATAAAAGCGAGATACCCGCCCAGAATTTCGCGGACCTCGTCCATGCGTCGCATCCGGCGTTCAATCCGGTCATGATCAGGGGCGGCATCGGCTGTATTTTAAGCGTCTACGTTTCCACGTTTATTTCCTATTACCTTGACATGACGCGCGGAGCGAAATACTGGGCCATTGAGATGGGCACAAACGACGCTTACAACAACGGCACCAGCGGCCTGGCGACTTTTACGAGAAACATGCAGCTCATCATTGACTCCTGCAAAGCGGCCGGGGTCCAGCCGATCATCGCGCGGCTGATCGCCACCAATCCAACCCAGGCCGGTTGGCAGGTCAACATCGCATATGAGACCACCATCGACAGTTTGACAAAAGTAAACAAGCTCATTGCCGGGCCGGACCTCTACACTTATTTTCTGAACAATCCCTCGGAACATAACAGCGACGGCATTCATCCTAATGCTACCGGGGCAGCGAGTGTCCAACGACTCTGGGCGCAGAAAATGGATTCGCTCTATATGGTAACCTCCGCCGCAAAAGGCCGGACCGAATCGGTCGCGGTTGGTTCGGCGCGAAGCTTCACCCTGTTATCTGTAAATGGACATATCGGAATCCGCGCCGAAAGCGCGGGCGCTCTACGGATATTTTCAAGTAACGGCGCCATGCTTAAAAGCATGAATATTCCGTCTGCCGGTTTGTACCGTCTTGCGGGCATACAGGGCTGTTGCATCGTCCAATGTACGTCGATCGATAATAGCGTTGAAACCATGCCGGCGGTTCTCCGCTAGCCCATCGGCGGAAGAATAGAAGATTCTTTTGATTGCCATTGCAAATAGAAATTTTCGGTAAAAATGTTCTCAAGTAGATTTTTTTACCACTAACATAAGAAATGGGAATGGATATTTTCCGCAACATAAACACGGGGGCTTTTATGAAAAACAAAATCATTAGTATCGGCCTTACGGTAATAGCGGGATTCGGACTCGCGCTGTCCCAGGGGTTTACCATTTCAGGCACGTCGCTAAAAGACGCCAACGGGAATACATTCATTCAAAAGGGTTTTGCGATCCCTCTAGCCTGGTTTGTCAGCGACGTCAACGGCAACATCGCCAACATGAAGAAAAACAGCAATGGAAACTGTTTCCGTATCGTGATGACCGAAGGCATGGCCGACAATGACTGGCACACATGCGTTTCATCATGTATTGCCAATAAGGTGATCCCGGAGGTCGAGCTGCACGATGTTACCTGCGGGACCGACGCTAGCGGCCTCAATACCGCGGCAAAATGGTGGGTAAGCAAGGCTTCTTATTTGACGCAGGCGAGCATCGCCAAGTATATCCTGATAAATATTGCCAACGAATGGGGAGATTGGAACATGGCCAAGACCAATCCCGCCGCATGGGCCTCGGCATACCAAACCGCGGTTGCCACGATGCGAAGCGGCGGGATAAACACCACGCTTATCATCGACGCCCCGGATTGCGGCCAGGACTTGAACAACGGTTCTACCCTGATAAAATATGCGATGACCGTTTTCAACAGTGATCCGAAAAAGAACTGCCTGTTTACCGTGCATTTGTACGGTGAATGGTGTCCCGGCGGAGGTTCGACCCCGTCCGTGGGTTTACCCGCCATTAAAAATGCCGGAATACCATTTATCGTCGGAGAATTCGCGGACCAGAGTTCTGCGGGCAATCTTGATGAAAAGTCGGTCATGAGCACCTGCGAAACGAACAAAATAGGATGGATGGCTTGGTCGTGGAAGGGAAATAACGAGCCGGTGATCGATATGTGCAATGATTGGGCGGGGACGAGTTTAACTACCTGGGGTCAGACGGCCATTAACGGGGCCTATGGCACAAAAACAGCCACCACGTGTTCGGTCTTTACAGGCAATACCGATACTCATGCTCCTGAAAATGCGTCAATCACAGGACCCGATGTTCATGTATCGCTCAACCCTTTGCTGAAAGGCGTCGTCAATGTTGAATTGCACGGCCTCACCGGAGTAACGGTCATAAAAATAATCGACATAAACGGGAAGCTTGTCCAGGAACAAGCTTCGGTCAATAAGCAGAACCTTCTGTTGAACACTCACGCTGATTCCGGGGTATTCATAGTCAAAGTTATTAATGCACAAAAGACCTTTGCCCGGAAAATATTCGTTCGGTAGGGGTTATGGAAATTTTGGGGAATTAGAACTGGCCCATTTTACGCAAACTCTGAACGGTACGAAGCGCCAGTTTGTCGCCGGGATCCTTGCGTAGGGCGATGGCAATCGATTCTCGCGCCTTTTCATAGTTTCCTACACAGGTATAAGCCACGCCCAAGACAGAATAGATCGATTGATAGTCGGGAAAATATCGCTCCACCTGCTCCAGCTCCTGAATGGCCCCGGGGAGATCGTTGGCCTGCCGCTGGAAATCTGCCAGGTAATAATGCGGGAAGGGCAGCTCCGGATTGAGTTCGGATGCTATCTTGAAACACTCACGGGCCTCGGCCATCCTTCCGCCCTCATTATAAACCATGGCCAAATGAGTGTAATCACGGACCGAATGAGGGTGCAGAGCCACGATCGCGCGGAGGCATTCTATCGCCTTGTCAAGGCGCCCCTGTTCGCGGTAGCATGCGGCCAGATGGTCGAGAAACTCATAATCTCCGGGAAAGATCCGCTCCGCCTTTTCAAGGGTTTCGATGACATAATTTTTATCCTTACCGAAATTCTTTTCCCATATCGCGCGCATATAACATTCCTCTGCGCCCAGGTATTTTTTTATTTCGCCGGAAGCATGCGCATTCTCCGCCGAATCTCCCGTATTGACAAGAAAGCCGTCAATGTCCCTGGTCTGGGCGACCATCCAATTCATGATATCCCTGCTCAAACCGATATCGACCGTCCTGCTGAATTCCGGCCAAGGGTTGTTGTCGGTAGCCGGCGGCACATCGCCGAGAGACTTCCCAAAATCATTTCCAAAGCTCCCGAATTGGGCAAGGAAAGCATAAGGGTTGTCCAGATCGAGGTCCTTGAGGTCGCCCGCGATCTTGGGTTCACGAAGCCTTTGGGAAAACTCCCTGAAATCAACCTGCATCGGCACGGGAGAACCGATCAGTACCGCGTGATAGGCGTTGATGATCCATACGCTGGAATTGGGAAAAACATCGGTAAAGGCGCGAAGAAGCGATTTGAATTCCCACAGACTCATCCAGTTGGTTGGCATCCATTGACACATGATGCCGTTTTCTGTCAGCTTTTTCCTGCATAGCTCGTAATAGTCCTTCGTGTAGATGTTTATGCTCATCCTCGTATGGATCGCATTTGAGGTGATGATATCGTACTTTTTCTTTGTTCGTATGATATAACTGCGTCCGTCGTCTATGAAGAGATGGAATTTCGGTTCGGTCACGACGTTACCGTTATACCGGGCGAATATCGTGGAGGTCGCCCCGACCACCTGCGGGCAGATTTCGGCGCAATCGACCTCATCGACATCCGGCTGGATCAGCGACTGTGATGTCACTCCCATGCCGAGCCCGACGACAAGCGCTTTCCGCGGGGAACGGGACAAAAGATACGGCAGATAACCCAGCATCCGGTGGACCCGCAAGTCCGAATAGTCGGTGAATGCCGTTGCCGTTCCATTGATGACCAGCGCCATGATTCCCTCGGTGCTCTGCGGGACCGAAACGGTTGCCCCGGGACCTTCCTTGAAGTAAAGTACGCGATCGTCCTTTCCGATCTTGGCCGCCTGCCAATTCCGGAAGATTTCCGAAGACGGCGCTTCCAACAATGCGAGGCAGAATGCCCCAACAATGATCGCCAGGGAAAACGCTTTTTTCCGGACGGTTGAAAAGGGATGAACAAAAATAAGCATTGCTGCGATGCAACCGTTCAGCAATGTGATACACAACAGCGCTTTTTCCATGCCAAGATAAGGAATCATGAAAAAACCCGCAAGGAAGGAACCGGCGATCGCGCCGATCGTATCCAGGGAATTGATGAATCCTATCCGGCTTCCGGCCTTTTCAAAATTAAGGGTGAAAATCCTGGCGGCGATCGGAAATTTCATCCCTAACAACGTCGCCGGAATTATTAGAAGCAGGAAAAACGCCATGCATTCTCTTCCCATTATAAGCAACCACGATCCGGCGCCAGGCGGGCCAATACTATTGACAAATAAGATTACTTCCCTGGAAACGGAGAGCGCGATAAGCATTGCAATGCCGACCAGCGCCTGGAGCCAGGCAAAAACGCTCAGCCTGTTCTTGATACGGTCCACGATTCCGGCCATAACCATGCTGCCCAAAAAAATCCCGGAAATAAAGGTCACGATGATCGTCGTGGTAAAATACACGGTTTTGTCTACCGATGAGGCGAGGAGCACGCGCGTCCAAATGATTTCATAGGCCAGGGAAGCGAACCCTTCAAGAGCGAAAGCCGCGAGAATCAGCCGCAGAACGGTCGGCGAATAAGTTTCATTTCCGGCGCTTGCCGGTTTCTGATTATCCGGAACAACCAGCGCCTTGACTGATGAAGAAAATGTCTCCTGCGGCATACGGGACACCATGAAAACAAGCGCCGCGTTGACGATATTGATCGACGCCGCGATCATAAGGCTCGTGGAGAGACCTGCGGTGCGAAGGAGAAAGAATCCTGCCGCAAAGCAACCAAGCACGGCCCCGAAATTGTTGATGGAATAGAGGCGGCCGACGTTCCAACCGAGACGGTCCAGTTTTCTGGCGAAATACTTGCTGATAACTGGGATCGTCCCACCCATGAGAAATGTGGGAAAGATAAGCACCGCAAACGAAAGACCGAACCGGACAAGGGTATTAGAATAAGGGCCAAGCTTAACTAGACCGCTGATTCCCACATAGGCGCTCGTAAGATCTTTATAAATAAGCGGAAATATTGCGGCGTAGAGGCCAATGCCTATTTCAAGAAATACGAAAATCGTAAGCGGGTTCTTACGCCGGTCGGCAACCCGTCCGAAGTATATACTTCCCATGGCCAACCCGGCCATGAAAACCGTAATCACCGTGCTGACGGCATACACGGTGACGCCGAACAGCAATCCGAACATACGGATCCAAACCACTTGATAAACAAGAGCGCTGAACCCGGAGAGAAAGAGGACCGGGAAAAGAATTCCCTGCAATCGCAAGAATGTCCGCGGGCCCCTTGTTGCTTCAGTAGTGGTAGAAGGAATCACTTGTACTCGTATTTATTGCTCATGCGTATTTTATTTTTTTTAAGCGGGTTGATACAGATAAAAAAACTTGGTGGCAAACGCATATTATTGCGACTGTTTTCCCTGAAAAATATACACCTTTCCCCGTATTCCTGTCAATTTTGAAAATATCGACTGGGCGGCATCCGGTCAAATCTTAATAAAAGAGCAAAGTAAACAAACCAAATAATGATCACCGCATCTTCTTATCTATCTCTGTATTGCCAATCCGTACTTTTCTTACAATAAAAAGTCAATAATTGAATTTGAAAATATTAAAATTTATCAATAAAGTGTACTTTTTTTTAGTACATTTTATTAATTTAAATAACATTTTATGTTACGCCTGCATTATTTTTTACTATTATATATATAGGCGAATATTTTTTATTAAAGGCCGTTGATTCATTTATTTTAAATTCAAGTAATTGCCAATGAATTCCATTCTTGAATATATAGATTATCGCTTGTTTTTAAAAGACTATTATCTTTATCAAAAACAACGTTTTAAGTATTTCTCCTACCGTTTTTTTGCGAAAAAGGCAGGGATCAAATCGCCGACATTTTATAAGGAAGTTACCGAGGGCAAGAAAAATGTTTCCCGCAACATGATTGACCGCTTTTGCAGGGCATTTAATTTCAATCCTAAGGAAGCGGCATATTTCAAAAACCTTGTGCTTTTTAATCAGGCAAAAACCGCCGCGGAAAAGCAAGAGCATTATGTAGTTTTGCGGTCGATGGAAAACAGCAAAAGCGAACACGTATTGAATCCGGACCAGTATGACTATTTCGCCCGATGGCATACGGTTGTCATAAGGGAATTAGTGACGATGTTTGATTTTAAGGGCCATTGGGAAATGCTCGCCCAATGCGTGCGCCCCGCGATTTCCGCGCAGGAAGCGAAAGCCTCGGTGGAACTGCTTCTGCGGCTTAAGCTTATCGAAATGACCGCGAGCGGCGCTTATACTCAAAAAGATTCCGCAATCACCACCCAAAGCGGCATAGCCTCGCTAGCCATCCGGCATTTCAACCGGGCCATGATTACCAAGGCTATCGAGTCTCTCGATGAAGTCCCCAAAAGCCAGCGTAATATTTTCGGCCTTACCATCGGAATTTCTCCAAACATGTTCGATCTCATCAGCTCGGAAATGGAGGCATTTAAGGACCGTATCGTGACCATGGTCAGCAGAGACCAGAAAAGCTCGCGGGTATATCAATTGAACGTGCAGCTTTTTCCGGTGAGCGCGGAAACCGTTCCTTATAATCAAAAGGGAACATCAAAACAATGAAATGCGTTGCCCTATTACCGGCGTTGATTCTTGTGGCTGTTTTTAGCTGTTCCCGTTCGCCGCTGGAACTCAGCGGCGGGTCGACCAGCACGGGAAACGAGCGGATCATCGGGATGGTATTTTATCCTAACGGACTTCCGGCCTCACGGGCGAGGGTCATTCCCCGCCGCAGCGATTACCTGACGGCCCTTGATTCGATGCAAGGCGCCAGCTCCTCAGAAACAATGACCGACAGCATGGGCCAGTTTGCCATCGATAATATCGATACCGGTGAATATTGCATTGAGGTCAATGACCAAAGAAGTTCCGCCGTGCTTTTGAAAGCAACCGTTGGAACTGAAAGCAGCGGACCGCTTTTCTTGTCCGATACCCTAAGGCCATACGCCTCCATCGACGGGACCGTGACGCAACCACCATCTTCCGCCATGCCGCTTTATTGCCGGGTATATGGGTTGGAACGGATCGCTTCGCTGAATTCCGGCGGATATTTTTCCGTGCCGAACATGCCCGCGGGGACCTACACTATCATTATCGCCTCGCCGGACACATTATATTCCCCTCTTAAGATTGCCGGCATAAAGGTTGCCGCGGGCGCCACGACGCATGTCCCTTTTCCAAGCTGGAGTCATTCGAAAAGGCTTTTCCTGAACACCACCTACTCCGGCGCGGCCACAATGGGGCCGGTGCCGAACTTCCCGGTCCTCGTCCGCTTGACACAAAGCAATTTCGATTTTACCCAGGCCCAGGACAACGGCGCGGATCTTCGCTTTGCCAAGCCCGACGGCACGCCGCAATCTTACGAAATCGAACGGTTTGACCCCGCGGCGCAAAAGGCCGAGGTTTGGGTGAAGGTCGATACCGTGTATGGAAACGACAGCGCCCATTATATCACGATGTATTGGGGAAATCCGCAAGCCGCGGCAATCTCCAACAGCGCGGCGGTGTTCGATACGGCAGCGGGTTTTTCGGCAGTCTGGCACCTTAACCTTAATTGCACGGACGCTACCTATGATAAAAACAACGGAGTAAACAGCAGCGCGGTTGACACGGCCGGCATCATCGGGTATGGTAAGAAATTCAACGGCGCCGATTCCATAAAAATAGCGGGTTTTTTAGGTTCTCCTTCGAACATTACGCTCAGCGCCTGGGCGCGATTGGATTCGGTTGGAACGCAGGGGAGCGAAGTCATTTCGCTCGGAGACGCCGTACTTATCAGGATGGACGATTACAGGCCGAATTTCGGGGTAATGGGCGCCGTGCATTTGTCTACGGTCCCCAATGATACGGTCCATTACAATATCGTTTCGGGCCAGAATTTAAAGAAAACCGGGTGGCATTACCTCGCCCTTACCATCGATGCGACGAATTTCATTCAAATGCTTTACATAGACGGAAATCAATCCCGCCTCGACAACAACAAGAACACGATCATTAATTACACGGGCGTTGGACAGAACACGTTCATAGGGAAACATGGCAATGGGAAAAACATCTACAATTTCGATGGCTGCATCGATGAAGTCAGGGTTAGTAAAACGGTCCTTTCGGCCGATTACATAAAATTGTGTTTCATGAACCAGAAGGCAAGCGATGCATTGGTGGTGTTTAAGTAAATGGAAATGATAGATCGGAAAGGAGGTTGAGGGGGAAATAACGAGCTATCGAAAGTATATTTTAGTTCTAAAGAGGGGAAAAAATATCAAAAAACTTTTTCAGCGTAAGGAGGAAAAATGCGTTTTAAATCAGTATGTCTTTTCCTGCAATTATTTGCACTCATTCTCTTTTTAACGGGAACCGCCAGGGCGTCCGATGAAAAATCGGACACACCGGAAAAGGTGAGTGTAGGAGGATACGCCTTCTGGCAATTTGGACAAATAGTACAGGGATGGGACAGGAATGAAGGGCAGGCCATCTCACATGATTGGACGAACAACGTGCTTATCGGGTTGGACATAAAAGCGCAGCCCAGCGAGCGGCTTCAAATAGTTTTAAGTCCGGAGTTTTATCTAAACTATTGCTTTCCGCAACAACGCGACACACGGCAATCGGTGAGC
>Ga0182027_10009488_pt1 | contig 13977 bp, 14 predicted proteins | sample 712E1DmetaG_FD_121300 | JGI IMG/M metagenome (GOLD analysis project Ga0182027, IMG submission 121300) | Permafrost microbial communities from Stordalen Mire, Sweden - 712E1D metaG (Illumina Assembly) | ecosystem: Environmental > Terrestrial > Soil > Wetlands > Permafrost | place: Sweden...
CTATAATTGTTCACCGAGGGGTTCCTCCTCAAGACTATTGGCTTAGCCTTGGAAGGATACCCCTCTTTCCTCTTCACCAAAATTCAATGTGTGATAACGTCTAATGTAGATACCAGCGACTGGGGTGGCGAGGTAGGAACATGTTGGGATTCTTCCATGGCCGGTAAAAACAATGATAACGTAGCCGCCATGCTCAATCGCGGTGCACTCCGGGGTGAGGCTTATAATGCCCAGAGCGGCGTGCCGCTCAACGGCGCCACCCTCACCGTTTATCATGCGCCCAACCTGACTACTGTGGTTGGTACAGGTGTGGTCAGCCCTTCCACCTATAAAAATTATCCCGGGTTACCGGATCCGTCTCGGATCTATACCTCATATACTCCGGAGGTTGATGTTCTCAACTTGCCGGTTGATTGTTTTGGTTACTGGAACTATACTGCCAAAGTGAATCTGACAGGCTTTACTGCCTCGCCTCAGCCTTTGTGGTGGTGGAATGATGTATGCCCGGGCGAATGGGGGGGGATTGGCACGGCTGCTGTACCACCCAAGTCTGCTAATTTCGATGTGGTCACGGGCTGGATTGGCTGGAACTATGATCTGGACGCACCTGCTACCTTGGATTCAAATGTGTGGCTTCCTCAATTCCCCAACAGTTTTGGTCTTTTGAGCGGTCAGCCGGCCGAGTTCCTTGTTGGTCCAGAAGGAGATACCAGCGGATATAATGAAGGTGATCCTACTGGCGGTATGACCTATTTCCCCTTTGCCCGCCTCAAGCGCAATGGAGCCGATGGGACATATATAGAAGACCTCACCATCAGGAATCGTTTCAAAGCCCACGATGGATTGGCGCTGAATGTTGCCTTGCCGTACTATCCCGGTACCTATGCCGTCAATGTTACGGATAACGGTCAGATGTCCAGTGGTTATCCGTTGCTTGGCTGGGATGCCTCGCCATCTGTTTTCATCTGGAAAGATGGCTTGGTCAAATTTTCAACCTGGAACTATTGCAACGATCACTGGTGGGGCGCTTTATCGATCTATAGTGGGGTTTCAGGTACTGGCGCAACCTATGACGATGGTTGGGCTGACTGTGGTTCCAGCTCGTTTGGTCCGTACGGTCCCTAACCCATGAACTGAGATATCCAGGGTTACTCTCTGGGAGCGGCGTGTACGCCGCTCCCTTTTTTGTGAATTCGGATTGCGAAAGATTTTTAGGTTATGGTTTCCACGGCTCGTCGAACTCCCCGATCTGTTGGCTATTGACCCAAATGGTGTAATGTCCAGCCGGCAAACTGCCTAACGGAATATTTACTTCGAACGGTTGAAGCACCTGCGCGCACATCCTGGGCGCGGCAATCGAATAGATTTCAATTGCAATCTTATTTTGCGCATCGGGCGTATCCACCGTGCTTCGCAGTTGGTGGCAGGGCGTTGGTAAATTGCCCTTGATGATCAGGCTGATTTGGGCCGGAGAATTTTTCTGCGGCAGCACCTGGATTGAATCGATATATACCTTCCCGCGCGTTTGCGATTCATCGTTTGGTTCAGGTGTGTGCGTGTTATTCGAGTTGGGTTGCGGCGATATGCTTAAAGTCGGCTCCATTACAGCCTGCGGGCGATTTGTGGCGGGAATCGCTGGGAGCATCGAATTGCACGCGGCAAGCATCAGTCCGGAAAGAAGGAGGAGGGTTACTCGAAACATCTGATCTCTCTTTTTTGATTCGACGCCATAACTGAGCCAAAAGTTCCTTTATCCTTTGATGACAGCTACCGGCTTCAACCTCGCGACTTTGCGCGCGATGCCCACTGCGCAGACGGTTTCCACCACCATATCCACATCTTTATAAGCGGCGGGTGCCTCTTCGGCTAGCCCGGTGAGCGATCCCGCCCGGATTTGGATTCCTTGATCTTCCAATTCCTTCTTCAGTGTCTCGCCTCGTATTTCATGTTTTGCCTTGGTTCGGCTCATGACCCGTCCCGCCCCGTGACAGGAAGATCCGAAGGAGCGCACCATGCTCTCTTCCGTTCCGACCAAAACCCACGAGGCCGTTCCCATCGAACCTGGGATGATGACGGGTTGTCCGATGGCCCGATATTCCGGCGGTAGTCCGGGCGTGCCGGGGCCGAATGCGCGCGTGGCTCCTTTGCGGTGTACGCAGACTTTCATCATCTGACCGTCCACTTCATGCGTCTCGATCTTGCCCATGTTATGACAAATATCGTAGACCTGGTGCAGATAGGCATCTTTGCTCTTGAAGGTTTCGGCAAACGCACGCCGCGCGGAATGTGCCAGCAACTGCCGGTTGGCAAAGGCAAAATTCGCCGCCGCGCGCATCGCTCCGAGATAGGCTTGTCCCTCCTGCGTATCCATTGGCGCGCAGACCAGTTCGCGGTCGGGCAGCACGATGCCATATTTTTTCACAACGTTTTGGAATTGCTGGACGTAATCGGTGCAGACCTGATGCCCCAGTCCGCGTGAGCCGCAATGGATTTGGACGGTCAAATGGCCCTTGTGAATACCCATCACATTCGCCGCATTTTCATCGAAGATTTCATCCACCACATCCACCTCGATGAAGTGGTTGCCCGCGCCCAGCGAGCCGATCTGCTCGTGTCCGCGCGTTTTGGCGCGCTCGGATACTTTTTCCGGACTCGCTCCATCGAGACAGCCGCCTTCCTCGGTCCGCACAAGATCCGCCTCGGTAGCGTAGCCGTTCTTCATTGCCCAGCGTGACCCATCGCGCAGGACCTGCTCCAGCTCTTTGACGGTCACGCTCACCGTGCCTTCCTTGCCCACGCCGCTCGGACAATATTTGTTGAGCAGCGTTGCCAGCGTGTCCATGTGTTGACGGGCTGATTCGAATTCGACGTTCGAAGCCAACAGTCGCACGCCGCAGTTGATGTCGTAGCCGATCGCGCCCGGCGAAACCACGCCCTGTGGAAATTGAGTGGCCGCCACGCCGCCGATGGGGAAGCCATAGCCCTGGTGCATATCGGGCATGACGATCACGTGACCCACCAGGCCGGGCAGTGTCGCCGCGTTGATGGCTTGATCGAGCGATTTATCGCCCATGATTTGCTCGAGCAATTCTCGTGTGGCAAACAATCGTACCGGCACGCGCATGTCACTGCGAATATACGTTGGGATTTCCCATTCATAATCGGAAATCTTCACCAGGTTTTCGATGTTCATTCGAACCTCACTCTATCATATTCCTCAAACCGACTCACTGCTCACTGCTCACTACTCACTACTTACTACTTACCACTCTCTATTCTCCATTCTCTATTCTCTCCCCTCACACATCCATCACAATTTCCACATCCAGTCCTTGCTCGGTCTTCTGGATTTTCAGGTTGTGATAGGTGACGGCCTTGATGGCTTTATCCATGGACAGGATCGGCGCGCCTTCCATCTCAACCGATATTCGAGGTTCGAGTATTCGAATATCGAACTCCGCAAAACCGAGCTTCTCCTGTTCCTGGTAGTAGATCAATTCCGATAAGAACGCCACCAGCATGGATTCGGGATCCGTTGCTTCCATTTCGAAATGCCGGTTTACTTTTTCGCCTTCAGCCAGTTTAACGCCGGCCAGCCTGTTCATGCCCCCCGCCGCTTCCTCGAAAAGGGACGGCAGATCGCCCGCCCAAACGTGCATGGCCCAATCTGCGGTATGCGGAATTTCCTCGAAGCCCTTATCGTTCAAGGATTAAGCCCGTCTTTTCAAACAATTGTGGCGCAGCGACATAAATGCCGCGCCCGTTTACTGCGGTTGTCCCATCGGATAATTTGATTTCACCGGAACTGAAGATTTTGCGTTCATCTTTTTGTGTAATACGTGCCTCGACGCTTAAGGGTTGGTGCAGGGGCAGGGGCTTGAGGTAATTGACTTCCAGGTTGACCGCCGCCACTTTCAATCCGGTCGCCCAAACCACCAGCCCCATGGCCTCATCCAGGATTGCCGCGGATGCACCGCCGTGCGCGTGATGGGGCGGCCCCTGTTGGGCATCGTTCAGCGTAAACTCGGACGTGAGCACGCCTTGATCGTCAACCCACCATGTCAATCCGATGCTGTGCGGATTTTCGGAACCGCACACAAAACACCAGCCGTGTTCGGGAAGTTTTCGTTTGCTCATGATTTGATTGTAACCGCTTTGAAGTTGGAACCTGAAAAGCGGGAAGTGGCTGATTTCGTGGGCTTCTGAGTCGTTTGTCCCAGAACACGCTTGCGCTATGCGTGCTTCGCGACTTGTACTTGGTGTTCTTCCAAGCAAGAACACTGAGTTTTTCCCCTTTGTTTTCTCCATGAACATTATCTTTCTCTGCCTGCACTGGGCCGCAGGCACATGTGTGGACTCCGTGTTCTCTGTGTTGAGAAAATAATTAACCCAATATATTATCCACTCCCGAAAAGTGCTTCAACCTTGGCTTTTGAGAAATAATCCCGATATGCCGACGTCTCTTCGAGTAGGCCCTTGATTGCGATGTATAGCTCGCCTTGCAGATATGGATTCAGGATTCCGTCCCCTTCCGATAATATCGTTTCATCCGCTTGTGGATCTACTTTGATATGGCCGCCTGCCCCAAGCCATTCCAATCCAATGCGGATTGTGCTTTCGCGCTGGGCAGTTGCCGCGGCTAGTTCCCGCACGCGGACTTTTCCTCCACGCTGATGAATGGCGAACTTTGCCATCCCTGCCAGGCGTGCCAGGAATTCATCCGTCTTTTCCGGCTCCGTTGATCTGCCGATCACATAAATGATTTTTGGCTCGACGATTTCCAGTGCAGTCTGCAACTCTGCCGGCGAGGGCGGCGTGGTAAGGATTGCGAAATCATTGGCTTGTCGCAGTTGAAATCGCGTCTTGCCCTTATTCTTTTCTTTCCCTTCTGCCCAAATTAAAACTCCCTCAGGTAATTTGTCGAGCACCCCGCCCTCTCCTCTCCCTTCTTCCCCCATCCACTTTTCCCTTGTCCCCATTTCACCTGCTCTCCATTCTCCATTCTCTAATCTCAAATCTCTGATCTCCAGTTTCGGCTTTCGGATCTCGATGGACTTTTCTTCGACCGCGCGGAATTCATGGAATTGCAGGGTGAGTTGTTTTTTTCCGCGATACGTGCCGGCGCGCAGGGAATATGCCGCATCAATTTTTGCTTCAGCTTCCGGGATTTCTTCACCTGCGCCGTTCCACCACAGAAAGTCCCGTTCAACGCCGTGTTCATCTGCAAGGACGATGCGGCGGTGTTCCTTGGTTTGGCCTATCTCCTTGACGGATCTCAAAGTCAGGTTGCGCGTCCCCAGGGTCAATTCCGGGTTTCCCGCTCCGAAGGGCGCCAGCGACTCGAGTGACTCGGCGAGTTCAAAATTGATCTCGTTCAATCCCAGCCACGCCTCGATTTGCAGGGTTGGCTCTTCCAGAACGATCTCTCCCAATTGCTTTTCGATTGCTTTGCCGAGTCCTTTTTTGAAGGCCTTGAATTGATCCGCTTGCATGGATAATCCCGCCGCCATCGGGTGCCCGCCGAAGTTGATCAGCAGATCTTTGTTTGCCGCGATGGCCTCCGTGATGTGCAGTCCTTCGATGGAGCGCGCCGAGCCGCTTAGAATGCCGTCATCGGACTCGGTCAACAGGAGGGCTGGCTTGTGATACTTCTCTGCCAGTTTATTTGCGACAATTCCCACCACACCGCCCGGCCAGTCGCGGTGTGATAAAAGGATCGCTGGCTCTGTCAGCAGGGCCGGGTTCTCGCGGATTTGCGATTCTGCCGCCTCGTAGACCTGGCGAGTCAGCAATCGCCGTTGCGAATTCAAGCCCTCGATTTGTGCGGCCAGTATTCTGGCTCTCATTGCATCTTGTGTCAGCAATAACTCGACGGCCGGATTGGCGTCGCTTAATCGTCCAAGCGCATTGAGACGCGGGGCGAACGTGAATCCGATGGTCTCCTCGTTCAGGGTCTCCAGGTTTGTTCCTGATAACTCGGCCATGACTTTCAGCCCTTGCCTCTTTGTGTTGCGTAACGCTTTGATTCCTTTTTGCGCCAGCGCGCGCGTTTCGCCTTTGAGCAGTGCCACATCCGCGATCAATCCCAACGCGACCAGATCCAAAAGTGATTCGAGATCAGTTGGTTCTAATCCGTCAGTCGTTCCCCGATTCCCCGTTTCCGAATATCGAGTATCGAGTATCGAATTATCGAATCTCGAATCTCGAATATCTAATATCGACTCCCGCTTTCCCAGTATCGCTTCCGCCAGTTTGTATGCAACTCCCACACCCGCCAGGTTAGCAAGTGGATGATCTTTGGCTAATAACTTTGGATTAATGATGGCCTTTGCATTGGGCAGATTCTCGCCCAGATCATGGTGATCTGTTACGATCACATCCACGCCGTGCGCGTTGGCGTAATGGATCGCCTCGTATGCCGTGATCCCCGTGTCGCAAGTGATGATTAACTTTGCGCCGTTATCAATGATCGGCTTGAGGCTTTCGACGTGAACGCCGTGACTCTCCTTGCCTCGGATCGGAATGTAGTAGGTAACATTCGCGCCGATGGCTTGCAGGGTTTGCACCAAAAGGGTGGTGGAGGTCTGGCCGTCTACGTCAAAGTCGCCCCACACGCAGATCGAATCTCCTCTGCGCGTAGCCATTATTATACATTCCACCGCTTCCTCAATATTTGGAAATGGCGTTGATGGAAGGGTATCAGGATGCAGGAACGCCCGCGCAGTTTCAGCATCACTAATGCCGCGTCGCACCAGCGTCTGCGCGATGAGCGGAGATAGCTTGAATTCCGAAAATGAATCGGGTATTTCTACAGCATGTGGCTCAAGCCAATGTATCATATCCAGGTTTCAGTGCGCGTGTCGCGATATAGGTTGGCGTGTATTCGCTGATGCTATGGTTGCTGGTTTTGTCTTCATAGAAGCCGCTGAGATGAAATCCCGCCTCCATCTGGCCTCCGAGCTGGTCGTCGAGGGAATGGCTGTGCTCCAATGGCCAGTTCTTCTCCATCATCTTCTGCATCACTTCGGGATGCTCTGAGTCGGCGTACGGAAGTTTATACTTAATTTTCAGGATTCCCTGTTCGGCTTTATCCATATCGAACAAATAAAAAACGGGGTTCATGAATCCGGCCAGCAGCGTTCCGCCATGACGCAGCACGCGGAAGGCTTCCTTCCATACCGGCCTCACTTCGGGCACAAACACGTTCGAAACGGGATGGAAAATGAGATCGAAAGATTCGTCTGCGAACACGGAAAGATCGCGCATGTCCCCTTCGACGAGTTTGATTTTCAAGCCCTCGCGTTCCGCCACCTCACGCTCGCGCTCCAGTTGGCGCGGCGAGTTGTCCAGCACCGTCACCTTCGCGCCGGCCGCCGCAAAGATCGGCGACTGTTGTCCGCCGCCACATGCCAGCGCAAGCAGATCAATTCCTTCCAATGCAGGGAACCAGTCACGCGGTACGCGCTTTTGTTCGGTGAGTCCCACCTGCCACTCCCCGCGCCGCGCCGCCTCGATGGTTTCATGGCTGTCGGGGATCGTCCATGGACTAAAGTTTTCCACCTCATGATCCCATGCTTTGCGGTTGTATGCCCGAATATCCATAGTGAGTCCTCTGCAAAAAAACAATTAATCACAACCCTGAGAGAACCCAGGGCATGGATTACGAAGTACACGAAGTCAAAAGGGAAGGTTTTACTTCGTGTACTTTGTGTCCTTTGTGTTTGAGATCTTTCCGTTGTTATATCGGTTCGAACCTCGCCGTAAAGTGCCGCAATAATTCGGGAGCATAGGTGAATTTGTATCCTCGAATTGAGGACGCCCGGGATTTGATCTTCGCCAGCGTATCCGCCACATAATCCATGTGGGTTTGCGTGTACGTTCTGCGCGGGATTGCCAGCCGCAGTAATTCTAGTTTAGGATAGATCATTTTTCCCGAATCGGGATCGGAATACGCGAACATCACCGAGCCGATTTCCACGCCTCGGATCGCGCCTTCGCGATAAAGTTCGACGGCGAGAGCTTGACCGGGAAATTCGCTTTGCGGGATATGCGGAAGCACCGCGTGTGCATCGAGATAGACTGCATGTCCGCCTGCCGGTTGGATGGTCGGGATGCCCGCCTCATTGATGCGTGCCGCCAGATACGCGGTTTGCGCCAGGCGATAGGAAAGATACGCCTCATCAATTCCCTCGTATAAGCCGACAGCCATCGCATCCAGGTCGCGTCCTGCTAGTCCGCCATACGTGGGGAAGCCTTCTCGCAGGATTAACTCGTTCTTCACGTTTTGGAACAGTGTCTCGTCGTTCATGCACAGCAGTCCGCCGATGTTGACGATAGCGTCCTTCTTGGCGCTCATGGTCATGCCGTCGGCCAGCGAGAACATTTCACGCGCGATCTCCTTGACCGTCTTCGACTCATAGCCCCTTTCGCGCTGTTTGATGAAGAAGCAGTTTTCAGCGTAGCGCGCCGCGTCGATGAAGAATGGGATGTTATGCGAGTGATACACGTCCGCGATCGCCTTGAGATTTTCCATCGAGACGGGCTGGCCGCCTCCCGCGTTGTTCGTCACCGTCACCATGCCGAATGGAATTTTCTCCACCCCGGTTTTTTCGATGAAGGCCTTTAGCTTGGCGATGTCCATGTTACCTTTGAACGGGTGCGGGTTGGCCGGATCGAAAGCTTCTTCGATCACCAGGTTGGTCGGTCGTCCGCCGCGCGCCCGGATGTTGGCGTCGGTGGTGTCGAAGTGCATGTTGCTCGGGACGTATTGTCCGGGCTTGACCAGGCACGCCGACAGAATGTTTTCTGCGGCGCGTCCCTGGTGCGCCGGGACGAAATATCTGAATCCGAATATATCCTCCACCGCGGCTTTGAGACGGTAAAACGAGCGTGCGCCTGCATACGACTCGTCGCCGCGCATGATCGCCGCCCATTGCTCCTGGCTCATCGCCCCCGTGCCGGAGTCGGTCAGCAGGTCAATGAAAATATCCTCGGCTTTCATCGAGAACAGGTTGTAGCCTGCCTCTTTGAGTTTGGCTTCGCGCTCCTCGGGTGGAACGAGGCGGATCGGTTCGACGACCTTGATTCGGAAGGGTTCGGGAGGATAAGTAGGCATAGGTCTCCAATTTTCTTAATTGATCTAACATAAAAGACTTCCGAAGTTCTTATACAACGGAAGTCTGATCGCCTAGGATTCTAGAATTTCTTTCAGCCTGTCCACTATAGATGGTAGATTTACTTGTGTGGTGTGCCAGATAATGTTGAGGTTCACACCGAAATATTCGTGAATGACAATATTTCGTATGGCGCGCATTTCACTCCATGGAATATCAGGATATTGTTTGATGATATTTTGAGGTACATGACGCGCAGCTTCTCCGATAATTTCCAGATTACGAAGAACCGAATCAATGGTTTTTTGATCTGTCTGGAATTCACTCAATGTCATATCTTCCGTATACCCCGTAATATGTTCTATTGATTCCAATATATCGGTAATGCGGATTTTCCAATTTCTAGGTGACACGGAGTGCCTCGCGCAATATTTCATCGCGCATTTCCTTGCGGAGTGCTTCGGGTGTGACCAAATCCACTTTTCTTCCCAAAATTTCTTCCAGATAAAGCTTCAGGCGGGCAAACTCGAATAATCCCACCGGGCGGTCGAATTCAACCAAAAGATCGATGTCGCTGGTTCGTTTCGCTTCACCGCGCGCAAAGGACCCAAACAATGCCATGGAGCGGACGCCGAATTCATTCAGCGTGCTTTTCTTTTTCTTCAGCTTAAGGACAATCTCGTTTTGTTTCATTGCAGTTCAATAAATTTTAGCACATTTCAAAGGTCAAATCAGCTCAAGCGGGAAACACTCAAAGTATGGTTGCGCGGAGTGCCAGATCCCCAGATTTCGCTTGAAGTCAATAAATTTCGGACTCAAAACTAACAACCTTTGAGCGCACCCGCGAGTTTCATTCGCGTCTAACAAAATACGTAGCTTCTTGCTCGCCAATATTGCCAGTCCTCAATGGCCTGTTTGGTTTCTTTGTCTGTAAGTAAGGGCTTCAATTGAGTCAGGGGGACACCCATTTTGCGGCCGCCCCATTCGATTCGGACGAAAAACTCCCCGCCTATATCCTCCTCATCACCCAACACCTCCAGGACGGTCACTTTTTCACCTTTGCGCAGCGGGGAGATTTTTCTTTGTTCAATGCATTCTGCCTCGAATGGACAGGCGAGGGAATCTTCGAGATAAGTGAGCCAGCCCATCATTACTTCGTCGCTGCTATTGGCATCTACGATGATTTCGTTGTTGATGTGATCTTCACGGGTTTTATTCTTGGCAATCTGTCTCTTCATATTGCTCCTTGATTTCCGAAGTCTTTTGGTGCTCAGACTAATTTCAATTTTGAAAAAATCCAGGGCGCGCCGCCCGACACCCAGAAACCCATGAGAACGTAGCGGATGTAACGGAAGGTGTATGGCACAATCCCATCGCCATCCGGGAAGATGGCTTTCAGACCCGCGTAAAGGATCGCGATCCCGATCATTCCGAGAACATAGCGCAAAACCCGTTTCCCAACCGGCCCCGCCGTGGAGAATCCGCCGCGCGGTGTGATCCAGGCCAAACCGATACACAGCCCAAACAGCGTCCCCGCCGCCGTGACCTGGGTGCTTAATGAGAGCGGATCGGGCGCCGCACCGCCAGTGCGCGTTGCATTGGCAACCCATTCGGCGGGCATCACCCAGCCGCGTGAAAGGAAGATGATCAACGCCCCCAGCAGGATCATCACCAATGAGACCACGAAGGCCAGCCCAATTTGATTCCAAAAGGAAATCTTCTTCACGCGTGCTTCAATGGGCTCCCAAAATTTAACGAATGCCCACAATGTAACGAAACCCAGTATCCAGCCGATCAAAACATCGTGTGGAAAGTGAACTCCCAAATAGAGCCGCGAGAGGCCGATCAAAGTCACCACCAGCAGGGCCGTGATCCAGACCCAGGTTCTGCGGAAATAGGCTGCAATGGTTCCCCACACTCCTGCGCTGATTTGCGAATGTCCGGATGGCACGCCAAAGCTGGTCTCGGATGCCATGCCTTGTACCTTTGTGCTTACCCAATACGGGCGCGGCCCGTGCAATGCCATCTTGAACAGGTCATTGACGCTTGTGCCAACCATTAGGATCAGGCCGATCCGCAGTCCTAGCGCCGCGTCCACGCTCCAGTAGACCAGCGGTAGGAAGACCAGAAAGAACTCCTCCGAGCCGAGCAAGGAAAAGATTTTCATCGGCATTTCCAGCCATACACCCAGCGACTGGGTAGTGACGATAAATGAGATGCCAAACGAGATTAAAGGATTCATGGTTTCTCCTCGTTGAAGACCCTAAGGGTTTCTAAAACCCTTAGGGTCTGTTTGACAGAAATTGCTTATTCTTCCTCTTTGGAATTCTCTTCAAATAGATTGTATTGTGCTTGCTCTTCTTTTACATATTGATTTCTGAAGTTTTCAGATAAACCGATAAACTGTTCCAGGGGGACTTTCCGCATAGCCTTGCGCAAATATTTCTCGGTTTCATTGTCGCCCATGTGAATTAGATCGTGTTTGAATCCGAAAGTCTTATTCAAAACTTGGGCTACCTGTTTTGGCCAATATCCCGCACTCATTTGAATGATTGTGCCTTGCACATCTTTAGCCATTCGCTCAATTCTGCTGTTAGCCCCAATTCGATCAACCAGAATAATCGTTGCCATGAAGAACTTTGAACGTCCTAATGAGATCTCGCGTTCAAAGCGCGTCACTTTGTCAAGTGAAATTTCCGGATTTCCTCTTCCGATAAATCCAATATCAAAACGAACACCTTGTCCCAATTTGTAAAGCAAAGTTGCGTCACTTTCCCGTTTTTCATTTCGTGATGAGAGCCAAAATACTTTCTCGTATTCCTGCGGTGGGGGAGCAATGTGTTTGAAACCCAAAATATGGAGCAACGAACCAAGTACTAATTTTTCAAAGAGCTTACCATAAGCCGACTTTTCTGAGCCCCGAATAGCAAGAGTTTGTGCGCCAATTGCGTTTGTAAGATAGGTTATCCAAAGCCAATTGATTTTAGCTTTTTGATTTCCATTGAGGGTGATTTCTCCAAGCAATGAACCTTTTTGTGTTTCACGCATTTCAATAACATCATTGCAAATCTGGATATATCTATCGCGATAGTCTTCAATGGCATCAGGGTCATCACGCAATACATTTTGGAAGGCCTTGTCTGTCAAACCGAGCATCCATTGGGCAATCCACCTTTCCGATTTCTGGAGACCTTTTTCTGCAAGTATTTCTGTGGCTATCTTTGGTAGGTTAGCGACAAAATCTTTTGAATTTGCTGTCCCTCTTATGAACAATTCTACTGTGGCCAGATTCAATAGGGCGATTCTTCGCCGTGTAAGTGCTTCGGTTGAATCTCTTAAATTCTTTCCTGTGAGAATATCTAGTACAACGCCACGTACAACATCCAGGCCAATTTGTTCAACAAGCTGACTACCGCTTGATGAAAGCAAGCTTAAATCAACTGGTGAGATCAACTCGGTCAGCGGGTTAAGCAATTTTATTTTCTTTGCCATGTTGTCCCTCAAAATAACATATTATCTGCGTCAATGGGCGCGCAGTTGATCGTATGAACTTGTTTCGCTTCTTTACCTAGCCAGGACTTCGTCTCTTCTCGAATGATCGAGATATATTTTGGATTCTGTTCAAGAAGAACAAAACGCCTGTTAAGCTTTACAGCCGCTTTTCCGACTGTACCGATACCTGCAAAAGGATCAAGCACTACATCGCCTTTGAAGGAATAATATCGAATTACTTTTTCTGCTAGTTCAACAGGAAAAATGGCAGGATGGCGCAGGTCATGTGCAGGTGTTAGTTTCCAGATATTGGTGCGGTCGTAATCATCGCCGACTTTTGAGGCTTTTACTGTTTCTTTATTAGGATGAGCGCGAATATTCCAGTCAATTAATTTCTCGGTATGCTTTCGGTAAACCAGGATATATTCGGTGACAGGAACTGGTTTATATTGCAGTGGATTTCTGTCCGCCGCAAACCTTCTGCCTCTACCTGTGGCCCAGCCTGCCCCTTCCGGTTTTTCCCATATAATGTCATCAATGAAGTCGTAGCCTTCTTCAATAAATATTCTGTGTATGTCAAACGGGACCGCAATGCGGCGCGATGCTTCGCTTCTGCTTGCGCGGCGTACAAGTACTGGTGAGATATTCATTACGAAGAAACATCCTTCTGCCAAAACGCGATGAGCATTCTGAATAATCTTGCGGATTTTTAACAAATATTCTTCGTAAGTAACGTAATCAGTATATTCAGGTCGGGCGTTGTAATAAGGAGGCGAAGTGAAAATCAGGTTTATGCTTTCTGCAGGAAGCTCCTGTAAGAGTTCTTCACTATCTCCTTGGGCAATTGTATTTCGTAATGAGGATAAAACATAAGTCCCATTTTGCTTTTTAGCTTTTGTTCTTTTATCCCCGCCTCTGCCAAGCAAACGTGATTCAAGTACTTCTGGGTTCGTGGATTTATCTTCGATAATAAGCGAGGTGTAGGCGTCAATGACAACTTCCCCAATCCTGTCTTGTGATGCTTTTCCGACTAAAGGTACTCGCCAAACGTGATATCGATCATCTACTTCCGGCAGGCCAAACTCGACTGCTTTTTCCAACTTAGCGCGTTGAAGCCAGAAAGTTGCAACCTTTTTCGCGGCTTTTACGGTCAAAACATTGTATTTTCTTTTAGTGGCAACCGTTGTTCTAAGCATGACAAATCAATTTTACCATTTACTCATTCCCCCGAATCAAGAGTTAGTTCTGGGTGTGCACGCAAAGGTTGTCAGAAACTTTTTCGGAACGGAGCGAACTGCGAAAAACTGGCAAAAAATAGCCGTAATTTGAGGGTCGCGCCACAAAATCAAAAATTCGTCAAGAAATTAGCTGA
>Ga0182027_10009489_pt1 | contig 13977 bp, 3 predicted proteins | sample 712E1DmetaG_FD_121300 | JGI IMG/M metagenome (GOLD analysis project Ga0182027, IMG submission 121300) | Permafrost microbial communities from Stordalen Mire, Sweden - 712E1D metaG (Illumina Assembly) | ecosystem: Environmental > Terrestrial > Soil > Wetlands > Permafrost | place: Sweden...
CTTTCAATCAGTCGGCGCTGGGAATTATTATCTGACCAACGGGTGCGGTTTTCAGAATGTCGGCACGACCAACATTGATTCCACCTTGCTGTCAGCTTTGCGACAGAAGACGACCTATCCACCGACGATTTTGACCAATATCATTTTGGTCAACACAACATTGCCGATCCAGGCCTATCGCGACACGGACACGCCGGACCTGGGTTATCACTACGATCCTTTGGACTATCTGGCCAGCAACGTAACTGTTTCGGCCACGTTGACCCTGACCAACGGGGTGGCTTTAGGGTTGGCGGGTATTTGGTGGGGGTCATTATTCCTCCAGGACAGTGGCAGCCTGATCAGCCAGGGAACGGCCTTGAACCTGATTCATCTGGCCCATTGCGCCAACGTGCAGGAACAGGCGTTGGATCTGGGCACCGGCGACCTGGGCCAATCCAGTTCGAGTTACAATATCGGGTGCTTTCGGTTCACGGATTTCTCGATGGCACCCGGGGGCAACTATACGATGCTTTACAGCATGGTGGGCACGGCTGACGGAGGCCAACAAAGCTTTCGGGATTGCCGGTTGCACAACTGTCTAATCCAAGATTTTTACGGATTTGGTTCGGTTTTCCGGAGTTTGACATTCACCAACAATCTGTTTGACCGTTGCACTTTTAACCTGAATGGCAACAGACTGTTTGCAGCGTATTACAACAATTTGTTCCGGGGTGGGAATTGCACGTTGTATTCAGCGGGTTCTGCGAGTCCGTGGTATATGCAGGACAATCTGTTTGACCAGGCCAGCCTGGATGGCGACCTCAGCCAGGATGCGATCTATTCGAACAACGGTTTTACCTTGGGCACAACCAACATCTTTGGGGGCTCCAACAACATGACGAACCTGCTGGCGGATTATCAGGCGGGTCCGCTGGGCAACTACTATTACCCAACCAACGGGGGCAACCTGAGCCAGTTGATCAACGCCGGCAGCACCAATGCCAGCGCCCTTGGCTTGTATCATTATACCGTCACCACGAACCAGGTTGTTGAAGGCACCAACATGGTGAGCATCGGCTACCACTACGTGACGGTGGATCAATATGGCAATCCACTCGACAGCAACGGCGATGGAATTCCCGATTATCTGGAAGATGCCAACGGCAATGGTTTGGTGGACAATGGGGAATCTCCGTGGATGCCGCCGCCGACAATCAGTGCACAGCCTCAAAACGCGACTGTAATTCTCGGGGCAAACACCAATTTCTCTGTCACCGCTTCCGGTATGGGTCCCTTAAGCTATCAGTGGCTGCAAAACGGCTTCCCTTTGAGCGATGACGGAAATCATGTGATTGGCTCGAAAACTTCAGCTTTGACATTACGAACGAACCTGGACACAAATTCGACCTTTTACCAGGTGGTTGTCAGCAATCCTGCCGGGAGCGTGGCCAGCAGTCTGGCAACCCTCACGGTATTGGATCCTCCAGTGATAACGACCCAGCCGCAGAATCAAACGGTCAATGCCGGGCAAAATGCGGCCTTCAACCTGGTGGCCGTCGGCGCCGTTCCGTTGGGTTACCAGTGGTATTCCAATTCAGTGGTGCTGCCCAATCAAACCAACACCACATTGATATTCAATCCTGCCCAGACAAATAATGCAGGCACTAATTTTTATGTGATTGTTACCAATGTGGCAGGCAGTGCCACCAGTTCGGTTGCCAGTTTGACCGTCCTGCTGCCCCCGGTGAACTGGTTGACAAACTATTTCGGAACCAACTGGCAGACCAACACCAATGCAGCGGCCAATGCCGATCCGGATGGAGACGGAATCAACAACTTGCAGGAGTATCTGAACGGCACGAGTCCGATAGACTATTACAATGGCGTTCTGCCCAGCTTTACGAACATGAGCGGAACCTACCAGAGCGGCCCGTTGAATGCCTTTTTGCCCCAGCCGTTGAAGATTCAAGTGATCAAGACTAACGGGGCGCCGTTGACGAACGCGCCGATCACCTTCAGTGTAACCAACGGGCTCAACCAATTGGCAACCTCCACCAATGGCGGGATCTTGTCAGCGAGTATATCCCTGCGAACAGACACCGGCGGCTACGCAACGAACTGGCTTTTCCTGCCCCTCAACGCCCCGGTTACAAACATTGTGACCGTGAAGGCGCAGAGCGGGACGAACAGCATTCAAATCACCTTCACGAACTTCGGAGGTTTAGTGGCAAAGCCGGTTGTCACCCCCAACGGCGGCACTTTCGCCACGATGCAAAATGTGGCCATCAGTTGTGCCACCACCGGAGCAGTCATTCATTATACCTTGAACGGGAATATTCCAACCGCAGCGGATCCGATTTTTACCAACGGACAGCCCATTCTGGTGCGGGGCTCGGCAATCGTGAGCGCAGTTGGATTCGACACAAATGGGTTCCTATTTCCCAGCTTGGTCGCGTCAGCTACCTTCCAGATTACCGGCGCGATTGCGGCTGGAAACAACCACACGCTGGCCTTGAAATATGATGGTAGTGTATGGGCGGCCGGAACCAACGGTTCAGGTCAATTGGGGGATGGCACCGTCAGCAACCGGACGAGTTTTGTGCTCGTCAGCAACTTGGTCGCCGGGGGCACTGCCGTGGAAGCTGGAACCAACTTCAGCCTGGCGTTGTCGAACGGTTATGTGCGTGCCTGGGGTTTGAACACCAGTGGGCAGTTGGGCATTGGTAACAGCACCACTTACCGCACTACGAATGTGCTGGTGACCAATTTGACCTCCGTGGTTGCCATATCAGCCGGCGGAGCGCACAGCCTGGCTCTGCTGACCAACGGCACGGTGCGCGCCTGGGGTGCGAACACCTATGGGCAGTTGGGGGATGGAACGACCACGACACGTTCTACGAATGTGCTGGTGACCAATTTGACATCTGTGGTTGCCATATCAGCCGGCGGGGCTCACAGCCTGGCGTTGCTGGCCAATGGCACGGTGCGTGCCTGGGGCACCAATGTTTACGGCCAATTGGGTGATGGGACAACCAGCCAGCGAAAGACCAATGTGGTTGTGACCAACTTGACATCTGTCATGGCAATTGCCGCAGGCGGAGCGCACAGCCTGGCCTTGTTGTCCAACGGCACCGTTAGGGCTTGGGGATTGAACAGCAGCGGCCAGTTGGGCGACGGCACAACCAACAAATCGCGCCTGACCAATGTGCTCGTGATCAATCTGAGCAATGTCGTCGCCATCGCAGCCGGGGCGGCGCACAGTCTGGCCTTGTCCAATGGCTACGTGTGGGCATGGGGAACGAACAATTTCGGCCAATTGGGCGACGGCACAACCAACAAATCGCGCCTGACCAATGTGCTGGTGATCAATCTGAGCAATGTTGTCGCCATCGCAGCGGGCAGCCAGCACAGCGTCGCTCTAAAATCTGATGGCACCGTTGTGATATGGGGCTGCACCAACTATGGCATCGGTGGATACAGTTCCACTCCCGTTATTCCGCAACCAACGAACCATCTGATCTATTGGGCGCCCCCTTCAATTATTGCCCAGCCGACAAATCAAGTGGTCACTTTTGGTCAAAACGCAACCTTCAGTGTTCTTGCCGCTGGCAACCAGCCGTTGAGGTACCAATGGTATTCAAACAACCTGGCTGTCGCCAGCGCAACGAATGCGTGGCTGACTTTAAACAATGTTTCGACAAATATGACAGGCTCTTTTTCAGTGGTGATAACCAATTTTATCGGTTCCGTAACCAGCACCGTGGCCACGCTCACGGTAAACTTGCCATCGTCCGTCACCATCATCAGCCAGCCAACGAATTTGACAGTGGCGGCGGGGTCTACGGCAACCTTCAGTGTTGTTGCCATTGATGTTAAGCAGCCATTGTATTACTGGTGGTACACGAATGACTACGGCATGATCGCCAATGCGACTAATGCAACGTTGACGCTCTCCAATGTTCAAACAAATCAGGCCTGCCAGTATTTTGTGGCAGTTTGGTCCTCACCCTATGACAGCATCTTCAGCAGCATAGCCACCTTGACGGTGATCGTTCCGCCTTCCATTAACACGCAGCCAACAAATCAGACGGTCCCGTTGGGGAATGTGGCGACATTCAATGTCAGCGCCAGTGGCGCAACCCCTTTGAGTTATCAATGGTTCTTCGGCTCAATGCCGATTAACGGCGCAACCAACACGACTCTGCTTTTCAACAATATCCAGCCCTCGAACTTGGGCAACTATAGTGTGGTGGTGACCAATATAATTGGATCAATAACCAGTTCAGTGGTGACTTTGGCCACTAATCTGCCGGTGCCGGCGGCACCGGTTGCCGGTCTGACAAATTGGTGGCCGGCGGAAAGCAACGCCTTCGACGTTATCAGTGGCATGAATGGCACCTTGTATGGCAACGGGGTCACTTATGGTGCCGGCGAAGTTGGCCAAGCCTTTCATTTCAACGGTTCCTATGGCTTGGTGTCCTTCGGCAACACGGCCGGCAATTTCGGGACGAATGATTTTACCATCGAATTCTGGCTCCGAACCACGGCCGGGCCTTTCGGCGAATATCCGGTGCTGGAAAAACTGCCGGCTTGTGGTTCCACCAATGAATTCACCATCCGGTTGGAAGGCCAGGGGTTCAACAACCCCCAGCCGGGCACATTGATGGCAGACCTTGGTCAATCGACCAACTCCCATGTCAGCATCCAATCCACCCGGGTCGTCAACGACGGCCTGTTCCATCACATCGCCCTGGTGCGTCAAGCCACCAATCTCCTGCTCTACATTGACGGCACCTTCGAGGTCGGCGGTTCGACAACGAACGTTGTCAATATCAACAACCTGGCAAATCTGGCGGCGGCTTCAGGTCCATGCATCGGAGCGGACAACAATTATTCCTCGTATTTCGCGGGAGATTTGGACGAGCTTTCGATTTACGCCCGCGGTCTTCTGCCTTCTGAAATTCAGGCGATTTACAATGCCGCCGGCGCGGGCAAAACACCTTTCCTGCCTTATATCATCACGCAGCCCACGAATCAAAATGTAACCGTTGGCGGCAACGCAACCCTCAGTGTCACTGCCGGCGGCGATGTGCCTTTAAATTATCAGTGGTACGGATTCAATGCCGGCCTGCTGGTCAATGCCACCAATGCCACATTGTCACTCAACAATTTACATACTAATCAGACGGACAGTTATTACGTGGTCGTGGCCAACAACGTTGGTTCCACGGCGAGCGCTGCCGCCACTTTGACAGTGCTTGACCCGGCAATCTACGACACCAATGGTCTGCCGATCGCCTGGGAAATGTACTATTTCGGATATACCAACGTGGTTCTCAATGCCGACCCGGACGGCGATGGCTGGAGCAATTGGCAGGAGTATCAGAATGGCACAAATCCAAACAATGCGGACCAGCCGTTCATCATCATTGTCACTCAACCTTCAGCTAATTCGATCATTCCCTAAAATATTTAATTGCTGCGTTTTCAACCTTGAAACCCCAAGAGGCATTTACATGAAACGAAAAGAACAGCGGACAAAAACAAAACTGGCAAGATTGTTGTTATTGCTGGCAGTGGCGTTTGGTTTGTTGAGCCCAGGCAAAGTTGGCGCAACGGGTGCCTGCACGGCGCCCGATTTCCACTTCTGGCAGGACATGGGATGCAACCAAAATAATGGCGGCGATGGGGGCATTCCCAAAGCCAAATGTCCAAGTTGTCCGCCTTGCTGTGGCAACGGCAGTGGCATGCCGCGTTGGTGGGTGAGCGAACCGTATGAGGACTTGTGGATTGCCGACACGCCATTGAGTTACACGCTTTCGTCTGGGAAGGAGATGTCCTTTACCTTCACCTATCGCCAGGACTTTCAACTGCCGGCTTCCGATGAATACCTCGCCGGGCCGAAAAGTCCGGTGTTTTATGCTGATTTATTTAGCACGTATGCACGCACGGTGGGACTGACCAATGCCGCTTGGGGCAACAACTGGATGATGGATATTGTGTTTTGGGACGCACACTGGGAAACGGATTGGCAAAACCTTTCCGGCCAGGCGCCTAATTATCCTGTTTTTTCCACAGAATATGAAACGTTTGTGTTCCAACCCCAAGGCGGGATTAATTACTTCTACAAACAGTACAGCGGTGGGACATCCCTGCGGGACCCGCATAGTCAAATGCGCCTTCAACCATTGTCAGCCTTGGGCTATCCCACAGCCAATATACAGCCGCCGGACACGAATGGAATTTATTGGGGCGATCCTCAAACCAATGGTTTTTGCCTGGTATATCCCGACGGCGGTAAGGACATCTTTGGTTTCTGTTATTACACGATGGGCTGGACACCGGGAAATTCTCACCCCTTTACCCAGGCCCATGCTTTTCTGACCCAGCGAATTGACCCGCAGGGGCGCATAACACGGATTGGATATGAAAAATGTACCAATAATCTCGCCTATCGGGTGCGATACGTTGTTGATCCCGACGGGCGAACCAATACATTTCTTTATAATATCGATTTATCCGGTTCAATTATTTCGAAATTCTGGCAAGTGGCGGAAATAGACGATCCTTATGGACGAAAAGCCACCTTCGGTTATTCCACCAGCGGCGCGTTGGCCAACATGATTGATGCGGCGGGAATGAGCAATTCAGTAGGCTACCAGTATGTTGATAGCACCAACTTCTGGGTCAGCAGCCTGACTACTCCTTACGGAAACACCATCTTCAGCTATGCTAACATATCCGATCCCACTGTCACCAATGGGTTCTCGCAGCGCGCAATCTCTGTCAGCGAACCGGAGGGGGCGCATCAGCTTTTCCTTTACTTGCATAACAATTCTTACGAAACCAATACCGATACTGCGCCGACGGTGCCGGGCCAGTCTTTTGACGATGGGAATTCGGGCGCAAACCATCCTGGTCTGAATTACCGGAATACCTATCACTGGAACCGGCAGCAGGCGGCCACCTTGACTCAAAACTGGCCTCAAAGCGCGGCCGACTACAAAAAGGCCCATCTGAAACACTGGTTGTGGCAGACCGATAACATTTCGATTTCCGAATCGTTGTCCAGCGAACGCGATCCTTCGCTGGACGCGGCAGGACAGATTCCCGGATTGCGGACATGGTATAATTATTCAGGCAAATCCGGCGGAGAGCCGGAAGTCGCGGGGAGCAGTCCGCAGGTGGGTTGTATTGCCCGGCTCCTGCCCGAGGGGACCAACCAATACACCACCTACAATTATTATCCGTCCGGTTATCCGGCCGCCGGGCTGGTTTCCGACAACGAATCCACCTATTCGTTGCCCAACGGAACTATCGGTGTTTTGACCACCTCGTTCGGCTACGCGGGCAACGGCGTTGACCTGACCAGCGTTCAGAATTCGGCCGGCCAGTCGTGGAATCTCGGCTATAATGCCAATCACCAAATTACCTCCATCGCCAACGCGCTGAACCAGGTGACGAGGTTGAGTTGGGACTCATACACCTTCAATCTAACCGGCGTCCAATGGCCTTCAGGATTGTCGGCAACCTTGTCTTACAATACCGACGGGTATATGACGAATTATCCAGTTCGCCACTGGGTGCCGGGTCCCAGCGATGGCTTGCTGCAAACTATTTCCTGGTCTCCCAGTGGACGGTCTTTCACCATTACCGCCTATACCAACGGCCTGCCCTACGGCCTGCCCTACTCGGTGACGGATGACCGTGGTGTAACTGTGGCCAACACGTGGGATGGACTGAACCGCCTCACCAGCACCCGGTTCCCGGACGGCACCTCTGTATCAAACGTTTACAACCGGCTCGACCTTGCCGCCGCCAAAGACCGTCTCGGCAACTGGACTTATTATGTTTATGACGGATTGCAACACCTGACCACCATTACCAATGCCAACAACGCAGTGACACTGTTGAGTTGGTGCGGCTGCGGTTCGTTGAATCAAATCTTTGATGCTGTAAATGGACTGGCCCACCCCACGACTCTGAATTACGACAATCAGGGCAACCTGACTAACATCACCTATCCCGATTTAACCAGCCTGACGTATCAATACGACCTGGCCGGGCGGATGATCAACGCCTTTGATGGCGCCGGCCGCTCAGTGCAACTGGGTTACAACAACCAAGGCTTGGCAACCACTGTGAGCAGTGCTTCCGGCATTTTGCAGCAGGTCATTTACGATGCTCTGAACCGCCCCATCTCGATCACCGACGCCAATGGAATTACCGTCACCAACACCTATGACGCCATCAATGAATTGCTGAAGCGGACGTGGTCCGATGGCGTCAGTGAAGGGTTTGGCTACAGCACCAACGGATTGATCGCCTACACCAACCGCGACCAACAACCGACCTTCTTCACCCGCGATGGCGCGGGACGGCTTCTGGCCATCACCAACGCCAACCACGAGGTCACACAGTTTGGATACGATTCGCTGAACAACATCACGAATCTGGTGGACGGGTTGCTGCACACGACCACATGGCAATACAACGAATACGGCTGGCTGACCAACAAGGTGGACGCCTTGAATCGGAATATTGCCCATTACAACTACAACGCCGATGGCTGGGTGACCAGCCGTTCGACACCCGAAAAGGGCAACACCGGCTACACCTACGACAACGTCGGAAACCTGAAATCCGTCAACTATCCACTCTCAACCATCAACTATTCCTACGACGCATTGAACCGCCTGACGAACATGGTGGACGGGTTCGGCACAACCGCTTTCGGCTACACACCTGCCGGGCAGTTGCAGAGTGAGAACGGCCCGTGGGCGAATGACACAGTCAGTTACGTTTACCGCCAGATGTTGCGGACAAATTTGACCTTGACGCAGCCAAGCGGTTCATGGGTACAGGGCTATGGTTATGATTCAGTCTGGCGCATGACCAGCGTCGTTTCGCCGGCGGGCACTTTCGGCTACCAATATGTTGGCTCTGGACCCTCGACCCTCGTCTCTCGACTCACTTTGCCCAACGGCGCCAGCATCACCAACGGGTACGACAGCCTGGCCCGGTTGGCGCAAACGGCGTTGAACAATAGTTCGGGGCAGACGTTGGATGCTTACTCCTACCTGTATGATCCGCTCGGCCTGCGCACCAACGTTACCCGCAATTTGGGAGCGGCCATCTCGACCGCCACGGCCGGTTATGACGCCATCGGTCAATTGACGGGTTGGACGGCGCAGGAAGCCAACGGCATGGCGCGATTGAACGAGCAACTCGGCTTCGGTTACGACGCAGCGCACAACTTGCACACGCGGGCCAACAATGCACTGTCGGAGACCTTCGCTGTGGACGCGGCGAATGAACTGACGAGCGTGACGCGTAATGGCACCTTGACGGTGGGCGGCAACACTCTGGCCCCAGCAACCAGCGTGACGGTCAACGGCCAGGCCGCGCAGACGTATGGTGACAGTACGTTTGCGAACACGAACAATTCGCTGATCAACGGCAACAATCCGTTCACCACCATTGCCCAAAATGCCGGCGGGGCGAGTGTCACGAATAATATCACGGTGAATCTGCCCCAGAGCGCGACGTTGCTTTACGACAACAATGGCAACCTGACCAACTCCGGAGGGGCGAGTTCCGCGAGTCCCACTATTTACGCCTACGACAATGAAAATCAGTTGACGAATGTGATGGTGCCCGGGCAATGGCGGGCAACCTACGTTTATGACGGCCTGGGCCGGCGGAGAATTGCGCGGGATTACACATGGAAGTCTGGCAATTGGGTGCCGACCAACGAAGTCCATTATGTCTATGACGGCATGCTTCCGGTTCAGGAGCGGGACATTAACAACAACCCGCTAGTGACTTACACACGCGGGATTGATTTGGGCGGAGACTTGTGGACTGCCGGTGGCATTGGTGGATTGCTGGCGCGGACGGACGGCAACGGCTCGACGTTCTATCACGCGGACGGCTCGGGCAACATCACGGCGCTGATGAACGGCAGCCAGAACATTGTGGCGCGTTATCTTTACAATCCCTATGGCAAGCTGGTTGGCGAATGGGGCGGCATGGCGGAGGCCAACAAATATCGGTTTTCGTCGAAGGAATGGGATCCGCTGTCGGGAATGTATTACTACGGTTTTCGGTTCTATGACCCGATCTTGCAGCGATGGCCAAATAGGGACCCCATCGGGGAACGCGGCGGAATTAACCTTTACGGCTACGTCGGTAATGACCCGGTAAATTGGATTGATCCGGACGGCAACCAGATGGTAATGACATTCCCCACTTGGGTTTGGCCGAAAAGTCCCAATCCAGTGAACTTGGCGTTTACTGCTGGAGCTTTGTTAGGTACTGGGCTTTATATGGCCTTTCCAAACGCGATGACCAAACCTGGAGAGTGGTGCGGTAACATGATGAGCCAACGTCCGGCGCGCAATAGGAATCGTGACGGCCATACAGGCGGAAATGACTCTGACACGCATGGAAATGCACAAGGTCACAGCGGAAAAGAAAAGCCGAATTTTACGCGGGCGCCTCAAAGACCATCTAATCCTACACCAAGTACACCCCCGCCAAAGAATCCGATGGAGCCTCCACGGGTTCCTTGATGATAAAATTTAGCGTTTATGAAGATTTTACGTGATCACCCATCTCGGCCAAGTAATAATATTGAGTCCACTGAGAGAATAATAAACGATTACATTCTCGGTAAAATCGGGAGAAGGGAAATAAAATTTAAGTATGATTTGATTTGTGAAGCTGCGCGAAAAGGTTCTGTTCTCGCCGAAGCTTGTTTAGGGCATTTTTTTGACGATGGTATCGGAGTTAGAAAAGATCTAACCAAAGCTATCTTTTGGTATCGGCTAGCCGCAAGACACAATAATGCATATGCACAATCTTGGCTTGGCTATGCTTATGCGAATGGGGTTGGAGTCAAGAAAAGTTTAGCAAAAGCATTTTTCTGGGATCGTAAGGCGGCACGACAAGGCTACGCAGTGGCACAGTATAGTTTGGGGCAAGCTTATGCTGAGGGGCTTGGCATTAGTCAAAATGTATCAAGAGCCGTGTGGTGGTGGCGCAAATCAGCGCTACAGGGACATGCCTTTGGGCAGTGTAATTTGGGCAAGGCATATGAAACAGGAGTTGGAGTGAAAAGAAATCTGTCTGAAGCTATTAAATGGTATCAGAAAGCAGCGGATCAAGGAGACGCCGTGGCATTCTATAATCTAGGGCGTTGTTTTGCTGAGGGATTTGGCGTGCGAAAGGATAAGCAAAAAGCCATTACTTGGTTTAGGCGAGCAGCCAGGGCGGGATTCACAAAGGCAAATTCAAAGTGAAGGAATCAGGCCGTGAATAGTAAAAGAGGTCAGTTCTTATGAACAGCCACTTTCTACTCTCCCCTGCCACAACCAAGGTGCGAGCCTGCGCATACTATACATTCACGAAAAGGGGTCCTCACTTTTGACACTTTTCTCAAATAAACCACCCTCCGAACTGGTGGATGCAATTGGAGTGACCGCTACGGTTTATTGACCGGCAGTTTTCCAAGCAATTCCAGCGCGGGTTGGAAATCGCGTTGAATCGCCAACGCCCGGTTCGCCGCTGTCCGCGCTTCTTCGTAGCAGCCATTGCGTGTCAGAATCATCGCCCGGAAATAGGGAACATGCGGGTCATCTGAAACCGCCTTTTCCGCGCGGTTCAACGTTTTTAACGCTTCCTCCAACTGGCCCAATTGGTCTTGCACTTGCGCTTGGGTGCAGAGGAACGGTGGTGAAAGCGGGTCCCAAGCCGTCGCCTTTTGAAGATGCGCCAACGCTTCCGCCGGTTGTTGCCGGGACAATAACAGCATCGCTTCCTCGAATTGTCCCGTAGGTTGATCGGCGTCCAGGTCGAGCATCCGTTGCAATTCGCGGCCGGCCTGGCTCTGCATGTCCACCGTCGCCCGCAACACCCATGCCGCCGCCGCCCGCACGTTGCGCACCGGGTCATTCAACATCGGTTTCAAGGCGGACTGGACTTCAACTTTTTCAACTACTGGATCCAATGACCGCACCGCTCTTTCCCGGACCAGCGGATGCCCGTTTTTCAACTGCGCCAGCAATGCCGTTTGCACCGCCGGGTCGTTCGCCCATTGCGCAAGAAAAGTTGCCGCCACCGCGCGCCAATAGGGACTTTGATTGGTGTCCGCCAGCAGGCCAGCGAGCTTGTCCTTTGCGCCGGCATCCCCGTTTTCCGCCGCCGCAATCCACCGTGCCCGTTCCCGTGTGGGACGGTTCATTTTCGTTCCATACCATTCGTCAGTGTATTTCAACGCCCAATCCGTGTTTTGATCCCCATGGCAACGATTGCAGGCGTTCGGTATTTCCAGTTCTTTCGTCAGGAGCGGGTCAGGAATGGTAAAGGCGTGATCGTGGCGCGGATGCCGCTGCATATAAACCGTTACCGGCATGTGACAGCCAACACACTCGCCGCCTTTATCATTGAGCTTGTGGTGCCCGTGTTCGGCGGGATTAATGACCGGTGCTTTGGAATTGCCGCCGTTGTGGCAATGCAGGCAAAGGTCGTTCCCATAAAGCTGTGGTTTCCGGACATCCCGCGGATGACAATCCAGACAGGTCACACCGGCCTGATACATCTTGCTGCCCAGAAATGACGCGAACTCGTAATCCTCATCACGCACCTGACCGTCGGGATACCATCGCCTGGCATAATTCAGTATTTCCAGCGAGTAATGGTCGTAAAAGGAATCGCCGGGCTTGAAATTCCCGGTCAGGTCAGTGTTGCGCGAATGGCAGGAGCCGCACATGTCCAGAATCCGCGCTGGGCCAAGTGAAGCGATGGTGGGATCACTCTGTTTTGAGTGCGGATGTTTCTGCTGCCAGTCAATGTGGGCTTTGAGCGGACCGTGGCAGGCTTCACAACCGACGCCACTTTCTGCCATCGTGGTGTGGTAGCTGTCGGTGGCCGCATCGTAATTCTTTTTCAGGTCGGTGTTGTGACATTCGGCGCACCGCGAGTTCCAGTTCATGCCGCGCCCGGTCCAATGTCCCCACTCGCCCGGACGGCGGTCTTCGTCGCCATAAACATCGAACCACTGGTTGGATTTGGGAGCGTAGGACGCTTCCTGCACCTGCCAGCGTCCACCCGGTGCGGGCGTGAGGAATTGGCGGATCGGGTCCTGCCCGATGACGCGCTCCACCTGATACGGCTCGGCGTTGGTCCCCAATCCGAGGGTGACAATCTGATATTGGCCGTTTTTGGAGCGAACGGTGGTGGTTTGGGAACCATGCTTGAAACTGCGGGAGGGATCAAAAGCGGGGCGATCCGTTGCCGGTCGCAGTGACCGTTCGGCCAGTCCGTGGGATGATTGGGCCCAGTGGTCGTATTCCACCGAGTGGCACTCTTTACAGCTTGCCGAGCCGACATACCCCGCGAAGGTTTTGATTTCTGCCTTCGGGGATGGTTGTTGCTGCAAAAGTGGTTCCGCGCCGCCGGCATTCAACACAGCAACGAGATGAAACAACCCCAAACTCAGGCATGGAAGCCGTCGGAATTGGGGTTGTACGAAGCGCACGCAGAATGATGAAACGCCGGGGCTGAAAAGTCAAAGCAGGCTTTGGGCGAAACATCGGCCATGTCTGATCACAAGAATTGGCCAATCCCCCCTTGTGGACTTGATTACACTGGTGTCCAAAACAGCGTTTCTTGGACGGGGGAAGCCACAGTTTTGTTGGTGAATTTAGGTAAAATTCTCATTTTCCAAAACCGGTTGGTCATCCGGCTGTGCGGATGCTGTCCAACTTGAGTTCCAGTTGATCCGGTGCCGGCGGAGGCGTGTCAAACGGGCGAAAAGGTGTCAAAAAGGTGTCACCCCTCACTATTGACACAAATGAAAACGAAAAACGAAAACGGGTCACCCATTAGCGTGAGCGGTCAATAGCGAAAAAGCGTCTCCTTCAAACAGCCTTTTTATTAAAAGCTGTTTTTGTCTTTGGCCGGCGCGGACGGCGTTCAAGGCGCGATTCGTTC
>Ga0182027_10009490_pt1 | contig 13976 bp, 12 predicted proteins | sample 712E1DmetaG_FD_121300 | JGI IMG/M metagenome (GOLD analysis project Ga0182027, IMG submission 121300) | Permafrost microbial communities from Stordalen Mire, Sweden - 712E1D metaG (Illumina Assembly) | ecosystem: Environmental > Terrestrial > Soil > Wetlands > Permafrost | place: Sweden...
TAAAGCTCTTGTCAGCAGCAACCGTAGTATTACCGTTTAAGCCAACTATGCCTGTGCCTGTAGCAAAGGTACTGGCACCAGATACACTGGTGTTGCCTGTCAGGGTTATGCCGCCGGAACCAGCCTTAACAGTAGTGGAGCTGGTTGAGTTTGTGGAGCCGACAGTCACAGTTTGAACACCGGCTGAAGAATCAGCAATATGAACAGTAGAATTGGTATTGGTTGACCCAGTGATACCAAGGTTAACTATGTTTCCAGAGGTATCAATAGCCAGGAAATTGGTACCTCCTGCGTTTTGCACTTGGAAGGCAGTGGTGGAGCTGGCAATACCCTTGCTATAGATATCACCGTTAGAGGTTACCCCAAGTACTACTTGCTGCGAGGCTCCGTTATATCCCGCTACTTGCATTAGGTCTGCGGTCTGACTACTTGAGTAACCCTTGACGTACAACGGTGTGGTGCCGTTACTGTTTGTGCCTAAAGTGGTCATTTTGTTTGATTCCGCATAACCACTACCTGATACTACTAGGCCGCTTTCAACATAAAGATTGGGGCCAACACCCAGAATGTTGTTGTCAAAGTTATACAGATAAGCGGCCGTTTTGCCTGCTTTTCCTATATAAATTTTAGAGCCAGATGTATCGGCCGCAAGTAGAGTGTTAGAGGCATCAGCGTTTTGGATTTGGAAAGCAGTTGCGGAGTTGGTAGCGTCTTTGAATAAAGCTGCGCCATTTGCTGTAAAGCTCTTATTAGAAGCGACCGAAGTGTTACCCGATAAGGCTATGCCGCCGGAGCCGGATTGTACAGTAGTAGTACTGGTTGAGTTGGTAGAGCCAATAGTAACAGTTTGAACACCGGCTGAAGAATCAGCGATATGAACGGTGGAATTAGCGTTAGTTGAGCCAGTAACACCCAGGCTAACTACGCCGCCAGAGGTATCAACGGCAAGATATGTGGTCGCCCCCGCGGCATTTTGCACCTGGAAAGCGGTGGTAGAGGTATGCTTGGACGTAACATCACCAGTGTTACCTATCACAAACACATCGCTGCCGGTGGCCTGCAGGTCAAGCATATTACCAGAGCCGGTTTTATTAATATAAATGCTGTTTGAGGCAGATGCGTCAGTCTGCAACCCCTGAGCAAGTTGCACAAACTGAGAACTAGATAAACCACCAAGTTGCCCAGAGTTAAGCGCATAAGGAGCAGAAGTCATGGACTGCATTGGAATCATTTCGCCATCAGGAGTACAGGAAGAAAACGGTGTACACGAGGGACCAGTTCCGGCGATGTTCATAGAAAGCCACAGCGTGTCCTGGTTCCAGTTAATATTAGCTCCGAAAGGAGTTACAGAACCCAATTGGACAGACAGGTAGCCGTTTACTACCCGTACTCCCTGGCTACTATTGTTTAGGTGGTCTTCTGTCCACTTTAACGCGCCGGCTGGTGAGCCGGTGGTATCTCCTACACTCTGGCCATCACCGTCCTGATAGACTTTAAATTCAACATTATAATAGCCGTCGGGTACGGTGGCGCCCTGGGAATTTAGCAATCGTCCCTGGAAGTTAATGCGCTGGCTTACGCCGGTAGCAGCGTTGGCTGGCGGCGCTTTCATTATAAATAACGCAAAACAGACCCCGATAATGAGGCCAATAGCAATAAAAAAGGTATTTGTTTTTGTTAACCCTTTTTGCATGTTTGTTTGGGTTGTTTTTTTTGCTAGAGATAACCCTGTTTTACCGGCTGTTCTCTACAACATTAAGTATAAGCTTTATATGATGTAATGCAATGTTTTTTACAGTTTTTTTAAGAGGTTTGCGGGGCTATGCCAAAAGGTGGCGTTTGCGGCTTATTTGTATCACCCAAAATGTGTTTTTCCCGGCGCTCACCCAGCCAAAAGCTAGTTACCAGGGTGGCTACCATGGCAAACAACGGCCACAGTACCAATAGCTTGGTCGCCGACTTTGGAGTTGTGGTAGTGGCAAATGTTACAGGCGTGCCGTTGATGATTGCGGATACAGATAGGTAGGCTACGAGCTTTTTACTATCACTGCCCTGCAAAGCAATTTTATATGTCCCAGGCTTTTTATAGGCATGAGAGGTGTTAAACGTTGAGTTATCACTACGCGGCACAACTTCATTGCTTGAGTCACCCCAGTTAACATTAATTGCAAACGGCGCCGTACCACCTATGACGGTGATTGGTACGTTCAGGCTCTGGTCTGGAAAGCTACCCCTGTATGCGGCATCTGTGTTAAGAAGAAGCTGTGCTCCGCTAAAATCTAGAAAACTTGATGGAGAAGCTTGGGCTAGTGAAAAATCATAGTACACTGTTACGGATTTTGATACTGGCCCGGCCTGATTGAGTACATCATATACTCGGGCGCTAATGCTATTCTGCCCGAAAAGAAGATCTATCTCTAAAGAGAACTTGCCGTTGCTTTCACAAGGGGTAGATCCGGCAAAAATGTTGTTTTTATAGACTTCTACTAGCGTTCCGGTGGGGCAAGTGCCCGAAACCGTGATGGGTGTCGCAATAAAGTGATGCTGGTCAACTGGTGACAATATAACGGCAGTTGTTTTTGGCGCTGGAGCCGGCATGGTGCCGGTCAAACTAACTGAGTTTGCCTGAGGAGGCGGATGATCGTCCGCCCGTACATAGGGCGAAACAGTAAACCCAACCAGCACCAAGCCTGTCATCAAGATTAATATAAACAATGGCACGTAGGATGTGTGTTCGTGCGGACGGAGCCGGCCACTGTATCGATGGTGGCTTATTTTCAGGTGAGAGTACATATTGCCTAAATTATACCAGGACTGGGACCCAACCTTATAGAAAAACTAATGTTTATTATGAGGTGGCTTGTACGACTTTTGTATTACGCGGCGGTTGTAGCGCCTTATGGCGAAGCGCAGGATAAAGAAGCCGGCAATCAGAACCGTTATTACTATAGCAATTAGGCGATAAGGAATTACCCAAAAAGTCATACTGGAGGTTAATACTTTCTTATCTTGGCCGTAAGTAACCTTTAAATTAGCGTGGTAGCGCCCAAAAAGCCTTTTATTGCCAATTACGGATTTATCAAGCGGTGACTCAAATTTCCGGATACTTTGGGGCAAGACGTTCTTAGGGGGCGTATTGACGTTGACCACTGCTAGTTTCCTGCCAAACATATCGGTTATTGTCACCTGCCCGGTAGGTTGTTCGTGGACATTACCATTGTTTTTTAAGCGCGTAACAAAATTTAGGGGCCCAGACTGAAAGAGTTTACCGGCCTTTCCGTTATGATTCACGGAAAATTCCTGAACTGACATATTATCGCTGATTTTGCCGTTTACTGTCATTAGCACCAATGAGCCAAGGCTAGCCGAAAGAGCAACACCAGTCCCGTTAACTTCTGGAGCGGTAGCAGTAAAACGTATAACTCCGTAATGGCCGCCCGGAGAAGCATTGGCGGGCACTCTAAACGTTATGTCCATTGTTTTTATTTCTTTGGAAACCAACCGTATGCTGGCTGGCGGTGTTACCCAGTTTTTTAGTGAATAAGGGTTATTCCCCGTGTCTTCTAGAAGAACTCTTGGCGTACCGCTCTCACCGGCGGCTACAAAATCATTGGCCTGGCCGGCAACTATTAGGTCGCCCTTTGATACATCCCGTAAATATATCTTTGTTGTTATGGTCTGCCCGGGATTTACCGTTAAGGTTATAACAGGAGGCGCAATTTCTAGGGCTTGGCCGTTATTGGCAGTGTTATTAGTTGTTGAAGGGGTAGTCGCGGCATATGCTGGACTGGCACTTAAACAAACCGCGGTAATGATTAGGCAGGCAGTGATTAAATATGTGGTTCTGCGTATGATATTCATTCGTTAAAAATTAGCCGTACAAATATAACTTAGGGTAGTAACGTAAGTACCAACGGGTTGGGCGCCGTTTACATTAACAATGTACGACACGGTGTATATTTGGGAGTCGGTGGGCAGACTGTTACTGTTAACAACCTCAGCGCCGCTAACAAACCTAAATTGATCAACGGTACTATAATCTGAATCTACTTGACCTCTATAATTACTGCCGTTAGCTACCGGATCAACGGGAAGTGTGACGCCTATGGGAATTGCGGGGGTCGAGGTGCCTGTAGTATTTATGGACGTGTTAAGGCCAAACTGACTGGTGCCGCGTACGCCAGCGCCTTTAGCGGCCATTGCTGTTACGGTGTTTGAGCCGGATGTTAATGTGGGCCCATTAACAGTGATACTGTAACCGCTATTAGCGTTGGTGGAAGCCGACATTTGTGACTGGGCGGTAGCGGTATCGGCCGGTGAAAAGGACTGATTAAAGTGAATATTGCCGGCAGTAGCAGTGCTGCAATCCGGCACACCGCCAGTTTTGCTTACGGCTGCGCCAGCGCAAAATATTAAGGACTCGGGCATATAGCCGGTAAGGGCAATCTGGGTGGAGGTAGCAGCCGCGACGCTGCCGGTGTCAATTGCGGTGCCGGTGGCATCCGTGGAGGCGTAGGTAGATATTCGTACATAAAAAGGCTGATTAGTGGCCGTTGGGTTGTGCACGCTCAATAGTTGCTCGGTAACGGCTCCGCCGGCAAAGCTAGCCATGGTACGGCTAATATATATGCTGTTGGCCGAGGTGCTAACCGCACTAGTGAATACAGCTATTAGCGAAGTTCCTAATGTCGCTGAGGCAGTGGTAAGTCCAGTTGGAATAATACATGGGTCTGTTGCTGTAGCGGTGGTACAATATAAAAATTTAATTGACCCCAGGTTGCCGCTTGAAGGTATAGTAAAGGTAAACTGATGGTTAACAACCCCGTCTGGTGTTGAACCGCCTACGGCACCCCTAGCCTGAAGGGTCAGGGTACGTGCAGTAATCTGGGCGGCATAAACGTTGCCTGAGGGAAACGCACAAAGGACGACTGTCGCCAAACACCCTACTGCCATTAAGAACCAGACGGTCCTCTTGCCTCTCCCTATCATGGATAAATACTAACATGAGCGTTTAACCACAGTCAAAGTATTTTTTATATAATGTTTTAGAAGGTTGGAGTACAGATGTAGGTTATGGTAGTGACGTAGGTACCAGCGGGTTGGCTACCAGGTACGTTAACAATGTAGGAGGCCGTGAAAATCTGGGCGTCAGTGCCGCCGGGACCGCCAAAAGCGCTGTCGGCTACTATATTAGGAGTATTGGCCACAAATGCGAAGCTCTGAGCACTATTAAAATTAGTATCTGCTTGACCCCTGTAGTTTGTTCCGTTGGATGCTGGGGCAACTTCGGTACCCACGGCCGGGGTAGAAGCATCAGCAACATTAGCCTTAAGATTAAGGCCAAACTGGGCAATACCGCGTCTACTCACACCCGCCGTTGCCCCCATGCCCGCGATGGTGTTTGACCCGGAAGTCAACGTTGGACCATTAGCAGTAATGGCGTAGCCGGAGCCGGCATTGGTGGAGGCTGCCATTTGTGAAGTAGCCGAGGCTGTATCTGTAGGCGAGAATAACTGATTAAAAAGAACTGCTCCAGCGGTAGAAGTACTACAATCCGGCAGACCGCTACCGACATTTGTGCCTACAGTTGCGCCGGTACAAAATACCAGTGACTCAGGCATGATACCGCTAAGCTGGATTGGTGTGGCAGTGCTGGCCGCTACGACGCCCTCATCGGTTGGGGTGCCGGTGGCATCCGTGGAGGCATAAGTAGCAATACGCACATAGAAAGCCGTATTATTCGCTGTTGGGTTGGTAACTCCTAACAGCCGGATAGTAACCGCCGTATTTGGGCCAGGAGGGGCACTTGCTGTACGGGTAACATACGGAGCTCCATTAGTAGTAGCTACTACCGAGGGGAAACTGAGTCCCCCGGTTGGGGTGTCTAAGGTTGCGCTAGTGGTAACTAAACCAGTTGGCATAGTACAGTCGCTCGTGTTTGGGGGTACTCCGGTTGGCGTGGTGCAGTAAAGAAATTTTATAGACCCCACGGTTGTGTCTGACGGTATTGTGAAACTAAAGAAATGGTTAACGGTTCCTCCAGCCTGTGACCCGCCCACGGTACCCCTAGCCTGAAGGGTTAAGCTTCTTGCTTCTATTTGAGCTGCTGAAACTGAACCTGATAGTGATGATGCTATCGTCAGTCCAGTTAATAGAACCGCGCCGGTGAGAAATAGTAGTCTACGTTGTTTCTGCATTTTTGTTTTCTATTTACTAAGCTGAATCGTAGCAAAAGCTTAAGCATGTTGTCAACTTGTATTTTTATAACTACCACAGCCTGTGGATAAATATTAATATGTCCCTGTTACTAATATGGTCTGGCTGCCGCTATACTGCCCGGCCGGCGTTAGGCTATTTACATTAACTAAATAACTTATGGTATAAATTGTTTCCCCCGAACTCTTCGGCGACAGTGCAACGGTTTCTCCACTAACATATCGGTAATTATTTGGTGTTCCGTAGTTTGTAGAAGCCGAACCGAAGCCAAATTGTCCATGGTCAGGATTGGCCCCTACCGAGACTGGTGAAGTATTGGCAACTAAGTTGATTCCATACTGCTCTACCCCGGCCTGCGAGGGGGCAGTAGAAGCCATTGCCGTAATTGTATGGCTGCCATAAGTTGGCGGAGTACCAAAAACCGTTACCACATAGCCATAGCTGGTGTAGTTAATGACCCTGAAAGTTGCGGTTGCAACCGTTGCCGCCGCTGCAGAAAAAGCCCCAAAACTCACGCTGGAACTATCAACCGCAAAAGCCAATGCCGGGTCACCAGTGGTAGGACTGCCGGCGTTAAGCTGGAGATTAGTAGAAGCCGAGTTGCCTAACCCCAATATCCCGGCTGTCGCTGTGGCCTGGAAGTTAGCTGACTGTGAATCAACCATGCTAGTGCCGCCCAGAACGCTTTCAAAGAATTTATAGTTGGCAGATTGAGAGTCCGCAAATGCCTGCGGGATGTTAACGCCAATTAAAATACAACTTACCAGTATTCCTAATCCCAAAAATATCTTTGCCACAAGTATTATTCTTACTCAATTAGTGGTATTTTTCAAACCGCTAATACTTTATTAACTATGGTTTACAAAAAGAGGCCCAAGTATACAGATTGCCTGGTAAGAAGCTTAAGCGCTATAATGTCAGGGAACTTAAGGGGAATATAGATGGAGAACGCACCGTCTCCAGAAAACCAAGAAAACATTTCGCCCTCGCCGGAACCCGAAGTATTGCAGCCTCGGGCAAATGATGATGGTACCATGCCAACCCAAATTGCGCCTCCCCCGGCCAAAGATGCTGAGCCAAAGTCCGGCAGATCGCGCCGGCGCACTTTTCGCCCCAGCCATAGAGCTACCTTTATTGGTCTGGCGGTAGTGTTGTTAATTTTGGCCATTAACGTTGTTGTTATTGAAATTGTGCTAAAAAAACAATCTGGTAACGATAATTTATCTAATAAAGGACAGGTTACCATTAGCTCTGCCGACTTAAGCCGGCTGGGCATCGATAGAAATACAATTGGCAGCACGGGCGTTGAGCTAATTGTGGCGCCAGACGCCCAGTTTAAGGGCAAGCTTTCGGTTGCAGGCGGAACAAGCTTGAACGGACAGCTAACTCTTAATGGTCTGTTAACCGGAACTGGTGCCAACCTTACGCAATTGCAAGCCGGTGACACATCGTTGGCCAAGCTGAGCGTAAATGGAGACAGTACCCTATCGAGTTTAAACCTCCGTAAAGACCTTGTGGTTACGGGTATTACAAAGATGCAAGGAGCGGTGACTATTAGCCAGTTATTAAGTGTTAACGGCAGTATCAACGTTGCTGGTAATCTGTCTGTAGGCGGCACACTGACAGTGAGTAAATTTAGTGTTCAAACACTCGTTGTTAATGGTCACCTTTTTACCAGTGGCTCAACGCCTGGTGTTGGGCCTGGTCCGGCTGTAGGCTCATATGGGACCGTATCTATTAGCGGCAACGATACCGCAGGAACCATTGCGGTTAATACAGGTACTGGAGCTGGCGGTGGTACTTTGGCCAGTGTCGCTTTTCGCACCCAGTATGGGGATGTCCCCAAAGTAGTTATTACTCCGATTGGCGGTGGTGCCAACTTTTATTTATCAAGTGTTACCTCCTCTGGATTTAGCGTTGCCGTTACCGGCAGCCTGCCTCCTGGTGGTTACAGAATTAACTACATAGCCGTTCAATAATACTTACATATTAACGAATAGCATCACCTCGTTGCCACGCACAATGAGGATACCATTGCTTATGGGGAAATTTACAGGGTTGGTTTCGGTTTCAATTACAACCTCCCCCGGGCTCATTACAGAGAAAAAGTCGGCGTGGCCAGGCAGGATGTCGAACTTGCCAACTTCATTAGTCGCCGAAACTAGTTTTGCTGGTCCTTTGTAATAGATGTGGAATGGTTCGCGGGCATCTACCGTTAGCGGCGCACCGAATATTTGTTGTTTCATGGCTTATTAGGTTCTGCCTCATTGGGGGCTGGTGCGGCAGGCGGCTGGGCAGGCGCAGGTCCAGTTCCCGCTTGGTTAGGATTTACGGGTACCTTAAGAGAGATGTTTTCTGTTATTGAATGAGCTCCTAAAATCTCTTCTACTCCGGCCAGTGTTTGTTCACGGGTAAAATACTGCCCCGGCCTGCCGTTTAGATTCTGGGCTACATTAAAATCCTGCTGAAAAAATTCAACCAGTTTTTTTGCGTTCCGATAGTCTACAAGGTCGGTCGGTGAAAGCTCATTTTCACCAACTATGGCTATGATGTTCTTTAATGACTCGTACTTTTCCATGAGAGCCTGCACTTTGCTGGCCAAATGGTAGTGTCGTTCCCCTACAACTTGCGGCGTCAGTAGTGATGATGTGGTTTGCAATAAATCAACCGCTGGCCGAATACCGGTTTCTGCTACCGCACGTGAGAGTACCAGTACCGAGTCAAGCTGTTGAGATATTGACTGTACAGCCGGGTCACTAAGATCGTCGGCCGGTATAAAGACCGCTTGTACCGAAGTTATTGAGCCTTTACTGGTAGAGCTGAGGCGATCTTGTAAACGGCGTAGTTCAGTAAACACCATTGGTGAATAACCGCCCTCCGACGGAGTGAGCCCAAGGTTTGTTGAAATTTCGGTAAGAGCCATGATGTGGCGGTAGATATTATCGACAAAAAACAAGATATCCCGGCCTTCTTCGTCACGAAAATACTCAGCTGCCGTGGCCGCGGCCGGACCAACCATGGAACGGATTGCTGGCGGTGCATCCATTTGCCCAAAGAACATAACGGTGCTCTTAAGCACGTTGGTTTCTTTAAGCGTTTGGTATAACTCGTTGCCCTCACGGATGCGCTCTCCCACACCGCAATATACAGACACACTTTTTTGATTACTGTGCGTAACGTTATGGATTAATTCCATAGTTAGTATGGTTTTACCAACGCCGGCGCCGCCGACAATGCCTATTTTGCGTCCTTTTACAAATGGAGTCATAAAATCAATAACCTTAATCCCTGTCTCCAGCAACTCAAGGTTGTGGCGGCCCTGATAGTTCTTTGTACCGGTAGCCTCGGTGATGTTTCGACGATTTTCATTAATTTGCGGCCCGCCATCAAGCGGCTCCCCCAAAGCTGTGAATACTCTGCCTAAAGTCGCCGGCCCAACTGGAACGCTAACTTTTATGCCCCGGCGGCTTACATTTTGGCCGCAACGCAGCACCTGGCTATCGGTCAAGTTGATGCAAACCGCTAAGTTCGCCCTAAAGAAACTAACTTCAAGAAAAACTTCGGGATAGCCTTCTATAGCCAGAAGCTCTTTCTCATCAGGGCGTTCACCTAGTATTTCGACTTCAACCATGACTCCGCGCAGAGACCGGATAATTCCTACTTTGCCCCCTGGGTTTTTGGTGTTAGACATGTTCATCAGCGTTGCCTTGCCAGTCTTTTCTTTTTTTTCTTGATTCCAATTAAGACTTCGTGCATACGTCTATCGTCTTCAGCGCGCTTGGCCCTATGAGCCTCGAGTGTATGAAAATTAATCAGTATCCAGGCACGTTTTTTAGCTGCCGCCATGGCACTAAAACGGCTTGCGGCTTGTGCCAAGCGAGATTCCAAAATGGCCTGACCAAATGCTAAAGACATCATGCCTCTCTCCATTAAATCAGCTATATCCTCGAGCGATGGTTCAAAAATAGTATCTCTATCGGTAATAATGTCTTCATCTGTGTCGGCCTCTTCGCTCATGGCCCTTATGGTAGAAAACAGATCAAGCGTCTTAATTTCCTGTACACCTAAAGATATATATTCCTCATAATAAATGGTTGCCTTGCCGTAAGGCTTAATAGCGTCAATTATTGGACCTACGTTAATGTAGGAGTCGCTTTCTGACACTTTAAAATAGCGAATAAATGGAATGCCGTAGTCTTTTAGCTGTTTGGCGCCGTGAGTTCCAAGCACGATAATGTCGGTAGTATCAGCATGGTAGTCCTGCATCATGGCTTCAATCAGGCGTTCATCAATATCACCGCTTAAGCCGGCTTCGGCAGAAATAATTACAAAAACCCTCTTAGCTTCCTTTACCTCGCTGCCACGGTTGGTAATGCGCGATTCAGGACTAATTCGAATGGCGCTGTAGCGCTTCCAAAGTAAATCGAAAAACTCTTGTGCAAGCTCAACCCTATCTTTAATTTTTGCTATTTGAGCGCTGGCAATGCTTTCAAATACGGCAGTTAAATCTTCTACTGTGATAATCTGCTGAGTTTCTTTTTCGATGATACTAGCTTTTCGCATTGGTGGCCCCCGGCTCAGTCTTTATGCTAGCAGTGGCTTGTGTTTGGGTTCCTGCGGCTGGGGATTGGACATCCGGCTGCATGCTGTATTGTTTCATCAGGTCATTCTCAAAGCTATCAAAATCTTCTTCGTTTTTTACCTGGGTGCTTATCTTGTTGACTGTGGCTTTAAAGCTGTTCATGTCGCTGATGCGGCCCTCGGTCTTTATAATAGTTTCTAAAAGCAGTTGTTGTTCGGTGAGGGAATATAGATTCTCGGGAAGCTGGCTTAGAGCGGCATATATAGCTTTTCCGACACGCAAATCAACGGCGGATTCAGCAGATAGGCTGGCTCCAAAATGTGAGAACTCTTCTGCCTTATGGTAAGCGGCGAGTTTTTTAAACAGAGTCCCAGATAGCCGTTTTTGACGCAGTGTTTGAGCCTGGCCGCCAACACGTGAGACCGAAAGCCCAACATTAACTGCTGGCCGGATTCCCCGCCGAAAAACGCCCAAATCAAAGACAATCTGGCCGTCAGTAATTGACATAATGTTGGTAGAAAGATAGGCGGTAATATCATCATTTGGAGTTACTACTACCGGTAAGGCAGTAAGGGTTTTCCCGCTCTTTAAAAGCTTACCGGCACGCTCCAATAGAGACGAATGGGCGTAGAACATGTCGCCAGGGTAAGAATCTCGGCCCGGATCCACCTCTTGGATTAATGAAAGCTGGCGATATGCTTCGGCATGAGAGCTTAAATCATCGTAAATTATAATAACGTCTCGTTCGCTATTCCATAGGTATTCAGCCATAGCACAAGCAGCATAAGGGGCGAGGTAAGATTTTGTAAGCGATTCAAAGATATCGGCTAGTACAACGATGGTGTGGCCCATTGCTCCAGAAACACGAAGACCCTCGAGTAAATTTTCGATGTCAATCTTGCGTTTACCAATTAAAACATACACCACGATGCAGTCGGTGCCGGCCTGATTGGCGCTTAACTGGCTCAAGAAGGTACTTTTGCCTGACTTGGTATCTCCCAAAATAGCGATTCTCTGGCCTAGCACAATTGGAAAAAACATATCAACCGCCGCAACACCGCTGGCTAGCTGATCAACAAGTTTGCTACGAGTCATAATACCGGGAGCTGCGTTGAAGATACCCGATTGTTGCTTAGTATTTATTGTCCCCTTGCCGTCAAGGGGCTCACCCATGGGCGAGACAACACGTCCAATTAACTCCTCACCGACTGGTATTTTGAGTATGTCGCTCTCAACAACCGCCAATGTTCCTGGCTGCATTTTCTCAGAGTCAATGTTAAAAAGTGTGACCCTGTCACCTTTGGCTTCGCGGACTATCCCGCGCTGGCCATCCTCAAACAACACTTGCGCGCCCAGTCTTACGCCCTCAAGCCCTTTTACCTCCACAATGAAGCTATTGGCCGCAATAACTTCACCGGTTAATTGGTTAGCTTCTACAAGACGCTGGAAGACTTGATTATCAAACATGGCGCAAAACCTCTGGGAAATGTTCATGGGCGACTAAAATCTGGCGTTTAAACGACCAGTCGTAGACATGACTGCCGTACTGGACAACCATGCCGCCAAGCATTGTAGAATTAAAACTAAAATCCACCAGAGCGTTTGGGCTAATATTCTTCCGGAACCAATCGGTGAGTGTCTTTCTAAGATCGCTCGGAACAGGAGCTGCTAATGCAATAGAAATGTGGGGAGCCGTTGCTTCAAAATCTTCTAGGGCGGCTACCAGCTCATCGAGTTTTTCCTTGTTTACTTGCTGCCCCCCGCTGTATTCATTAATCAGATTGGCGGCCGGAGTCGAGATAACAGGCGGTTCATATGGACCGCCGCCGGCCATACGCATTTTTACCAAAGTTTGCCCAAACCATTTGGCGTATTTACGAATATCTAAAATAACCGTCTTGAGGTCCTGAACGGACGTTACATCATCCTGTAGGCTGAGTTTCATCTGCCACCCCCTTAACGAAATCAGCTTTGTGCTCTTCCAGCATTGCTATAAGATAAGAACTTTGGCTGCCAAGATCGATATTATGTTGCAAAGTTTCAACCAAAAAAGAACCAACCGCATCGGCTAGTTTTGTATCAATCTGCTTAATTAACCTCTGTTTTTCGGCTTCTATTTCCTGGGCGAGTTTAGCCTTAAGCTCAGCCTCATGCTTGGCAATCTCCGTTCGGATGCCCCCCATTTCGGTATTGGCCTGACTATGAAGCCGGCTTAGCTCTTCTTGGTAGCGTTCCATTTCCGCAGCGACAATTCCTGTAGCTAGTTTATTTACTAAATTATTAATCTTGGCTGAGGACTCTTTTAAGTCATGCTGTAAATCTAGAGCGGACTGGTTTAGCACAGCTTGAAATTGATGTTGAGAAGTTTGTATCATCTTTTCCCTGACTACTGGTGGTATGTGTTCGTGCGACAAAGGCGTTGGCTTAGGAGCCTCTGGTTTACGTTGAAGTTTATAATGTTCACGGGCGTGCTGGACCGCAACAGTCGCCAGCATACCTATAAGAAAAATCTGTAAGAAGAGAAATATCTGCAGGAGAGTATTGCCAGTCATGTTTATAGCCTCGTCAATATCATATAAATTGACCCCACCGCAACTCCTAAGAGAAGTATTACTAACCCCGACAGCTGAATAACATTACGGTAGACTGCTGCCTGTGATAGCGGGTTGCGGCCTACCGAAATAATACTACTGTGAATCATCGAGTAAACGATGCTGACAACAATAATCATGGTTACAATGAAAATCCCCAAACTAATGAGTATAGGAAGAGGGTTAACTTTTTTGCCAGCCAACGCATTGGCAAGGCTCTGCAATACCGACGGAATAATAGTCTTATCTGGCTGTTTGTAATAGTAAGCTACGTTTATTAGAACCGGCACCTGACCTATCATCACGGATTGTTGCTGACCTTTTTCATCTTTATAAGATTGCTTTTTGGCAGTACTGTTCGGAAAGCTGTCTCTGGCAACGCCTATTATCTTAACGCTGCTGGTAGCTTTCATACCAACGCCGTTAATTGGGGAGGCTGTGATTGGCTCTCCGGCTGAAATATCGCCGTTTATGTCTGACACCAACACTTGCTCTATCCCGTCCGTGGCCACAGAAACTTGGTTGTTCTGGCTTGACGAAATTGACAGCTGGGAATCGCTACCATTCACCGTAACCCCAAAAATATA
>Ga0182027_10009491_pt1 | contig 13975 bp, 10 predicted proteins | sample 712E1DmetaG_FD_121300 | JGI IMG/M metagenome (GOLD analysis project Ga0182027, IMG submission 121300) | Permafrost microbial communities from Stordalen Mire, Sweden - 712E1D metaG (Illumina Assembly) | ecosystem: Environmental > Terrestrial > Soil > Wetlands > Permafrost | place: Sweden...
AATTCTCAACTATTTTTTGATAGAGCATCCGTTTAGCTTCTCGAGACCGGCCTTTGAATACAGTAATTTCTATGATGGTGAACGATCTCGATTTATTTTTGCTTCTTTCAAAGTTGTCATCATCAAATTCATAAACCAGCTGGTTACGGTCTGAATCCGGTATCTTAAATGATTCTACTAATGCTCGATGCACACCATCGAGGATTTTTTTTCTATGTCCGGTATCAAAACCCTTATATAGTTCAATTCTGACAATAGGCAACAGAGCATTCCTTTTCCATGGAAATCACCGCAAATACTTGCTGATAATCTGTCAAAATAAAAAATCTTCTTATCGACTTTTCAAGAAACCTGCATGAAACGCTCAAAGCGTCCGGGCAGAAAAAAGTAGGTAAGAAGATCTAAATTACGCAGTCGCAAACTTCACGACTTCGGCAAATGCTGCTTGATGATTTGCGGCAAGATCAGCCAGAACTTTCCGGTTGATTCCCACTTGTTTCTTTTCAAGCGAGAATATCAACTTGGAATAGGTTGTGCCATGGATACGCGCCGCAGCATTGATGCGGGCAATCCAGAGAGCGCGGAATTCACGCTTTTTCGTCCGGCGATGCCGATAGGCATGTTGTCCGGCTTTATCAACGTGATGCTTGGCAACGGTCAGCACTTTACTGCGACCACCCCAATATCCCTTCGCTGAAGCTAATAATTTCTTGCGCCGTCGATGCGACGCGACTTTATTTTGTGAACGCGGCATTTCTTTTCTACCTTTCTTTCAACGTAACTACTCAGTTTAAGCTAATAAAAATCTTCGCACTTTATACGCTTCCGTCTCGGCAACGAAACCGGATTTGCGTAAATGGCGTTTTCGTTTTGTGGACTTGCTGGTCAAGATGTGACTGCGAAATGCTTTTCGTCGTTTAATCTTACCGCTTGCAGTGACCTTAAACGATTTGGCGGCACTGCGCCGGGTTTTCATTTTCGGCATTGGACTTATTCCTCTGTTTGTTGTTTAATTGCTTCTGAACTTTTTTTCTTTGCCTTTTCCGGCACGAAGTACGATACCATCTGGCGCCCTTCCATCTTCGGTTCCTGCTCCATACGAGCAATATCCGATATTGCTTCCGTGAAGCGGACGAGTAATTCTCTGCCCTGATCCTGATACGTAATCTCGCGGCCTTTAAAAACAACGGTTGCTTTTACTTTGTTGCCTTCAAGAATAAAGGTGCGGGCATGCCGGGTTTTAAAATCAAAGTCGTGCGTGTCGGTATTCGGATGGAAACGAACTTCCTTGACAAGAGTAACGTGTTGATGTTTCTTTTGAATCTTATCGCGCTTTGCCTGCTCGTACCGATATTTTCCAAAATCCATGATCTTTGCAACTGGAGGAGTTGCATTCGGCACAATTTCTATCAGATCGGATGTCATCTCCTGTGCCCGCCGCAAAGCTTCGCTCGTTGTCATGATGCCAAGCTGCGCACCATCATCTGTAATAACGCGCACCTGAGGCGCTTTGATTTCGGAATTAACGCGTGCTCGATCTTGTTTAATAAGTTCTTCTCCTAAACTGTGAGCGCTCTTGTTTTGATTGTAAAAAGAATCTGAGTTTGGAAATCTTCAAATTTCATTGCTCCTTGGTCGCCTTTCTTATGCTGGCGAACCGAGACTAAACCGCCGGTTTTTTCTTTCTCACCAACCACAAGCATATAGGGGACTTTCCTCGTTTCGCAATCCCGAATCTTATATCCGATTTTTTCGTTGCGGTCGTCTAATTCAACACGCACACCGGATATTTTCAACCCGTTCACTATTTCTTTTGCGTAATCCATAAATACATCGGTGATGGGTAGAACTGCAACCTGTACCGGTGCAAGCCACAACGGAAATTCTCCGGCAAAGTGCTCGATGAGAATTCCGACAAACCGTTCCAACGACCCGAAGGGCGCCCTATGGATAATGACCGGACGGTGCCGTTGTCCGTCCTGGCCGATATATTCCAATTGAAACCGTTCAGGCATAACATAATCCACTTGAACAGTGCCCAGCTGCCACGTCCTGTTCAGTGCATCCTTCACCATAAAATCGATCTTCGGCCCGTAGAAGGATGCTTCACCAAGTGCTACAAAGTAATCAAGTTTCATCTCATCCGCCACTTCCCGGATTTCGCGCTGTGCCTGTTCCCAGAATGCAGCTTCGCCGCCGTATTTCTCGACATTCTTATCGTCCCGGTACGACAGGCGAATCTTCACTTCCATGCCGAATGTTTTGAATACCAATTGCGTCAGTTCGATAACAGATTTGACCTCCGCTTTCAACTGGTCGTGCGCACAATAGATATGTGCATCATCCTGAGTGAATCCACGCACACGCGTAAGGCCGTTCATCTCACCGGATTGTTCATAACGATAAACAGTGCCAAACTCTGCAAGGCGAACCGGCAAATCTCGATAGGAACGCGGCTTGAAAGAATAAATTTGATGATGATGCGGACAGTTCATCGGCTTTAATAAAAACGCTTCGCCATTTTCCAATGTAATGGGAGGAAACTGAGAGTCTTTATAATACGGATAATGTCCCGACGTTTTATACAAATCAAGATTTGCTATGTGCGGTGTAACGACAGCTTGATACCCGCGTTTTTTTTGTTCGTCGCGCAAAAATTCAATAAGCGCCTCGCGGATGATGGTTCCCTTTGGAAGCCACAACGGCAGACCGCTGCCGACCTTTGGTGTCAGCAAAAAAAGTTCCAACTCGGAGCCCAATTTACGATGATCACGGCGTTTTGCTTCCTCAAGCTGGAACAAATATTGATCGAGTTCTTTCTGTGACGGGAATGTGACGCCGTAAATGCGCTGCATCATCTTGTTCTTTTCATTACCGCGCCAGTACGCGCCGGCAACGCTTAACAGTTTGATAGCTTTTATTTTTCCGGTCGAAGGCAGGTGGGGCCCGCGGCAAAGATCTGTGAAATTTCCCTGATGATAAAAGCTAATAGCTTGTCCTTTAAACTCATCCAGCAATTCAAGCTTGTATTGATCGCCCTTCCTTTTGAAGTATTCGACCGCATCTTCCCATTTTTTCTCTTCGCGAGTGAATGGAACATCACGATTCGCAAGCTCGGACATTTTTTCTTCAATCTTTTGAAGATCGTCCTTTGTAAGATTATGATCTCCGAGATCAAGATCATAATAGAAACCTGTTTCGATTGCAGGTCCGATACCGAACTTTGCTCCCGGATATAAAGCTTCGACTGCTTCTGCCATGAGATGTGCGGAACTGTGCCAGTATGCTTCTTTGCCTCCATCATCGGCCCATTTTAAAATTTTGAGCGGTGCATCCTGGCTTATGGGACGGTTGAGATCCTGTACCTCGCCGTTCACCTCAACGGCGAGAGCTTCTTTTGCCAATCCTTTGCTGATGCCCTCGGCAATCTGTTTGCCAGTAACATCGCTATCATATTCTTTCTTGTTTCCGTCTGGAAATGTAATTTTGATTTTATTCATTAGTATAAAAAAATCGGAACGCTGTCCGATTGAACGTTAAATGTCTTCCCTATGAAAGTTTGATCAAAAAGTCAAAAGTATCTTTCACTTCCTACTTTTACCTTGATACGAACACTATCACGTATACCTGTGGGCCCAATAGGACTCGAACCTATGACCTCTACCATGTCAAGGTAGCGCTCTAACCAAACTGAGCTATGAGCCCCCAAATAACGTGGGTAAAATAATAGCGAAAAAACGGAAGAAAAACAAGGATGGGTTTGGAAAATTCTTCACTTGAAAGAGATATTCGGGTGCAAATCATTGAAAATCAGACTTTACGACTATAGACAGTAATCCTCACCCCTACTCTTCTCGCCGAATGTTGTTAGCAAGAATCTTCTTTTGCGTTGATTTTCAATTTAAAAAGAATTACGATAGACATGTCATAGATAAGCATTCAACATGCTTTGACAGAATGCACTTAGAGATATGCATGTCCGAACCCCCACGCTTTGAAAATCATAGAGTGCATGCTGAACGAAAAAATACGTTTTTGCTCCACCACTGTTACCATTCGCTTCATACAAGAAAAGACATCTTTTTAGCATAAAAGAAAACTTTGATACTCATACGACCATAAGACAAATAATTCTAAAGAGAAATTACGACAATTAAATTATTGGAATAGTAAAACGATATTTTCTATACATTTCTTACAACTAACCTATGGACTACCCATGCGCCTTTTTTTAAGATTTATATGCGTCATTTTCTGTTTTTCTGTAACATCCATTGCACAAAACCAATATGAAGATTATGAATCTTCTGAAACTGTTTTTATGGATGACTTTTCCAATAATAAAAATGGTTGGACTACAGGAATATCAGCAGACAGCTGCTATAATAGTAAAATCGAGAACGGAGCTTTCGATATAACATCAACGTGTAATGGTACACACCCTATGTATTGGATTACACAAACTATTGATATCCAGAGAGATTTTGAAATTGAGGCGGAATTACTTTATGTACAAGGTGAGGATAACAATGCGCAAAATTTGATGTGGGGTAAAGATGATAATTCTTATAGGTTTAATTTTGGAATTTCTGGTTATGGTCAATATGTCATAAGACAATATAACGGCGGTTGGTTTACACTCAAAGATTGGACAACTTCAGATTTAATCCATAAATCGGATTATAATAAATTAACAGTAAGAAAAATCGGCGCTCGTTATTACTTTTTTTTAAATGAGCAGTTTGTTCATACTTCTGATTTTTTTCCGTTTTTTGGAAATCAGATGGGATTTCAGGGAAACCAAAATTCTACAATGCGGGTACATTATCTTAAAGTATCGTATCTAGAGTCAAAACCGAATCCCGACCTTGCAAAAATACATCAAAATGGAGAAGAAGAACTATCTAATTTTTTCGGTTCTTTTGGTCTAGGTTATATCCACTCCATCGGTGAAATTCGGGATTTGTGGGAAGACGGGTTTGACTTCGATATACTCATAGGTTATTGGCTCATTCCAAATTTCGGATTTGAATGCGGGTTTAATGGTGCTTTAATAGGAATTGCTGAAGACAAGAAAGTAACAGTAGGGGCTGTTGATAATTACGGGAACCATTCCAATCAGACTACAAGCGGTGGATTTTACGGTTCCTTGCCTGTTGGTTTAAAATTTTCTTTTCCAATTTCTTCCGGTTCAAAAGTTTTTTGCACCATAGGAGGCGGTGGGGACTATTATTTTGCAAACGAAATTATGGATATTACTGATTATAACGACAGAGGTACGTCCGGCTTTGGCTATTATGCGAAAATTTCTTTTTCCTGGTTGGATAAAGAAAATAAAATCGACAATAGAGGCCTTGGCTGGGGATTCCAAATTCGATATATTATGAATAATGCTGATGTGAGCGAATTTTATCCAAATACACCCGGTCTTATTTCTAAGTCTCACTCTCGGGATGCAAGATTAGTACTTCTCTTGGAACTATGCAAGTTTTGAAATAATTGTCGTAGTTCTTAAATGATTTATCCAATTTTAGTTCTGAATATTATTCTGAAATAATTATTAATGTGATAATTGAAACCCTGGTCAATCACCCTGCGACAAACCATATGGATTTTATACCTTTATCCGCTGATTTATTTCCATCTTTGGACTATCGTATTCTCATGCATACTTCTCAACGACACACCAATTCACTCACTCTCTTCTTGTCCACCTATACAATCCACCGGAAAATCTAATTCAGGCACACGATGAATATGTTCGTATCATTTACGGATGGTGGTTTTTGAACAATATAACTATCTTAGTTGAGTTATTGTTAATGCTATTAATTGTGTTCTTCAGATAGATACATAGCGGCCATAATTGAAACAATGAGTTCTGCTGTTTGTTCTTGTATAGTTCTGTAAGGCTCGATTAATTTTCTTCGAGAGAATGTTATGATTTTTCACACTCACACAATATTGTAGGTTTATTAAGACACAAGATGTACTTTTTCATGACTGTTTAATTCGCTTATTTGTCGTAACCATTTATTCAATCTAGAGAAGAATATGAAAAACCTATTTCTGCAAAAAAACAAATTGAATTCTTTTCCGTTTCAAAAAATGTGTCTATGTGCTTTCTTACTTCTTATGATATACGTCTCCGATGTTTCGGCAAAGGAATATACACGCGGTGTGGGTATTTATCCAGGAGATCGAAAAGAAGATTTTTCACCCACGATGAAAATCGATTCAACGAACTATCGCAACCTCGCATTACACCGACCCGCGTACCACTCGAGCTGTTATAATTATAATCTAACCGCTCAGCTTATTACAGACGGAATAAAAGAATCGCGGTTTCCGGGCTGGATCGTTACAACGAGCAGTACCGACAGTATTGTCAAAAGGAACGAACGGGAAACGGTTCTAGACCGCCACAATGCGACAAGAAAATCTCTGGATGGTTCTAGGGCATGGCTTCAGATAGAGATGGCTGGCAACAGCATTATTCCCGATCTCGATAGTATCAATATAACCGGCAACTTGCTGGTCGATAGCCTTCTGGTTCGACCTTGGGACATAAGTATTCAAGGTTCTCAAAACGGTCTGCAATGGAAAAAATTGGGAACTGTTGGCGGTGATAAATTACCGGGGGATTCTACAACAGGCCCATGGCGAAGATATTCTCCACCGAACTTGCGAATTCTCAACTATCCCTTTAAACTCGATACGCTCGCTCATTACAAGTTTTATCGGCTTGAAGTAAATTCTCCGAATGCTAAGAGCTGGACGATTTCAGAATTTGCGATGTTCAGAAATGGGAAGCATGCTGTTATTGGAGGTCCCTATGATTTTACAAGTGTTTGGATGAGCGCTGGTTCGAAAGAAGAATGGGTTTATGTAGATCTCGGTACCGAATGTTCATGTGATCGAATAGTGTTGAATTGGATACGCCGCGCTGCGGAAGGTTCAATCCAAATATCGGACGACGCAATACGTTGGAAAGATATTGCACCGCTGCCTCAACATTCAGATCGTGTGGATGATGTGAAATTAAATAATCCAGCATGGGGAAGATATATTCGTGTTTTAATGAATCGATCCGAATCAACTGATGGTTACATTTTGAGCGAACTGGAAGTGTATGGAACAGGCGGACCCGTTGCATATGCACATCCTCAAGCTTCTCTCAGGAAAGACGGCAAAATGGATTTAGCCGGCGGCGCCTGGAAGCTCCAGCGTGAATCATTAGTACACTCAAACGGCGAAGCATTATCCAAGTCCGGATTTGTCGACAACGATTGGATCATAGCAACAGTACCGGCAACCGTTCTCACAAGTTATTTTAATGCAGGCGCTTTACCTGATCCGAATTTCAGTGACAACCAACTACTTATATCGGATTCATATTTCTACTCCGATTTCTGGTACCGCGACGAATTTACTGCACCTGCAATCTACAAGGGGAAACGATTGTTTCTCAACTTTGATGGAATCAACTGGAAGGCAGAAGTGTATTTGAATGGACACAAGCTCGGACTGATCGAGGGTGCATTTACACGCGGGCAATTCGATGTAACCGATATCCTGCTTCCGGGAGAAAAAAATGTTCTTGCAGTACGCATAAAGAAAAATGATACTCCCGGATTTGTCAAAGAGCAGACGAAATTTAGTCACGATGCAAACGGCGGAGAGATCGGCGCGGATAATCCGACCTTCCATGCATCGGTCGGCTGGGACTGGATACCGACTATTCGAGGACGAAATATAGGGATATACAATGATGTATATCTCTCTGCAACTGGACCAGTCACAATTGAAGATCCATTTATTTCAACTAACCTTCCTCTTCCGGATACGACATCTGCGGAAATAACTCTTGCACTGACTCTTCGCAACCATACATCCAACAATGTTACTGGAATTGTGTGCGGTACTTTCGGCACAGTACGAATTGAGCGGTCAGTGACATTGAATGCTTTGGAAACGAAAAGTGTAAAATTGGATCCTGCGACACATCCATCGTTACGATTAAAAAATCCAAAACTATGGTGGCCCAACGGATATGGTAATCAGAATCTCTATGATGTCGAACTTAAATTTGTTACAACAGACGGTGAAACATCAGATTTAAAATCATTCCAGACCGGTATCAGAGAAATGTCCTATTCCGAAGATGGTGGAGTTTTGAAAATCTGGGTGAATGGCAGACGATTCATTGGATTCGGCGGCAATTGGGGTTTCTCCGAATCGATGCTCCGTTACCGGGCACGCGAGTACGATATTGCGGTACGGTATCACAAAGAAATGAATTTTACAATGATCAGAAACTGGGTGGGACAGACTGCTGATGATGAGTTTTATGAAGCGTGTGATCGATACGGTATTATGATCTGGCAGGATTTCTGGCTGGCAAATCCTGGAGATGGCCCAAATCCAGATAATAACACAATGTTTATGCAGAATGTTGACAATTTTGTTAAACGAATTCGAAATCATCCCTCGGTCGGTTTATACTGCGGTCGCAACGAAGGCAACCCGCCGGATGTAATAGATTTGGCGATACGAAAATTACTGCCACAAATACATCCTGACGTATATTATATATCGCATTCTTCAGCCGGTGGAGTAAGCGGAGGCGGACCATATAGAGCGATGCCCGTAAAATTTTATTTTGAAAAAAGAGCCACAGAAAAACTGCACAGCGAAATGGGAATGCCGAATATGGTTTCGTTTGAGAGCCTAAAACAAATGATTCCCGATTCCGCTCTGTGGCCAATCGACCGTTTGTGGGGAGTGCACGACTTCAATCTGGAAAGCGCTCAAAATGGATATTCTTTCATTCAACAGATACAAGATAATTTTGGTACTGTGAACGATTTAAAAGATTGGCTCTCACTCGCACAGTGGGTCAATTATCAGGGATACCGTGCAATGTTTGAGGCGCAAAGCAAAAATAGGATGGGACTGCTGCTTTGGATGAGTCATTCGGCATGGCCTTCCATGGTATGGCAGACGTATGATTACTACTTCGAACCGACTGCCGCATATTTTGGCTGCAAGAAAGCATGTGAGCCGCTGCATATTCAATGGAATCCCTTAAGCGATAGTATCGAGGTAGTCAACTACAGGAATTCGGATGGGACAAAGCTTACTGCAATAATGGAGATTCTCAATCTTGATGGTTCGGTAAAGTTAAAAAAGAAAACCGTTATCGATTGTCCTGAAGATCATACTGTTCGATGTTATAAGATGGAATACCCCGAAAGATTAAGCAGCGTCTATTTTATCCGGTTGACCTTGAAAAAAGGCAGTACAACACTCTCGGAAAATCTTTACTGGCGCGGATTGAAAGAAGGAGATCTCAAAACTGTTCGAGATATTCCGAAAGTAAAATTAGAGACAACCACAAAAATAGTACGAGAAGCAAACCAATTTCACCTGACGACAACATTAACCAATAAAACAAAACAGCCAGCACTCATGGTTAAGTTGAAAGTCGTTGGTGACAAGAGCAAAGAACGCATGCTGCCTGTCATTTTCAGTGATAACTTTATTTTTCTTATACCGGGAGAGAAACGAATTATCACGATGGAAATGCAGGAAACGGATACACGCGGTGAACAACCGGTTGTTGTGGTTGAAGGATGGAATATAGAATAAATAAAACGATATTTGGGCGGAAAAAGTTGTGTGACGCCCGAATTATTTTATTTTATCGAATAAAACAATACCAAAGCGCTATAGAATGCATTCCGGCCAATGCACCATCTATCGTTTTTTGTATTTCTAATATCGAGGCAACCCGCTCATTGGCAGCATCGTAGATATTCGAACCACGAACCGACATCATTTTTCTATTGTCCGAATCGAATAGAAAATTACCGCGAATTGTAGCGACTCGTCTATTGTCTCCATCATAAATATCTTCACCTCTCGAGGTTGCAATTTTTCGGTTGTGGGAATCAAAGAGTTCAAAACCGCGCATCTTGTAGATGTTCATAGCAGTTATTAACATTCATTATTAAGTTTTTTACCAGAACAGTACACTCTTTTAGTATAGACCCTTTCCGCTTTAACAGCAAGACATTTATTTATTATATATTTGTGGTGTAATCATTTCAAATCCTAAGTGTTGAGAATCCCCTTAAAGAATGAGATAAACCGCTCATGCATTAAAAACGACTGCATTTTTCACTATGGATTTTCACAAACTTCCATTATAATGTGAAAGACTTTTGTATAAATGACATACTTTTTTGAGTATTTAGAATGGACATTATCTATCTTTTAAAGGGCATTGCAATAGGATTCTCACTTGCGGCACCCGTTGGTCCTGTAGGAGTTCTCTGCATCAGGCGAACACTTGCGTATGGAAGCAAGCGCGGTATTATTGTTGGACTCAGTGCAGCATCAGCAGATATGATCTACGGCGTTGTTGCAGCATTCGGTGTCACACTCATTTCCGATTTTATCTCTCAACAACAGCACTGGATTCGTCTCGTAGGCGGCATTTTCATGCTTATACTCGGATATCGCACATTTTTTTCTCATCCGTCAACTGATTTGGTAACAAAAGGAAAGAATGGACATGCACGTACATTCGTTTCCACGTTTCTCCTCACTTTAACGAATCCCATGACCTTGTTTGCTTTTGCCGCCATATTTGCCGGCATAGGTTTAGATCAAACCATAGGCCATCACGGGTTTGCAATATTCCTTGTTGCAGGTATTTTTATCGGATCGTTAGGCTGGTTCTCATTGCTCACAGGTCTTGTTCATCGCTTTCATGAAAAAATCACGACAGATGGACTTGTTATAATCAACAAGATTGCCGGCTCCCTTTTAGCTCTCTTTGGTACAATTGCACTTTGGAGCGGATTCTAGTACACCTTGAAATATGTAGGGCAACATTTTCGAACTAATCATACTCGTCCTTCAAAACACTGGCTTTCCTCAATTGGCAAAAAATAACGAACTCCATATTAAGAGTCCATCATATTGAACCATCTTCGGTTTATTATCCGTGTAAATTATGTGACGGCAGCCAAAAGCGGAATATTCACAAACCACAACCTTTATTATATTAATCAAATATATGTCCCTTTTTAAATCGGCGGACACTAATGAAATTGATAATGGTTCCCATGCCAAATAAAATCCCAAGATGAGGTAAAATAGAAGTAATTCCAACACCTCTCCATAATACTTCAAGAAATCCATCCATTGACCAGTAGACAACTGTTAATTTACTCAAGAATTGGATAGTTGCCGGCATAAAAGTAGTCGGAAACCATGCTCCTCCAATTGCACTCATACTCAAGATAAACAAAGTACCCAATCCCTGGGCCTGTTGCCGTGTTTGTGAAATTGCGGCAAGCAGCATCCCGAACGCCGTGCATGCTGTCGATGCGGCAACAATGATCAGAAGAAGATTGAAGAAATTCGAAAAGATATCAACTTGATACATTGCCCAACCGGCAAAAAACATAAAAAATAATTGAATAATGCCAAGCGACATATTGAAAAGATATTTGCTCCAGAGAATGTGTACTCGCGAAACCGGAGATGTCAACAGTCTGAGTAAAACGCCGGATCTTCTTTCTTCAAAGAGTGAAGAAGATGAAGCTGTGAGGGTGAATAAAAGGAACGTCATTGCCCATCCCCCGACGCTTCTTGTTGCCCAAGGGTTCTTCACTTCTTTGCCGACAAGCTGTTGATCATCTATGCGAACGATGTTCTGAAAAAAGTTGGTGTTACTTTTGCCTGAATCGCTTCCTGCAATATGAAAATCAGAAAGTTTCGGATGTAAAATACGATTTGTATCAATCTTGAAGTACTTATTGACAAGTGAAGCCATGGTATGATTGAACGCATGTCCGGATTTCATCCCGAGGAATTTTTCCGTCTGACGTAAACCGCTTTGCATGATGATCGATGGGAATTGACTGAACACCACTTGCCGTACGAGTCCCCCGATTGTCTGCATTTCAATATCGTTTTTCGGGTCGTAATAAAATTTTACATAGAGCCCGACTGATGTATCAGTATATGCATCGGTCGGGAGAATGAGTGCCGCAGATGCTTTACCGGCGCGCACATATTCCTGGATCGAGACAGTATCAAACGTTATCACTTTCCCCGAATCGTCCTTGAAGGATTTGATGATCCGGAAGCTCTTCATCGTATCAAGTGACGATTCAATTTGCTTTGCGACAGGAGATAAACTTTGGTTCAACACAGCAAGACGTATTCCATACTGACCTGAATCTGATCCGCCGAAGATTGAACCAAAAATAGTCATCAGCACTAACGGAACGATAAATGTCAAAAGGACTGAAACTTTATCTTTCCAGAAAAGAAGGTAGGAGTTTAGGAATAATCGATATACTTGTTTCAATCCCGCAACCTCCTTCCTGTCAACTGGAGAAACAATGCTTCCAATGTCGGCCGGTGTAATTCAACCCACGAATATTGCATTCCTTTTTTTTCGATGTCGGTAAAGAACTTCGATAACAGAAATCCTTTTGCGGGTTTCAACTCGAAATGATCTTCTTCTTCAACTAATACGCCAAATTTCTTAAACAAATTTTTGCTCTCCTCAGTTGAAGGATTCTTGACGATAGCGATAGTTTCTTCGTAGGTGAGTTGTTCCAGCAGTTTGTCTTTTGCACCTAAGGCGATGATCTTTCCATGGTCAATAATGCCGATCCGGGTGCAAAGCCGTTCGGCTTCCTCCATGTAATGCGTGGTATAGATGATGGTCTTCCCTTGTTTGTTCAGGGAAACAAGAAAATCAAAAATTGCATTGCGGGATTGCGGGTCAACACCGACTGTTGGCTCATCGCATAATAATACTTTCGGATCGTGTAATAAACTAGCGATAATATTTAATCGCCGTTTCATCCCTCCTGAATACGTCTTGGTTTTGTCTTTGCGTCTGTCATAAAGTTCGACAGCATGAAGCTGGTCTCGAATTTGTTCTTTGAGAATTTTGCGGGGGATATCGAACATTTTCCCGAACAATTCCAGGTTTTCCTGCCCGGTGAGTTCATCGTACAGTGCCAGTGATTGCGGAACGAACCCTATTTTCTTCCGGATATTCAAAGAATCTTGTGTCACGTTATCGCCGTCGATAGTGATTGTACCGCTATCCGGATTGAGATAACCAACAAGCAAGTTCATAAGAGTGGTTTTGCCTGCGCCGTTGGGTCCTAGCAGGCCAAAGAATTCCCGCTGACGCACTTCCAGAGTCAATGCATCTAATGCCGTGACGGCATCGTATTTTTTAGAAACATTGTTCATGCTGATCATGGATATTGCCATAGGTTCCTTCTGGGATGAGGGATATCAGATAGTGAATCTACCATTTCTTCAAAGCTTTCCTTGTATACGTGGTTTATCCTTTAAAGATACAATGCTATTATTTCAGATAAATCTTCATACAAGAAGACTGTTGTCTTTAACAACTAATATGTTATTTCAATCCACGTTTCTTTTTCTCTATAATAACCTGAGTATCCACAGGTGCAGAGCAAAGAGGGCAGATGTAGCGATGCGTGGTTTCATTGAAGTCGGGTTCACGCACCTGCTTACAATTCGGGCATCGTATTAATATTGGTTTATCGTCTTTCATTGTAAGAAACTTTCCATTTCACAGTGTTTTCTTTTTCTTCGGCTCAAGTGGGACATCCTCACTGGGTATCTCAGGCCCGAGTAAAATTGCGATCCACCGTGTTTGTTCATTGTTTTCAAACGCAAATTTTAATGTCATGGTAAACGGTATACACAAAACCATACCGATAAGGCCAAGCAAGCTTCCCCAAAAAATTAACGACAGGAAAACAACCAACGTCGACAGGCCGACACCGCGGCCGACAATTTTTGGCTCAACGATCGTACCGATAATAAAATTCACCGCTAAATATCCACCGGCGACAAGTGCAGCATGCCCGAATCCATATTGAATGAGAGCAAGAAGCACTGC
>Ga0182027_10009492_pt1 | contig 13974 bp, 4 predicted proteins | sample 712E1DmetaG_FD_121300 | JGI IMG/M metagenome (GOLD analysis project Ga0182027, IMG submission 121300) | Permafrost microbial communities from Stordalen Mire, Sweden - 712E1D metaG (Illumina Assembly) | ecosystem: Environmental > Terrestrial > Soil > Wetlands > Permafrost | place: Sweden...
ATACGACATTTACTGGAACGGGTCCAACGAGCAGGGGCTCAAGGTGGCGCCTGGCGTGTACCGAGCAATCGTATACCTTTCCTACAATTCTCCTGCCAAGAGCGAAAAGAAGAAATTGTGGGGGACAGTGGGAATTTCGTATTAGGCGACAAGCAGACTTGTCCCAAAAGGAAATCCCGGGAAGAACCTTCCCGGGATTTTTCTTTTCTTCCGTACCCAACCGATGTATTTTGCCATGTGATTCTGTAAAGGCGCGGCGGAGAGAGTTTCCGAACGCGGTGTCTGCAAAGGGGGCAAGCAAGACGTCGGCGAGCGGCGGGTATGGATACTGCCGGTTCAGAGAGCCGTGCGCAACAGAATGTGGCTACCCCAAATTTTTTCCACAAAATGTTGAACATTTTTGCGATTTCGCGCGACTTTACTGATAAGTATTATCGGCTGGTTTCCCCGCAACTGGCTGCGGGGTCCTTCAATCCTGGTTTGAACCGGAGGTTAGCCTGCTTATGGGAAAACGTGATGAAATTCGGTGCATGATCTCTCTCGCAGTCGCCGTTGTCCTTATGGCAGCCGCGCCGTCGTCTGCACAGGTTCTGGTGTACCCGCCGACAGTGAATGTTGCAGTGACGTATTTCGACTATCATTCCGACGGATCGTGCCCGGATTTCAACTCGGGAACCAACCCCGGCATCGTTCTTCCGGGCATGGTACAGGCAAACCTCGACGCAGCAGGCCTGCCTGTCGCCAATCCGAATGTCACGTTGTACAGTTGGGGAATAGGAAAATGGTTCCGCCCCTGGTCCCAGCAGAAACTCGAGGCCTACGGAAACGATTTTCAAAGGCCTGCCTACGCCAATGGCGGGCGCACAGTTGCGGCTGTCAATACGGCCACCTTCGATACCTCGTACAAGAATGTCGTGATCCAGGACAACCTTGCGTTCACCCTGATAGACAACGTCAACGGCGTGTATCAATTTCAAAGCGGTGCGTTTTTTCCTCTTGACGGAAGGGGATTCGGCGCTGATGTACCGACAATCAATTATAACGGGTTGCCGCTTGATCGCAATCCGGGCGACGCCGCATACAACCCCCACAATTACTCGTTCGCCATGCACCTAAAAAAGGGCTTTCAGTACCGGACCGGCCTCACCTTCCAGTACGAGGGAGACGACGACATGTGGGTGTATATCAACGGGCAACTGGTGCTCGACATCGGGGGAATCCACAACACCACGCCGGGACAGTTCGTGCTTGACAATCTTGCCGCTGGGCTGGGGCTTGCGGTGGGCGATTCGGCCACGCTCGACGTTTTCTACTGCGAAAGGCAGGCGGAGGGCTCGGATATCAAAATCACCACGAATCTCATCGCGAACGCGCCCACTACTCTTATCCTCACAATGGTCCCCAAAGTGGATACCCTGGCGGCGGGAAGCATCGCCGTCTTCACCGGAACCGTTGACGACCAATTCAAAAATCCCATGCCTGCCCTCAACCAGTACATCGCTTGGAGTTTGAAACCGACCGGCACAAGGAGCTACATAAGCCCTGTTTCCGGGCCTATTGACACATTTTACGCCATCCAGGCATTTGTGAGCGACACAATCACGGTTTCATTCAACGAACCGGGTCAAAAACCGCTTTCACCCGTTTCCGATGTCGTGTATGTAAAGGCCGGCCCTCCCGATCATCTTGTGATCGAAGCCGATCCCAACGGACGAACGCGCAGTCCCTTGCGCGATGACCCGGTCGGCGGCAACGGATCAATAACGCTCGGTTCCACGGATACCACCAAGAGCGTGTTTGCCACGCTGCGCGACAAATATGGAAACTACGCCGGACAGTCGCAAAACACGAAATGGGACACCATAACTATTATTACGCCGAACGTTGTAACGGTACGTTCCGGGGTAGCGGCCAACGGCGAGGGAATCATCAAGAAGACCGGCGTACAGGATTCCGAACTTATCGTGGCGACCGCGCTCACTGCCGCCGGCCAGCCGATGCTCAACATTGCCGGCCATACCATGATGGATACGGTGAAGGCGTATGTTTCGCAAATCACCTACGATTCCCTGCGCATAGTCTACCTTGTGCCGGGCGATACCACCATGATCAAATCACTCGTGATGACCACGGATCAGGATACGATGCTCACCGTGCAGGGCCTGCGCACCGATTTCAAGACCTGGGTGAGCGTGCCCGGCAACTGGTCGCTTTCGTCAACGCTCAAATCCGACACCGCGGCTCCCGCCGGCAGAGTTAACTGGCTTTTTTCTCCCTCGGACACGGGCCATGGAACCATTACCGTCACTTTTGGGGGAAAGACAGCTTCGATTCCCGTGACCGTGAACCCCGGTGCGCCTCGTTCACTCGTCCTTTATCCGAAAGCGGGCGTTCCGTCCGCAACCAACAAGGCGTTGCCGCGCGACAGCACGGATGTTGCGGGAGTGAGTTTCCCGCTGGTCGCGAAATTGTTCGATCACAATGGCGTCTGGCTGGGTTCGTACGAGAGCGCAACCAGCAACAATCTCATAAGTTGGCAGTTTTTAAACATTTCCGACACGTCAATCGGCAAGCTTTCGACGCTTTCGGGGTATACCACCAGCTTCCTTTCGACAAAAGCGCACGACAGCGTTACCGTAATTGCAACATTCAAACAGGGTACTGTAGTATACACAGACACCATCGGGGTTACCATCGTGCCCGGGCCGGTAAGCAGGCTCGTGATCGAGGCAAACAGCGATCCGAATTACAGTCCCAACGCTGCGAAGCCTGTCGACAGCATAACAATCAACTCCAACGAAACCTACAAGTACGTTTACGCCGTGCTGCGCGACGCCTATGGAAACTGGGTCTCGTATTCGCAGCAAACAGCGTGGGTTTCATTCGATGCCACGGTTGCCCAGGCGACAAACGGCATTCAACTCGAAGGTCAGGGTATGGTCACGCGTGTGGCAAAGGTGGGAATCACGCAGGTGAGCGCGACCAATACCCAAACGCAATACGCCTCTCTGCATCTTGCGGATACCATAAAGGTCATCATCAGCAATATTTATTATAGAGCCCTCCGGATTGTTGTAAACGATTCGACCAACATTACCAACCTCACCATGAACACCAACCAGGACACCACGCTCAAGGTGCTGGGGCTACGCTCCGACACAGCGTTGTGGGAACCCGTGGTGACGCATTGGGGAATGACCCAGGGGCTGGCAACCACGCCCATGCCGCCGTCGCAGTCCCAGCAATGGAGCTTTTCGCCTGACGCTCCTGGCACTGGGTGGGTGCGGGTGTATATGGACAACGATTCCACCAAGCCCGATACGGTATTTGTAACCTTTACGCCGGGACCGCCCACTAAAACGGATATCACGATCATCACGCCGCCCGAGCAATTGATCGCCGGCGATACAATACGCGCCCTTGTTCGAATTCAGAACCTCGACGGGCTCGTGCCCGGAACCTGGTGTTACGATGGCGCAACGGGCGCGGTGTATCAGGACGGTTTGGGAAACGGGGGAGGGAAACGTCCGTCGCCGGTTGTGATCGGCGACAGCGGCGCCGTGACTCTCAATCAGGCGCCGTCCACCGCTAACAAGACCGACGAATGTTTCCAAAACGGAATAGACACGACAAAGTTCGTGCTGTATTATGCGCCATACAAGAGCGACACGTCGCATCAGATCTTCGTGAACCTCGGCGGGCTCGCCGCAAACACTGCGCCGTTCACGCTGCTGCCCGGCGCGCTCGACTCCCTTGCGCTTGAGGATGTCAACGGCGTCCATCAGCCCGACACCATCACCCTGCACTATCCGAATGGCAGCAGGACCGTCGTCGCCGTCGGGTACGACCGGTTCGGCAACAAAATAGGGCCGGAAAACAGCACCTGGACCACCTCAAATTCTCTGCACCCCGTTCAAGGCGGTACCGGCGTTTCGAGGATTTTTTATGAGACCAGCGGGGTTACCAAGAGCGAAAACGGATGGCTCATGGCCACCGCCGCAGGCGGCATAAAAGACAGCATGTATGTCTTGATCGCGGGGCCCGGCGCCACGCTGGTGTCGGCCGTCACAAAAGACGTAAACGGAAACGGCCTGCTCGATGAGATCGTTCTCACGTACGATAGAAAAGTGACGCTGCCGGCCGACCCGGCGTTTCTTTCGTCCATTTACATTGTAGATCCGCTGCATGGAAACACGGTGTTTGCGGTCGACAGCATCGGCGGCGGATTGGGTCGCACCGACAGCGTGTTTACGCTGTACTTGAAGGAAGTGACCGGCGGCAAACCGCAGACGGCATGGACTCCTCATATCACGGTTGCCGGCGCCACCGGAGCCAACGATTTTGTCAATTTCCCGACCAAGGACGGCGCAGGTCCCGTGATCTGGACCGTCACCAAGACAATCAGCAATCCCGAAAACCGCAAACAGGACGTTGTGGTGGTTACGTTCTCCGAGCCGATCACCGGCCCGGGCGGGACGCCGTTCTCATGGGCGACGGTAAAGCCTTCCGACGTGTTTACGGTTTACAAACTCTTGCCCGACGGCACCTACGATACTATACCTATGGCGCTGGACAGCATCATGTCGTTTGCCGAGCTCGTCAACGACAGCACGCTCAAGTTCACCATGGCCAACGGCGTGGACCTCACCACCAACGATTACATGAACATCAAAATCCAGGCAGGCCAGATATTCGACGCCAAAGGCAATGCACCGGTGAGCGACAACAGAAAGGCGCAGGTGCATGTTGTGGGCGCGTTGCCGCCGCGGATCATTGCGGTGCCGAACCCATCGGGTCCGACCTTTGTTCACCAGGCGCCCGGAGTGTTGAATTTCGAGAACAATCCCAACGCACGCGATTGGGTGCGGCTGGAGCATGCAGGAACGGTAATCACGTTTCAAATAACGCCGCCCACGAGCGGTGAGACGGTGGACGGAACCATCATCATTTACGATGCGGTTGGCAACAGGGTGACGTCGGCAGGCCCCACGAATGCCTTGGCCACACTCAAGTACGACCCCACCAATTTAAGTAGCGCCTACGCATACGACATTTACTGGAACGGGTCCAACGAGCAGGGGCTCAAGGTGGCGCCTGGCGTGTACCGAGCAATCGTATATCTTTCCTACAATTCTCCTGCCAAGAGCGAAAAGAAGAAACTGTGGGGAACGGTAGGAATTTCATACTAGGACGCACGAAAATCGAAGTAGTACTGCAAAATCCCGGGAAGGGCGGCTTCCTGGGATTTTCTAGTTTTTGGGACGCTTGGTAATGTATTTTATGCTCTCGAATTCGCACGTTTTGTGTTTTTGACATGGGACCTGGAGCATGTGCCGTAATTCCGATTATGGTAGATTGGATCTTTCCCGAGAGATTGATCTTGTCGGGAAGGCTTTCGCGCGGCCAGTGGCAAGTTAATCGGTTAACAGAATAGAAGTTTGAACTCTCCATGATTCTTGTGCGACTATAGTCTTGAAAGTGCGGTCGGGGAGGGCTCGAATATTTTAGGCTTGATTATTGCAGATTTTCTGATATAATAGTATTGGCAGTTGTTTCGAGGTGAATCCGGGCAACGATTACAGGGGGGAAGGGGCGATGCCGTTTCTCGAAAGGGAAAAGGCGGGTCTGTTATTGTGTCATGGGATTTTTCTCAACCAACCCTCCTCCGCGTTCAAATTTCAAATGGTATCAAATCGCAAGGGCACGTGCGTATCTGCTGGGTGCAGGGAACTCGTGTCTGCCAGATAGCAAATATTTTCAGAGACTCGAACGCAGCCATCATGGGAAAGGGTAAGCACATGAAACGAGGTTTGTCGCTTGCGTCGTGCATCATTCTGCTTGTTGCATTTGGAAGCCGGGCCCAAAACTATCCGGCGACGATACAGGTGCCGATTGACATTTACGACTTTCATTCCGACGGCAGTTGCCCGGATTTTAATGTCGCTACGCCCGGCCACAACGCCCCCAATGGCTGGGTGACGGGGATGGTGCAGAACAAGCTGGACGTGGATGGCCTACCGGTGCGGGGAACAAACTTGCTATTCAGCTACGAAATAGGCAAGTGGTGGCGTTTGTGGAGGCAGGGAAACGATTACGACAGACCCATTTATGCAAACAACGGAACAACGTTACAGCAGCTTTCAAACGCGCAAGGGACCGTTTATGCCGATTCCTCATACAAGAACCTGTTGGTTCAACAAAATCTTACTTTTGTTTCCCTTGGCAATGGATTTTATCAGTATAAAAACCCAAATTTCTTTCCGCTCGATGCTGGTGGCTTTCAGGCTGGGGGCAAGGCGCCCGATCCTACATACAATTGGGACGGGACCCCGATTGACCGTAATCCTGCCGATGCCGCATACAACGGGCACAACTACTCCTCTGCCACGCATATTAAAAGACCGTTCAAATATGTAAATTCGCAACCCGGGACGCCGCTGCCGTTGTTTGAATTTCGCGGAGACGACGACATGTGGGTTTTTATAAACAAGACCCTTGTGCTCGATCTTGGCGGGATACATCAAACTACTCACGGCTCTTTTGAATTAGGCAACGGCAATGCTTATGTATGGGAAGCTTACAATAGTGACTATTTGACCGATACCGCCACCGCTTCAAAGGCAAAACCTGTTATAAACCTTGGTTTGGTAGATGGGTCCACAGACACAATTGATATTTTCTATTGCGAACGACAGGCTTTTCAGTCTGATATTGAGGTGACTACCAATATTATTACCGCCACTCCATCCGCCATCTCCATGAGCGTTGTGCCTCCCGGTGATACGGTTGTGGCCGGAAATACGAAAACCTATACTGCATCTATCAAGCAGTCAATCGGATCAGACACCTCCTCTTGCGACCAATGCAGTCAAAACGTGCACTGGTCTGTGGCTTCGTATTCCAGCCTAAGCCCCCTCGTGCCGATTGCTTCAAGCAGCTTTCTCACGCCTGTATCCAAAATCGGTCAAAAAAACACGTTTAACGCCATAACGGCGTACACGTGGAATATCGTTAGCGCGAAGTATGATACCTCCATAAACGGTCAAGTTATTCACTTGGCATATTTTGATACGGTATATGTTCTGCCGGGTCCCGCCACACATCTTAATATTGAAGGAACATCCGACTCCACGCAATTCCTACGTCAAGACAATCGACTTGGGCAATTGGTCTTTCCAAGCGCTACGCAAAAGAATAGCGTTTACGCAATTCTACGTGACGCTTATGGTAACTTTGTCAGCCACGATCTAATCGCCACATGGAATTCGCGCGATGCTACAATAGTCACCGTTGCATCCGGAAACAAAAGCATAGGCGAAGGTGTTATAACCAGGCAAACGCCCAATAACGCAACCACAATGGTCCTTGCTTCAGACGTTAACGGATTTAGCGACTCTCTCAAGGTAATCCTTAGCAATGTAAACTATTCAAAAATTCAAATAGTAGTTCGTGGAAATATAGCCATAGACACCCTGCAAATTCGAACAGATCAAGACACCCTTATTTCCGCAATCGGGCTTCGTGCCGACGGCAGTGGAATTTGGGACCCCATCCAGGTAAGTTGGGGAAATAGCGCCGGCTTGGTGGCAAATCCAAAAGCTCCAACGACGCCCGCGCTTTCATGGAGATTTACGCCTGTAACCGCCGGCACCGGGAAGATATCCATCTTCTGGGGATCGGGCGCTCAACTGGTATCAGACTCGATAGTGGCGATTTTCGCATACGGTATCCCCAATCATATGGCGCTTTATCCTGCGCCGGGAACTCCCGACGTGGGAACGAATTTTGCATATCCAGCCGTCTACACTGTTCAGGCGGGCCAGGTTTTGCCTCTTGTGGCGAAGCTATTCTCTTCCAGCAACCAATGGCTAAGCTATCTGGAAAGTCCAACCGCACCCATTACCTGGACTATTTCGGATCCAACGAGTGCTACCTTTAACGGGACCACCACTGGCTTTCAGGTAAGCTTTACAGGGATTAAGGCGTACCAAACCGTAAAAGTTACTGCAACGTATTCGCAAGGCGGCGTGGTAGTTTCGCAATCGATGATGATTTCGATCACTCCCGGTCCTGCTGCAAAACTTGTAATTGAACCTGACACGCTTGGTAATTCTCTGTATGAAAACGACCTATTAGGCCAACATCGCGCCGGATCGGTTACCATTGCCGGAACGGCAACTTCTGTTCCGGTATATGCCGTATTACGAGACAAATATGGCAACTTTGTAGGGTTTTCCCAGCCGACAACGTGGATTGGACGCGATACGACAACCGTGGTTCCTTTGCCGGGCAACGTTTTCTACGGCCAGGGTATCATGACTCGTAAAGTGAATTCCGGACAGGCAGTTGTCGTTGCGCAAGACGGTGTACATACGTCGTTTACCGATAGCGTTCTAGTTATTATAAGCCCGGTTTCCTACACCGCGCTCCGCATCGTGGTGCTCGACTCGACGGTGATTACTTCTCTTGGCATGACAATCGACATGGACACAACGCTCAAGGTGGAGGGCCTGCGTTCCGACGGTCAGGGATGGGAGTATGTCAAGGCGAACTGGTCCGCAACTGCCGGTTTGCAGAACGCGACGGCCGGGCCGACTTCGTCGATAAGTTGGGACATTGCTCCCAAAGACACCGGGCATGCATGGGTCAAGGTGTCTCTCACTGGTGCTACCCCGGATTCAATACTCGTTACCATCGGCGCCGGCGTTCCCAAGTACATTGTACTGTACCCAGCCGAGGGCGCTCCTGGCTCAACCAATATGGCGTATCCGGATCCCAGCCAGGTGATTCTTGATTCTGCCGGCAAAGCCTTGCCGGTTGTTGCAAAGGTATTCGACAAGGCAAACGATTGGTTAAGTTCGTTTGAGACGTCATCGTCGCCTGTGTCGTGGACCATTGTCGAGGGGGCTGGGAACACTGATATTCCTACGGGAGTGGTGGCCCCATTGAGCGGGGACAAGACAACACTTTCGGCAACGCGTGCGAACAATACAATTCTGGTGATCGGTTCTTTTGTCCAAAGCGGTCAGACATATCGCGATTCGATCAAGGTGACTGTTGTACCTGGGAAGCCTAACCACCTGTCTCTGGAGCCAACTTCCGACGCGTCTGCGTCGCCGCACAAGGACAATCCTGCGGATACCGTTTCTATTGCCCAGAACCAGAATAACGGTGTGGTGTACGCGGTGATTCGCGATCAATACGGGAACTACATCAGTGCCTCGCAAAGTACCGGCTGGCTGTCGCGGGATACCACGATCGTAACGGTAACGGACGGCCTTGCGAGCATCGGCCAGGGCGTGATTACAAAAGTGCTTACCGCGCAGGGCGACCATGCAAGAGTGCTGGCAACGAGCCTTGTTTATTCCGGTCTCAAGGACTCAACCATGGCTGTCGTGCTCAAGTACTACTACACTGCTTTGCGTATTGTCAATGCAGCCGGAACCGCCATCACCAATCTCACAATGAATACGAACCAGGACACAACCGTTCAGGTGCAGGGACTGCGTTCGGACGGTGGCGGATGGGAGCAGGTGTACGGAGTGTGGACGGCAACGTCGGGCCTGAGCACGGTTCCCGGGGCGCCCAGCAACGCGGCCACGTGGTCATTCTCACCCGACAAGCCAGGTACGGGCACAATAAGCGTCACACTCGGCGACACGACCAAGACCACACCCGCTCATATCCCTGCAAACTTCACCGTTGGTCCGCCGATACTTGTCGAGACGCAGATTTTGACTCCGGCAAATCTGCTGATCGCCGGTGACACGATAGTGGCCGTAACCCGCATCAAGAACAAGGACGGCCTGGTGCCCGGCGTATATTGCGATCCGGCAGTAGTGTACAAGAATGCACTGGTGAGCCCGACCGGAACAAGGCCGAATCCTACGGTAGACAGCACGACCATGGGCACGACCATGGACGAGTGTTTTCAGAACGGAATAGACACGGTAAAGTACGTTTTGTACTATGCTCCCGCAGACAAAGACAGCATGGAAAAGGTGATGGTGACTCTGGAGGGGCTGAGCGCGTCTTCCGATCCGTTCGTGCTCAATCCGGGTGCGCTCGCCCGGATATCGCTTGAAGACTTTAACGGTAATCATATTGATTCGATACATTTGAATTACCCGACCGACTCCAAGCTGATCCTCGCCGTTGGCTACGACAAATACGGGAACCTGCGCGGTCCGGAGAACAGCAATTGGGGCGTGAGCGGAAACCTGCACTCCGTTGACAACTCCACGAATGTGCCTCGGGTGTATTACACTTCCGATCCGGCCAAGGGTGACGAGAGCGGGTACATTCATGCGTCGGCAATAGGCATCGGCGGCGCAACCGTGAGCGACAGCACGCCGGTGACTATAACGGGTCCGCTCACATACCTGGTGACCGCGGTGACGCGTGATTCGTCGGGTGACGGGTATCTGGACCAGATCGTATTGCACTTTAACAAACCCGCCACGATTCCCGCAGCCTCACAGATCACGATTACCTATGGCAACGGGAAATATGTGCTGCCGGTGTCGAGTGTGAGAGGATTGACGTCGTCGACAGCCGACTCGGTAATTGTGGTGACGCTTGTTGAGCCCAAAAGCAGCGATCCCGACTATGGAATACCGGAAACGGATTGGCAGCCGTCGGTGACGGTTACCGGCCTTTCCGGGGTGAAACCGATCACTAACTACGTTGCCACGGACGGCGCGGGCCCGGTGGTGTGGAGCGTGGTGAAGACGATAAGCGCAGCGAGCACCACAACCGACCATTCCCAGGACAAGGTGACGGTGACCTTTAGCGAGCCCATTGGAACGGCCGGAGGCGATTTCAAGACGGTGCTCGCGCCCGACAGCGTATTCAGAGTGTGGGTGAGGACCACCACTGCCGCGGGCAAGGATACTATGGTGGAAAACGCCGCGATGCTCAGCGGAATAATCTCGGGATTCCAGGTTGAAAACAGCACGACGGTGTCGTTCTACATGACAAACGGCAACGACCTCACGTCGTACGATTACATTAACCTTTCGGTGGACTCGACCGGAAAGCATATCACGGACAAGAATCCGCCGCTGGTAAATCCTCCCGTTGCAACCAACCAGAAGGTGCAGGTCCAGATCAAGAGCGGCCCGCCCACCGTTGTTCGGGCTGTGCCGAACCCGACCGGTCCCACATTTGTTCACGAGCGGGCCGGGACCTTTACTTTTGTGGATAACCCGCAAGCCCGGGACTGGGTGCGCACCGAGCGCGCAGGCGCGGTGATTACATTCCAGGTAGCGAACACGGGCGAGGTGATCAAGGGCAAGATTAACATCTACGACGCGGTGGGCAACCTCGTTGCCCAGGCCAGCGTCGACAATGTGCTTGCAAGGTTGCGCCCCAGTGCAACCGCCTCCGGAAGCATTTACAACTACGATCTGTATTGGAACGGTTCCAACATGAATGGCGAAAAGGTTGCGCCGGGAGCCTACGCAGTGCGCGTGTCCTTGTCGAACTCTTCGAAACCGCTGTGGACGACGGTTGGTATGGCCTACTAGGAACAGAAACTACGCCTGCAAAATACGAAGGCCGCGTCTCCCGTACGGGTGGCGCGGCCTTCGTTGCGCTAAGGGGGAGTAAAGAATCACGGCCATAGGCCGTGGCTTTGATGAGGGGGTAAAAGGGCAAACGACATAATGGATGGTGCGCAGCACCACTACCAAACCCTTACGAGACTATTGTGAGAAACCCCCGAAATCAAAGAAAGCACGTTAGTGCTTTTTCGTAACGTTGTGCGCCACGCCCATAGGGTGTGGTCTCTTTTCAGGAAAACGCCGTAGGCTTCTCTCTTGTGCTTGTTTATGCTGCACAAAATCATATTCTGTCGATAAATTGCTTTGAATCGGCGCAGGTTTCCAGTTCGATGCGCAAATTGAGAACGTCGTCCCGTGTAATGTAACGGGTGCCCGGCATAAACGTGGCGGGCACGGTGCAGAAGTTTTCGCTTCGGGCAGCCAGATGCAAGCCTCCGTCGGCATGCTGTGCGCACCGCATCTCGTGCTGTTCTTTCGATATGCTGTGCAGTATTTTGAGGACCGTGGTGTCCTGACGGCTCTTCCTGATCCTGTCAATCTGATGCCTGTTGAGCACGAAACATCTGGTCTTGTAATAAATGAGAGGAACCGAACACAGCGGACAGTTCAGGATGATCATGGAGGCGTTGTTGCTGAGAAGAACTTCAAACGTCTCTTTGCAGTGCGGGCATTCAATCGCAATCGTTTTAACCATGGTGCCGGTGTCTACCTTCGCGTTTGTTGGTGGCAGCAACTTATCTGACTTCATTGTACCACCGGAGAGGGGATAAGTCAAGACAATGATGGAAAAAACAAGTGATGGGGAAAATGCGGTCGAAGCGCTTAACCTAGAGGTCGGCCACCTCGTTTCCGTAACAAAAAGAGCCCTTAAGCGTGTAAGATCAAAACTGCTCAAACAGGAAGAAGAGCTCAAGGAGGCACAACAGTTTCCCCATTATTCCCAGATTGCGGATTCACTGCTTGCGCATCCGGAAAGCGTCATGCATGGCGCCTCCGCAACACTGGTCGAAAATATTCATACGCAGGAAGATGAAACCGTTAAGCTCGATCCGGCAAGTACGGTATTCGAAAACGCCCGGGATTTTTACAAGAAATCCAGAAAAGGGAAACGCGGCGTCTCGATTATCGAAAGTAAACTAGCGGAAACTCGCGGCGAAGAAGCCCGGCTTGTTCGCATCCTCGAAGATATGGATTCGATTCGCAATGATGCGGCGCAGAACCCCGTCGGGTCCGGGTTGAAAGCGCAGGAAGTTCACGCCGCTTTGGAGAACCTCCGTATTCTGCCGAAGAGCGCTGTCCCAAAACCAAAGGACGAGGCCGAACGCGTGCCGTACCGGCACCTCACACTTGACGAGTGGCATATCTACATCGGCAAGAACGACGCGCAGAACGACGAATTGTCCACCCGTTTCGCGCGTCCCTGGGACGTGTGGATGCATGTTGCGGCTTGCCCCGGTTCACATGTGGTGATCCGGAGAGACAAGAACGGTCCGATGCCGCCCAAAGACATCCTGGTCAAAGTCGCATCGTTTACAGTCTGGTTTTCAAAGGCGAAACACACGTCGTACGCCGATGTGCACTTCACTGAGGCGCGGTATGTCCACAAGCGGCGGCACTCGCCCCCGGGCGAGGTGATGCTGGACCAGTACAAGACGCTCCGGGTTTCGCCCGTGTCGCCTCAGGATTTGTTCGGCGGGGATTTCGATAAGTAAAGCAATCGTCACGCTTGCCCAACAAATCCCTTGCGGCGTGAGGTCCCAGGTATTATCTTTATGGGCGAATTTGAGAAAGAATGATCGCGGGGTGGAGCAGTCCGGTAGCTCGTTGGGCTCATAACCCAAAGGTCGTCCGTTCAAATCGGACCCCCGCTACCAATAAAAACCCCCTAATTATGCAGAAAACGGCATTTTTAGGGGGTTTTCTTATTTGTATACTTACTACCAAAAAAAACCTAAAATACCCCCAAATACCCCCCTTTTCTCCGTAACTGTGAAGCGAGTGTGAAACGTTGCACAAAACCCAACGTTCCTTTTGCTTCATAAATTCACCGACAGACCGGACACGGAACGGACAGAAAAGGAAACGGGTGATTTTAATTCCCCGTCACGACGCACAAGGCAAGGCCGTAAGATCGGCAGGCCGGACCACTACCAAGACGCCGGGAACCTAGAAACGATTCTAGGGCCGTTTCCGTGCGTTGTAGACAAACAGCAAACAAGGAGATTTTCAATCATGGACAAGCGAACCTTTGAACACGAAATGAGCAAAGCAAAGACTTTTCAAGGAATCGAAACCGATAGGGGCGAATATTGGACAGGGTACGCTCGCGGGCTTCGCCGGGCATACCACGGGGAACGCTTCGGGACTGAACAAGAACACGCGCAATGGATGGAAGCGGCGGACAGCGAAG
>Ga0182027_10009493_pt1 | contig 13974 bp, 16 predicted proteins | sample 712E1DmetaG_FD_121300 | JGI IMG/M metagenome (GOLD analysis project Ga0182027, IMG submission 121300) | Permafrost microbial communities from Stordalen Mire, Sweden - 712E1D metaG (Illumina Assembly) | ecosystem: Environmental > Terrestrial > Soil > Wetlands > Permafrost | place: Sweden...
ATGACTGATTATTTTCTTTTAAATGAACTTTTATGTTTCTATGGGGTTCGAACACTTCTGTTAATGTTGAGTTAGTTTCTTTTTTAATCTTGGATTTGAAGTCAGGCTTTGTCTCTTCCAAGAATTTGCATTTAAAATTCTGCCTTCCAACAATAGAACAAATCTTTAGTTTTTCTTTTTTATTCAGTATTTCACTTTCCAGAAGTTCTGGGTGAGAAGAGAGTTCTGGAAAAGAATCAATCTTGAATTTTTTATCCTTTAAAATATACATTTTCCCTGCATAATCTTTAATGTATTGCTCTTGAAGGGATTTTATTGGAACGACAATAGAGGTTTTTCCGAATTTTCTGGCGAGATTAAGGGCAATTGCAGAATTATGTGTTATAATCCCATTTGCAATAAAATTGTGATTATTTTCTACTTCCAAATCATAGGTTATATCATTCTTTAAAAATTCTATGGACTTAATTTTATCCCAGATAATATCTTCTTTGCAAATAAATGATAAAGCGTCATCTTTAATATAATCATTTATCTTTTTTAAATGAACTCTTAAGAAATCTATTTTACCTTGGGTAAATACACAAGGAGTTTTTGTTAACCGGTCGCTTCTTATTTTTTTATAGTTTGCATCTTTTCTTAAATCTTGTATCTTTTTATGGTTCAAAAACCTATCTAACTCAAGATAAGAATAACCTTTTCCTTTTAGATATTCTCTAATTATCCTGGGAACCTTGTCAATATTTGTGAACTTGTGAATTTTTGTAGTTTTATAAAGTTCGAGGGCTAATTTTTGCTTTCTTCCAAGAAAACCAATCTCCTCTATAAACTTCCTTACCTGTTCTTGACTCGATATAGTTATTCTATTAGAATAATCATTATTCTCCCTGAATTTTTTAGAGGTTATTGTATGTTGTATTCCAAACCTTGAAAGAAGAATTGAGATATCTCTTATTAGTCTATCTGAAATAGAACAATACTCTATAACTATTTGATCCTGTTTCCTTATTTTACTTTTCCTTGAATATACGCTGCCATCACCAGAATATAAAACCCTTAAAAATAAAGCAATTTTCTCATTCGATAAATTAAATATTATTTTTGGAACGAATTTTTCTGCAGATTTTTTACCATCCAAACCATGTTCTCTAACAAACAGTCTTAATTTGTTTGTTGTTCCAAATCGAGTATCCATATTCTTAAATGTTATAATGATGTCTTTTTGGTCATATCCTTTAACCACCCCCTCAGGAAAAACTTTCTTTAATGCCTCTATGTAATCATTTCTTGTATCAGGATTCTCTATTGGATCTTGGGTATAAACTGGTGAACCTGCTTTATCCCCTAATTTCCCCTCGGCTATCAAATGGGCTAATATTTTTATCTTATTTTCATCATATTCTAAATTATTGTTTAAATTAGTCTTATTTGCTAAACATATATATGATTTTTTGGTTAATTTTTCAAGAGGTGTCCAATCTAAACCTTTTTCATTTATAGATAAAAATTGATGGTTTTCTGATGCTAATATCTGCCTTCCTGTATTTGTTTTTAATTTAAATATTTCTTTCTTTCCAGTTTCTCTAACATTTTTAAATTGAGATTCTACAATTTCTCCTTTTTCATTTAAAGATAAAATTCTACCTGCTTTTCCAACTAGGTCTGAGATTTTATAGTAACTAAAATATTCTTCATTATCAGGTTTGCAAAAGATGAGGCTATCTTTATCAAGGCATTTTCCTGTTCCGCACATTCCCCTAATAAAGATCATTTTATAACCATCTTTAATTGCAACTGACACTTCTCTGACTATATCTGCCTGTGATTTTCCATTGGAAAACACAAGAGGCGCCAGCTCTTTTTCATTATCATGCAAAGACCACATTTTTCACCTGATTATTTATTTAAGGGAGATATAATAAAGAGTTTATAAGAATTTGGATGGCTGATTTTAATGGAATTATTTATTTATCTTGTTAAATATTTTTTATCTAACTCACCACCGGCTCTTAATAACCAGGGGTCATTTATATAAACTAATTGCGACATTAATTTATATGCACTGAATAGTTTTTCAAAGAGGTATTCAGCTCCTTCTTGAGATCTTCTAACTCTTACAGTTTCTTTTGTTAATTCTGTTTCTAATTCAGGATATTTATTTTGAAATCTTTTAAAATAAGCTCTTTCCCTCATCTCTTTTCCGAATTCACAGTCATCAAGAAAGTGATTATGGAAATTATTCATACCCGCAATAAAATCTTTTAAAGTATCAAACTGAATCTGGGGGACTATCTTTTCTCCTTTCTCATTAAATCTCCATCCGTTTGCAAGTTCTGGAAATCTTATTGCGGCAAGAGTCACCAAATCTGAAGGTAAAATTTTATCTCCTTCAAGGGCATATGAACCCTCTTTAGAGTCTATCCCTACCAAATATTTTCTTTTTCCATCTTTTTGAGTTGTTCCATAAATTTTTCCAGGAACCCATAATTCTTGTCCAGATTCAGAAAGAGTTTTAACAATAATCGGCATTATTCCGCTTAATGATGCATATTCTTCTAATATTTCCATTTCAATCTTATCAGAACTCTTTTCAGGGGTTTGAATTGCTAACTAAATACTATTCTTAAATCTTTCTTTTCAATTCCCATTATTTTTATTCATATGAGCCTGACATATCTCCTGATATTCACACCAATTGCAAAGCGCACTTTGACAGGCAGGAAACTCTGTTGTTGTTTCTATCTTATCTATAAGATTTATTATATCCTGCTTTAATTTCTCTAATTCTTCATCTGTTCTTTTTGAGCGCATTTTTTTGTTATATGCAAGGTAATGCCAGACCAAATGAACATCAGCTACATCTGGAAAAGTTTTCTTTATTCCAATAGAATACAATGCGAGTTGCCTGTCTGTATCTAATTCTTCCTGGGACTTCATGGAGTTTCCTGTCTTATAATCGTGAATTTCAAAGATATTTGTATCTTTGTCATGAACTAACCTATCAATATAACCCTGAACCATATATTTTCCCTCTGAATCAAGAGGAACCAGAATTTTATACTCCATTTCAATAGTATTGTCTTTAAATGGAGAATTAGACATATAATAATCAATCACAAATTTTATTCCCTGATTAAAATAAAATTCTGCATCGATATCCTCTCTTGCTATTCTTATATCTTTATTATAACATCTGTTCCAAAGATTTATGTAAAAATCAATTACTGTGTCAAGGTCAGGTATATTTCCTTTCCTTACCTCATTATAAATCCATTCAAGTGTCTCATGAACCATGTTTCCAAGAAATCCTTCTATATTTTGCTCTACTTCTGGAATAATCTTGTCTATATAGCGAAATTTATATTTCAAAGGACATTGTTCAAAACTCGAAAGTTTTGAGTGAGAGTATATATTTGCCATGGTTCACCAATTTTATTTATTTTGAAATTTAATTTTAGATAAATAATAATATAAAAGAAGAGGTTAAAAGGATTTTGGTTGTTTAAAATCAAATGATTATCTAACTATAGACTCTAGAGGTATTACTGGTTTTCTATGCAAGTGGTCTCTTAATTTTAAAAAGGGGGTTTTTTTCCTCAATAACCAATTAGCAATCTCATCTGCCAGATTAACAATAGGGGATCTTCTATCATATCTTGGACCGAAATGTAAAAAAATCTCTCTTCTCTTTAATCCAGTAACTTCTCTTATACATTTATGGGCAAAATCAATTTCTCTTTCATATCTGCCCCCATCTACATAAAGGTGTATTGGAGGGCTAACGGACTCCTTAAATAATAAACTTCCTAAAATTACTCCTAAAACCTTATATTTCTCATGCAATCTTTCCAGATCAGCTTCTGTAAAAAGCAAAAATGAGTAATCTCTATTTGGTGTCCTTAATTTAGAATTAACTTTCTTATGGTCTCTTTGTTTCTGAAGAAGATTGGTTTCAGGAAATATATAAAAATCTTGAGGAATTCTTGAATAAGCTAAAACATGGATGCTTGGATACCTTCCATTATTAGACTCATCGTAGCCAAAGCCTATTGGAACTTTTTCACATCTTTGCATATTAACTAATTCATAGAAAGGATGTTTATAAATATTATTTAAATCAATCTGATAATTAAAAAATCTCTGTTTTTGACTGTAACTACTTTTCAGGTTTTAGCTTTATAAATATATAACACTTGAAAATATATATTTCAGAAGGTAGTTTTTTATTTAAAGAAAAGGAGCTTAGAGTTTATTGAAAAGAGAAGAACTTTGACAAAAAAATATAATTAAACTTTTGGGAGGCCAAAAAATCAAGAAACCTTTGGTGGGTTTCTGGCTGTTAAAATGCCATACACACTAAATATGGTTTCAAGCATTTAAACATGATAATAGAATTATCTTTTGTATTAGTCGGAGGGGCAAATCTTGGACTAGAGAAACATTGGCATACTATAGAGAATATAATGAGAAAGTATCCTAAAGCAACCTGGAGAAAAGTCATCAATTGGAAAAATGGAAAGGGAAAATATGTTATAGAAGTTGAATGATTTTTTTGGATTAATATCTAGTGGGGGCGTGTTATACTATTTATAACATTTTGCGTTATACAAATTATTATAAATAATGTTACAGATAATATCTCATGCACATAAATGTAGAATTTAAAGCACATTGTGAAAATCCAGATAGAGTAAGAGAGATATTAGTAAGTCAAAATGCAGATTACAGGGGTAGAGATCATCAAGTAGATGTTTATTTTAATGTTTCTAATGGAAGACTTAAATTAAGAAAAGGAAACATAGAAAACAGTTTAATTGGCTATCAAAGAGAAGATATTGCTGGTGCTAAACAGTCTAAGGTTCATCTTTTAAAAACCGAGCCAGGCACTCCTTTAGAAGCAATTTTAACAACAACTTTGGGAGTAAAGGTAATTGTTGACAAACAAAGAGACATATATTTTATAGGAAATGTAAAGTTTCATGTTGATGAAGTTCAAGGACTCGGTTCTTTTGTTGAAGTTGAAGCTATAGATTTAGATGGCAATATTGGAAGAGAAAAATTACAAGAACAATGCTATAAATATAAGGCTATGTTAGGTATTAGAGATGAAGACTTATTAGCAAAATCATATAGCGATTTATTATTAGAAGTTAAAACATAGAGGAAAAAGTTGGAGAGTTAATTCTAAGGATTAAATCTCCTACATAAGCCGAATAACTGAAGAGCAAAAAAGTTCAGAGTAGTGGCGAAGCGGTGAACTCGAAAGTTCAGTTAGAATTATTTTTTCTTAAAAAATATTAAACTTAAAAATAATCCAATTAATAATGCTATCACTCCAATAATGTTTTTTGATATAGAATTTCCAATGACATTTCCTGTTGCAATAGGAACAAAAGATAGTAAAACAATTAACAATGAACCTAGAATTGCTAATATTAGTAAGGTTGAGCTAATTCCAATCTTTCCATTAAGATTATTATTTTTAGGTCTCTGATTTCCATTAACAGAGATATATAAATCTCTTGCATTTTTTAATTTATAATCGTGAGCATCTATGTTTGCTTCTTTTCCAGATTCAAAAAATCCCTTCAGAGATTTAAGACCACTTTCACATTCTTCATAAGCCTTGGGTACATTTACTTCCCTAGCCCAATCATTTGTATTGGGGTCACCACCTATCATATTTACATAGTCATTCCCTGTTGCTTTATCTCCATATGCAAGTTTTGTTAATTTCATCAGATTTTCCATTGAATAATCCGTTCGATCCATCTTAGAAAGCTCTTTTAATCTTCTATCCATCTCGGCAATCCGTGATTCCCAAACTTTTCTTCCCTGACGCGTCTCTTCAAGACTTGCTTTTTCTCCTCTAATCTTTTTTAATGCTCTACCTCTTTTGAAATTTGGTAACTTGACCATATTAGTTATATTATAGATTATACTTTAAAAATCTTTACAAATTATGTACAAAATTATCCGCTCTTCCACAGTCCATGTAAATTGCAGTATTCTCTTGCAAAAAGAACATTATCAATTGAAATACAGAATTCTGCCTCTGATTTATCACCAGGGCTTAAGAATTTCTTGTCAGATTTATTATCTTTTGTAATTACTTCAATAAATTCTATGTAATGCTTTTCTTCCATTGGATGAGGAATGCTTCCGACTTTTACTATGATTCCTTTTTTTGTCTTTTCTATTACCGGAACATGTTTTTCCAAAGACGCATCAACTGTATTTTCTTTGAGGAGTTTCATAGGTTCACCACAGCAAACTAACTCTCCTGTGCCTTCATGCAAGACTTCAACAATATTTCCGCATACACTGCATTTGTAAATCTGATTTCTTTCTGCCATGTTATATTATTTATATTAAGAGGTATATAAAAGTTTATGAAGATTTTATAGCCAATTCTTCATCAGTTGGAGTGCAAAAAGTAGTTGTTATATCTTTTAATCTGCCATCACAAACACTACAAGGATCTCCATCTATACAAAAGTAATCTTCATGCCTACAAGAAAGACAAGCACAGTACCTTCCAAAGCACTCTTTGCCTTCCTCTTTGCTTAATCTAGAATAATCTTGTGATAAATCTGAACTCATTGTAATAAAATTTAAATGTTTATAATTTATAAATATAATTATCAAAAAAACAATGTGCCACCACACACTAAAGTGTGTGGTTTGTTGAAGGCACTTGTTTTTTGGATGCTCAAGAATTGAAAACTGTAGTATTAGATACGACCATATGATAAATCATATGGTTTTCAATTCTTGACATAATAATTTCACAAAACTAAATGAACATGATTTAAATTGTTATTTGAGAATGCCAAAGCTCAGGTGAAACAATCATTGATTGTTCTAATAAATCAGATAATTCTTTTGCTTTTTTTGCAAGAGCATCTATTGAAGCAATTCCTTTTGGACTTGAACAATATTCTCTTGCTCTTTTGACATAAAAATTATTTGAATAATCTGGCATTATTATAAAAAAGGTACAAAGTTTATAAACTTTGTTACAAGCTATCAAAGGGGCTAGAAATTTTCTTTAATTCCATCGATGAAACATGAGTATATCGCTCAGTGGTACTAAGCGAGCTATGCCCGAGTAAAATTTGAATTTTCCTTATATCAACTCCATTTTCTAGCAAATGTGTTGCATACGAATGCCTTAAAGTATGACAGTGAACATGTTTATTTATTCCCGCAATTGCTGCTGCTTTTTGAACTATTTTTTGAATGTTTCTTGTAGTTAGTGGATTTTTTTCAGAAAAAACATAATTCCAGTCAGGCCTCTTGTCTATGTATTTTTTTAGTTTATTTGAAAGTTTTTTAGATAAAGTAAACATCCTATCTTTTTTCCCCTTTCCTGCCCTTACCCAACCAATATTTTCATTAAAATCCAAGTCTCTTGACTTTAGATTTACAATTTCAGAAACTCTTAACCCTGAAGAATAAAGGAGTTGCATTATTAATCTACTTTTATTTGTCTGGGCAGAATCTAAAAGCTTGATGACTTCGTCTTTTGTCAAGACTTCAGGGATCTTTTTTTCTGATTTTGGCCGCTTAATTCCTGATGTTGGGTCTTTTTGCAAAAGAGAAGTAAATGCAAACTTTATCGAGGCTAAAAATAAAATTGTTGAACTTGATGCTCTATCATTCATTTTGTCAGCCAGGAAATTTTTTATATCCTGCTGAACAATTTCTTCAGGTTGTTTGTTTGAATGTTCAAGCAATTTTTTGTTAAACATTATATAATTCCTGATAGTATAAGGTGATAATTTGGAAATTTTTATTTCTGTTTCAAGGTTTTTGAGGAATTCTTGGGTGTTCATGTTAAATTTTTACTCCTAATTTTTTTAGATCTTGAAGAAGTTGACCTGCATTTTTAAAAAGAATGGTCTTGATTTTCAGTTCTTCTGCAGGGGGCAGATTTGATCTACAATCATCAATAAAAACTATTTGCCCTGGAATTAAGTTTAATTTTTTTATTAAAATTTTGTAAAATTCTTTTTCTGGTTTTTCAGTTCCATGTTCATATGAGATCATATTAATATCATAAGGCAAGTCATAAACTCCTTTTTTTACTCTTGTTTCATGGTGGAGAGGTATTGCATTTGTAAGTGTTCCAATAATATAATTTTTTTTAAGTTTTAGTATTAGCTCTTTTACATCATTATCAACATAAGCATATTTATCTTTTAATTCAATCCATCTTTTTTTGAATTTCTCAACATCTTTTATCTTGTGTATATCTGCAATTTTTTTTACATACTCGTCTGCAGACATTTTCCCTGTTGAAGATAAACTAACATATTTTCTTCTTGATTTTTTAAAATCATCAGGATTTAAACCATATTCTTCTGCTAATTTGCCAAAATGCAAATCTGTATTATCTTGCATCAATACACCCCCAATATCAAAAATTATTGCTTTAATCTCTTTTTTTTTATCTTCCATAAATTCGATTATGCGAACTTCTATATAAATGTATTTTTATTTTAAAAATGAAAAATTAATCATTTTCAATAGCTAAATTTTTCTTGAAATATAATTAGTTCTTATGTACCCTTATGTAAGGTGGTTAAATAAGAGGCGGGATTATAGTAAAAAAGAATCAGAAGCCTTCGCTAACATATCCACTAAACTTACATAATATAGGCATTACCTATGATTATAAAATTAAATCTAAACTCATTTGATTTAATTTAAAATCAATTCTCATACCTCCAACTAATTTTAACAAAAAAATTTAAAAAATATAAATTTCTAAAGCTGAAAATTATCCTAGTTTTACTTAGAATTCGTTTTCTTCTCTATTGCCTTTCTTTGCCCTAAAGCAATCCTGGCATAAAACAGCTCTGCCTTCAGTTGGTTTGAAGGGAACTTCACATTCTTTACCACAGTCAGCGCATACAGCCTTGTGCATTTCTCTTGGCCTGTCATTTCCGAAACTTCTTCTGTTATTGTTGAAGCTTCTTCTTGGTGGCCTGTTTCTTCTGAAACAGTCATTGCAAAGAACTCTCTTGCCTTCTGTTGGTTTGAATGGAACTTCGCATTCTGCACCACATTCTGAACATGTAGCTTTATGCATCTCTCGGTCCATTGATTCCATTTCTTCCTCCATTGTCTCCAATATCTAATTTAACTTAAAAACCCGAGTATAAAAAGATTTGCTTTTTGAAAAATTGCTTAGAATTGTGAAGCAATTCTTCGCAAGATAAGATTCACTCCCCTCTTTAAGTTAATTAAAGATTGTCGATAGATACATTTGATCTTCAGAAATCTAAGCTCTTTCCTTTTTAAAAACCTAGAAAAAATCACTATTTAGGATAGTATAGATTTAAAAACAAACTTTTTATTATAAATATTATAATCTACAAAAAGAGGGTAAAATCAAAAAAATTCTAAAAATGAGTGTTCCAATTCATAAATGCCATAAATGCCATGAATTCATGAAAATAGAAAAGGTTAATGACGATTATGTGATGTCATGCCCTAATTGCGATAAAGATAAGAATGAAGAGGAAGAATAAAAAAGATAATGCCCTGTGGGGCATGACCTTATGTCCTTTTGGACAGTTAGCAATTTCCAGAGAAAATCTTCAGAGATTTTCTTGGCCACAAAATTTTATAAAATTTTGTTGGTATTCGTGAGTAAATCATTCATAAAATTGTTTTTTATGAATTTACTTCACTAAAAAACAACTATCTTAAACTAATTTATACTCCGGGTATAAGTTAATTTTTTGCTATGACAAAAAATGACTTGGTTGTCCTTAGGACAGTTAGCAATCTTTAGGACAGAGTGAATCTGTCTAAAAATTGTTTTTGGCTAATTGACTTAGATAAAAACAACTGTCTTAAACTAATTTATACTCCGGGTATAAATTATATACAAAAATTTAATTAGATTTAAATTTAAAGTCCTTCTTCTAAATATCTAAGACTTTTACCCCCCATAATTTCTTGAATTTCTAAGATTCTAAGAACCATTGATTCCAAATATTCAGTTTTTTCTGGTGGGCATGTTGGAATTGGTTTTTGTGAGTTTGAAACAACCAGTAAATCAGGTTTTTTAAGAGAGTTAATAAGTCTTGAAAGATTTTGTACTTTATTTTTTAATTGTTCTTCTGTAATTTCTTCTTCCTCAAATGTGTAGTCCTTTGGATCTGGCTCAACCAACAGGGGAGCAGAAGAATAGTGTTCATAAGTTTCTTTTCCAAGCCAATAAGATTGGGTTTGCCTATATGCATTTGTAAAAACTTTTGCAAAATATTTTGACTTTTCTTCCCTTAATTTTTCATTTTCTCGTGAAAATAAGTATTGAAATGCATCCAGATTAATATTAATTACAAGAGGAGCTTTACTTTGATTGATGAACTCGGTTGCTTTGGATATAGTTCTTTTTTTAGCTCTTTGTGAAAGTGTATTCCAATTAAGCCAATTTCCACCCATACATCTTTGATATTCGGCATAGGGCCCTCTTTTACAAATATCATGTCCGAATAATTTTCTAAATGCGTTTTTCCTATAGGTATAAACATTTTCAGTTACTGGCGGATGATTATGAATTCCGTTAATTCTATCAAGAAAATCCAGATAACATATAAAATTGGTTGGTTCTATAAAAGTTCTTGCAAATTCAATTAGACTATTAACTTCTCCGGCTGGATATGAGTCAACATCACTAGTAATAATATCACTTGTACCCATTATATTCATGTTGCTGACATGCATGATATCAACTCTTCTGTCAAACTGCTCAAATACAATCGGGACTATATCTGCCTGCCTTGGGATTATTTTGACTTCTACGCCCCCAATTTCCACAACTTTTGAAACTAATCGGTCGGTCTCCATTTATTTAATATTACTTTTTTTCTATAAATATACATACTTTAAAAAAAATTGAAGCTAAATCTTTAAATATAATAAAAAAGTTCAAATTTTCATGGATTTGGATATCTTATTTTTAAATGGAAACAATAAATCTTCAACAAAAAGCCTTATTTTAAAGTCATTAATCCATAATCAAAACCTTTCAAATGCAAGGCTCCAGGCAATTATTCGGAAGGAATTCAATAAAAAAATATCTTATCAGGCAATAAGGCAGGCTTTAATTGAACTTTCCAAGGCAGGCATTTTAGAAAAGCAAGACAAAAATTATTTTATCAGCCATAATTGGTTTTCCAAGTTAAAATATGAATTAAATCTAATTGAAAAATCATTTTATAAAAAAGATTCAATCAAATCCATAAACAAGGAAACTACACAAATCAATCTTAAGAATTTATACGAATTAGGTCATTTTATTCTATATAGTCTTGAACAAAATTATTTTGATGTTTCAAAAACCAATCAAACATACATGAAACTTTCTCATTTATGGATTCCTTTTGCAGACCAGGATAAAAGAGAAAGATTAAAGCAATTAATGGGTAATAATAAAATACAGGTTTTGGTGGAGAACAAAACATCTTTAGACTTAATGCTGAGCAAATGGTATAAGAAATTTGTAAATGTAAAGTTCATAAGATTTAATGATTCCGCCTGCGATTATATAATACATAAGGATATTGTAGTACAAATATATTTTAATCAAAAATTAAAATCAAAGATGGACAGATTCTATGGATTAAAGGGTCTTGCCTCACTTAATATATTCAGTGAACTTTCAGATATGACTTATGAAAAAAATAATATTGAAATAATCATTATTAGAAATAAAGAAGTTGCTAAAACTTATAAGAAAGAATTTGTGTCACAATGGTCCAAAAAATAAAAGAATCTCAATATTTATTCGAGAAAAAAACAGATAAACTGTCAATTAATATACTATATTGATTATTTTAAGTTAATTTTTTCCAAAAAGAAAAAATTAGACACCCTTTCGGGCAATTTGCAATTTTTATCCAGAGTAAATCTGTATAACAATTGTTTTGGCAAATTCACCTTGACAAAGACAACAAACCCTAAATAATTTATATTTGAATAAATTATATACTAATAAATTATATACAATAAATTATAAGTTTGTATTTAAATAAACTTTTTGTATATTTTATGGAGGTGTGGGATGAAAATCGTGAAATTACAAAAAGAGGATTCAAAAATTTCCAGAAAAATGATTTCCCAGTTTGGAGAAACAGTCTATGGATGTCCTGACGTGAAATCAGTCTTAATTAAAATTAATTTTAAAGATGGAAGTACAGTGGGTTTTAGAAGAGATGAGGATGAGGATGAGATCAAAGACATGATAACTAGGGCCAAAGAGTGCGAAGATTAGACTTATTGTTCAATTATAACCTCAGAAAGCTAAATGATTGTCTATAATATATAATAGAGAATATATTTTTTATTGTTACTTAGTGATAAGTAAAATCAAAAGAAAGGGTTTTAAATGATTTTTTCTAAGTTCCTTTTCCTACTTAATATGAAAAAGGCAATATTGTATATTTTAGCTGTATTATTTATCATGCCAATTATTTCTGCTGGAAGCATAATCATAACTCCAAATCCGGTTGAAGGTGGGAATTATGTAAATATAACAATGTATGCAAGTCCAGCAGACCCTATGGATTGCTCTGGAGTTATAAAAGTCAGTGGAAAAACAAATGTCGTTGGTTATATTAGATTTAATTGTGATGAGTATTGCAGGTGTTACAATACTGTAACAACTAATTTTTTTGTGAGTGAGTCATTAAACGGAAGTTATCAGGCAAGTGTGTGGGATTATTTGACTGGAGACTTTTCAAGAGGATCTTTTACAGTCATTCCATATCAGGATAAATGCCTAAATGGAATAAAGGATGGGAATGAAAGTGATATTGATTGTGGTGGGGAGAAGTGTGGAAAATGCGATAATGAAAAAAACTGCCTCAACAATAATGATTGTGTTTCCATGTATTGTGATTTTGATAATAAATGCAGAAATGAAAATGTTAGTAATAGCACAAGAAATCTTGATAAATATTCCAAAAAAGAGGCATTTATTATATCTGACTCTGATTACCAAGATGTTTTAAAACTTGTAAGTCTGTCTATTTGGTATGAAAATTCAAGAAAAATAAACTTTCCTGTTTTAATCTATCATAATGAAAGCGGTAAATTTGATTTTGATTCAGGAATTCATTTTCTTCAATTATATTCTCCAGAACATGTGACTATTTTTGGAAATAGTCCTGAAAAATTAGATAAATTACTCATAACAAATAATGATATTTCACAAGAAACCATAAGAGATAATTCTGGGAAATATCTTGGAGCAGGCCTAGATAAAAACCAGATCTCTAAAATATCAAATAATGATTATTATTCTTACTGGAAAACTATAAACAATGTTGTTGTTTGTTCAGATGATTATGAAACAGGGCTCATGGCTTCGGTTTTTGCCTCATATAAAGATGCTCCTTTGATGTTTGAAAATGAATTAAGCTATGGAGTGCTTGCAGGAAAAAAAGTGTATGTGGTTGGAAATATTAATAATAAAACATTAAATAATATTAAAAAAATAGCAAATGAAACAATTATTTACAATACTCTACAACTTCAAAAAGAATATATTGATTTAACATCTTCTGACAAAGTTATTGTTGTGAATTCAAATGACCTTCAAATAAAGTTAGATAAGAATTTCAGGACAGATAAATCCTCAAATATAAAAGAAATTTACAATAAAAACTCGCTTGCAGCTGGTTTTTTGGCTGCCAGTAGAAATGAAGTTATAATCAATGTTAATGCAACTGGCTCTCCGGATAACTCTGATTGCAAAAATAATTCTATTATTACTGATAATTTTAATCTTGTAAATGATTCCATCAAAAATCAAATAAAAGAACTTGGCTTGAAAGCAGAATATCTAACAATAATTGCAAGTCCAAATAGTATTCCAGACTCTGTATATAGAAGTTGTCATGAATCAGGATATCAATTCAGAAACTCAAGTGATTATCTTTATGCAAGTTTTGA
>Ga0182027_10009494_pt1 | contig 13974 bp, 12 predicted proteins | sample 712E1DmetaG_FD_121300 | JGI IMG/M metagenome (GOLD analysis project Ga0182027, IMG submission 121300) | Permafrost microbial communities from Stordalen Mire, Sweden - 712E1D metaG (Illumina Assembly) | ecosystem: Environmental > Terrestrial > Soil > Wetlands > Permafrost | place: Sweden...
CCTTATATGCAGGGGGACAGTCTTAAAGATGTTGACTGGAAGGCTTATGGTAAAACTGAGAAATATTATATTAAGCAGTATGAGGAAGAAACAAACCTGAAAAGCTATATCCTTCTTGATACAAGCAAATCAATGGGCTATGCTTCTGAAGGGAATATTACCAAGCTTGAGTATGCTTCAACTCTCGTTGCCGCTCTCAGCTATTTAATGATAAAACAGCAGGATGCTGCTGGACTGGCACTGTATTCTGAAAAGATAAATAAATATTTCCCGCCTAAAGTATCAAAACCTTATCTTCAGGAAATGCTAAAGAGTTTAGCTGCTGCTAAACCTTCTGACAAGACAAACACTGCTTCTTCACTGAATTCTGTGGCTGAAAAAATTAACAGAAGGGGGCTTGTAATTATATTTTCTGATTTCTTTGATGATATCAATTCAACGCTAAGCGCACTAAAGCACTTTAGGTATAACAAAAATGAGGTAATTGTCTTTCAGATCCTTGATCCTCTTGAGAGAAGTTTTGCTTTTGGGCAGGATGCTATCTTCAAAGATCTTGAAACTGACGAAGAGATAACCACTCAGCCATTCCAGATTCAAAAAGCCTATAAAGAAGCTATGTCTGACTTTATCAGCAGAATAAAATCTGAATGTTATAATTCCAACATAGAATATAATTTACTGGAAACAACTACTCCGTTCGATAAAGCTTTATACGGATATATACAAAAACGGAAAATGCTTTATTAAAGCAAAGCCTTTATCTCATCAAAATATTTATCAGATAAACTTTCAGCCAATTCCTTATTTTCTGCCTCGGTTATAATTCTTATTGTCGGTTCTGTATTTGATTTCCTGAAGTGAACCCAATGATCATTAAAATCAATTCTTAGCCCGTCTTCGCTATTAATTTTTGAACCTGAGTATTTCTTAATGAGAGCTTTAATTATTTCATCAGGGTTTGCATTCCTCAAAACTATCTTTTTCTTAGCTATAAAATAGGAGGGGAGAGTGTCCTTAAACTCTGAAAGAGACCCACCGAATTCAGTTAGCTGCTGGAGTGCAATAGCAATTCCGACTAAAGCATCCCTTCCGTAATGTAAGGCTGGTAGAATTACTCCACCGCTTCCTTCGCCGCCAATTATGGCTTCCACTTCCTTCATTCTCTTAACAACATTTGCTTCCCCTACAGGCGAGCGAAACACCTTACAGCCGTATTTTGCCGCTACATCATCAACACTACGTGTAGTAGATAAGTTTACAACAACATTCCCTTCAATCTTTGAAAGAATAAAGTTTACGGCAGTTGTTATTGTATTTTCCTCGCCAAATGGTTTGCCTTCATTTGTAATGAGTACCAGCCGGTCAACATCCGGATCAACAACCACTCCAAGGTCTGCGTTATGCTTTATTACTGAAGCCATTGTTTCTGTAAGATTCTCCGGTATAGGTTCAGGCAGACGTGGGAATATGCCGCTTTTATCACAGTTAAGCTCTATAACTTCACAACCGAAATTTCTTAGAAGCTCCGGTATTACATAAACTCCTGCACCGTTAACGCAATCAGCTACTACTCTGAATTTTCTTTTTCTTATCTGATCAAGGTTAATATATTTCAGGTTCATCGAATCTTGGACATGCCTTTTCAATCCTTCTTCATACAATGAGTATTTACCCAGTTTTTCCCATGAGACAAATTTATTCGGAGTCTGGTTAAGGAGTTCAAGCATTTTAACATTTTCATCAGGTGTCATGAACTGACCTGTAGAGTTCAGAAGTTTCAGTGCATTCCATTCATTCGGATTATGACTTGCTGAAATTGCTATTCCTCCCTGTGCCTTTAAAGTCTTTACTGTATATTGAACTGTGGGTGTGGGGCAGATGCCTATATCAACAACATCCAGGCCTTTAGCTAAGAGAGTTCCTTTAACTATGCTATTTACCATGTCACCGGTTATTCTGGCATCCCTTCCGACTACTATTGTCCCTTTTCCAATAAACTCTGCATAAGCAGATGTATATTTAACCAAAACTTCAGGGTCAAGTCCGTCACCGATTATTCCTCTGATTCCTGATATACTAACCATTAAAGTGGGCATTCATTCTCCGGATTATTTAAATCAAAGGTTAAAAATATGAAAAACCAGTCACATTTTCCCTTTTAATCTGATGTTTTGAAACCCTAAAGCAGTAAAGAATAATTACTGAGTTCATAATAAAAAACTAAAAATCCCGATTGTCATTCCCGCGCCTCCCGCCGCAGGAGGGAAAGCGGAGCCTGCCCCGATGTGTCGGGGAATCCATGAAGATTATTTATAACTGTCGTAATTATTTTAATGAATAAAGTCATTTCCTTAATGTGTTACTTAAATAATCCAATCATCAATACACTTCTCCAACTATGCCTTAAAGCCGTCTATACGCCTGCTTATCCCTCAAACAATGCACAATTGACCCTGAATTGACGCACAAATGACCATGAACCCAAGAACAATTGATACTGAACCGAAGCACATTCACTGTCCCTGCTAATTTGGAAAAAAAAACATATATTTAAACCTTTGGAGTTGATATCGTTTTATGGATATAGTGAAGAAAAAGATTGCAAGGATAAATAAAGTTCTCCTAAAGTTCTATGGTGTGCCACCTCGTCCGGAGCATCCTCCGGATCCTGTTGATATGCTGATAGGGACAATATTATCACAGAATACAAACGATAAGAATTCCTATAAAGCATTTCTTAACCTTAAAAAGACATTCAAATCATGGGAGGATACAGCAAAACAGTCAAGGAGCAAAATTGAATCTCTGATTAAAACTGCTGGATTGGGAAAGCAGAAATCATATGCTATAATAAACTTGCTTACTTCTCTATTAATATTATATAATAAAGTGACATTAAGTCATTTATATGATCTTGATAATAGTGCTATTATTAAAGAATTAACTGGGTATGCAGGTATCGGAATCAAGACTGCAAACTGCGTGCTCCTGTTCGCTTTAAGAAGAAATGTTTGCCCTGTGGATACACATGTCCATAGAACCACAAACAGATTAGGAATATTGAAAGCTTCTACTCCGGATAAAACATCAAATATCTTAAATGGGAGCATGCCGGACAATATTGCCCATCAATTTCATACTAACCTGATCAGGCTTGGAAGGGAAATATGCAAATCTTCAAATCCACGATGTTATAGTTGTCCATTGATACGGATTTGTGAATATGCTGACAAAAACTTTACTGAGGGTACAAGTTATAAGGTTTATGACTTTATGTTATTGGATAATATCAAATGAACAGCAATTTAACCATCAGTCTAAAATGAATAGCTTAGCGCAGAGTGATTTTGTAAAAAGTAAAGTGGCTCTTGCAAATTCCGAATCTTTATCCCAATTTTACAATATAAATGCTTTGACAATATACCGGAGTACAAATGAACTTTGAAAAAGAGAGCCGGGGAGATATTATGATTGAAAAAATTAATATCGAAAGGGCGACTTATAAAGAAGCAGAGGAGTTTCGAAAATTTATTCAGGAAGATATTGATAAGGGCTTAAATAAAATAATTATCGATATGAAACCATGTGAATTTATCGATTCAACTTTCCTCGGCGTTCTGGTAAATTCCCTGAAGCAGATTAAAAGATCAAATGGAAACCTGAAATTGGCTTCTATTCATGATGATGCAAAAGTACTTCTTGATATAACACGAATTACAGAAATATTCAACATTTATTCGGATACTGAAACTGCTTTGGAAAGTTTTGAGTCATAAATAGTAAGGACTATTTTATATTATAAATTCATTTTAATTAAAGAGAGAATTCTTGAGTATTTCTAATATCAGAGCACAATTCCACAGATCATTTTGGGTTGCCAATATAATGGAGCTTTTCGAAAGATTGGCTTATTATGGCCAGGCAACTATCTTAAGTATTTTCCTAAGGAATACATTAAAGTTTAATGAAATTCAGGCAGGACAATTATCTTCCATTTTCGGTGGTTTAATTTATTTCCTTCCTATTTTTGCAGGTGCTCTCGCTGATAAATATGGATTTAAGAAAGCCTTTAGTTTTGCATTCTTTGTCCTTGCTATTGGTTATTTTCTGATTGGATCAACAGGGATGACTGCCTTTTCAGGCCTTTATCAGGGACACTTGTTTCTGTTTCTATCAATTATTTTAATTTTTACTGCAGTCGGGGGATCGTTTATTAAACCTAGTGTTTTAGGTACAATTGCTCTTACTTCAAAGCCTGAGTCTAAATCCTTAGGTTATGCTATTTATTATTGGCTAGTGAATATCGGCGCTGCCATTGGACCATTGATTGCTTTTATGGTTCATAAATATATAAGTATACAGGCAGTTTACATGGTTTCTGCCATTAGCTGCACTTTAATGTTTATCTCAACTATTGTTTTTTATAAAGAACCTCTCCCTGAAGGTATTCTAGAAAAGAAATCATTACGTGAAGTCCTTAAAAATATGGGCCTGGTGCTTCAGCGTTTTCGGTTCATAATCTTTCTCCTTATTTTCTCACTATACTGGTTAATGTTCTGGCAAATTTTTATTGTTATCCCTTTCTATCTAACAGACTTTATCTCAAAAGATGCACCTTTTGAAATTATTGAATCTGTAGATGCATGGGGTATTATTGTTCTTCAATTAATAATAAACCGGCTTACGAAAAAGCTTTCTCCTATTACTGCTATAATAGTTGGTTTTGCGTTTACTATATTGGCATGGGGATTTATTATGGTTCATCCTTCAATTACTATGATAATTGCCGGTATGGTTATTTTCTCAATCGGTGAACAGACACAGGCTCCCCGATATTATGAATATATCGCAGATCTTGCTCCTAAAGGGCAGGCAGCTTTATTCCAGGGCTTTGCTTTTCTTCCTATAGCAATTGGATGGGCTCTGGGTGGAACTCTGGGAGGTTGGTTATATAAGACTTTCGCTAAAGAATCAAATCAGCCGTCAATGATCTTTCTGGTTTTGATGTGCATTGGAATATTAACAACTATTTTGATGCTATTATATAATGCATATATAAAGAAATATCCCCCGGAAGAAATTGTAAAGGAGAATATTTAACAGTTGAATAAATTTCTTCAAAATCCCCGTAATAAAAAAATACTCTGGTATGTTGGTGGCGTCATTGTGTTTTTGTTACTACTAGATTATTTATTACTTCCATGGTATGTTAGTTCACCTGAGATTACCGTACCAAAAGTAATTGGACTCATTGACAAGGATGCAATACATTTGTTGGAAGACGCTAACCTTGATCCGATAGTAAGTGATACTACATTCGATGATAAGGTTCCTAAAGGTTCAGTTATGTTTCAAAAACCGGAAACAGGAAGTGTAGTTAAAAAAGGACGAAGGGTATATTTAATTATCAGCGGCGGTGAACCGATGGTTACTGTCCCGATTTTAAAAGGACATTCACTTACTGAAGCAAAGCTATCCCTTGAAAGGGTTGGTCTTAAAATGGGTCATGTTAATGAACAGCCTTCTCAGAATCCTAAAGATGTTATTTTTGATCAACAGTTTACGGCAGGTACTCAGTTAAGAAAAGGTGAAATGGTTGGTATTACTGTTAGTATCGGACCGATTGAGGAAGGCAATATTACGGTTCCTGACTTGATAGGGAAATCCCTATCTGAGGCACAAAAACTCCTTGCTGACAGTGCACTTATAGTTGGAAAAATAAATTACCAGCCTTCTTTTTCACTTCTTCCGAATACTATCCTGGATCAGTATCCAAGCAAAGGGAACAAAGTAAATAAAGGTGCGGCAGTTGATCTGTTCGTCACCAAGTCCGGTGAAGATAAAAAAGAGATTCAAGAATGAAATTATTAGCCCCATCAATATTGTCCGCTGATTTCACTAATCTGGCTCAGCAAATCAGGAATGTCGAGATTGGCGGAGCTGATTGGATACATTGCGATATTATGGATGGTCACTTTGTACCTAATCTTACATTTGGACCCGTTTTGGTAAAGGCCGCAAGAAGATGCACACACCTTCCACTTGATGTGCACCTTATGATAGAAAATGCTGATAAATATCTTGAAGCTTTTATAAAAGCTGGCGCAAACTATATTACTGTTCATCAGGAAGCCGTTATTCATCTTAATAGGACTGTTAACAAAATAAAAGATCTGGGCGCTAAAGCCGGTATTTGTATCAACCCTTCTACTCCGGTTGATTCCTTGAGAGATACTGCCGAATTTGCCGACCTAATTCTTATTATGTCTGTCAATCCCGGATTTGGTGGTCAGTCATTTATCCCCAATTCCTTAAAGAAAGTTAAAGAGCTTGTTAAACTTAGGGATGAACTTAAAGCTAATTTTGTGATAGAAATTGATGGCGGGATGAGTAAAGAAACAATAGGTGATGCTTCTAAAGCCGGTGTAGATGTATTTGTCGCGGGTTCGGCCATATTTAATACTGAAAACATTTCTGCTGCTACAGCTGAACTTAAGTTTCTTATTCATGAATAAAATATAATTTCTCTTGTCAATTCTGCTTCAGCGAGACATAAGCGAGAGATCAAGCCGAGATGAGCGGTAGATAAACGAGAAACTAGCGAGAAATGTGCGAGAATCGATCGGGCAAGGATGAACGGTAAATTACTACTTATTTTGGTGATTTATAAAATCTCATTTTATATCAAAACATTCAAAATCCATCTATGAAGTCAAGAATCTATTCGCTTAATTAATCTTATTCAGATTTAAGTGCAATTATTAGTTCTGCGAAGTCCCTGAATGCGCCATTTCCTCCTTTCTGTTCGCAAACATAATCAACCATATTTTTAATTTCAGGCATACCGTCTGATGGGGAGGCGGTTAAACCAACAAGTTTCATAAATTCTAAATCGTTAACATCATCTCCAATATATGCAATATTTTCTGCTTGAATATGATTAGATAACAGAATTTCTTCTAGCAGAAGATGCTTTTCTTTTATGCCCTGGTATAATTGAGTTATATTCAGTTTTTCAGCTCTTTTCTTTATTGATCCGGATAATTCGCCAGTAATAATACCGGTTTCAATACCAAGAAGATTTTTCAACCTCTCAACACCCATACCGTCACGGATAGAGAATCTTTTAAATATTTCCCCGTCTGCCGAATAATAAACACCCGTATCAGTTAGAACTCCGTCATTATCAGTAAGCACTAACTTGATTTTCCTTGCCTTTTCCTTTAGATCTATATTTATTTCTTTTTTATAATTTATAGTTGCCATACTATCCATTCTCGTCTTTGATAAATCTTATATAATACATATTGCTTACACTGTCAAATTTATAAAAAATATTGATTAAATATTTCTTTATGTTATCGGTTCCGGCAAACCCTGGAGTACTAGGATTAGATTTAGCACCTGTTTATATTTATTAATAATGATAAAATATTTCCCCCTAAATGGAGTTGTCGAAATAAAATGAGAATAATTAAACCTGAAAAACTAAATAAGGGAGATGTTATAGGAATAATTTCTCCATCATCTCCTGTTGATGATTTAATGAAATTAGAGAATTCAGTTCATTATTTTGAAAAGCAGGGCTACAAAGTTGAAATCGGTAAAAATACTGGAAAAGGGAATGGATATCTTGCTGGAACTGATAAAGAGAGAATCGATGATCTCCATAAAATGTTTCTTAATAAAAAAGTCAAAATGATAATTTGTTTAAGAGGGGGATATGGTGCCGGAAGACTTCTTGATAAAATTGACTATGATATAATAAAAAATAATCCTAAAATATTCTGCGGATACTCTGATATAACCACTTTACAGAATGCTTTCCTAAAAAAAACAGGTCTGATTACATTTGCAGGACCTATGGCGGGTGTTGACTTCTGTAATGAAATTAGCCCCTTTACAGAGGAAAACTTCTGGAGGATTGTCACAAACAATAATCCCGTAATAGTTAACTATCCTGATGATGAAAAACTATGTAGTTTACGTAAAGGTTTATCAACAGGAAGACTTATTGGAGGCAATTTGTCAATATTATCTTCAATGGTAGGGCTTAAATATCTACCTGACCCGCATGGGAAGATATTAATGCTTGAAGATGTTGGTGAAGTTCCATACAGAATCGACAGAATGTTGAACCAGATGAGACTATCAGGATTTCTTGGTGGTGTCGCTGGAATAGTCTTAGGCAAATTTGAGGATTGTGAAGAAACCAATCCTGAGAGAAAAGCCATAACTCTTTCTAAAGTCATGAGTGATTATTTCGGTAAAGGTTTCCCGTTTCCGGTTTTGTTTAACTTAAGCCATGGTCATCTGAAAAATAATTTAACTGTTCCCTTGGGAATTAAAGTTAAAGTGAATGGTAATAAAGGCAGCCTTGAGTTTCTTGAGAGCCATTTTATAAGATAATATTTGCTTGTTCCCGGGCACAGTAAGTGTTATAATATTTGCATTATTTGATGGTGCTAATAAAATAATAAGGGATATGAAAACTGTATTAATTGTTGAAGACGAAGTTATAGTTGCAAAAGATTACCAGTTTATGCTGGAAAACTGCGGCTTTAAGGTTTTGGGTATTGCAGATAACAGTACGGAAGCAATTGCAAAAGCCTCTTTGGAAAAACCCGAGATAATTCTAATGGATATCAATATAAAAGGGGATATTAGCGGTATTAAAACAGCTCAGATTATTTATGGGAATTACAAACCTACTATTGTTTTTCTGACAGGTTTCGATGAGGATGTCCTTGTGTTTACAGATATAAATTACAAGTATATAAGGAAACCTGTCCAACAGGGGAATCTTATTAAGGTTTTAAACTAATATAAGTTATTTATCCATTCTATACGGTCTGACGATAATTAAAACCTTCGGCTAATTATTTAAATAAATTAAAAAATATTTATAGAATATAAATCAAAAGAAGAGTATATTTGTATATATAAAACTAATAATGAATATGGATCAAAAATTCAAATTACTCATTCTGGATGATGACGAAATATCAAGGTATTACGTCTCATATGTTTATAAAAATACAGCAATTGTTGATGCTGTTGAAGATGCTGAATTAGCAATTAAAAAAGCATCTGAGATAGTTTATGATGTTATTCTTCTTGACATAGGCTTAAGGGGAAAACTGAATGGTATAGATGTTCTAAAAGAAATCAGGAAATTACCAGGATATGCCAATGTCCCTATGATTGCCTTTACAGCATTTGCTATGGCAGGGGATAGAGAGAAATTTTTATCCGAAGGTTTTAACGATTATATCTCAAAACCATTCACCAAAGAAGAATTGTTCGCTCTTGTAGAAAAAAATCTCCTGAATAACGATAAAACAAATCATAATTAAGACTATTTTTTGTTTATTTGTAAACAAATATTCAGGATAATTTGTTTTTTAATTATTCCTGAATATATTTGTAATAGTTCTTAATAAATATTAGTCGTGTATTTAAAGCGAATTGCAGCGACACTAAATAATTGCTAAACAGCCCGAACGTATTCCCCGCTGTTAGCGGGTTTTTTTGTTTTAAATATAATACCGTCGCCATTTAAGACAAATTGCAGCGACGTTAATCATTTGCTAATAAGTCTGGGTAATATATTTAAACCCCTGCTTTTAGCAGGGGTTTTTTTATTGAAAAAGTTTATTAACATCAATTATAAGGATAATTAAAATGAACGAATTAACAGAAATTCTGGAATCTATACCTGTTGACCCTTTAACAGGTGCCCTTTCAGTGCCAATATATCAGACCTCAACTTATAGGCAGGAAGCACCCGGTGTTAATAAGGGGTTTGATTATACCAGGACTAATAACCCGACCAGAAAAATTCTGGAATCAATTATTGCTAAGCTTGAAAAAGGAAAAAATGGTCTTGCTTTTGCCAGCGGTCTGGCAGCAATTGACTGTGTGGTCAAACTGCTGGAAACTGGAGATGAAGTAATTGCAGTGGATGATATTTATGGAGGTGCCTATAGGTTGTTTACTACAATCTACAATAAATTCGGAATATCAATTAAATTTGTTGATACTACTGATCCTGAAAATATTAGAAAAGAAATTACTCCTAAAACAAAACTGATTTGGCTTGAGAGTCCAACAAATCCTTTGTTGAAAGTATCAGACATAAAAAAGATTTGTGACATTGCAAAAGGTCATAATATCCTTGTATGTGTTGATAATACTTTTGCTTCTCCAATATTTCAAAAACCCCTAACACTTGGTGCTGATATAGTAATTCATAGTGCTACTAAATACATAGGAGGACATACAGATGTGCTTGCAGGACTTGTTGTAACTAATTCCGATGAACTCGGTGAAAAATTGAAATATATTCAAAATGCAACTGGGGGAGTGCTTGCTCCATTCGATTCCTGGCTGTTAATAAGAAGTATTGAAACTTTAAAAATTAGGGTTGAACAACATTCAGCTAATGCTCAAAAAATTGCTGAGTTCCTTGAAGGAAGAACTGAAATAAAGAAGCTGTATTTTCCCGGATTAAAAAGTCATCCTAATTATGAGATTGCTAAAAAGCAGCAAAAACTCCCCGGTAGTATTATATCGTTTTCTTTAATTGAGGATACTGAAGAAGCTGCAATAAGATTCGTTACGTCTACTAAATTATTTAAACTGGCTGAAAGTCTTGGTGGAGCAAAAAGTCTTCTCTGTCACCCTGCTTCAATGACTCATAAATCTATTCCAAGAGAAAGAAGATTAAGTGCGGGAGTTTCAGATAGTCTTATACGTTTATCAGTAGGGCTCGAGGATGTTAACGATTTAATCTCTGATCTTGAAAAGGCACTTGATTCACTTGGAAAGGGAAAAAGTTTCGGCAAATAATCTTATTTTGTTCAATCTTTTGGGGAATAAAAATAGCCACGGAATAATCCGTGGCTTAAAGGGTAAGTAGCATTTAATAATCAGTCACTACTTATGAAATATTCAGTACCGGAGGCCGGACTCGAACCGGCACCTGGTGTAAGCCAGACTGGATTTTGAGTCCAGCGCGTCTACCAATTCCGCCACTTCGGCTTCTGTTTTGAGGCGTAAATTTATAAAAAATCAGCTTGTAATCAAACTAAAAAAAATGGATATAGTAAAATCCTTAATACATTTACTAAGAGGAAGTATTACTGCTTCTTTTCTATCTTAGCCCACGAATCCCGCAGAGGAACTGTCCTGTTAAATACAAGTAATTTATCAGTTGATAAAGAATCTACACAGAAATATCCCTGTCTTTCAAATTGGAATTTATCACCTGGCTTGGATGAAGCTAGCCCCGGTTCAATCATACAGTTATTTAATATTTCTAGTGAATGAGGATTAATCAAATCTTTAAAATCCTGTTCCTTATCTCCTGCTGGATCCTGAGAAACAAAAAGACGGTCATATAATCTGATTTCAGCAGTAATTGCATGAGCAGCTGAAACCCAATGAATCGTGCCCTTAACACTGCGTGTATTTCCAGAACCACTTTTAGTATCATGGTCATATGTACAATAAAGTTCTTTGATCTCTCCATTCTCATCTTTAATTACTTCATTGCATTTTATGATATATGCATAACGAAGTCTGACTTCATTTCCTGGAAAGAGACGATGAAATTTTTTAGGTGGAACTTCACGGAAATCATCCCGCTCTATGAATATTTCTTTGGAGAAGGGGAGTAATCTTTTACCCATTGAAGGATCCTCCGGGTTATTAATTGCTTCAAGTTCCTCCACCAGTCCTTCAGGAAAATTAGTTATTACAACTCTAAGTGGATTAAGAACTGCCATAACACGTGTTGCCTTTGTGTTAAGGTCCTCTCTTATACTGTGTTCTAATAAAGCTACATCTATCATTCCATCACGCTTGGCAACTCCAATCTTCTCTGAAAAACTACGGATTGATTCAGGAGTATATCCTCGTCTCCGAAGTCCGGAAATTGTCGGCATACGCGGGTCATCCCACCCGGAAACAAATCCTTCCTGTACCAGCTCAAGTAGTTTACGCTTACTCATAACTGTATAACTAAGATTAAGCCTCGCAAATTCTATCTGCTGAGGACGGTTCTCTAAATGAAGTTCAAATAATAGCCAATCATAAAATGGACGATGGATCTCAAACTCAAGTGTGCAAATTGAATGTGTAATAGCTTCAATCCAATCAGAAATAGGATGCGCATAATCGTACATAGGATAAATACACCATTTGTCTCCTGTGCGATGATGTGTTGCTCGCTTTATCCTGTAAAGAACAGGGTCACGCATAATCATATTAGGCGAAGACATATCTATCTTTGCCCGTAAAATATGAGCGCCGTCTTCATATTTTCCTTCTTTCATGCCCGTAAACAATTCAAGGTTCTCTTCAATAGATCGATTTCTGTTTGCTGATTCAGTACCGGCTTCAGTAGGAGTCCCCCTCATATCTTTAGTCTCGGCTGCGGAAGAAGAATCTACATATGCTTTCCCTTCTTTTATAAGCTGGATAGCAAAGTTATAAAGCTGATCAAAATAATTAGATGCATAAAACATTCTGTCTTCCCAATCGAATCCAAGCCACCTTACGTCTTCTTCAATTGACTCTACATATTCAACTTCTTCTTTGGCCGGATTTGTATCATCAAATCTCAGGTTACAAAGGCCGTTGTAATCACGGGCAATCCCAAAATTAAGACATATTGATTTAGCGTGACCTATATGTAAATAACCGTTTGGTTCGGGAGGGAAGCGGGTATGAACTCTTCCGTTATATTTGTTTGTCTTAAGATCATCATTAATAATGTCTCGTATAAAATTAGAAGGTGTTGGTTTGAATTCTGTATTTTCATCCATTGTGTTATTTAGCTAATTTATCAATTATTAATTCAATTCTTTTGAGTACTCTGTCTTTCCCGATGATATAAAGTATATCAAAGATACCTGGTCCTCCACCGACACCTGATACGGCAAGCCGGAGAGGATGAATGACCTGACCATTTTCTATATTTAGTTGTGAGGCTGTTGCGTGAAGAACTCTTTCATATTCTTCCTTATTCGGTGATATCAAAGGAGTGATATTTTTAGCAAATTTCCTGAGAATGTCGGGAGACTCAGTAGTCCATCTCTTTTTTACAATATCTTTCTCATAGGAAACAGGTTCTTCAAAAAAATAAAATCCTTTACTAAGAAATTCCTTAATAAATGATATTCTTTCCTTCATAACGTTTACAACTTTCAGTAAATATTCATCACTGAAATTCTGGTTTGAATATTTTGATACCTTTAATTCTTCCCGGATAAGAGAAAGTAGTTCTGTCTCAGATTTTTTCCTTAGATGCTCTTCATTCAGCCAGTTTAGTTTTTCAAGATTAAAGACAGCGCCCGATTTATTAACACGGTCAAGTGAAAACTTTGATATAAGCTCATCGATGTAATAAAATTCCTGGTCGTCACCTGCAGTCCATCCAAGCAGCGCAACAAAATTAACAAGAGCATCTTTTAAATAGCCCTTGTTTTTGTAATCCTCTACTGCAACATCTCCCTGGCGCTTACTTAACTTGGAACGGTCAGGGTTGAGTAGAAGAGGGAGATGGGCAAAAATCGGAATCTCCCAGCCAAAAGCGTCATAAAGTAAAACATGTTTTGGCGTTGATGATAACCATTCTTCCCCACGTATTACATGTGTAATTTGCATGAGATGGTCATCAACCACATTGGCAAGGTGGTAGGTTGGATAACCATCTGATTTAATTAAAACCTGATCGTCAACTACATCACTTGAGAATTCAACAGCACCACGGACATGATCATTAAATTTAATAATCCTGCCCAACTCAACATTTAGTCTGACTGTATAGGGGAGTCCATCAGCTTTATTTTTAAGAATAATATCTTCTGGAAGATGCAGGCAATGCTTATCATACATTGTCTGTACGTTTTTCTTTTGCTGGTCTTCACGGAGAGCTGCTAATCTTTCTGTGTTACAGAAACAGTAATA
>Ga0182027_10009495_pt1 | contig 13970 bp, 14 predicted proteins | sample 712E1DmetaG_FD_121300 | JGI IMG/M metagenome (GOLD analysis project Ga0182027, IMG submission 121300) | Permafrost microbial communities from Stordalen Mire, Sweden - 712E1D metaG (Illumina Assembly) | ecosystem: Environmental > Terrestrial > Soil > Wetlands > Permafrost | place: Sweden...
CCGGTGGTGTCGACACGGTCGGAAGCGATTTCGCGGCCGGCGCGGTAACCCTTCGCGAGGAGCGTACCCGGGTGATAGGCGACTTGCCATTCCAGATGCGAATTCGGCTTCATCTGCTGCCGCCCGAGGCTGGCGCCGTTCAGGAACAGCTCGACCTCATCGGCATTGGCGTAAACCCAAACCGGTATTGTTTGGCCGATGCGTTTGGGCCAATTCCAATGCGGCAAGATGTGAACCATCGGCGCATCCGTCCACCAGCTCTTCACCAGATAGGCGTTGTCTTTGAAAGCGCCGGTCGTATCCAGCACGCCGAATTGCGAACTGACGGCGGGCCAGCCGAACGGCGTCGTCTCGCCGCGGTAATCGAAGCCGGCCCAGACAAACATGCCCGACATCCAAGGCCGATCAACGACGGCGTTCCAGCCTTGTTGCAAAGTGGCGGAGTATCGCGGCGGCATTGGCATATCGTAAGCAGCGATGTGCATAGCCTTGTTGTCGGTCACATAGCTGCCGCGCGAGGCTGCCGTTGAGCCTTCTTCTGTCATCACGGCCGGCGTGTCCGGATGAGCGCGATGAAATCCATCGATGTCGTGTTGCCCCCGATAATTGAAGCCCGCCACATCGGTGGTGGACAAGCTTCCCAGTCCCCCCGATACAGCAACCGTCGCACGCCGCGTGGAATCGAGCTTGCGGACGATGTCCTGCATCAATTTGGTGAACCGCGCTCCCATATCGTTGCCTTCCAAGGCCCATTCTTCATTGCCGACCGACCAAATCACCACGGAGGGGTGGTTGCGGTCGCGGCGGATGAGACCGGTCAGCTGGTCTTTGATTTCCGGCGTCGTGCCCATCAAGCGGTTTTCGTCGAGTACAAGCATGCCAAGCCGGTCCGCGGCATCGAGCAATTCCGGCGTCGGGGGATGATGGGCGGTCCTATAAGCATTGGACCCCATCGCCTTCAACCGGCGCAACCGGTATTCCTGCAAGCCGTCCGGCAAAGCGACGCCGACACCCGCATGATCTTGATGGTTGTTGGTTCCTTTGATCTTGATGTTCTGTCCGTTCAGCCAGAAGCCGGTCGCGGGATCCCAGCGCACGGTGCGGACTCCGAAATTGGTTTGGTAACGGTCGACGGGTGTTACGCCGGAGCGAATTGTGGTGATCAGGCAATAAAGATTTGGCGTATCGATGGACCACAATTTGGCGTCGGCAATTGTCAAACTCTGTTCATAGTCCGACGAGAGCCCGGCCTCTAGAGATTGGGAAGGGCCGGTCGCGTCCGCTACGGCATGGCCTTCGGCATCCACGATCTGTTGTTCGATGGTGAAGTTCTGCGCCGATTGGTCCTCATTATCGACGCTGGTGCGCACCGTGACGGTTGCGTTGGCGCCGTCGACGGCGCTGGCGACATAAGTTCCCCAATGCGCTACATGCAATGGATTGGTCTTGGTCAGCCAAACATGGCGATAAATGCCGGCGCCTTCGTAAAACCAGCCTTCCTCCACCGAAGCGTCGGCTCGGACGACCAGCAGATTGGGTTTGCCGTAAAGGACGTAGTCCGTCAGATCGTAGCGGAAGCTGGAATAGCCGCTGTGTTCGGTGCCGATGTAGTGGCCGTTGAACCAGACCGTTGAATTGCGATAGACGCCGTCGAACTCCACTGCGATGCGGCGGCCCTTGTCGGATTCGGGTATGAAGATGCGTTTGCGGTACCAGCCGATACTGTTCTCGGGAAACGCCGCACCCACCGCATGCGAGCCGTGATTGGTGCTGGCGCGGCGATCGAATGGCAGTTCGACGGCCCAATCGTGCGGCAAATCCAGCTTGCGCCAGGCGCGATCGTCGAATTTGGCGCTCGCCGGGCCGTCGCCATAACCGGCTTTGCCGAAGAAGAAAGCGGCCGTGCCATAGCCGAAATCCTTCTTGGCATCCTGGGCGTGGCCAAGCGCGAAACGCCAATCCTTGTCGATATTGATACGTTCGCGCGGCAGCTGCGCCGTAAGCTCGGCCGCGTTGCCGGCCGCAACCGCGAACAGGACGCACATTGCAGCGGCCATCACCGAACGTAGGCTCCATTGCACCAATCCCATCGCTGCTTTCCTCCCGGACGTGTCATGGAATTCGCTTTGCGCGATGACCGGTATCTCGCCTCGCACAGGCACGATCGCAGATGAACGCCCGCACGCCTCACTGCGCCATTGATTCATTTACCATATAAAATTTCGCCACGGCCACAAGCTTATTGTGTGCCGCCGACAACCGGGCCATTTTGTCGGTTTGCAAATGGTAATCGTAGGTCCGCAAATCGCAACGGCATGCAGAGACGCAGAAGCCGCGACGATGCCGGCCCGGTGATTTCGCGGCTCGTTAGTGCCGCGCGCCGCAGGAGCGTGCGGTGGTTGCCGCCGAATACCAAAGCTTCGCTCTGGCACCGAGGCGCTTACAAAGATGCGATTCTGCACGAGCGGAGACCGGCTTTAACTCGGCGACCGTCGCTTTGCCGAAGGTCTCTTCGAAGGGATGCGCGGTATGGGGCGCCTTTTCCAAAATGCGGCAACTGTAGATTCTGTTTTGCGTGGCGATCTAATTGAACGCGCGGCAGATTGAGGCGGTGACACTCGGGGCAGTGACCCTGCCTTCCGTTGTAATGTGAATGGTCACCGTCGTGATGCCTTCGACGCCGGCGTTGGCGCTTTCCCATTGTGCACATGAATGTGGTCTGCCGATGGTTATTTCGGCGTGCGCTTGCTCAGCCAATGCACCGGCACAGATCGTTGACGCCAAACAAAGATAGGCAACTCGAACCCAAGTCATTGCACCCTCCACAGCCTTGCACAATATAACTGCCCCGCGAAGGGCAGGAAATGGCGCTTCTGCGACCTTCTCTTAACGGCGAGAATCGGGCCTGAACCGGACCTTGGAGCTATGACCGGCTCGCGCCAGAAATGGCCGTTCAATGGTGATAGTCTCAGCCCAACGCAAATTGCCAGTTGGCGGGGGAACATGAGCGCGAGACTTGTCGAGACATTGCTTAGCGGCGCGTTCTTCATTGCGATGGCCACCCCGGGTTTCGGTGCATCGAAGAGCGACGTACCCAAACCGTTGAAGCAAGCGGGTGAATGCATGCTCAGGGTCTTGAACGCTGAGTCTGGTGTGAAGTACGCCCACCTTGGCGTTTCTACAGACGACGGCTGGGCGCACGTATTTCTGGAATATGAGGCATCGGAAAAAACCCACTGGACGGGACCGACACGGTTCGATGTTCAGAAACCTGCTGACCCGGATCACGGGCCTTACCTGTTCAGCACTTTCCTACCCGGCCTCCTTGGTCCCGGGGAACGCCTAGACACTCATGTGACGAACCGCATTGTTGAGAAGTGGCACCAGCAGTGCGGCGTGTCCGTGTCCATCGAAGTGGGATGACCGCACTTCGTCGCGCCTTTCACTTTTCGTGTTTCTGGTCGGAACGGCAGAAGATGGCGCTTCCCGGACCTAGGCCCAACGGCAGGTTCTGGCCCCAAAATTGCCCTTTGGAATAGGTCTGAAAAGCGCCAACTGCGGTCATACATTCGTACGTCTTCTCTGCCGATAGCTGCCGTAGCTCGGTACATCTCACATCCTATCAACGGGACAAGGCTGACAGACCCTACAATGCAGCGGCCTACGCCGGGTTTGATGGGTCTTGGACGCCGCGGTCGCGGGTTGCGTGCGACGTGTACACGCCAAACCCGAGAATATTGTCGGGTGGACCGCCTTCGGTTCCTAACGGCAAGTACACTGCTTCCCGGTAGATCAATTCCCAGTTTCTTGCGTCACGCACCATCCACCCGCGCGCGCCGAGCGGTTCGCCACTTTCAACTACGCGGTCATACAACTTCTTGTTTATCGACTGGTAGACGGTATCGCCCCCCCTAACTTGGGACCAGAGTTTTCGATGGATATACATACCATGCGCCTGCACATGGGCGTCGCCTTCAAAACCGTATTGGTAGTCGCGACCACCGTCGATGACGCGAATGAGCACAGCGTTATGCAACAGACTCGCCAATCCACGCATGGTGACATCGACGCGCTCTGGAAATTTTCGACCCGCGCATAGCCCTCGCCAATATGCGATACCCTGCAACAGGAGCGGGTGCGCCATATCCTCAAGCGGCAGGACTGTGACAGGCCTCTCTTCGGCCTGCGAAGAACCTTGGAGGATAACATCGACGGTCGGAAGTGTTGACATCGGCCATGCCTATTGGCGGGCGTTCTGGCGACAGAATTTCACGCGGGCGTTTAATTTGGTAATAAACACACTTGTCGAGCGCAGACAAATCGGAGTCAAAACGGTAACCACCTTTGAATGAATAAGTACGGGGTGCGCAGCAAAAGCTTCATCAACTATCCTAACGCGGTGCCATAGGCGCCTTCATTTGCGTAGACAAAATTGTTGGTTAAGCTCACTCAACCATAATGCGTCAACCCTGGCCGGGCTGGAGTGCAAATCAGATTATGGGTGGCGCTCCATCACCGATTTCAAGGGTTCTTGCGCGCTCCAAGAATTGATTCCATTGATCTATCGGCAGGCCCAATTTGATGGCGACAGCCTTCACGGTGGAAAGATCGTGGGCTCCCCGAATGTTGAGGAAGGTTCCATGTCGCCAAGTCTCCTCCCAGTAAGCATCAAAATATTCGCGAAAGGGCCGCCCCGACATTCTCAGTCCAAGCGTACCGTGAGGCGGCGCGCCGGTGGAGTAGCATCCCAAAAAGTACTCATTCTCATCGAAGAAGAAGCCGCCCATGAACGGGGCGATTTCGCTCAGACCCGGACAGATGCCTTTCACGAAATACGGCATACCCTCATATCGGATTATGTTGGAAAGCGTCTCCTGAAGCCGCTGCAGATTCGAGAATATCTCGATGCGTCGGATTTCCAGGCTACCGTCGCGCAGACGCGTGTCCATTATGTTTCGCCACTCGATCATAGTGAATGCAGGCGTCGGGTAGTTTGCTGCCATACGGAATACACGAAACAACCGCCGTGCGTTCCGCGTGCACTCTGCTAGAAGGTCCGGCAGGTCCTCCATTGTGTCTAAGACCGTCGCTGTGATAGGTGCGACCGGACCGGTCGCGTCAAATTCGAAAAGTACGCTTAGATCACATCCAAGAGCGCGGGCAAGCTCGACGCGCTTTTCAACCCGAGGAATCCGCGCGCCGCGTTCCCATCCGGCGAGGGAACTCACATCGATCTTCAACTTCGCAGCGAGTTTGCTGCGTGAGACGCCTCTTGCGCAACGCAGATCCCGAATCCGCTTGCCGACGATTTTATTTGGAGCCGCTTTCTTTGTCTTGGCCATTGGCCACACGGTAATTCCCAAGAGTTCCTAAATATTCCTTCTTATATTCCTATCGATGACAACTGATAATGCGGTTGTTTAGCGGTCTATGGTGCCACACCGCGCAGTTCTCTGGGGGAAATTGATGGGTTGGCCAACGATATAGATTTGTCCCATTTGATCGACGTTCTCGATACTTGTGTGACCCTCGCAACGGCCGGGAAACTGCACGAAACAGCCATGTTGCTGAGGATCGCCAGGCTCGACATTCTCATGCGCGCAAATGGAATAACCGAGGGAGAATTGGAATACTTCTTATTCGTAACTAAGAACAAGACGTTGGGTTTAGGGAGCGTTCGAACGCACCCCAAGTGCCATATCGTATGAACGCAGCGGCGCGAGATAGTCCGTAATCGCAGCGGTCGGCTCGATTGGCATTTCTCAGCGCGTTTTCTTTGAGACACTCATTGACATGGCGACGGTTGCCTCGCAGCGGCGTCGCTCACTCAGCAGCCGATCAGGAATGGCCACATGGCCGCACCGACCGAAGTGCATGACATCAAAAAATCCCTTGCCAACGGGGAGCCGTCCACACATGGCGCAACCTTGCCATTCCAGTCTGCTGGTGAATGTCGACTGTAGAGCCTGTATCGGTCGTAGGCGTTCGGCACCGACGTGGCACGCGGGCCGAACAGCACGCACTCGCCTTAACCGTGTTATGAAAAAAATCCGGTTGTACCCCTTGAATTCCTGATTTCGTCCCTAAATCCAATACCATGAACATGGTCAAGCCCCATGCCGCGGGCCAAGGCGGCAGCGAACCCGCGACTGCGCCGCAGTCCAAGGACGAAGTCCATCGCCAATCCGCCGTCGAAGAGCTGGCGGGCTTTCTGGCGCGAGGCGGCGCCATGCTCGCCCGCTGCGAAGCGATGTCCAATGCCGCGCGCGGCGACCGGCTCGGCCCGGTCTAGGCGGCCGCCCGGCTGATGAACGCCAACGCCCAGGTCGCCCGGGCGCTCGCTCATGTCGCCTTGGTGGAAAGCCGCCGCCGGATGATTGTCGAGACGATTCAACCGCCTCAGCCGAAAAAAGCGGAATTGAATTCACGTTTCCCTTCTCCACGGGAGGAAGGCGACGCCAGGGCCGAGCTGGAGCGCCGCCTGGATGCCCTTTTGGAGACGACCCAGCGCGAACAGGAGCGGCTGGAAGACCTCGCCATCGGCTGCGCTATATGAAGAAGCGGCTTTTGGCGCCCCCGGCCTTGCGTCCGCCGCGCGAAGCTCCGGGCAAGCGGGTCGCGCCGTTCGGCAATCGCAATGCCTTCAAGCACGGCAGGTTCACGCGCGAGCGCCGGGCGCTCTATGCGGATATTCGCGCCCACGTCCGCCGCGGCCGGGTGTTGATGGAGACTATTGCCGGCTCCCCTCTTCTCCACCCTCCCCTTGAGGGTCGAGACCGCGACAGCGGGCGAGGGTCCAAAACGCGAAGCGTTTTGGGGGAGGGGTCGCGCGATAGCGCGCTCGCTGCGCTCGCGACCCCCCACCGAGAAATTGCTGCGCAAATTTCTCGGCTCCCCCTCAAGGGGGGAGCGAACGCCAAGATTATCCCCGCACTTCCATATGGATCGGGCCTTCTTCGCGGCCATGGATGAACTGGTCGACATAGGGGTTGCCGCTGTTGTCGATGTCCGCGGTCGGGCCTTCCCAGATGATCTTGCCGGCGTAGAGCATGGCGATGCGGTCGGCGATCTTGCGCGCGCTGACCAGATCGTGGGTGATCGACAGCGTCGTCGTGCCGGTGCCCTTCACCGTGTCGACGATCAGATTGTTGATGACGTCGGCCATGATCGGATCGAGGCCTGTGGTCGGCTCGTCGAAGAAGATGATCTCGGGATCGGCGGCCATGGCGCGCGCCAGGCCGACGCGCTTCTGCATGCCGCCCGACAGTTCGGCGGGCCAAAGCTGGCCGACTTCGGCGCCGAGACCCACCTTGGCGAGCTTTTCGATGGCGATGTCGCGCGCCTTGCGCCGCTTCACCCCGCGGCCCTGGATCAGCCCGAAGGCGACGTTTTCCCAAACCGGCAGGCTGTCGAACAAAGCCGCGCCCTGGAACAGCATGCCGAACTTCCTCTGGAACGCGTCGCGCGCGCCGCCGCGCAGGCGCGTGACGTCCTTGCCGTCGACGAAGATCTCGCCGGCGTCAGGCCTCAAGATGCCGAGCACGCATTTGATCATCACGGATTTGCCGGTGCCCGAGCCGCCGATCACCACCAGCGAACTGCCCGGCTGGATCGTGAGATCGACGCCGTCGAGCACGACCTTGTCGCCGAAGCGCTTCTTGACGCCCCTCAGTTCCACTTTCGCCGTGCTGCTGATGCGCGCCATGGCGGTCAGTCCGTGAACAACAGGTTGGTGAGCAGGAAATTGGCGGCGAGGATCAGGATCGAGGCCGAGACCACCGCGTTGGTCGTCGCCGCGCCGACGCCCTGCGCGCCGCCCTTGGAATTGAAGCCGTTGAAGCTGCCCATCAGCGCGATGATGAAGCCGAACACCGCCGCCTTGATGAGGCCAGAGGAGACATCGTGGTAGGTGACGTTGTCGATCGTGTTCTTGAGGTAGATCGCGCCGGTGAAGCCCAGGCTTTGCGTCGAGGCGACATAGCCGCCGAAGACGCCGATGGAATCGGCGACGGCGACCAGGATCGGCATCGAAATGACCGCCGCGATCAGGCGCGGCACAACGAGATATTTGATCGGATTGGTGGCGAGCGTGGTCAGCGCGTCGATCTGCTCGGTGACGCGCATGGTGCCGAGCTCGGCGGCGATCGCCGCCGCCACGCGGCCCGCCACCATCAGGCCGGCGATCACCGGCCCCAGCTCGCGCGTGATGCCGACCAGCACCACCACCGGCACGAAGGCCTCGGCGCCATAACGGGCGGCGCCGATATAGATTTGCAGGGCCAACGCGCCGCCGGTGAAGAAAGCGGTCAAGCCCACCACCGGCAGCGAGAAGAAACCGATCCGCATGATCTGTTGCACGATCAGGTTCCAATAGATCGGCGGGCGGAAGCAGGCGGTCACCGAGTCCAGCGTAAAGACGGCCAGGCGTCCGATCTGCGCAAGGTAGTTGAGAACGGCGCGTCCGATGGGAGCGAAGATGTTCATGGCGCGGCCTCATAGACGCGCGTTGCGCGGTGCGAAAGGGAGGTGAGGATTTCATAGGAGATGGTGTTCGCGGCCCGGGCGATCTCCTCGAGCGGGATCGTATCGCCGAAGAATTCCACCTCCATGCCCGTTGTCAGCGTGCCCGGCACGTCGGTCACGTCCAGCGTGACGAGGTCCATGGAGACGCGCCCGGCGATGGGCACTCGAACGCCCGCGACCGCGCCCGCTCCATTGTTCGACAGCGCGCGAAACAGCCCGTCGGCGTAGCCCAGTCCCGCCACGGCCAGGAGCGAGGGCCGTTTTGTCCGGAACGTGGCGCCGTAACCGACGCTCTCGCCCTTCTCGGCATGGTGAAGCTGAAGGATGCGCGCCGTCAGCCTGACCGTCACCAAAAACGGATTGGGCTTCGCCGGGTGGGGATTGCCGCCGTAGAGGCCGATGCCGGGGCGCACCATGTCGAACAAATAATCCCGGCCGAGCATGAGGCCGCCGCTGGACGCCAAGCTCGCCGGTGCGGGCGGCAGCATCGCCAGCGCGGTCTTGAAATGGTCGAGTTGAACGCGGTTCATCTTGGCGTCGGCCTCGTCCGAGCATGCCAGATGGCTCATCAACAGAACGAGGCGGATGCCTTCCAGCCGCTTGGCGTGATCGGCGGCGAGGCTCGCCAGTTCGCTGCCCGGAAGACCCAGACGGTTCATCCCGGTGTCGATGTGGATTGCCGCATCGAGGCGCGTGCGTGTGGCGCGGGCGGCCGCCGACCAGCCGGCGATCTCCGCAAGCGAATTCAGCACCGGGGTCAGGCGGTGGCTGATGAGGGCGGGCACCGCGTCGGGCTGCGCCCCATCGAGGACGAAAATCCGCGCCTGCGGCACCAGCGGGCGCAACGCGAGCCCTTCCTCCAGCCGGGCGGCGAAGAAGGTATCGCAGCCGGCCTGGGCGAGCGCGGGCACAATCTGAGCCATGCCCGTTCCGTAGGCGTCGGCTTTCACGACCGCCGCGGCCATGGCGGTCCCGGCGAGCCGCTGGGCGGTCTTGAAGTTGGCGGCGACGGCGCCCAAGCGCACCGTCAGGCGCGCCGCTTCGAAATCCGCGATCTTGGGGTCGTCCGTCCGATCCATGGCAGCCGGACAATGCAACCCCGCCCGCCCCGCGTCAAAGCCTGTCCGCTGCGGCGTACTGGTCACTGCCGCCCGCCGCCGTGGATGATCTTATCCAGACACGGCGCGTTGGGATCGACGTTTTCCGGGCAGGCCGGGCCTTCGATCCGCTGGCGCGCCATGATGTCGGCATTGCTGGGCTTGGGTTCGGGCGGCGGACGCTGGAAATGAGTGTTCAGAACGATGTCGCCATATTGGTCGTAAGTGAAGTTCCAAGGCGGACGCTTGCAGTTCGCCCGCCCCAATGGCGAGAGGTATTCATAGCTGTTTGCCCCGCACGCCAACGCCTGGCCGAGCGCCAGCGCCGGGTCGGTTATGGCATTGGGCTGCGGCGGCAGCCGAATGATGGGCAGCGTGTAGAAGGTCGGCGCTTCAGGCGTCGTCTCCTTTGGCGTCGTGCGCTTCGGCTCGATCTTCAGCGCGCCAGGCGTTCTCGGCAGCAGCAGCCACAACAGAGGAGCCTCCGGCGGCCGCTTCACGCGCAAGCCGGGAAGCCATTCGGAGTAGATCAACACGAAGATGAAAGCCACGTGAAGCACGGCCACGGCGGCGGCCGCAATCGCACGGCGCCGGGCGAGCCTGCGCGCCTCCCCGTCCGTCCGGAGACGCGTCAGGAACTCAGCCAACGCGGTGGCCGACTCATCAACGAAAGACGTGTCTGCCACCGATATGCCTATTCACCATGGAAGCCGGGCGCGGCCAGTTTATGCCATCCGCGCGGCACTGGCGACTATAGCATTGTTCGTAATGAACATTCGCAGTCCGTCAGCGGGTTTGCCGGGCGAAATTAAGCATCCGGCGCAGCTATTCTTGCTACGCCTGAACCGTCGCGAGAAGCTTGTCTTTGCCTGCGTTCTGGGGTGCCAAGAAATGCGTGCGTCACTGATCGCCACGATGAGCCTCTTGGGCTGCATGGGCTTGGCCGGTTGCGACAACCCGACCAATCCGCCGCCCGCAGCCGTTGTTCAGGCCGCGCCGCCGCCTTGCAATTGCCAGCCGCAGAGCGTTGCGGCCGTCCAGCCACAAGCGCCGCGCATCGTCCATCGCCATCGCATCTCTTACGTCTCGCGCGACGGATACGAGACCCAGTATTCCTCCGTCAGCCAATCGCGGGGCGAGAGCGAATCCGAAGAGCAAACCGCGCAGCAAAATGACAGCAATGTCTGGGTCGACGGATTCGGCCGCAGCCATTACGTCGCGGTAGCTTCCGCCGCCCCCGTCGTCTCGGTTCCGCCCGACGACCGCGAGCGGCGCGCGCCCTGGCACGGCTACGACCAAAAGTGCTACGACGAAAAATAGCCGCTAGGCATTGGTTTCCTTCACCAGACTGCTGAAGCGCGTGAAGCGGTCGTCGAAGAACAGATCGACTTTGTTGGTCGGGCCGTGGCGGTGCTTTTCCACCAGCACTTCGGCGCGATTGGAGACTCTTTCCAGCTTCTCCATCCATTTGGCGTGCTCGGGAGAGCTGGCGTCGGGCTCGCGCGATTTGAGGTAATACTCCTCGCGATAGACGAACATCACGACGTCGGCGTCCTGCTCAATCGAGCCGGATTCGCGCAGGTCCGACAGCACCGGGCGCTTGTCGTCGCGCGAATCCACGCCGCGCGAGAGCTGCGACAAAGCCAAGATGGGGACGTTCAGTTCCTTCGCAAGGGCCTTGAGGCCTTTGGTCACTTCGGTGATTTCCTGGACGCGATTGTCCTGGCGCCGCGACGGCTCCACCAATTGCAGATAATCGACGATGACGAGGCCGATCTTCTTCTCGCGCTTCATGCGCCGCGCCCGCGCCGCGATCTGGGCGATGGAGATGCCGCCGGTATCGTCGATATAGAGCGGCAGCGTGGAAAGATCCTGCATGGTGAGGACGAATTTCTCCCACTCGCTTTCCGAGAAGCGGCCGTTGCGGATCTTCCACATCTCGATTTCGGTCTGCTCGGAAAGGATACGGGCGGAAAGCTGCTGCGCCGCCATTTCGAGCGAGAAGAACAGCACCGGCGCGCCGCGCGGGTCGCCCTCGCCGGCCTCGACGTCCTGCTGCCAGGCGCGCGAGGCGTGGAACGCCATGTTGGTGCCGAGCGCGGTCTTTCCCATGCCCGGCCGGCCCGCGATGATGAGAAGATCGGAGGGCTGCAAGCCGCCGAGCAGAGAGTCGATGTCGGAGAAGCCCGAGGGCACGCCGGAAATCTTGCCGCCGCGGGCCTGGGCGCGCTCGGCCGTCTCCACCGCGCGGCGCAGGCTTTCGGCGAAATCGAGCGGCCCCTCGCCGTATTTCGAGGTCTCGCTGACCCGGTAAAGTGCCTTTTCCGCCTCCTCGATCTGGGCCTGGGGCGTCTTTTCATGCGGCGCTTCGTAAGCGGTGTTGACGATGTCCTCGCCGATGCGGATCAGCGAGCGGCGCACCGCCGCGTCGTGAAGGATGCGGGCCAGATCGCGCGCATTGGGCATCGCCGGCGCGGCCGCGGCCAGGCCCGCCAGATAGGCGTGGCCGCCGACTTCCTGCAGCCCCGGATCGGCCTTCATCGCCGCGTGCACGGTCAAGGGCGTCAGCACCATGCCGCCGCGCTCGAAGGACGTGGACATCGCCTCGTACAACCGCTGGTGCAGCGGGTCGTAGAAATGCTCCGGGCGGATCAGCGCCGAGACTGCCTCCAGCGCCCGATTGTCCACCAGGATCGCGCCGAGCAGGGCCTGCTCGACTTCGATATCGTAGGGGACGTGGCGGTAGGCTTCCTGTTCCATGGCGCTTGTTTGTCTTGTCCTGGCGGCCGAAGGCGGAGAGCGAATCAATCGGCGCGGACGCGACACCGCAAGTGTAATCCCGAATCGATGCACAGCTTAATCGCGCACAGATTCCGCTTGCTTTTCCGAGGCCCGCGCTGCGCTCGGTTATTGCTGCCCGGACAGCGGCGCTTTCGGCTTGTGGAAAAAGCCGTAATACGCGCACAGCAGGAAAAGGACGAGATGGGGAAAGGACCGCCAGAAGCTGATTTGCGGCGTGAACACGAAGCTCGTGCCCGCCAGCGGCACCGAGACGTTCATGAAATAAAAATAGACCTGCATTCCCCAGCTGACGAAGAACGCGCCCGCGAGGAACTTGCGGTATTCCCGATACCGGATGGCCCAATAAAGGTTCAGCGCCGCCCAGACGACGGCAAATCCGATCAGACCGTACAGCATGGCCTTTGCTCCTGCTGGCGCCGCGCGGCGCACCATCGCGCCCGAACGCTTTGCCGTCGCAGCATACACTGCGCGGCTCCAACTGCGCGATCAAGGCGCGGCCGCGCAAGATATGGGCGCGGACGTCCCTCCTCAGCGCATAAATCTCGCGCGTAAATTTGCCGTGCTTGAGGGCGTTGCGGTTGCCCGGCTGCCCGCCGCGCTTACGCTTTGCCGGCGTCGGGCGCGGGAGGAGCAGTTTCTTCATCGGGCGTGCCGGTGGCATCTACTTCTGCCTTGCGCAAGGCGGGGTTGAGGGTTTCGTCGGCGAGCAGCTTCATGTAGCGCAGCATCTTCACGCGAAGCGCCGACTCCATCTGATTCTCCAAACTGCAATTCGAATCGGCCGTTTTGGCTACAGGCGATTGAATGTATTCGACAATCGTTCTGCGCCGGGTTTCCGCCTGAGCCACCTGCGCCAGCGCCCGGGCGATGTGGGCGTTGGCGTGCAGCAGCCGCGCGGCGGCATAGAGCGGGGCGACCCGGTCGCCCTCGGGCATCCCCGACAGTTGCTCGCAGCGCAGGACGAGGTCTGACGCGATGTCGAGATGCTGGGCCAGCCGCGCCACGGCGTGGTGACGCAACTCATCGTCGGACTTCACCAGAGCGTCTTCGCCCTCGGGGTCCTCGGTACTCTCTTTGCCGCCCGCCTTGGCGGGGCGTAGGGTTTGTCCTTGCTCATAACAAGGCTATATTGGGACTGAAATCGTAATTTCAAGGGGTGCGACAGGATTTATTTCTATTGCATTGCAGCAACAGTATGGCTCGGTTTACAGCGATATTATTCCTATCGTCGCGCACTACCTATTTATCCTGTTACTTCCGGTGGGAATGCTTTGGACGATGGCGGGACGCGCTCAGGCGTCAGGTAAAGTCATTCCCGTTTTCGCAATAACTAAATTCATAAACGTCATCAAGATTGTGGACCATTTGGATAGTAGTCCATCTCGGTCTCTTGAAAGCGTCGATATAATCAACGCGCGAGTACCAGTGACCTGAGCCCCTGAAGTTCCGCCAAAAATGAGTAGAGTCCGGCACCTTGGAAGGGGTACGGACGATGAAGCGTTCGCGGTTTACGGAAGAGCAGATCATTGGGGTTTTGAAGGAGCACGA
>Ga0182027_10009496_pt1 | contig 13970 bp, 14 predicted proteins | sample 712E1DmetaG_FD_121300 | JGI IMG/M metagenome (GOLD analysis project Ga0182027, IMG submission 121300) | Permafrost microbial communities from Stordalen Mire, Sweden - 712E1D metaG (Illumina Assembly) | ecosystem: Environmental > Terrestrial > Soil > Wetlands > Permafrost | place: Sweden...
AGTTGTCAGCAGTTAGGACTAGTGTGCAAATGCCGCCAGACCCTCTCGTTGGTCTGACGGCAAAAATATATTTAGGGCCAAAAGGGCCAGAAGTTTTAGGAAACCAAGATGGAAACAAAATTGTATGTAGGAAACCTGTCGTTCTCTACCACAGAGGACCAACTGCGAGTCTTGTTTGCTCAAGCAGGTACACCATCAACCGTCGAACTCATCAAAGATCGTTCTACGGGTAGTTCAAAGGGTTTTGCTTTTGTGCAAATGAGTACTCAAGCGGAAGCAGAGCAGGCCATTAAAGTGTTCAATGGTTACACGCTTGACAACCGCCAGATCAAAGTTAACCTTGCTCGCCCCAAAGAAGAAACCGGCCGGGGTGGGTATGGTGGTCAACGTCGTTATTAGAATAGATTATTAAAAAAAAGGAAAATATAAAATGTCTGAACGTGTAACTGGAACAGTCAAGTGGTTTAACAACAGCAAAGGCTATGGCTTTTTAGCTCAGGAAAATGGACCGGACGTATTTGTTCATCATTCCGCTATCCAGGGCGAAGGTTATCATTCGCTCGAAGAAGGTCAGCGGGTAGAGTTCACCATCGAGCAGGGACCCAAAGGTTTGCAGGCTGCCCAGGTAAAAGCTCTGTAAGTAAAATTTTGTAATTTTGAAAACCCCGCCTTATGGCGAGGTTTTCTTTTTTAAGCCAAAGTCTGCTATTTCTTGGTAGGTGGAAACCTATAGACAATCGCCAGGCCGCCTTCTGATGTCTCGCGATAGATGGGTGGCAGGTTGTGGCCGGTCTCTTTCATTACTCGCACCACTTCATCGAATGAGATGCGGTGGCCTCCATCGGAATAATTTGCAAAAGTAGCACAGTCCAAGGCCCGCAGAGCAGCAAAAGTATTTCGCTCGATACAGGGGATTTGTACCAGGCCATTAACCGGGTCGCAGGTCAGGCCAAGGTGATGTTCCAGACCCATCTCAGCCGCGTACTCGATTTGCCGGATCGATCCGCCCATCAATTGGACCGCGCCGGCTGCCGCCATGGCGCAAGCTGAGCCGATCTCGCCCTGGCAGCCAACCTCAGCCCCGGAGATCGAGGCATTTTGTTTGATCAGGTTGCCAAACAGGGCCGCCGTTGCCAGGGCGCGCAGAATATCTTCTTCGGATGTTCCAATTGTATCTTCAATGTGGTGAAACACAGCCGGCACAACCCCGCATGAGCCACAGGTTGGCGCGGTAACGATCTCACCGCCGACTGCATTCTCTTCGGCCACGGCCAGGGCATAAGCCGGCAGGTAGCCTTCCTTGCGCAGCTCGCCGCCGCTAAGACTGATCTTGCGGTAAAAAGTCCAGGCGCGGCGGGCCAAGCCCAGACCGCCGGGTAATACCCCCTCCGCTTTGAGACCCCGCTCGATGGCGGCGTGCATGACCCGGTTGACCGTACTCAGATAGCTCCAAATCTCAGTGCCCTCACATTCCTGGACGTATTCCCAAAAAGTCTTCCCGGATTGGGTACAGTACCTGAGGATATCCTGCATCGAATTCAGCTCGTAGATTTCGGCTTTTGCGGTTTCTTCGCCTTCAAAACGGATTGCTCCACCGCCCGGGCTGTAGACGCGCACACTTGCAATCGTTTTCTGCTGCCCATCCAGCGCCTCGAACAGCATGCCGTTCGGATGCAGGGGCAGCTCCTCATCAGGACACCAGAGGATCTCGACCGGAACAGGCGCCAGGGCATTTGTAATGGCTTTGTCAGTCAGGTGGCCTTTTCCGGTAGCTGCCAGGCTGCCGTACAATGTGACCCGGTAACCGGAGGCATCCGGATGCTGTTGGCGGAAAATCTCTGCCGCCTTTCTCGGACCCATCGTGTGACTGCTGGATGGACCAAGACCAATACGATAAAGTTCACGGATCGATTGCAAATTACATTTACTCCGAAGTTAAATTCTATCACTTTCATGATCGTAAATGGGTTGTAAAAAACAGGATGACAGATAAAATTTAAAGATCAGCAATTGTTTTACCAAATTTTTACTTCTTCTGAATAAGATCTGAACATATCTCGGATATTATCAATACTATGCAAATTACATTCAGGCAGAATGCAATACCTAATCCGTCAAGACAAAGTCCGGTAGAAAACCCTCGCAATAGCGCTGCGGTTCAACCAAATGATAAAATCCTGGGTATCGGTCGATACCTGGCAGTCGGGCTTTTGGGGACAATCCTGGATATTGGCCTGTACGCGCTATTACACATCGTACTTGGCATGCCAATCCTGCTGGCCAATTCAATTGCTTACTGCACTGGCATGATAAACAATTATTTCTTCCATCGCTATTGGACTTTTGCAAACAGGACTCATAAAGCAGTAGGTTTACAGCTTTCTGAATTTACAGTAGTCAGCCTTAGCGGGCTGATCGTAAATAATTTGCTCGTGCTTCTGCTTGGACAGCCATTCAGTCTGTTGATTACTTCAGATGCTGCCAGCGATCTCTTATCCAAAGTCGCTGCACAGGGATTAAGCATGTGCTGGAATTTTCTGGTGAATCATCTTTGGACGTTCCGGGAACCTGCCAAAGCCTTACATAAATGAGAATTACGTTCCCGCAAATTTGGACATCGAAGACAACCAGTACCCGAGCTTTGCAGATGAGCCGGGAGAGCGTCTTGCAGTTGATGGCGCTGGCTGCAATTGTGGCATTAGCCGCAGCACTGCGCTTTGCTAATCTGTCGGCACTCGGATACATCAACCATTACTACAGCGCTGCCATCGAAAGCATGCTGCAATCCTGGCATAATTTTTTCTTCGTGGCAGCCGAGCCAGGCGGTTCAGTAAGCGTCGATAAGCCTCCTTTGGGGCTTTGGATCCAGGCAATTTCGGCCCTCATCTTCGGCGTGAATACCTTCGGGCTGCTTCTGCCGGAGATTTTAGCCGGCATATTATCGGTAATCCTGGTTTATCACCTGGTTGAACGGTCATTCGGCGCAGTCGCCGGTCTGCTAGCTGCCCTGGCGCTGGCGATCACGCCGGTTGTAGTCGCCACCGACCGGAACAATACCATGGACAGTACGCTGATCTTAACACTGCTTCTGGCAGCCTGGGCTTTTATAAAAGCCACCGAGACCAGCAAACTGCGCTATCTGCTGCTGGGCGCAGCCCTGGTTGGCGTTGGTTTCAATATGAAGATGCTAGAGGCATTTCTGCCTCTACCTGCTTTTTATGGGCTTTATTTCCTGGGCGCAGCGGATCGGATCTGGCCCAAGCTGGGTAAGCTGGCGCTGGCGACCCTGCTTTTGCTGGCGATCTCGCTGTCCTGGGCTCTCATTGTCGACAGCACCCCGGCCAACCAGCGTCCATATGTCGGCAGCAGCGGCGATAACTCAGTCTTAAGCCTCATCACCGGTTATAACGGTCTCGACCGGCTGCTGGGTATGGGCGGCGGACCCGGCGGTTTCGGCGGTGGAGCACCCAATGGGAGATTCGGGCAACCTGGCTTGCGGGGCAACGGAGGCTTCCCACCGGCCGGTGCAAACGGACAGGGCCTTTTTAGAAATAGATCGCCTCGCTCGACGAACTCGGGTGGTCTTTTAGGGAGCTTAACTGGAACTATTAGCCGGGCTTTTAACAACGGCTTTGGCGGAGGTTTTGGTGGAGTGGGCCAGTCTGGACCGCTGCGGCTGTTCATACCTCCACTGAGCAATGAAGTCAGCTGGCTGCTGCCGTTTGCTTTATTCAGCGCCTTATTGTTATCATTCCGGGAGCGGCTGCATTGGCCTCTCGCACCCAAGCACCAGGCAGTCGTTTTATGGGGCGTCTGGCTGCTAACCGATGTGATCTTTTTCAGCATAGCTAATTTCTTCCATGAATACTATATGTCTATGCTGGCTGGCCCACTGGTTGCCCTGGTTGGGATCGGGGCTATTGAGATATGGCGAATGCGCGAAAAGCTACCCTGGTTAGCCCTCGGGCTGCTGGCTGCGGCGGTTGGAAGTACGCTTTTATTGCAAAATATTACTGCAACTGCCTACCTGAAAACGATCTGGTGGCAGCCAATCGTTCTCGCCTTGGTAGCCATCGGAGCCGTCCTGCTGGTCGTGACAGCCATCTTTAAATGGCGCCTCCTGGCTATCACCGGCTTCACCTGCGTTATGGCCGCCACGCTGGTAACACCGGGGATTTGGTCCGTACTGACAACCCTTAACCCCAGCGATAACCAGTCTTTACCAGCGGCTTATGATGGGCGGCCCTCTGGCCCTCCAAACCAGGGGGGATTACAGGTAAACCAAACCCTGCTCGATTACCTGGATGAAAATACCCAGGGGGTGACTTATTTAATGGCGGTGCCCAGCTCGATGCAAGGTTCTGATTACGTACTTGCGACCGGGCGCCCGGTCCTTTATTTGGGCGGTTTTATGGGCATCGATAACGTCATCGCCAGCAATCAATTGGCTCAACTGGTTTCAAATGGCGAGCTGCGATATATTTACTGGGATGCGCGTGGGGGTGGTTTTGGGGCCCAATCGGATATCAGTTCTTGGGTCACATCCAACTGCTCGGTGGTGAATAATTTCGATACCTCGACTCAAAATTCCGGGGCGCCTGATGGCACCTCGAACCGGTTGACCAACGGCTCTTTTTTTGGCCGGGGCGGCATGCAAATATCACTCTACGATTGTTGGGTGCAGCCGTAAAATGAGGTATAATCTCCTAACAATTGAATATCAACCCAGGGTGCCTTTTCCCCCGGAAGGGCAGGTGAAAGGCGAAGTCCGGTGTAAGTCCGGCGCTGTCCCGCAACTGTGAATCAGGAATCAGTGAATGAAAAAACCAAAGTACGGAATTTGTTGGCATTTTTCTAAATCTGCCTGATAAGCCAGGTCGACCGCCTTGAGTTGTCTACATATCCTCGGTGGAAGGGGAAGTGGAAGCGCTGCTGCGCAATTCCTGGTTGTGTTTATCCCTTGCCCTGAGCAAGGGATTTTTATTACCTTATAGCGAGGAAACCATGCTTTTACCAAATATTCCTGCATTCGACGAAGCAGCCGCGGCAAAAGCCCATGAGCGGCAAGATCAATTGACAAAACCCACCGGTAGCCTTGGACAGTTAGAGGATTTATCGATCCAGGTGGCGGGTATTACCGGCCGGGAGCGACCTTCGGTAGCCCGCAAAGGGGTAATCGTTATGGCCGGCGACCACGGGGTCGTGCTGGAAGGCGTAAGCGCCTATCCACCAGAAGTAACACCGGAGATGGTGCAAAATTTCTTGCACGGGGGAGCGGCGATCAATGTGCTGTCGCGCCAGGCCGGTGCCCGTGTGGTGGTAGTCGATATCGGTGTGGCCTCGGATTTCGAGGATGCTCCCGGACTGCTGCGTCGCAAGATTGCCCGCGGGACGCAAAATTTTGCCAAGGGACCGGCAATGAGCCGGGCGCAGGCTGAACAAGCTATCCAGGTTGGAATTGACGTGGTGGAAGATGAAATAGCCAAGGGACTGGACCTGGTAGCAACCGGGGATATGGGGATTGGTAATACCAGCCCTTCCTCAGCAATCGTAGCTGTTTTTAGCGGGCTGCCGGTGAGCCAGGTGACCGGACGTGGAACCGGTGTGGATGATGCCGGGCTGGCGCGAAAAATTGCCGTGATCGAGCAGAGCATCGCTCTCAACCAACCCAATCCGAAAGATCCGCTGGATGTTCTCAGCAAAGTCGGTGGTTTTGAAATCGCCGGCCTGGCTGGAGTAGTGATCGGTGCGGCCGCTCATCGTATACCAGTCGTCGTAGATGGATTTATCTCGGGTGCAGCCGCCTTAGTAGCGGCAGAACTGGTTCCAGCCGTTAAACCATATCTGATTGCTTCGCACCAGTCGGTTGAAATTGGTCATAAAGTTATCTGGGAACGCCTGGGCGTCAAACCCTTGCTCAACCTGGGCCTGCGCCTAGGCGAAGGAACCGGTGCGGTTCTGGCTTTTCATCTGATCGAAGCGGCCGTTCGAATTTTGAATGAAATGGCAACCTTTGACGAAGCTGGGGTGGCCGATAAGGAATGAAGAATCTAAAACTGGCATTCGCCTTTATGACGGTCTTGCCGGTTCGCTTGAAAGAGAGTCTTTCCCCAGGCGATCTGGGGAGAGCCGCCGGTTGGTATCCATTGGTGGGCATGGTCATCGGCGGGCTGGTCTGGCTGGTGAAGTATGGACTGCAGCAAGTTTTTCCACTGCTGTTGGCGGCGGTATTAAGTGTTACGCTTTGGGTTTTTCTAAGCGGTGGGCTGCATTTGGACGGGCTGGCAGACTGCTTTGATGGCATGCTGAACTCGTCCCTTCCCGAACGCCGGCTCGAAATTATGAAAGATCCACGCCTGGGCACCTTCGGCGGCATTGGGTTGGCGCTGGCCTTATTGATCAAAGTCGCGGCAGTCTATTCATTAACGCCTGGCCGCGATTGGATCGCCATTTTACTCGCGGCGGCCCTGGGACGCTGGATGATCTTACTGGCAGGAAAACAGCCTCTAGCTCGTCCGGGCGGGATGGGCGCCGATTTTGCCTTGGGCCTGACCAAAGGATCTTTTGCCTGGGCAATTATCTTACCGGTGGTGCTGGTCATTTTAGGTGGTTGGCGGGGGGTATTGGCAGCCGGATTGGCGCATCTGGCAGCCCTGGGTATCTTTAGGCTGGCACGGTCCCGATTAGGTGGTGTGACCGGAGATGTTTACGGATTGTTGGTAGAAGTAACCGAACTGGTGGTATTACTAACCTTCGCGGTTCAAATAAGATGAACAAACCTGAATTTCGCCTTGGTACGACCTCTTATATCATTCCGGATGAAATCCTGCCAAATGTGCGGTTTCTGGCGGGCAAAGTGCAGGATGTGGAACTGGTACTTTTTGAAGTCGATGATGGATCCAATAACTTGCCGGATGCCCGCACAATCCTAACCCTTTTGGACCTATCCCATAAAAAGGATTTGAGCTACACGGTCCATCTACCGCTGGATCTGAGATTGGGCTCGGATGGCAACGAGCAGCATGTTTCTTTAATTAAAGCCAGACGTGTAATCGATTGTACGCGCCAGCTTGAACCCTGGGCTTATGTGCTGCACCTGGATGGGAGAGAGGTAAGGGATAGCTATGATCCGGCGACGCTGAAACGCTGGCAAGACCAGGCCTGCCGGGCACTGGAAAAAGCGGCTGAATGGGCTGGTAACCCAGCTCTACTGGCAGTGGAGAATCTGGAAAGTTATCCGCTGGATTTCTGGGAGCCAATCTTCGACCGTGCGCCAGTTAGCCGCTGCGTGGATATCGGGCACTTATGGCTGGGGAAGCATGATCCATTGCCCTACCTGGAACGGGCTCTGCCTCGTACGCGCGTGATCCATATTCATGGGATCGCCGAGCGTGACCACCAATCTCTATCACACGTAGCTCCAACCGAGTTAGAGCGAGTTCTCAATTATCTGATCGCTCATAGGTACACAGGAGTGATGACGATGGAAGTATTTGGACAAGCTGATTTTAATTCTTCGCTGGAGGCCATCAGATCAGTCTTGAAGCGCCAGGAGAACAGGTGAACAAATGGGGAAAAAGCTAACTCTTATTCTGGGCGGCGCGCGCAGCGGTAAGAGTTCCTATGCCCAGCAGATGGTTGACCGGCCACCGGAAAGTGTGCTTTACGTAGCTACAGCCACGGCGGGTGATGAAGAAATGGCTGAGCGGATTGCCGCTCACCAAGCCAACCGTCCGGCACATTGGTGCACGCTTGAAGCGCCATTAAAAGTCGGCAAAGCGATCCAGGATGCCGAACCAACCCACTGGGTTTTAGTCGATTGCATAACGCTTCTGGCAAACAACGTACTATTCTCGCTGCCTGAGCCAGTGAAAGAACCCGACTACCAATCTGCGATGAATGGCGAATTGGATGAGCTGTTATATGCCTATCAATGCAGTCCGGCGGAATGGGTGCTTGTTTCAAACGAGGTCGGCCTGGGGTTGGTGCCGGAATATCCCCTAGCCCGCCTCTATCGCGACGTGCTGGGTAAGAGCAACCAACGCCTGGCGCAAGCAGTGGACACAGTGATTTTCATGGTGGCCGGGCTGCCGATGCAGGTCAAAGGGCCCGGCTCACACAGATAACTTTTATGCCAGTTTAGTACCACATTCAGGGCAGAATTTCCCGCCCTTGGTTTCGGCCCCACAACTCGGGCAAATGCCAGCTACAGGAGCCTGTTCTATTTTGGTACCGCAGTTCGGGCAAAATTTAGCCCCCATCGTTTCCGAACCGCATTTAGGGCAGCGATCAACGGCCGGCTGGATCATAGCAGTTCCGCAATTCGGGCAGAACTTGGTCCCAGCGGCTGCCAACGTTCCATCTTGTGGACAGCGTGCCATCTGTGTACTGGCTCGTTTGGCATTATCAGCCGCCTGCTCTGCTTTCTTCATCACATCGCCCAGCCCAAAGGCAGTGGCAAAACCCTTTATCGACGCGCCCGTCTGCGCGCCGCGCGACTCGGCAATTTCCTGGGTACGCGGGCTGTCTTCCTGGCAAAAACCCGACTGCGCATCAAAATCCGACAGGCAAACGATCCGAGTGCAGGTAGGACATTGGCGAAAATGATCCTGAACTTGCTGCCAGGCTGATTGGACCTGAGCCTGAGTCATATTGCGACTGTAGCGCGGGTCATCCCCCACCACATTTTGGGCAACCGCCCCGCCAACCAAGGGTATATTCCGCAACAGACCGCCCATGGCCGATTTTCCAATATCCCTCGTTATCGTATTGGCGATGTCAGGCTGGCTCCGAAATTCGCGACTACAAATATCACAATAAAAAATTGCATACGGTCCTGCCCCATCATTGCGAATATCATAGCGCGGCATTCGAGAAAACGAAGACATATTACGCTCCTTTATAGTCCGGAAGATTAATATAATATTAGTTTAGCGATTCGAATCCAATTGTCAAGCAAATCGAACCAATTTTAAGATCCCTGATGTAGAATTAGATTATAAATATCCAAGTTGACAAGCTCTCTGCTTGTAAAGGGATTACCTATGAATAAACGTGATGCCGTTTTAAGCCTTTTAGATAGCGACCATAAATCGAATTATATACCGGCAGCTTTTTTCTTGCACTTTGACCCTATTTATCATCGTGGACAAGGAGCTGTAAATAAGCACCTGGAATATTTTCATTATACCGAAATGGATTTTGTTAAGATCCAATACGAGCAAGTCTTTCCGCACATCTCTGAGATCCAGCGGCCGGAGGATTGGGCCAGGATGCCCTTTTACAAGTTGGATTTCTACAAGGAACAATTAGGAGTAGTAGAAGGCCTGGTCAAATCCGCCAAGTCCGAGGCGCTGGTGCTATTGACTCTGTACTCACCTTTCATGTGCGCCGCCAACACCACCAGTTTTGCGATGCTCACGGAACACATTAAACAGGACCCGGAAAAAGTGAAAAGCGGCATGCAGGTGATCACAGAGAGCTTGATGCAATTTGTCAAAGAGTGCATCCGTTTGGGTGTGGATGGATTTTATACCTCGACCCAGGGCGGTGAAAAAGATCGTTTTGCCGACCCGGCGCTCTTTCAAGAATGTGTCAAGCCATACGATCTGGCCTTGATGGAAGAGATCAACCGCTCCTGTATTTTCAACATCCTGCACGTATGCGATTATCAACTTCCTTACAGCGACCTGAGCCCCTTTCTGGGCTATCCCGGTCAGATTGTAAATACCAACCTCGAATTAACCGGAGGCAAGATCAGCGCCCGGGAGGTTTCGCAGATGTTTGACCGGCCGTTTATGGGTGGTTTGGACCGCAAGGGTGTGATTGCAACCGGTACAAAAGCCGAGGTTCAAACGGCAGTCGAAGATGTGCTCCGTACGGCTCCCGAGCGCTTCATCCTGGGCGCGGATTGTACGGTACCCAGCGAGACCTCCTGGGATAACCTGCGTACAGCAATTTCAACTGCTCATAGTTACCACCGCGCTTGAATCATTTCATCCGGAGGCTGCTATTCCGACCAGGGTCAGGCAGTGTTGTTTAAGTTGTGAGAAGGAGAATTCATGAGTACGGTTGCAAACTCCTCAGGGATCAATATCATCTATATTACTCTGCTCGGGATTGGCATCATCTACGCCATCTTCATCCTGATCGGAGCCGGCCTGCATGATATTCACATTCCTCACCTCCCCGGGCTGGATTTTCATATTGGCGGGCATGACATTGGCCTTGGGCATGATATTCACGTGGAAACCGGGGCCAGTGTTGACCATCCCACAGTCAATGTACCGACTCTGTCACCGATCACCGTTGCCAGTTTTGTGACAGCTTTCGGGGCATTCGGATTGATATCCACCGGATTATTCGATGCTTCTACGCGAGGAAGTCTGATCTGGGCCATGATCGGGGGCGGAGTGGTGGCGGTTATTGCTCATTTCGCCTTCGGTTATTTTTTGATCGGCCCGCAAGGCTCATCCGAAGTCAGGTTAGAGGATCTGGCTGGGATCGAAGCTGAAGTGATCACACCCATCCCGGCAGACAGCGTAGGTGAAATCGCCTTCGTGGCACAGGGTGGCCGCGTCACTTACACTGCCAAATCAGCCGATAACGTACCCATATCACGCGGAACGATAGTTCTTATTGAGAAAGTGATCGGCGGCATTGCCACCGTTCGTCCGCAGGCTAAAGATAACCAATCATGAAGGTTCTTAAAACGCGTTTGTTATGTAGTGAAAGGAGTCTCCCGTGAACGTTCCTGTTGTAACTGCAATAGCAATTTTTGGGCTGTTCTTTGTTTTACTTATATTAGCAATGGTTTATTCCGGCCGTTACAAAAAGGTCGGTCCAAACCAGGTGCTAATCATCTCTGGCCGCGGCACAATTGCGACAGATTCGGTCACGGGAAAACCCTACCGGCGCACCTTCAGGATCGTGCGCGGTGGTGGTACATTCATCTTCCCTGTGCTCGAAAGAACGGATATTCTCTCACTCGAGTTAATGACTATTGAAATTGTTACCCCAAACGTTTACACCTTGCAGGGTGTACCTGTTACGGTAGATGGTGTGGCCCAGGTGAAGATCGGTTCGGATGACGTATCGATTGTCACAGCGGCCGAACAGTTCCTCTCCAAAAAAACAAACGAGATCCAAAACGTAGCTTTGCAAACCCTTGAAGGTCACCTGCGCGGGATTGTCGGCGCCATGACGGTGGAGGAAATTTACAAGGATCGCGACAAGTTCGCACAGCGTGTTCAGGAAGTCTCGGCTCTTGACATGAAGAATATGGGATTGAGTATCGTCTCCTTCACAATCAAGAATATTCATGACGAACAGGGATATTTGGATGCACTGGGCCAGGCTCGCATCGCCGAAGTAAAACGCGATGCCACTATTGGCCAGGCCAACGCTCAACGAGATGCGACTATCCAGTCAGCCCGCGCTCGCCAGGAAGGTGAGACGGCTAAATTCCAGGCCGAAACTAAGATCGCCGAGGCCCAGAAGAACTACTCCGTACAAAAAGCTTCTTACGACGCTGACGTCAACCAGAAAAAGGCCGAAGCGGAGCTGTCTTACAACCTCCAGCAAAATATCACCAACCAAAAGGTAAAGGAAGAGGAAGTCGAGATCGAGGTTGTCGAAAAGCGCAAACAAATTGAAGTGCAAGAGCAAGAAGTGCAACGCCGCGAGCGCGAATTGGAAGCTACGGTTCGCAAACCCGCCGAGGCCGAGCAGTTCCGCATCCGCACCCTGGCCGAAGCCAAGAAGTTCCAGCTAGAGGTGGAGGCCGAAGGCCAAAGCTCTGCATCTCGCAGCCTGGGCAAGGGCGAAGGCGATGGAAATAAGGCGCGTGGTCTGGCGCAGGCCGAGGTTATCCAGGCGCAAGGCCTGGCCGAAGCACTGGCAACCAGTAAGAAAGCCGAAGCCTGGCAACAATATACTCAAGCTGCTATCCTGCAGCAGCTTCTCGATAAGCTGCCCGAATTGGCGAATGCGATTGCTCAGCCACTCGCCAAAACAGATAAAATTGTGATCATAAATTCGGGCGGTGATGGGAACAGCGGCGCAGGGGCATCCAAAATCACTCGCGATGTAGCGGACACGATGGCTCAATTACCGGCGGTAATTGAGGCGCTGACCGGAATCAGCCTGATGGACTTGCTCAGAAACCTGCCGCCTGTTAAGTCCGCAGCTGGAGCCGGAAATGATCGGCCTAAAAATGAAACGCCTGATAACAAAGATGTGCCCGCTGGCGGATAGGAACCTGAGTTTTCCCCATTATTTACGATAACGAATTTTGTGGCCGGTTATTGGATAAACCGGCCACAAGCTTATTATATCTGTGCAACCAGCTCCGCTATCCGATCAACCTGGTCTAGATCAGCCACCGTCGGCCAGAGGATTACTTCGTCTACCCCGCACTCCGCTACGATGCGGATCTATTCCTGCTGAACTCTATGATCCCTACCCGGAGGCCCGCTGTAAACCATGTTCTCCAAATCTGCTTCAGCCTTACCAATTTTGCTCTGGTAAACTTTGAGCTGAGCATCAAACGAAGAGGAAATATGGCCAACCTTGTACCCGGCTACCATCTGCGCTAACCAATCTTCCATGACGGGCCGGTCAGCTTCTTTGTACTTTCCCTGAAAACAAACCGTTTGCAGCGGAAGCTTGGGAGGCATGGGCGGGTAAAGACCGCGTGCATGACCGAAAACGATGGTCAAGATTGGAAAGACCTTTTCCGGCAGACAGAGCGTTTCTTTAAGATAAGCCGCATCCAACAAACCGGACCGACCTGTCTCTGAAAGCATTACCGAGGAAATCCCCAAAGCTTCCGCCGCCAGGTTCATGTTCATGGCAGCCAATGAAGCATTCATGACCGCAGTGGTGTAATCTACCAGCGAGCTCTCGGGGAAGTCGGTCATTAAAGCTCTGACGCGATGCATATCTCCCAGCAGGATCACTGCCCGCTGTGCTCGGAAAGGAATGGAATGTCCGAATGTCTGACGCCAGGTATCGGATGTAAATACTGCAAATGACCAGCTTTGCAGATTCACCGTAGAAGGAGCCAACCGTCCGGCTTCAAGGATAGCAGCAAACACATCCTCGGAGACCGGCTGATCGGTGAAACTGCGAATCGAGCGACGATGATAAATGACCTGAAGTAAGGCATTCTCCTTTAGCGAGGCCGGCACGTTCGGCTTGCCGGCCAACAATCGCAGCAAACTGCGAACAAATGCAAGCGGACCCATTAATTGTTTTGCCCCTGCGCCTCTTCCGGTTTCTTTTCGACAACGGTTACGAAGCCACCAAACAAACGCACTTCATCCATACGGCAGGAATTGACCAGCTTGCCATCCAGGATAGTGATGTCCGGGCAGCTGTCACACATATCGGCGCGTCCATCCGGCAGGATATCTGGTGCCTGGATAATACCGATGCTTTGAAGATATACTTTTCTAAAGAGCGAGCCGGGATCACGAAATACATTCTTCCACCAATTGCCATAAGCCTGTCGCACGGTCTTGTCCCAAGGCCAAAGGTTGAAAACGATATTCCCCAGTTTCGGGTTAGAGAGATAGGCCAGGTAATCACCAAATAGAATATGGTGGCCGGACTGAGCGATTTCCATACCCCGCTTGCCTACTGAGCCGAATATCTTTTTCTTGGTGCCGATTGTGGCGCCGATGAGCCACTTGTAGGAAGTATGCAGTATGCTGCCGCCCAGGTAACCACTGGGCTCATACTCAGGACAAGTCTCCTTCAGAATCTGGTATACCTCGGGTCCGGTGACGAATTTTTCAGAGAAGCTGTCGCGCACATAGCTCAACTTGCTCATATCAATTTCTTGTTCAAACGCCATGGCCGACTGTGTATCCAACGTGGCGGTGCGGTAGGTTATGAATACCAACCCCTGCACTTTATCGATGTTGGCCTGCCCCCAGCGCAGAACATCCGGGATTTCTTTGAAGGTG
>Ga0182027_10009497_pt1 | contig 13969 bp, 19 predicted proteins | sample 712E1DmetaG_FD_121300 | JGI IMG/M metagenome (GOLD analysis project Ga0182027, IMG submission 121300) | Permafrost microbial communities from Stordalen Mire, Sweden - 712E1D metaG (Illumina Assembly) | ecosystem: Environmental > Terrestrial > Soil > Wetlands > Permafrost | place: Sweden...
AGATAAGAGATCGTTCGTACTTCCTTTTCTTGAAAAGATGTCGCAGAGATACCCAAAGCACACGTTCATAGGTATAAAAGATTCACAAGCCGGATGCCCAATGAAGGGTTGGTTTTTACCCGGGGACCCAGAATATAATAAAATAGCGGAAGCTATAAAAATTTTGAAAGGAAAAGTGGTGTGGGGAGGGTTGTTTATACTCGAAGGATTTTTAGAGGCTACAGACACTACTGAAATAGATAAGTTCCAACTGACAGTAGCTCGTATATATGCTGCATATTCTGCTTTGATGGAAAGAAGTGGGCTTCCTTGTTTTATAGCCCGATATGAGAGGAACGGTAGTCCTTCCAGGTACCCAAATAACTTCAAATATTGTAAAAGGATATGTGATAAGATAGACTCTTTACAAGTGTTGTTTCCTCAGATACATGTGTTCCCTGTTAAATACATACCAAAAGAAGATTATTGTGACGACCACCACTACAATGAATCAGGACAAGAAATACTTGCGGAAGACGCTGTTGTAATCTACCAACAAAGCGGATTAGACACTTGGTGTAAAAAATAAAACATTATTTCCGTGACAATACCTCTTTCCATATATTATCATTACAAGCATGAAGGACATAAGCCCCCCGGACCGTTTACCTGACGAGGCAACCCTTAGAGCATATTACGAGTTATGGTGCCAAGGGCACACTGTCTCCGGTATAATGGAGCAACTCGGAATTGAGGAGAAGCAGTACAAGTCGTGGGAGCCTTATTTCTTTTGGGCTTGTCGTAAAGGGAACATGCAGAAAATCTCAGCCGGAGCGACACCTATCCAACTGACCCAGGGCCTCAGAGAGAACTTTCTTGACTTAATACGAAGCGGTATACCTGTTGACAAAGCAGCAAGAGCGATGAACGTCCCGCTTACAACCGTATTGGAGATATGGTTTCACGATCCGATATTTAAGACAGAAGTTGATTTTGCCGTGGAAATGGCTAATGTAGAGATAACCCAGGCTTTGTTCAAAAAGGCAAAGGGGTTCACGAGCCATAGGAAATCTACCACGAAGACGAAGACCACGGGGCGAGTAAGTGACACAGGAACCCCCCTGCCTGATTACGAATCAACCTCTACAACTGAGAGTGAAGAAGAAATATCAGGTAATGTCGAAGCACAAAAGTTCTGGTTGATAAATAAGAGTCCGGAAGGCTGGAACCTCGATGGCAGCGCCCTGAAGTCCAATAACAAAGGAGCAATTCTCTCTGCTATTGACAAGATGACAGAAATGACGGAAGAAGATCAAAAGTTTTTTGAAGTGGTTGGAGCAAAACCATTGCCGGGGGAAGAACTTGAAACTTAATCCAAACCAAAAATATTCTATAAAGGACTCAACTGGACGGCTGAATATTTGGGATGGAAGTGTGCGGTCAGGAAAGACCGTGGCTATTGATTACAGGTTCATAAAGGCGGTGGGAGAAAGTTGGGACGGGTGCCCGGCTGACGCGATTGATGTTATGGTAGGGAAGACGCTTGGGGCATTAAAGAGGAACGTCATCAACCCTATCATTGAGTTGGTTGGTTCAGGGAATGCTTGCTTTTATCCTGGGAAGCAGGAGTTTAAAATATGGGACAAGGTGATTTATACAGTTGGCGCGAATGATGAACGGTCGGAAGGAAAGATACGTGGTTCTACTATTCGTAAAGCTTTGGGGGATGAGCTTACACTTTGGCCTGAGTCCTTTTTCAAAATGCTGGACAGCCGCCTCTCCCTGGAAACTTCCCAATTCTTTGGAAGCACGAACCCCGGACCTCCGCGCCACTACCTTAAAGTGGACTATCTTGACAGAATAGAGGAGTTGGACTTAAAGCGGTATCAGTTTCTATTGACTCATAACTTGGGGTTGATAAAACAGAACCCTCATTATGTTGAGACGATGGAAAAAAACTATACGGGCCTTTGGTATAAACGGTTTATTTTAGGCGAGTGGTGTATGGCGGAAGGTTCTATATATGACTTCTTTGATGAAAAGTTACATACGATCAGTGAAAAAAACTATCCAGAAGCCATCTATCGATCAGTGGGGATTGACTATGGAACAAACAACCCTACTTGCTTTATCCTTTTTGGACACAACCATATGTCCAACCCTCGTGTTTGGGCCGAAGACGAATACTTCCACGACTCGGTTAAAGAAAAAAGGCAAAAGACCGATGAGGAATATGTTGAGGACTTTATTTCCTTTATAGAAGGAAGAAAAAATGTCACAACTGTCTTTATCGACCCGGCAGCGGCCTCTTTTAAGTTAGCCTTGAAGCGGGATTGTATGAAAAGAGGCATTTTTATACGGGTAAAAGATGCAGAAAATGACGTTATAAATGGAATAAGAATACAAGGAACAATGCTTAAAAGTGGGGAATATAAGGTAGGGAAACGGTGTAAAAGAACTATTGCTGATTATTACGGGTATATTTGGGATGCAAAAGCACAAGAACGTGGTCTGGATGAACCTGTAAAGACTAATGGTTCAGATCATACTAAGGATGCAGAAAAATACACCCTTTATACGACATACGGAGAGCATCATATAGACTATGATGCTTTTATGAGGAACTAAATATGGACCCAAATAAGCTTTATACTATAGTTGATGTTAAAAATTGTGCAAGATGTGGACAAAACCATGAAAAAATGTCGTTTCTAAAGTTTACTAAGCCTCCACAAGAGGCCCATTATACTCATTATTGCATTTGTCCACAGACCTTAGAACCAATTCTTATGAGAATTGAGAAATAGTATGGAGAGCTTAGCTTTATTTTTGTGTATTTGGTTGGTTTTAGTAGTTTTTGTTCTTGCTATTTTTTCAAAAGAAGAAGACAGTGATGATGTTCCTCCTGACAAATGGGATGTAGTATGAAACAGATGCTTGAATATGTAAAAAATTTAGAAACGGTTTTTACTGATAAAACAAAGAGAGATTCGTGGGAGAATCTCTTTACAGGTGTTGGCCGGGCTATTTCCGATAAAAGAATATCGACTGTTTTCAATCCTAATCCGGGACTCACCGAAGACGAATGTAACGCTATCTATCGCAATGAAGGTATGGGGCGTAGAATAGTGGAAGTATTAACAGAGGATATGACTCGTAAATGGTTTAAGATTGAAGGTGACACTGATGGGGCTATGGAAAAGGCTTTTGACTTGTTTGATGGACGCACTGCTATAGAGGAAGGTATTCGATGGGGTCTTTTACATGGAGGGTCAGTAGGGGTAGTTGGGCTTTCTGATGGTGGGAACTATGAAGACCCCGTAGATGAAAACGATATTGACGAAGTCACACATATTCATGTTTTCGACCGTTGGAGGGCTGTTTGGGTCACTTCTGATTTATACCAAGACCCCTATAATCCTAAGTTTGCTACCCCTGAGTTCTATACTATTTTCCCCATCAATCCTGCTATGTCCCCCGGAAAGAAACTTTCTGCTGAGTTTACAAAAAGCGGACAAGGGAGAAATAGGGGTTTTTCGTCAGGAGATCAACCGGCCCTTACCAATCTCCGTGGAGCAATGGCCCCGCTTGTAGGCGCTTTTAGAGTGCATGAAAGCCGGGTGCTTCGTTTTGATGGGGTGCTTATCCCTCTTAAAGAACGTATTCGGAATAGGTACTGGAATGATTCCTACCTTCAATCTTGCTATGAGAGAATACGAGGTCTTGGAGAATCTTATGCAGGAATAGAGACGATTATCCAAGAGTTCATTATTGGAACAATGCAAATTGAAGACCTTGCTAATATGGTTGCTACTGGTAAGGAAAATCTCGCTATCAAACGACTTGATATGCTGGACCGAAGCAAGCATATTATGAATACGTTGCTGTTGGACAAAGAGGAAGAATATACCAGACATTCGGCTGCTGTATCGGGTCTTGATGATTTAGTTTCTTCTCTCGTTTTAGGCATCTCAGCAGCGTCAGGAATCCCTGTCACTATTCTTATGGGCCAATCCCCTGCTGGTTTGAATGCCACGGGAGCAAGTGATGTTAGGCGGTACTATGACAAGATTGCCGGTATGCAGATGTCCATGCTTAAAAAGCCGCTTGCCAAGCTCTGTCGGTACGTTATGCTTTCTAAAAAATCAAAATGGAAGGGCAAGATACCGGAGAATTGGGCGATAAAGTTTCCGTCTCTATGGGCACTTGACGAAGTGCAGGAATCTGAGCTTCGTCTTTCGATGGCCCAGGCGGATGCTCTTTATCTGGACAGAAAAGTTCTTAAACCTGTAGAGGTATCCAACTCTCGGTGGGGTGGAGAGTCTTATTCTTTTGACACAAAGCTACAAGATAGAGATGTAAAAGGGGAGCTATCGGACGAGGACAAGGAAGAGATGATCCGGTTAGGAAAGACTGCTCCGGCTCCGGGTGAAAAAAGCCCTGATCTTGATAAGGACAAAGCATCTCGTGGCAAAGAAAAAATAACGTCTAATAGTAAAAAGGCGGTTTAACTTTTAAAGGAGGTTTTCTATGTATCCGTTTATTGCTGGACTTATCGGTAAGTTTTTGCATGTGCATCCGTTGACATCGCAAACAAAAACGTTTGGTGGAGGTGTGGCAGCGGTAGGGGCCTGTATTATAGCTGTTGGGACGATGTTGTATAAAGGGGATCAAAACGTTATTGACTATGCTTATCCGGTTGTGGCTGCTCTTTTGTCTCTTGGGCAGATTTTTCACAGGGACTCTGTGACTAAACTGGCAAACATGCTTCAAGGTTTTTTACCTAAACAGCAGTAACCTTTAAGGAGGTTTATTATGTGGACCTGGATTAAGTCGCTTTTTCAGCCTAAGGCCCTCGTGGCTGATATGGAAAAACTTTTGCAGATCATTGAAAACACACCGACCGGGACTCTTGTCAATATTGTCCAGCAAGCTAATCAGGTGGTCGGAGGGAAGCAGCAAGTCAATGTGAATAGCCTCGCTATTATTTTGACTTTTGTCAAGGCTCTTGCGGAAGTGATCGAGAGCAAAAAATAAATCATTATTTGCTTTACTTAAATGGTGGATAATAAGTATAATGAGGGTGTAAAGAGGAGGAGAGTTTGCCTTTCCGTATAGATAAAATAGCTATAAAAGGCCGGGTAACAAAAACCGATGAGGGCTATCTCATGGGCATAGCCCCGATTACCCGGTCCGGCGTGTTTAAGTATTATGGGCAAGATGGGAAGCTTTATAACGAACTCCGTCATCCTGACGATGTGTTTGCTGTTGATTCCCTTGAGACTCTTAAAATGGTACCTGTTACAAATACTCATCCTTGGTTTGGGAAAGTCAAATCTGATAATGTCAAGCGTGTGCAAATAGGTATGACAGGAGAGAGCATTAAAGTGGATGCCCCTCATGTCATGTCTTCTATAAAGATTACGGATGGAGTTGCTGTAGAAGATATTAGCTCAGGAAGACAACAGGTTTCTGCCGGTTACAAGTGCCAGATTGTAAAGGAGACAGGGGTTTTTGACGGGATAGAATACACGAGTCGTCAAAAGAATATCCGGTATAATCACGTTGCCCTTTGCGATGTGGGAAGGGCTGGACCGGACGTAGGTCTTAATCTCGATTCTCTTGACGAAAACGATGCAGATATAATGGTATGTGATTCATTCGATAATTCACAATTCACAGGGAGTAAGAACATGGGTAAACTCGTTCTCGACTCCTGCGAGTATGAAGCCCCGCAGGAAGTTATTAATGCGTATAAAAAGCTTCATACCGATTCAGAAGGTCTTAAAAGTCAAGTAACAAGTTTGACCAAAGACCAAGACTCTCTTAAAGGGGAGAATGCCGCTTTAAAATCGAAAGTGGATGCTTTCGAGAAAAGAGACATTGGAAAAGAAGTCCAGGATGCTGTTAAAAATCGCCGGGCGCTTGAGACTTCCGCGACTGTTGTTCTTACCAAAGAGGTTGTGGCTAAGTTTGACAGCATGAGTGACGCTGAGATTCGCAAGGCTGTCATTATTGCCAAGATGCCGGACCTTAAACTCGACGGTCAGAGCGATTCGTTTATTGACGGATGCTTTAATACAGTTATTGCTTTGGCAAAGACGGAAAAGAAAGCGGACTCTCTTGCCGGTCAGCGTGGTACAAGTAAAGGTGCGGAGAGTGGAAAAGAACATCGGGAAGATGGAAAGATCAATTCCGCATCCGCACAGGACAAGTATCTTGACGGATTAAAAAATGGTTGGAAGAACAAAAAAGACAGCAAGTAATTTTTAAAAAGGAGATATTAACATGCAGACCTCTTATGGCATCAATATGGGCCGGTATATTGCCGGTCAGTTGGATGACCTTCGTAATTCGGTTATTGAGAGCTACATTGCGGATGTGGCGATGGGCTTTGGCCTGGGAGTAATGACTGGTGCTCTTGTTCCCGGTGGTACTTATGCGGCGGGTTTTATACCCGGTGCGATTGGTGGTGGGTTCCGGCAGGGTAGTGTGAAACTTCCCACTGCTGGTGGGCAGACTTTTGCTGGTTTTACAGTCAATCAGCACACTGAACAGACATATCCGTTTACTGCTTCGAGTGGAGCGTATGCGGCTAACGACATTGTGAACGTATGCCGTAGGGGTTTGGTTGTTGTGACTGTTGCGGCTAATGTTACAGTCGCTATTACGGATACGGTTTACATTGTTTGCTCTGGTGCAACGGCTGGTCAAATCACCAATAGTTCTGGAAGCTCGGCTATTGCTGCAACGTCTTCAGTTTTCAAAGAAACTATGAATACTGCTTCGGCCAGTGCAACGGGTTTGTGCTTGGTCGAAATCAATATGCCATAAAAAGTAAACAATTTTAAAGGAGTTGTGAAAATGAATAAGTTCAAAATTGATGCGGCATATTGGAAAACCGATGATGCCGTATTGTTCGATGAAGAAGCGTTAGAGAGGATTGACGCTGTAGAAAAAAAGCTACAGTTTGTTTTCTCTATGGACTCTGGTGAAGCGGCGTTTTTTGCTCGGCAGTTGGAGTTTGTCAAGGCAAAAACTTACGATGTAAAATATCCTAACCTCCGGGCACAGGAACTCCTTCCTGTTTCCACGGAAGCCGGACCCGGTGCGAATACGATCACCTACCGTCAGTACAACATGGTTGGTCAGATGAAGTTTATTGCTCAGTATGCCAAAGACCTTCCCCGTGTTGACATTTACGGTAAGGAGTTTCATGCTTTCGTAAAGAGCATGGGTTCGTCTTACGGGTACACGATCCAGGAAGTTCGGAACGCTATGTATGCGAACGTCCCCCTGCAACAGCGCAAAGCCAATGCTGCCCGTCTTGCTTATGAGCAAGCAGTAAATCGCAATGCTTGGTTTGCCGATGGTTCATCTACTTATGCCGGTTGCGTGGGTTTGTTTTACAACAGCAACATTACCACGATGGTTGCTCCTACGGGTTTGTGGTGTGATAGCACTGGTGCTTCCCTTGGAAAAACCCCGGATCAGATTATAGCAGATGTCAATACTGCTATAAACTATGTCCCTCAGTTGACAAAGATGGTTGAGCAAGTGAACACTGTTCTTATGCCTTCTATTCATTTGTCCTATATTAAGACTACCATGAGGTCAACGATCTCCGATGCCACGATCTATGAAGTTTTGGTACGGAATCATCCCGGTGTGTCTTTTGAGGCATTGAACGAGGCGTTTGCGGTTCCTGCTTCTACGGCTACGGGTATGTCGTGGAGTTCAACGAATCCGAATATTCTTATCGCTTATGATAAGAACCCGGATAAGTTGACCCTTGAGGTTCCTCAGCCGTTTGAACAGTTTCCTGTTCAAGAAGTTGGGTTGGAGTACGAAATTCCATGTCATGCGAGGTATGCCGGAGTTATCACATACTACCCCCTGTCGATTTTGTTGATGTACGGTATATAACCATTGAGAGGCCATGTAAAAGTGGCCTTATCTTAACAAGGAGTAACAAATGAAACTGGTCTTTTCTTTTTTAGCACTTGCAGTGATGGCTGTTTGGCTGATGGCCGCTGCTCCTACTGACGTTACTGTTGATGCCAACCCTGTGTTGAATGGGAGTTGGTGTGAGGCCCTTACCCCTTCTCAGACGACGCTTACCGGTATCGGGGACACTTCTACTCTTGCTTATCAGTGGAGACCTTCGTATACTGGAAGTGATGTCATCCTTATGAGGACACGATGGAGAAATCCATCCGTCGATTCTACTGCTTACATTATATTTGTTGACTGTTTGGACAAGAACAAAGCTTTGATGTACACTTATGCGGCAGATACTTCCATTGATACTTTAGGCAAACCTGTAAAACTTCCTCTTGGATCAACCCTTGTGGGTAGTTATTATAACATTAAGATAGTGTCTGCTACCCCATCGACGGCTGCAAGGAAACATACGTTGGGGACAGACTCTCTTGCTGCTTATTGGTGGTTGTATTATCCGAATAAGATAATTCGTACAAGTGGGGGCAAATAAATCTTTGCCAGGAGTCGCTCCAAGCATTGGAGCGTGGATTGAAACAAACGTACAAGTGGCAGTAAATAATTTTTAAGGAGGTCTTTTTATGGAAGTAAAAAAAGCAGAAGTCAAAAAAGAAGAGGTTGTAGGGACTCCTCTTCGTATTTTTCGCAGGAGAGACAATATTAATGTCATTGCTGGTGTGACGATGTATCCTGGGGTAACAGTGGTTCCGGCGAGTAAGCGTGAGGCTCTTTTAAGCAACAGATATTTCCAGATAGAGGTGGAGGCTGGAAATGTTGAGGTGTTAAAAGACATACCTATGCTAAAACCAGAAGACTCACAGATTTCCCAACCGGAAAAGCCTCTTACCGGGGATATGGATACGGACCAAGTGAATGCTATTCTTTCTACTCCTATGTTGGAGGCAGTACAGGCTATTAAGGGAGACCCAAAGAAAAACATTCCTGGGGTACTTAATATCCCTGTATTGAAAAAAGTGGCCGCACAAGATATTCGTCCTGCCGTTGTAGTTGCTGCGGAGCAACAGGTGGATATGCTGTCAAAACCGGATAGTGAGAAAGAATAATGGCTGCTGTTGATATTATTGCTGTTCGAGCGCCAGAGTATTCAACATACCCTGGCCTCAACAGTTTTATAGCCATAGCGAACTCTCAGACCGGAGCATTTGATTCTACTCCCTTAGATGCCACAGGGACCCTTGGAACAACCAGAGACATGGCCGTAGCCCTTAGGGCTTTGCATCTGATGTGCCGGAGCAAATACCGGGATGGTGGTTTTTCCGGTGGTCAAATATCGTTTGAGCGTGAAGGGGAGTTGGACAAGAAATTTACGGTCGATCCAGCCCTTATCAAGAAATATCCCGACCTTGTAACGACAATATGGGGGCTTGAGTTGGTTGAAATGATTAAGTCTTGTTTTGGGTTTGTTGGAATGACTCGACAAATATCCCCCGATGCAAGTATTTGTCTCAACAACACTACCACAACTACCCAAGTAACGGTAATACAAGTGGATGAGACACAATACACTCCGATAGTAACCTTTACTGAAAATAGTGGATTAGTGACTCTTGATTCTACTCAATATAAGGCTTTAATCTGGGTTCCGCCAAATGACAATGACAATTTGTTTGTGACAATATCACCCGTGAGTGAAGGACTGACAATTTTAGTAAAGAATCTTGCAGAACACAGCAGAATCATTATTGGTGATGGTTCCTTACTTCCTGGGAGCATTAAACTTGCGGCTTATATGAACGGAAGATGGGATTTTTTAAGTTAACAATATGAAAATGACAATCACAACAACTTATAGAGATACAGACTTGGGGTTGCACGACATTATTGTAAACTCAAAAGAGTTTTCTAAGGACTATTTAAAGGTTGGGTATCCAGAAGGGGGAAAAGTAGCTCCTCCATCCCAAGAAGGAAGTCAACACGAACCTTTTACGGAAATGCACGAAATTGCCTCTGTAGCGTGTGTTCACGAGTATGGTTCCAAATCACATAATGTCCCTGCTCGTCCCACACTTGCCCCGGCAATAGATCTTAATAAGGACGAAATATCTAACAAGATCAAAGAGGTAGATGGGAAAATTATTGATGGTTCTTTGAAGATACAAGATGCTTGGAAGATGCTTGGTGAGATGATAGTCAGTATGATAAAGCAACAAATCCTTACCAAGTTTGAACCTGAGTTGAAACCAAAAACAAAAGCTCGTAAGGGGTTCGATAAACCTCTTATGGATAGGCTTCAAATGCTTAATACTGTTCAGTATAAGGTTGTGAAAAAATGAGCAGTTCTTTTAGGAAAAATAGGGTTGTAAAGAGATATGCTTCGAGTGGAGAATATGTCAATGGAAACTTTATTCCGATTGGAAGCCCAACAACTTTTCTTATTATGGCAAGCCAGCAACCTTTGACAGGCAGAGAGCTTGAGGCCCTTCCAGAAGGAAGAAGGAACAGTGACTCATATAATCTTTTTACAGACTATCCTTTAGTTACTGCGGAAGTGTCAAAAGTAAACAACCCGGACATAGTGATGATAAACAATGAGGAATTTGAGGTTATAAAAGTTGAGTCATGGCAGAATGACGTTATTAATCATTACAAAGCGACCGTGGTAAAAAGAGATCAGTAATGCAGCCAATATACCCTGAAATTATTCGTCGTGGTTTTATTGCTTGGGCGCAGAAGTACGGGGGTATTTTAGCCATTAACAGACACCAGGATGCACCAGAGCCAAAACGCCCATATATTGACATACACAACGACTCTACCGAAAGGGAAATGGATGACCTTGAATCTTTACCAGATGACACTGGAACTCGTTATATACGGGGGACGCACGGGTTCAAACTATCAATTCGTTATTTCGGTAGTGTCGATGCCACTGGTTCACTCGATAAATTAGTCTCAACCTTTCGTCGTAGTGATGTAAGAAGTTTTTTAAGAAACTATTACATTATAGTAATATCTGTAGGGGTAGTGCAAGATACGACCTTTCTTGAACAGATGCACAATGTTGAAAGAGCGGATGTTGAATTACGATGCAGGACCTCTATAAACGTCCCTTATGGTGGAGACGGTGATTCAGACAACTCTATTATAGAATCGGTAGGAGTTGTCGGTACGTTTGAGCCAATAGACGAAACAGTTGCAATAGCAATACCTTAAACAAGGAGATATAAGATGTCACTCAATGATTTAGTAAATGTAAGCATTACGAGGGAAACTGCCGTTATTGGGATCGACTCCTTGCAAATACCGGCAATTCTTAGTAGTGAGTGTAGCTTTGCTGATCGGGTCCGTTCTTATGGGACTGATCTTTCTGCTCTTGCTGCGGATATGGTTGGAGGAGCGAGTTCGAGGACATACCAGATTGCAAATATTCTTCTCAGTCAGGAAAAATCACCAAGCAGTTTTAAAATTTTAAATCAATTCGGGAAACGGTATTTTGGTATTCAAGGAACCCTCCATACAAGCGACATCATTTACGTTACGGTGAATGGTGTCAAATATAGTGCTACATACGATGGGGCAGTAAATACTACTCAAGCTGCCACGGTTACGGCTTTGTTTGCCGCTGTTGCTGCCGGGACCACGGGATTGACCTGCACTGCCATCGGGGCCGGAATCATGTCCCTGTATGCCACTTCCGGTGCAATGGGAATAACTCTTGGTGCTTTCGGAACCACTATCTATGGAAGCAATGCCACGACTTTTACTTGCTTCCCTATTAACCCATTTATTCTTAATGTGGGTGGGACTTCGACATATACTGCCGGAGCAACTGTTGGGACTCTCGACACGGTAGCTTTTTCGGTTGCCTATTCCAGCACCAAGGACGGAACTCTTAGTGCAGTTATTTCAGCGTTGACCGCTCTTGATGCAAATATCGTTGGTCAGCTTACCTCAGATATACTGTACCTTTTCGGTCTTGACGGTTCCCTCCCCGCTGTGACTTTTGACTTTACAGGTTGCACCGGGACGATCAATGCCATTGGGACAAGCACCTATCCTATTAATACTGGAATGGGTACGGAGACTGTAAACTCAACTTTGTTTGGAAAATTGCTTGTTGCTGATCCGGTATGGTATGGATTGCTTTGGGATGGTAATGGTCAATTGACAGACTACACTACCTATATTGCTACTCAGGCTTTGATTGCTGCCTGGGCGGAAACCAATAAAAAATGGTTTGCCACTCGGTCAAAAGACCTTAACATAGCGAACGAATCAGTAACTTCCGATACCACGTCTATTGCAGCTTTAGCAAGGACGAACAGCTACACCAGAACTTCCGTGTGGTTTCATTCAAATGCAGATGTCAATTATATTGATGCGGCTGTCATGGGCACCATCTTACCACGTACCCCTGGCTCATACACAGTTAAGTTTAAGACTCTTACCGGAGTTGCAATTAATAGTCTAACTCCGAACCAGATAACGAACATTGAAGCCAAAAATGCTAATGACTATATTTCAATTGTGAATATTGGGATGACAGAGCAAGGCACAATGGCCCTTCCCGAATGGATAGATACCATTATAGGGATTGACTGGATCACAATGAACATCCAAACCAATGTATTTTCTTCTTTGAAGAATGTTCCTAAAGTACCTTATGATGACACAGGGATAATTACCGTTTGTAATGGAATAGCTTCCGCTCTCGATGCAGCTATTTCTTCTGGTCTACTTACAAAGTTACAAAGAGACATAAATGGTAAAATTATTGGTGGGTACGTTATTACTCCTCCTGTAGCAAGCAGCATTTCAGCGAATACCAAGAACTCTCGGAATTTGCCTGGTATACCTTTTACGGCTTACTTGGCAGGTGCAATACACAGTGTTGTCATTAACGGCATTGTCACGGTGTAAATAAAAAATTCGTTAATAAAAGGAGTTAAATTATGGAAGGACAGCTTACAACCTTTGATCCAAAAAACCTCATAGTGGTTTTTGGGGCAAGACCTTTGACTTCCTTTGCGGAAGGTACTTTCTTAACCATATCTCGTAATGATGATATGTTCAAAGAGTATATTGGTTCCAGTGGGGAACAGGCTCGGTCGAAGTCTAATAACAGAAGTGCATTGGTAAAATTAACTCTTATTCAGACCAGTGATGATAACGATTATCTGTCTTCTGTTGCTATTATGGACGAAGTAAGTAATAATGGAATACTTCCTTTGATGATCCATGACCTTCTTGGAAGCTCCACTTACTTTTCAAAATGGGCATATTCAAAACGTATTGCAGATGCTTCTTATAGTAAAGAGATTCAAGGACGTGAATGGAATATCTTTTGTGCTTCTATGAATATGTACGATGGTGGTAATGTGCCCAACCTGTAATCTTAAAGTCTGATGGAGGTCTCCATGCAGAAAGAGTTTTTTAAGGAAATAGAGGGTGTGAAATATCGCACCCTCTTGTTCCCCTGGTCGTCAGGGATGAATGTAAAGTCTCGTTTGGTTAAGTTTCTTGGTCCTGCAATTGATACCATAACCACCACTGGAAAAGATGGTGGTTTTCATCTTGATGCCTCAAAGTTCACTGACCGATTGAGTGGGCAAGATGTTTCTTCTCTTATTGTAGAAGTCCTTCAATACACATATTCAGAAAAAGAGAGAGTGTCAAAAGAGTATTTGGACAATACTTTTTCTGGTGATTATTTGAACGTATACAAACTTGTTTTATGGGTGGTAGAAGTAAACGGTTTTTTCGGGAAAGGCGATATTTTAGGAATCCTGAAAAAAGCGGTGACAGTGGTTCCTGGGATGTCGCCTGTAAGCACCTCGATGCAGGACTCCTTGACGAACTCCCTAAATGGATCGTCTGGAACTCAGGGAAAGTAAGTTTAAAAGAGATTGAAAACGAATGGACAATGGATGATGTGTTTAGTGCTTTAGCAATACTTGAAATGATGGCTTACGTAGAGAAAAAAGAAATAGATAAGAGAGGAAAATAATCCATGATTACAGAAACAGTG
>Ga0182027_10009498_pt1 | contig 13969 bp, 11 predicted proteins | sample 712E1DmetaG_FD_121300 | JGI IMG/M metagenome (GOLD analysis project Ga0182027, IMG submission 121300) | Permafrost microbial communities from Stordalen Mire, Sweden - 712E1D metaG (Illumina Assembly) | ecosystem: Environmental > Terrestrial > Soil > Wetlands > Permafrost | place: Sweden...
AGCGGGTGAAGGTGGCAGTCAGCTGGGCGCTCGGGGCGGTCGGGGAGAGCATCACGGTGCAGGGGCCGCTCCCCGTGCAGAGGCCCGACCAGCCGCTGAAGGTGTAGCCGGCGCTCGGGGCGGGGGTGGCGCTGAGGGCCTCCTGGGTCGGGAGCGAGAGCAGGCACGTCTGGGTGCCGCAGCCCTGGCCGCCTGGGCTCAGGCTGACGGTCCCGGAACCCACGATGGTCAGGGTGAGCGTGCCGGTGGGCGGGGCCGAGCCGGGGAGCGCGGATCCCGGGACGGTGATGTCCGCGCTCACCCGGGAGCCCAGGCTCCCGTACTGCTGGATCGTGGCGCTGGCCTGACCGCCGAAGTCGGTGTTGGTGAGGACGTGGCTGCCCTCCGCGGCGACATCGGCGCTCGTGGGGACGTGGATCCGGCGGTTCACATCGGCGACGTATTCACTCCAGTCGATGGCCTGCCAGTTCACCGCCTGCAGCTCCTCGACCGTGAGGCCGCGGCAGTCCGGGGTCTGGGGATCCCCCCAGCCGATCCCGAGCTGCGCCCGGGCGCCTTCCTGGATGATGCGCGAGAGGAGGGTCGAAAAGCAGCAGTACCCCTCCGTGTGGCCCCAGCAGAAGAAGAGCGCCGTGGTGGAGCAGTAGGAGCCGACGTCGTGGCAGAGGTGCATGTCCTTCTTGATGGCGGTCTCGGTGCTGGCCTGATCGCAGGACATGAGGATCGTGAGGAGCACCTGGACCGCCACCATCACCACCGCCAGGACGCCGGTCCAGGACAGGGAGAGGAAGCCCGCCGCCATCTCGCTGAACTCGGAGCCGACGGCGCTGGTGAAGGCGGTGCTGAAAGAGGTGGCCGAGTAGGTCATGGTGGCGTAGGTCATGTTGGCAACTTCATAGGTGAAGTTCGCGGCCCGGTAGGCGCTCATGGCGTCCTGCAGGGCGGTCAGGCTGGTCTGGATGTCGCTGGCGGTCTGGGCGGCGGCCCCCTGGTTGCAGCAGTTGACGAGGGGATTGCGCTTGCAGCCCTGGGCGAAGCCGGGGAAGGCGGAGACCTCGGGTCCCGGCCCCGTGTCGTGATTGTGGGAGATCTCGACCGCGCCCTGCATCATCGCCGTCGCCAGTCCGAAATCGTGGTTGATCGGTGTCTCCGTGCTCGTGCAGCGCGGCGGGCCGGGCGGATCCGGCACGCAGGCACTGCAGAGCACGAGCTGGTCGTACTGGGCGCAGCCGGGCTCGCTGCAGGAATAGGTCCGGACGGCGGTCGTGCAGGGATCGGTCGCGCAGGTCTGGTTGATCTGGGTGCAGCCCGCCTGCTCCCAGGGGGTGCAGGTGTCGGAGACGGCGGTGAGCTTCCCGTAGGTCTGGATGACGTCCGCGTAGCCCGTGGGGTTGTCGGCGGCTGGCGGGCTGTAGGTCTGGCTCGTGAGGATCCAGGGGGGCTGCTCGTAGGGGACGCAGTCGTCGTGGTACTCCGTGATGGGGTGGCAATCCTGGGCGGTCGCGGTGAACCCGTACGTCATGAGCTGGGCACCGTCTGCGCCGCACCAGGCGACGGGCTGGTCGTAGAGCGGATCGCTCGGGGTGGTGTTGACCGCTGAGGGGAAATTGTCCCGGGCGTAGGGGGTCAGCGTGAGCAGGGTCTCCTCCGGAGTGCAGCCGTTCCCGGCGGTGGCGATGTCGATCGTGGGTGGGCTGCTGGAGGCGGGCAGGTGGGCGAGGACGTGCCAGTCGCTGACGTACTGGTCCGCGATGCACTGCGGGTCCCAGGTGGGGGTCCAGGACCCGCAACGTCCTCCACCGTCTCCACAGGAGCCGGTGTCCACCCATTGCCAGCGAAGGCAAGGACTGTTGTAACCGGTGGGGCCGTCATCGACGTTCTTGTGATGCAACCAGGTCTCGCCGGTGTCGACCCCGACCAGCGTGTAGCTTCCGTCGGATTCCGCCACCAGGCGGACGAAGAACATGCTGTCGTCGAGGAGGCTCCCGCTGCCGCTGCTCGTGAGGGTCTGGCATTGCGGGGCGCTCCTGTAGTACCGGCGGCAAGTGGCCTCCTCGTAGGACTGGGTGACCTCGCAGGTCTGGGTGGTGCTCGTGGTCGGACGGCTGCAGACCTGGTACAGGCCGCAGCTATTCGCCGTGATGGTCACGTCGGGGGGCACTAGGCTGTCGAGGTCGCGGAGGAGCTGGGAGGACTGGGTCATGGTCCAGCTGCCGTTCGGGTTCAGGACGTGCCCCTGGATGGTGGCCATGGTGGGGTCGGTCTGGGCCGCGGCGCCCGCATCCTGGGAGAGTGGGTCCGGAGCGTTGGGGTTCGCCGGCGTTTGGTGATAGTAGCTGTTCCCGAGGAGGCGATCGCGGTCGGCATCGGAGTAGTTGGGGACGGAGGGGAGCTGCGGCTGGCCGGGCGATTGGTAGGTGCCGAGCAGCCCGGTGGCCGTGGCCGCCCCCGCGTCGTACCCACTCACCTGGGCGAGTAGGCGCGGCAGGGTGTGCGCCAGGATCTCGGCGTCGGGCCCGAATCCGGCCAGGGCGCGAAGGGGCGCGGAGCGATCCGGCGGGCGGGGACTCGTCGGACGGGGGACGGCGGAGGCGAGGGGAGGCTCGAGGACGCTCACCACGAGCAGGAGCGCCAGGACGCCGGCATTGCCGAGCCGGGCGAGGCGGTCCCTAGAGCAGGGGCAGCACACGGCCGATCACCTCCGCGGCGGTCACGATGCCGAAATAGCGGCTGTCGAACGAGCGCTCGTGCACCCCGAGCACGAAGAGGCGGCCGGGGGGGATCGTGCACTCGACGGTCTCCGCCGCCCCGGTCCGGGGGCTGGTGACCGGGCAGCTCCCGTCCGGCCCGGGCTCCGGGACGTAGAGCCAGGCCGGGCGGCCCTTGGAATCGGTCGTGCGGGCGGTCCCGATCACGACGCCGTTCACGCGGAAGGTGCGCCCCTCGAGGCGGAGGCGATCCCCCGGGACGGCCGCCACGATCTTGGTGAAGACGGTGCCGGCGGGGTAGTAGGGCCGCAGGTTCCGGACGTGAAACTGGACGAGCATCCCCGGCCGCCAGGTGGCCGGCGGGGGAAGCCCGAGGGCCACGCGGAAGGGGATGCTGTGCTCGGGGAGGCCCTGGAAAACCAGGTGGACCGGCGAGACGAGGACGAGGGCTGCGACGGCAAATCCGGCCAGGCCCACGAGAACACCCACGCGGTCGACCCGCTTCAGGGTTGCCCAGCGGCGGCGGCTAGGGTCCATGGGTTCTCCGGGGAGCGCCCTTGGGTGTCGTGGGGGCGAGCGAGGGGGCCGCGGGCGCGAGCGTCGCCTGCTCGCGCAGGTCCTGGAGAATCAGGGGGGTGACGTCCTCCCCCGCGGTGCCGATCACCGCCTCGCGCACGAGGAACACGCGGTAGGGGTCGGTGTCTTGGAGTTGCCGGATGACCTCGTCGAAGTGCCGGGGGAATCGCTGGAGGACTCCGGTGTCATGCTGGGCGGCCTCGGCCAGGGCCTCGGCGATCTTCGTGGTGTCCACGACGGCGATGCGGAGGGGTGGGGTGGTCGGCTGGAGCCTGAGGGCGAGTAGGCCCCCCACCAGGCCGCTGCACAGCGCGAGCAGGACGCCCGCGGCGGCCAGCGCCCAGGCGGTCCAGCGCGCCTCGCGCGGCACGAAGCGGCGAGGTCCCTCATGGGCTGCCGTGCGGGCATCCTGGCGCGCCTCGGATGCGGGTTCGAGTGTCTGCGGAGTGTCGGGCATCGCGTGCCTCGCGGTGGGGGTCGGTCCCCTCGTCCTGGATCGCCTTAGGCGAGGGCCTGGGCGATGGGTGGCGGGATGGGTTTCTCCATCCCGTCGTCGGTGAGGACGGTCTTGATCGCCTCCTGCAGGCTCAGGCCCCCTCCCTTCATGAGGTCCTGGAGGCGGGCGACCTCCTCGGCGGAGGTCGTGAAGAGCTGGTAGCTGATGGGATCCACGATGTGCCGGTAGATGCCGGCGCCCCCGGGGGCTTTCACGTAGACTTCCGAGTACTTCTTGGGGGCCTTGTGGAGACTGCGGATGAGCTGGACCTCGTAGGGGGTGAGGGCCAGCCGGTCGTCCCGGAGGCTTTCCCCGTGATGGGGGAACAGGAACCGACTGTCCGCATTGTCCAGGATGACCTTGCCGACGGTCGTCTGGATGAGGTCGTGGAGGCTCTGGGTCACCACGCCCACCGCGATGGAGTACTTCCGGCCGCGCCGGAAGAGCTCCTCGATGCATTCCGCGGCCTGCTTGGACTGGAGCAGGGACCAGGCCTCGTCGATCAGGACGCACTTCTTCTGGTGGCGATCGCCCTGCTCCATGCTGGACTGAATGGCGAGGATGATGGCGAGGAAGACCACGGATTGGAGTTTGGGCTTGGTGCTCAGTTCTTCGAGTTCCAGGAGGAGCAGCTTCGATTTCCGGACGTTGATGGTGGCCGGGCCCTGGAAGAACCGGGCATATTCTCCCTGGGCATAGGGATAGAGGCAGTCGGCGAGATCGCGGCACCGTGGATCCCCGTGCTCGCTGAGTACCGCGGCGACGTCGCCGATCGTGGTGTGCTTCCCGTGGATGCCGTAGGCCTTCTGGATGCTCTGGCCGATCTGGGAGTCCTCCCAGTCACTGACGGGTCGGGACGGCGAGGCCATCTGGGCGACCAGGGCCTTCAGCCCGGAGATCTGCTCCGTGAAGTCGGCCGCCGTCTCGACGAAGCTGAACGGGTTGAGGTTGATGTCGGTGTCGGCATTGAAGAGGAGGTAGTCGCCCTTGAGCGAGGTAACGAGCTTCTCATAGGACTTGCCCTTGTCCACGATGATCGTGCTGGTCCCGGTCCCGATGAGGCCGAGGACGAGGTCGTTGTTGAGGACGCTCTTGCCCCCGCCGCTGCTGCCGGCCGTGAGGAAGTTGTAGGCATTGGGGTTGGCGAAGGGGTCGAAGGCGGCGATCTGGCCGCGACGGCTCACGAGGAGCAGGATGGGGCTGCCGTTCCCCTTCCAGTCGCCCGCGATGGGGGAGAGGGACGCGCAGTTGCTGGAGAGCAGGGTGCGCGCGCGGGCCAGGTCGCGTTCGAGGTAGCGGGGATGGGAGGAGAGGGCGAGCGGGAGGGATTCGCGGATGACGTTGAGCGAGGCGGGGCCGTCGCTCTGGGGCACGAAGTTATGCGCCTTCCAGAGGGCCTCGCTCGCGGCGGCGGCCTGGTTGGCCTCGGTGGCGGTCGGGGCCCAGACCATCAAGTGCAGATAGGCGGCGAGGGGGATGTGGCTGTTCTCCAGGGCGTGCATGGTGATGGAGTACTGCTCGGATTTCAGGCCCAGCCGGGGGATGATGCGCGCCATCGGGCCGATCGCCTGCTGACTGGTGATCGCGAACTTGCGGTGGAGGGAGCGGCTGGCGTCGGTGCGGTCGTAGGCCGCGGCGTTCAGGGTCAGGAAGAAGTTCGCGGGAATCTGTTGGGTGGAGTTCATGAGGGACCCGACCATCTGCTCCATGCGGTCGATGCTGAAGTCGGCAGGGAGCTGCAGGGGCGTGATGCTCCGGAAGTGGTACTGGTCGATTTGGGCGCCGTCGACCGTGGGGAGGATTTGGGTATCGGAGGGGATCATCTGCCGGCGAAGTTCTCGGTCCGGCTCCCACCCGGTCGCGATCCGGTACGGATGGCTGGGGGTGAGGACCGGGTGGAGCAGGGTCATCAGGCGATCGGGCGGCACCCGCTGCGGGAAGAGGGAAGCCTGGATCAGCAACTGCTCGATGTCCGTGGCGGCGCGCTTGACCTGGGGGAGGGCGGCCATGACCGTCGCGTACTGGAGGCCGCCGGTCTGGGCGGCGAGGAGGCGGCGGAGCGTCTGGAGGCGGGCGTGCCAGGTCCGGCGGTGGGGGGTGATGGGGATGGAGAGGCTGACCAGGACGACGGTGTTGCGGAGGGGCGCGGTCTGGAGTTCCTGACTGCCGGAGAGCAGGAGACCGGCCAGCCGGTGGATGCGGCGGTTGGCATGCTCGGTGTGCTGGAGCCCATGGCGGAGGCTCCGGTAGAGGAGCAGGGTGGGGATGGTCTCGGTCTGGAGCGCGGCGGCCGTGATCTGGATGGTGCTTCCCATGGGGAGGGTGAGGTCGAAGATGCCCTTCAGGTTGGTGGCCTGCTTCTCCCCGGGAGCGGGATGGGGGAGGCACTCGAAGATCACCCCCCACGCGAGCTTGGTGGTGTCGTTGTCCTTCGCGACCAGGTACAGCTGGTGGTCTGGATCGTAGGCGAGGTACGGCAAGTAGGCACTGAAGCTCGGCACTTGATCCAACGCGAAGTGGATGAGGCGGGTTGGCAGGGGCATGGGGTCCTCAGGTCGCACGGACACGATTAGTATCCCGGGATGGTGAAGCCGCCAGGAGACCCGAAACCGGGCGTGGGCGGGGTGGTCCCGCTGCCGATGGGTGAGCGCGGCAGGGCGGAGGTGCGGGGGGTGCGGTTCTGCGGGGTGGTTCCCGGGGAAGTGGGCTTGGTGGTCGTCGGCGTCTCGGCGGGAGGCACAGGGGGCCCGATCTGGCTTCCATCATCGGCAGTCTGGGGGACCGGCGGGACGAGGAACTCGGGTTCGGGTGTGATGGCGGGAGGACCGGGCAGGACGACGATGCGGAGGATGGCCGGTTCATGCCGGCGCCCGAAGGTGTCGGTGTAGGGCGCGATCCAGACCGTGCGGACGGGGGGGACCCAGGTGTCCGGAGAGGTGCCGGGGGGATCGGAGCGGCCGGGATCGGGCGGGGGAGGAATGGCCTGCGTGGTCATGGCGCGCAGGGCGGCCTTGGAGGCCTGTTCGCAGGGGTGGTCTGTCGTCTCGTAGGGACAGGCGTATTTGTCGTTGTACGCGCTGATGAGGCTGGCGCACCCGGCCAGGAGGAGGGCGGGCAGGAGGGGCAGACACAGACGGAAGCGCATGGGCGGCTCTCCTATTCCTATTCGATGATGTCGGAGCGCTGCTCGGAGGGCGCGGAGGCCTTCCAGCGCAGGGGGAGGCCCTTCAGGACGACGAGGTCCACCTTGGTGCCAGAGCTGACCTCGATCACGGGCGCGGTCTTCATCGCCAGGGCGGTGTAGAACTCGGTGAGGCGGTCCATGGACTTGCCGATCCCGGCGAGCCCCGCGGCGGCGAGGGTGTCCTGGATGGGCGGGAGGGAGAAGGCGCTGTTATTTGTGACGTCGCTGGACCCGAGCTGAATGGGAGCGTAGGAGATGCGGGGCTTGAAGGCCTCCGAGAGCCCGCTCAGGAAGCCGGCCACCATGGTGCGCGCGATGAGGGCCCCTTCCTTCATGACCACGCGGCCGCGGATGCCCGTCTTCCCATCACCCCCGAGGATGGTGGCTTTCAGATCCCCATCGATGGTGACGAGGGCCCCGCTCCGTTTCAGGAGGCAGCTCAGGCTCTCGGTGCGGATGGAGACGCGTTCCGTCGCGAGATCGCCGACGGCGGCCCCCACGGCGACGCAGTCCTGGAGGTCCATGCGGAAGTCGTTGGGCAGGAGGGCGGTGTCGCTCAGGCGGATCAAGACGGGATACGGGAGGTTCTGGCCGGCGAGCGTGCTGGCGTCGATGCCGGTGAGGAGAATGCCCGGGATGATCGTTCCGGAGGGGAGCCAGCCGACCTTCTCGGCCTCCGGGATGGCGTTGCGCGGGTTGATGCCGTGGGGGGTGATGACGCGGAGCTTGCCGCTGTCGGGGGGCAGCGAGCTGTTGGGCCCGCCGCGGGGGCCCTCGGGAGGCCGCTTGGCCAAGAGGTGTTGGGCGTTCGGGGTCTCCGCTCCGGAGCTGCCGGCGTCGTCCTCGGCCGGGGGCGTGGCGGGCATCGCCGGGGTGGGGGTGCGGCTGCCTGGAGCGGGGGGGGTCGGGCCGGGCGCGGGGTGGGCGGGGGTGAGGGCACCCGGCGCGGGCGCGCCGCCGATCACCGATGTCCTGCGTGCTCCCTGGGGAGGCGGGAGGATCTGATCGAGCGGCGGGGGCGGAGTGGCCCGACTGCCGTCGCTTCGCTCCCGGCCGCGGGGTGCCCCGGTGCTCTCGCCACTCTGCGCCTTGCGCTCACTCGTGCCGAGCTGGTCCCGGAGCTGGCCGAGCTCGCGTTTGAGGTTCTCGATGTTGCGGTTGAGTTCCTCGACTCGCGAGCCTTCCTTCGCCCGCCAGTCCCCGGCCTCGTTTCCCGGCCGGAGGATGACGTGCTGGCGGGCGTTGGACTTCTCCTCCTCCTCTCTGGCCTTGCGGAGGTCGAGCCAGAACAGGCCGCCGCCCAGGAAAACGACGACGATGAGCAGGCCCACGAGGATCTTCAGGAAGGACCGGGTCTGCCGGGATGCGGGCGTGACGAGCGGGCCGGTCGGCTGCGGGGCGAAATCGGTGGGGGTATTCATCGTGACGGCTCCGGTGGCTCAAGGGTGTCGGTGTCGACGATGACCAGCACGCGTCCCCAGGCGCCCGGTTGCAGGAGGAGGGGCTCGCTGCTGAGCGCGCGCGCGTTCGGGAAGAGTCGGGCGAGCTGCGTGGGATCAGTGGGGTGCGGGAGAGCCCCCGTGTTGGCGACCGCGTACTCCTGGATGGTGAGCCGGTGGCCGCGATGCTGGAGGGTGAGGTACCAGGCGAGGGCACCGGTGGGAGGGAGCGGTCGGGCAGGCCGCTCGGTCCGGAAGCCTTCCGGCGGGCTGCGGCGGTACCCGGCCTGGATCAGGTCGGCGAGCTGGGTCTCGTAGGAGGAGGTGACGTGCGATTCGGGCTTGGGGGCGCGGAGGCGAATGGTCTGCGCGGGTAGCGTCTCGGGGATGAGGCGGAGGAGGTATTGAGCGCCCCGGGTGATCACCATGAGGTCCGCGGGATGGGTGGCGCGGAAGGAGACGATGACGGCCCGGCCCTCGATGATCACATCCAAGGCTTCCGTTGCCGTGTAGGCGGAGGTGACCGCATCGGGGAAGAGCAGGCGGTTCAGGGCGGCGCTGCTGAGGGTGATGGAGGCGGCACCATCCTCGGTCACGGTCATGGTCCGGGTGATGGACGTGGCATGGGTCGCGTCGGGGGGGCTGGGCTGCAAGGGGGTGTCGGGTCGAAGAACGGACGTGCGCTTGTTGGGTGCGCTTCCGGGGAGGGGGGCGCCGGGCATGCGCGGGGTGGTCGGCGCGGGTCGCGGGGCGGAGGCGGGCGGGCGCGGGGCGGGCGCGTCCGGAGGCGTGGCGGGCTCGTCCTGGACAATCGCGGGGGCCGGGGGCTGGGGAGAGGGGCTCGGCGGACCGGGAGCCGCCTGGCCGGCGGGAGGGATCGCGCTGGTCCTCGGACCGGAGGATGGGTCGGCGGCGCTACTCGGTCGCGGCAGGAGCAGGAGCGCGGCTAGGGCGATTGTGCGCGTGGTCGGTGTCCACATAAGCCATGTCCTCGATCTTGAGCGTGTAGTGGTCAATCGCGACCCGGAGGTCGATGGCCACGTCGCGGGAGGTGATCAGTCGGCCGCCCGTCCACTGGAGCAGGGTGCCGGTGACGCGGAGCTTGAGGGGGCCAAAGAAGTCGCACGCCCGCGGGTAGAAGGCCTGCGACACCTGGTTGGACTTGATCCACTCGGCATCGCCGAGCAGGGCGGTCTCGAGCTTCCCGCGGGCCTCGGGGGTGAGCCAGCGGAGAAAGCTCTTCGTGGAGTAGATGGCACTGTCGGGATTCACAGTGAGGCCGTTGACAAGCAGGAAGATCGACATCTGTTCGATATAGTCGCGCGACGCGGAGGTATTCCGCACGGTGTACTCGCGCTGGAAATCGGGCGGGGCGACGTGGAGGATGGTGCTCTGGCGCGCCAGGAGGAGGGCCAGGACCGCCAAGAGGAGCACGGTGAGCTGGAGGATGCGGGTGAGCCACAGCGCTTGATCGAGTTTTTCCAGGTAGGGACCGACTCGCATGGGGCAATCCTGGCGCCGGACGGGACGGCGCGGCTCGGGTGAGAAGGCTTCGGTGAGGCTGCGGGCGGGTGTTGAGTGAGATGCCGGGGGGTCCCTCTATCCCCAGAATTCCCGGTTGCTGCTGGGGATGGTCAGGCGGGCGAGGGGGATCCCGTGCCACCAGGCGGCGTGGATGATCCAGCCATGCCCGTGGGTTGCCTTGGTCTTCGCCATCGCCTTGGCGGTGATGAGGGCGAGGGGCACACACAGCGGCAGGAGCTCGTAGAGGATGCCGATGGCGAGACAGGCGGTGATTACCAGGACCTCATCGAGTTCCCACCAGAGGAGTTGCGCCTGGCTGTTCAGGTAGCGGGGGATGCGTTGCTCATAGGGGGTACTCACGGGGCCTCCTCGCTCTCGTCGGGGCTGCTGGGGTTTTGGGTCTGGAGGAGTTGGGCAATGTGTCGCAGGAGGAGCACAGTCGACGGATAATCCAGCGTGTCAATGACATCGCAGAGCTGCTGGAGATCCCGGGTCTGGACGAAGTCCTCGGCAACCCGTCGGATGTGCGAGGGGAGCTCCCTCGGCAGGGGCTTCGGCCGGGCCGCTGGTGTGCCGTTGCCCGGCGGGGCCGTCTTGGTGTGGGGGGAGAGGCCCTGGCGCTTGATGTACTTGGTGATGGTCCGTTTGTCGACCCCCAGGATCTCCCTGATGGATTCCACGCCCACTTCCGATTGCACGAGCAGGGTGGTGATGCACTGTTGATCGGGGTTCAGGGACATGGGTCGGCCGCTCCTGGTGGACTAGGCTGCCTTGCCGTTGTGGGGAGTCAGGGCAGCGAGGTTGAACCTCGGCACGGCGTCGGAATCCGCAAGCAACTGGCGCAGGGCGGTGGCGGCCGTGGCGAGGCTCGTCACGCGCTGTTCGAGCGCCGCAATGGTCGCGGGGGAGTGCTCCATGTGCAGGGTGAGGTTCAGGCAGACACGCGCCGCGACGTCGATCGCCACCAGCATGGGTGCAAACACAGGACACCGGGTGGGATCGCCGGAGAGGTATTGGCAGGGCGTGCAGTCCTTGCAGTCGATCAGGTGGTCGGAGAATGGGTCGAGGGAGGCCTCAGGGGTGGAGGCACCGATGGGTGGCGAGGCCCCGTTCCGCGGGGCCGCACGGGGTGCTGGGGACAGGGCCGCGGCGGTCGCCTCGGGGAGCGGGCGTTTCGACAGGAGCGGACGGAGCTTGGCGTCCTTGGCGATCTCTTCGCGGATGCTGTGTTCCGTGATGGGCTTGTTAGCCTTTTGGAGCTTATCGACGATGCGGGCCTGGGAGTGCTTGGGGATCGGAAGCAAGGCCCGGACGGACCCGAGGCCGAGGGTCCCGCGATGCCACTTCGAGAAGATCTTAACGGCGAGCTTCTTCTTGATGTTCACGGCTGACCGGATCTGGGACTTGCTGAGGCCCGTGATGCTGGCGAGGTAGGTGTCGGCGCCCCGGTGGGGGTTCTGGTGGTTTCGGGGGCCAGGTTTTCTCGCCCCGGGGTACAGGTGGTAGTACGTCTCGCAGAGTTCGTAGATGACGTTGATGCGGTCGGCCGGGTGCATTTCCTGCCGTTGGCAGTTCTCCGCCGCGGCGATGGCTTTGAAGATGAAGCGACAGTCTTTGGAGTCGTATTCTTCTTTGGTGAGGATGTAGATGATGGCTTCCAGCTCCTGGAGCGGAGCGGGCTTGCCCTCTTTGAGGCACAGCTTGTTGAGCTCCCGAGCGGCTTGGAGCCGGCGATAGCCGCAGACAACCCCGTACGGCTTGGCGGAGATGGCCTCGCAGCCGGGGGGATACCTGAAGACCCGGATCGGTTGGATCTGGCCCACCGACAGATCGGTCGCCTTGATGAGGTTTACCTGGTCCTTACCGAAAGCGTAGCCCGATCCGGTGGGGTCAAAGTCGTACCTCCCGTTGGCAAATCTCGGGCGGAGCATCGACCGGGCCAGGGCCAGGCGTTTTTCCTTGTCGTTCACAGGGTCCACGGAACGGAGGCGGATCTGGAGCCAGGGAACCTCGTCGCAGTCTGCGATCTTGATCAGGCGTCGTTGCGGTTCCTCGTGCATTGCTCCTCCCTCACTCCTGGCGGCCGGTGCTCGGGCTCAGTCTCCCGAGGTGGAAGACCGATGGGCGCAATGTCCAGACGCGCGGTCGTGGCCTCCGTTCGGGGGCCGGGAGACCTGCGTGGGGTCTCCGCGGCGCACAATAGGTGGCATCCGACCTTCCGTGAAGAGCATTTTTGTGCACGGAGCGGACTTTTTCCTTATCGGCAGAAATCTGGTGAGGATCAGGAAAAAGTGTGGGGAGAGGGAAAACGCGAAAAGGGGCTGGAATGATGCGGTGTTTCGGCTGCGGGGATCCAGCTAAGACGGGGGATAACGTGGAAAAAGAGCAGCGGAAGATTTCTTGGGGGCCTGCCTGGTGAGGTGGCCGTGGGGTGTGTGGCTGGTTGCCGGCAGCCCGGTGGAGGGTCTCCGCCGGGGTGTGGCCCACGCGGAGTCCCGAACGCGGCTCATCGAAGAGGGCAACACGCTGCGGGCGGCGGAGGTTCTGGGCTCCCCAGTTCTGGCCGAGACCCAGTGCTGCCGGCGGGCTCAGATGGAAGCCACGACCTGGCGGGCGTCCAAGGGAGGAACCGTGTCCCTGGGCTGGGGGGTCCGGGGAACCGCAGGACGCAGGTCGCCCTCTGGGCACGCAGGAGGTTTCAGGGGCTCGCCCGGGCTCCGGAGGATGCGACGCGCCCCACGGGACCGAACCCATTCCTCAAGCGTGCCGAGCACCTGTCATTGGCGCGAATCGCAGCCGCACTGGCCTGAAAACCGCATCGGCAAAGCAACCCCACCGGGGAGATGCGATACACTGTATCGCATCTCCCCGTCAGTTCTGACAAGCACTCAGACCACTTGTGGTCACACCGGATACGCGAGTTGTGGCGCGACCGATTCTCGGTGGGCGCCGCCATGAGCACGGACTTGAAAAGTTAGCAGCGTGACCGAACGGACATTTTTGCGGAACGTAACCACGGCCTGCGATTCTCCGGCCACGATCGCCGGCCTGCCGCCGCGTCCGGTGTCTTCCTGCGGGCCGGATGAATTCTGTGTGCCCATCCAATCACGCATAGAATGGGGTTTAACTCCTCGTAAACCCAGCGAAAGCATTTCCCTCCATCCATCGGAGCAGGTCTTCCCAGCCACAACCATGCGCACAATGTGGGTGCCGCTCCCCCGGACCGCTAATTGAGCAAAAGTCCTCCGTACCCCATCAACTTCGTTCCATCCAACTATACCCTGGGAGGCCCGCACGCGGATAGGGCAGGTCATGGCCAGGCGGACGGTTTCGTGGACACGCGCCACCCCCACGCGGGCGACAGGAGCGGACCTTGCGCCAGAAAATTGGTCCAGTAGTAACGTAGCACAGTAAACCTGGGTGACGCCCGCCCCGGCAGCTTAACCTGCGAGGAGCACCTTCCATTGTCTGTCGGTGGGGAGGTGATCCGGTGTTCCGTTAGGGGTCCGGTCCCCCGGTGGTCTGCGGGGCCCCGGATACCCGACGGTCATTCTGGCACTCCACCTCTGCCATTCCAGTCTCGGCCCCCCCCGAAGGCGGTTGCCGGCTCGCCCGTGAGTGTGATCCCGATGGCCTTCGGCCCATCCACTAGCGTCAGCGGAGCCTACATCATTTTCGCCTCCCTCCGCGAGCGTGTGAGGGGTCGCAACCCCACGCTAAAAAAGGACCGGGCCCAAACGATACACTTGTTTGACTGCACCATTTGGGGCCAGGGCGCCTGCCCCCCACCCGGCGCCACTGAAGTGGGGCCGGGCGCGTCGGCGCTCGGGTCGCGTGCCGGCATCGGGATTGCTTTAGAGATTGGCGCCCGGGTCGACCCGTGTGCGGGGCCCCCCATTAAACCTTTGGACTGCCCGGGTGACTAATCCAGTAGTGCGAAGAAGGCGAGTCACCCTCAGAACCGACTTATTGAAGGAGGAGGAGGACCTCATGAAACCCTGGATCAGTCTCGTATCAGGCTGTCTCCTGACCCTGGCCGTCG
>Ga0182027_10009500_pt1 | contig 13967 bp, 10 predicted proteins | sample 712E1DmetaG_FD_121300 | JGI IMG/M metagenome (GOLD analysis project Ga0182027, IMG submission 121300) | Permafrost microbial communities from Stordalen Mire, Sweden - 712E1D metaG (Illumina Assembly) | ecosystem: Environmental > Terrestrial > Soil > Wetlands > Permafrost | place: Sweden...
CCCGCCGAGCCCGCCTCCGACCTCCACCGAGAAGTGGTGGGCACGCTTTGGGAGTCGGACGGCGTCACGGAAGTCCAGCTCCGCCCTGCCGGTCCGGCCGGGCGGCAGGTCGATGACCTGGACCGTGCCCGGGTGCAGCTCTACCTCCGACACGGAAGCCGAATCCTTCAGGCGAAGATGGCCGGCGGCGCGCCCGGGGCGGATGCCCGACGGGAGGATGAGACTGCCCAGGGGCATGAGAATGTCGTCGGCCAGGTTGGCCATCAGGCGCCGTCTCTCCGATTCGTCCTCGATCGTGCCGAGAGGTCCGAGGATGCGGGCCTGGTCGATGGCCAGGTGGCTCACGCCGGGCCGGCGAACCAGGTCGGCCAGGGCCAGGGCCACTACCGGCGGAGGAAGAGCGGTGAAGATGCCGCCGGCTGCTACGAGCATCTCCGGCAGCGGCTGGGAGGCGATCTCCGGTGTCGCCTCCTCGAGGCGCCCGAACGCGGCCTTGGCCGCGGCGAGCCGGAAGATCGCGCCGTCGCCGTCGGCTTCGCCCCAGGGCACGAGTCGCAGGTCGTTGAGGCGGTCCATGGCTCGATGGCGGTCAAGAGCGGCCGTCGACCAGGCCAGCACGCCGTCGATGACCTCCTCGGAGGGGTTCGCCGGCGCGAAGGAGGCATCGGCGAGGCATGCGTGGGAGGAGACGACTGCGAAGTGAGTCTGGCCGAACGGCTCGGACCGGCCGAGCAGCCCGCCCTGCAGGCCGATCTCGACGATTTCGATCGACCGATCCAGGACGTATGCCAGCGAGGCGATCGACCGGGCGATCCCGAGGCGGCTATCGTTGGGGAAGGCTCGGAGTCCTTCGAGGACCTCCTGCAACGAGGCCCCGGGCGGCTGGCCGGCATCCGCATCCGGGGCGAGCAGGACATGGGGCGACGCCGGATTGACGTCGACCGCCTGGATCCCGACCCCCGTCGCGGCCCACTGCTCCTCGCCGGCCCCTTCCGGTTCGGCCGACGCCGCCGGCCGCGACGGGGCCAGATCGTCGGAGGCCGACCCCTCAGGCTCGGCGGACGCCCCTTCGAGATCCGCTTCCGCGAAGTGCATCTCGGACTGCAGCTTCGATTGGCCGGCTTCCTTCTCGTTCATCGCCTGGACCGAACCTGCAGCGGGCGCAATGTCGGAGGTCGTGATCGCGCGCTCCGCCGCCGCCTCGCCGCCGGACCGCAGGTCGGCCGGCGGGGCAAAGACTGATTCGAAGGCCGCGGCCCCGCCCGCCAGCACGACCGTAAGCTCCGGTCGGGCCTGCGTGACGGCCGCCACGAGCGCCGCGAGATCCGGCAGATGCCGCCGCTCGTCCCCTCCGGGCGAACGGTCGGCCCCGAGCAGCACCGCGGCAGTCTCCGTGGAGAGGGCCAGGCGGGCCAGCGCGACTGGATCGTCTTCGTCGGCGCTGCCGCCGACCACCAGCCAGCCGGCTCGCAGGGCAGCCGCCTCGAGTCGTCGGCGCTGCCGGCGGGAACCCGCCAGTACGGCGATGCGACCCGCGGGCGCGGTCGCGGCCTCGAGCCGCGGCCAGGTTGCGACGAGGGTCGATAGATCGGCCCCGGCGGCGACGCCGATCTCCGCGAGCATCTCCGGATCGGCCAGCCCAATCCGGGCCAGGAGGTCCGTGAGGATCCCGTCGGCGTCGACGTGGCACGGTGCCGCCGCATGCGCGATGAGCCGCCAGCGGCCCCCCACGTGCCCCAGGACGGCTCCGGAAGTGGTGGACGAGCCGCGGTCGAGAGTCAGAAACGCTCGAGGCTGGCTGATCACCCGGTTATGCTAACCGGCTCTCTCGCCCGCGTCTGCCGTCAGGCGTCCCAGGAGATCTCCTCGTCCGGATCCTGGAGGCGTTCGATGAGCTGTTCGATGCCGATGTCGTCGGCAAGGATCTCCGTGGCAACAGGCAACTCGCCGCCGAAGACCCGGCGCAACGTTGGGTCGAAGAAGACCATGGCGCTGCTGCCCAGGGGACGATACGGACGACTGGCCTGCAAGAACAGGACGGCCGGAGCGGTCAAGCCGCGCAGCTGGATCTCGCGGGCAACCTGCTCCACGAGGTCGTCGCGCTGCTCTTCCGAGCGGCTCTGCGTCTCGATCAAGTCCGATGCTCTCCGTTGTCGTCAGGTGGTTCGCGTGTGACTCGCGGCCGGACGGACCCGACTCCTCCCCCTGGACGCCTGGGCTGCCGGCCGCCGTGGCTCCCCGAGCCCCGACTCGCCTCGCACGCAACTGCGCGCATCCCGACTGCCCTGGCTGCCGCATAGTACACCCGGGGTAACCTTCCGGACATCGAAGCTAGTACCTCGTGCGAGATCGTGTTGCCCCACCGCGCCACCTCGAGCGCGCTGATGCGGTCTCCGCCTCCTGATCCGATCAAGGTGAACTCGTCGCCGACGGTAATGGGGGGTCCCGGTATGTCCGTCACGTCGACCATGATGGCGTCCATCGCGACGGTTCCCACCTGCGGCGCCCTGATCCCGCGGACGAGGACCTCGGCCCTGTTCGAAAGGCTGCGCGGATATCCGTCGGCATAGCCAAGGGGCAGCGTGGCGATGCGGCTCCGACGCCCGGTGACGAAGGTCGGGCCGTAGCTTATGCCCGTGCCGCGGTCCAGCCAGGCCACGCGAGTTGGGCGCGCCCTCAACGCCATGGCCGGCCTCAGGCCGGCCGCGAGCGCCGCGGTCGCCGCCGACGCGACGAGACCGTCCGGGACCATGCCGTAGATGGCGATCCCCACACGGACGACGTCGTAGGTTCCCGCGGTCGCCGCCAGCAGCCCGCCGCTGGCCGTGAAGTGGCGGATCGGGAGCGTTACGCCGGCCGCCTCCAGGAGCCGGGCCGCCTCCCCGAAGCGTTCCTCCTGACGGGCGGTGATCCCGGCGTCGCCGCCCGACTGGAGATGCGACCACAGGCCGGCCAGGCGGGCGTGCGGGCTGGCCTGGATGGCAGCGGCGACCTCCGCCACCTCCTCGGGCCCGACGCCTCCACGGCCGAGTCCGGTTTCAACCTCGAGGTGCACGTCGAGACGGTCTCGCCGCCCGCCGGATGAGGGCGCGGCTTCGAGCGCGGCGAGAGTCCGACCGAGAAGGTCGCGGTCGCCGGCCGCGATCGAGAGACGATGCCGCCGTGCATCCGGCGCCAGCTCGGCCGGGATCGGGAACAGGATCAGGATCGGGACGTCGAGGCCGGCCTGACGCAGTTCCAGGGCTTCATCAAAGGTCGCGACGGCCAGGCTGCGGCTGCCATCCGCCACCAGAGCGCGGGCCACGGCGACGGCCCCATGGCCGTATGCGTCGGCCTTGACGACCGGCTCCACTCTTGCGCCGGGGGGCAGGATGCCGCGCAACAGCCGCACGTTCGAGACCACGGCATCCAGGTCGATCTCCAGCCAGGCCGTCCTGGGCAGCGGCGGCAGGGCACCGCCGGGACCGGCCTCGATCAGCGGGTTGCGCGTCGCCGGTCTCCATGTCGAGACATCACCGGCGGCTCCGCGAGTATCGGTGGCTCCGACCTCTCCCGACGGCCCGGGGCCGCCGGCCTCGGCCCCGGCGGTCACGGAGTCAGCGGCGAGCCGGAGCGGATGCCGCTCCGGCTCTCGCGGCAGAGCCCGCCTCCGGCAGCGCGGCCAGCTTCTTGCGGGCCAGCGGCAGCTCCACGGTCAGGTCTGACGCGAGCAGGCCCGCGTCTCCCAGGCGAGCCCGAACCGCCTCGCCGGCCATGGCGTGGAGATACACGCCGAGTTGCGCGGCTTCGAACGTGCCCAGGCCCTGGGCCAGCAGGGCCCCGATGGTTCCCGCCAGGACATCGCCCGTCCCGCCGCTCGCGAGAGCCGGGTTCTCGAACGGCGACACGGCCGTTCGCCCGTCCCGGTCGGCGATCACTGTCCTGGCGCCCTTCAGGACGACCACCTGTCCCCAATCACGAGCCGCCTCGCGAGCCGCGGCAAGACGGCGTGCGTCGTCGAAGACGAGGTCGCCCTGCTCCTGCGTATCGACGCCGTCGGCGGCACGCAGCCTCAGGAACTCGCCCACGTGTGGCGTCAGGACGCAGCGAGCCGCTACGTCGGCGGCCCACCCGTCGACGGTCGCGAGCGAACGCAGCGCCTCCGCGTCGAGAACCGCCGGCATCGGCTCGCCGTCCTCGTCCGGGGCGAGAAGGCCGCGGATCAGCTCGGTCATCGAGAGGCTCGGCCGCAACCCGGGGCCGACCACCAGCGCGTCGTGGTCGTGGTCGAGAATGCGGGCCAGCGCCTCCTCGGGATCCACTTCCTCGACATCGTCCTCCGGCAGCGACAGCGTCGTGGCCTCGACGACCTTCGCGGCAAAGAGGGGCTGCAGAGACTCGGGCGTGGCCAGGGTCACGAGGCCGGCGCCTGCCCGGCCGGCCGCCGTGCAGACGAGCAGGGCGGCGCCGGCATAGTCGACCGACCCGGCCAGGACCAGCAGTTTCCCGAAGGTGCCCTTGTGCCCGCGGACCGGCCGGGGCGGCAGGAGCGAAGACGCCGCCGCGTCGTCGAGAAGGATCGGCTCCGGCAAGACTCGGCTAGGCATCGGTCCCCTTCTCGCGTCGGGCCGGATCGGCGCCCGGTGGCGCCGCACCTGCCACGGCCTCAGCTTCGGTCATGGCCACTTCCCTGGCAAGCCCCCGCAATCGCTCGAAACGCCGCATCAGTGCCGCTTCGCGCTCGCCGAGCCGCTCCTCGATGTCGGGCGGGTACAGGAAGCGCCCGCCGGCTGTCCTGACGCCGTAGGCGATCGCGACCGCGAACTCGGATTCGTGACTGATCGAGATCGCGACCCGCCCCATGCCGAGTTGCTCCGCCCGTCGGGCCGCCCGCCCGTGCAGCCTCACCGCCGGCTGTCCGGTCGGCAGGCGCTCGATCTCGATGTCCCGCCAGCCGATTCCCCGGACGCCGAGGCCGAGCACCTTCGAGACGGCCTCCTTCGCGGCCCACCGTCCCGCCATCGTCTCGGCACGGCCGCGAACGTAGCCGATCTCCGCCGGCGTGAGGACGCGGTTGGTGAAGCGGTCGCCGAACCGGGCCAGGGAGTCCCGGATCCGCGACACGCGGATGATGTCGATCCCGAGCTCGGTCGTCCCCGGGGCGGGAGCCGGAAGTGCCTCCGCCGGGCCCGCGGCCCCCGAGACCGCCGCTGCCCCGGCCCGACCTCTCGCGCCGGCTTCCACATCCGACGCGCCGCGCTCGCCGGCCGGGGTCGATCGCTGCAGCGGCCCGGCCATCTACTCCACCGTCACCGACTTGGCCAGGTTGCGGGGCTGATCCACGTCTCGTCCACGCCTGACGGCGACGTGGTAGGCGAACAATTGAAGTGGAATCACCGCCAGGATCGTGCTCAGCGGCTCCAGCGTGTCGGGAACCCAGCACACGTCCGTGGCCAGCCGTTCGATCTGGGCATCGCCCTCGGTGGCGACGGCCAGCACGCGGGCGTCGCGGGCCTTGCCCTCCATCAGGTTGCTGATCAGCTTCTCGTACACGGCCGAGCGGGTGGCGACCGCGACGAGGGGCACTTCCTGGTCGAGGAGGGAGATCGGGCCGTGCTTCAACTCGCCGGCGGCATAGCCCTCGGCGTGCAGATAGCTGATCTCCTTGATCTTGAGCGCGCCCTCGAGGGCGGCCGGATATCCGAACGACCGGCCGATGTACATGAAACCGGCCGCCGCGGCATATCGCTCGGCCATCTCCTCGGTAGAGGCGGCCATGTCGATCGTTCGCTGGGCCTGCCCGGGAAGACGGCGGAGCGCGCCGACGAGCTCCCGCTCCTTCTCGGCCGGCAGCCGCCCTAGGCGGCGGGCCACGTCGGCGGCCAGCATGACCACGGTGGCGACCTGAGTGACGAAGGTCTTCGTCGCGGCGACGGCGACCTCCGGCCCGGCCTGCAGGAAGACGGAGGCGTGGGACTCGCGCGTGATCGCCGAACCGACGGTGTTCGTGACGGCGACCACGACGGCACCGCGGTCGCCGGCCAGCCGTGCGGCGGCGATGGTGTCGGCCGTCTCGCCGGACTGCGTCACGGCCACGACGAGGGTCCGGGAGTCGATGGGCGGCGGGCTGTAACGGAACTCGGATGCGACGGTCGCGCGGGCGGGCACGCCGAGCCACTCCTGGAAGAGCGCCGCCCCGACCAGTGAGGCGTAGTAGGCCGTGCCGCACGCGATCATCTCGACCCGGTCGATGCCGGCCAGGCGCTTCTGAATCGGGTCCAGCTCCTCGAGGCAGACGGACTTGCCCCTGAGCCGCCCGGTCATCGCCGCGGTCAGGGCGGCGGGCTGCTCGTGGATCTCCTTGAGCATGAAGTGGGCGTAGCCGCCCTTCTCGGCCGCCTCGGCAGACCAGTCGATGACGCCGATCTGGCGGTCGAGGACGGCGCCGGAGCGGTCCGTAATGACCGCGGTGCCGGGCCGCACGTCCGCCACGTCGCCGTCCGTCAGGAAGATGACTCGCCTGGTGTAGGCGACGATGGCCGCCGCGTCGGATGCGATGAAGCTCTCGCCGTCGCCGATACCGACGATCAGGGGAACGTTGAGCCGGGCGCCGACGAGCCGGTCGGGCTCGTCTCGATGCATCACTACCAGGGCATAGGCGCCCTCGAGCCGGCTCAGGGCAACTCGGACGGCCGTGGCCAGGTCGCCCTCGTAGGCGTCCTCGATGAGGTGGGCCACGACTTCCGTGTCCGTCTCGGACTTGAGCGTGTGGCCGCGGGCTACCAGCTCGTCGCGGAGCTCGCGGAAGTTTTCGACGATGCCGTTGTGGACGACCGTGATGCGGCCGGTGCAGTCGCTGTGAGGATGGGCGTTGAGGTCGCTCGGGCGACCGTGGGTTGCCCATCGCGTGTGGCCCAGGCCAACCCCGGCCCTCGGCGGCCCGTCGCCCAGGGCGTCCGTCAGGACGGCCACCTTGCCGGCGCGCTTCTCGATGAAGAGATCGCCATCGTCGGTGACCAGCGCGATCCCGGCCGAGTCGTAGCCCCGGTACTCGAGGCGCCGAAGCCCGTCGAGGAGAAGAGGGCCGGCATCTCGAGGTCCGGTGTAGCCGACGATTCCGCACATGCAGTTCCACTCCCGGTCCCGATGACCATGACGCGAGCGAAGGCGGCTAGTTTAGCCGCTCGCCCGCCAGGGCAGCCAATTGGTCGGCCAGCCGCACCACCAGGTCGCCATCCGGGCCCTCGACCATGACCCGTATCGACGGCTCCGTGCCCGAGGGCCTGACCAGGACCCGACCGCCGGGCCCGAGGCTGGCCTCGGCCGCCGCGATCGCCCGGCGGATAACCGGGTCGCCTTCCCACTGGTCCTTGTGGCGAGCCGGGGTCGCCCGCTGTTGTTGCGGGAGCATCGGCACCTGGGTTGCCAGATCGGCCAGGCTGCGGCCGGTCCGAGCCATGACCGACAGGATCTCCAGGGCCGTGACGATGCCGTCGCCGCTCGAGGCGTGCTCCAGGATGATGACGTGGCCGCTCTTCTCGCCGCCCAGTCCAGCCCCGTTCACGAGCATGCCCTCGAAGATGTACTTGTCCCCGACGGGCGTCCGGATGACCTGGCCGCCGGCATCCTCCACGGCCTTTTGAAGTCCGCCGTTGGACAGGATCGAGACGACCAGCGCACCGTTCGGGAGGCGGCCGCCGGCCAGCCGGTCGAGTGCCAGCACGCCGAGTACGGCGTCGCCGTCCACGACGCATCCGGAGGCATCGACGGCGATCAGGCGGTCGGCGTCGCCATCGAGCGCGAAACCGACGTCGGCGCCGCGAGCCACGACTTCCCGCGCGAGCGCCGCCGGCGCCGTGGCTCCGCAGCCCGCGTTGATGTTGATGCCGTTCGGGTCGTTGAAGAGAACCTCGACCTGCGCTCCGGTCGCCTCGAGGATCCGGCGCGCGGCGATCCCGCCTGAGCCGTTGGCGCAGTCGACGACCAGTCGCAGCCGCGTGGAGATCGCGGCAGCCAGCTTCAGCCTGTGGTCGACGTACAGGTCGAAGAGATCCCGATCCTGGATGGCCAGCCCCAGCTCGTTGGCGCAGGCGCCGGGCAGCTCGTCGGCGGTCCAGATGAGCTGCTCGAGCTCGTCCTCGACGCCCTCGTCGAGCTTGAGGCCGTGCTCGTCGAGAACCTTGAGGCCGTTGTCGTCAGCCGGGTTGTGCGAGGCCGAGACCATGATCCCGGCGGCGAAATGGCCCGCGCCGGTGATGTAGGCCAGGGCCGGCGTGGGCACGACGCCGACCAGGTGCACGTCCACGCCCATGCTCGTCGCTCCGGCCACGATCGCGGCCGCGAACATGTCGCCGGAGCGTCGGGTGTCCTGACCGACGACGATCGGCCTGTCCGGGCCGGCCAGCCGGTGAGCGGTGGCCCGGCCGAGGGCGTAGGCGGTATTTGGCTTCAGGTCGACATTGGCGGTGCCACGGATCCCATCAGTGCCGAAAAGGCGGGGCAAGGGTCTCTCCTATGGGGCTGCCGTCGCCGAGGGTGAAGGCGACGGGGGCGGGGACGGCGCCACGACCGTGACGGTGATCTGCGCCGGGGTGATGGTCACGACCTTGATCCCGGGCGGAACGATGATCGTCAAGGTGACGGTATGTGTGCCGACGCCGAGACTGCCGACCGACGCGGTCGCGGTCAGCGTCGACGTGTCGAAGGCATTCAGGGCTGCCGTGGCTCCGCCGAGCGTCACGGTCACGTTCGGGGTCGAGAGGGTGTAGATGCGATCCGAGAGCGCCCCGACCGGCACGACCCCCACGCTGACGCTCCGAGTCGAGGGCGGCGATTGGAGGTGGACCACGACCGTGACGGACGCGACATCCGTGGTAACGCCGCTCGGCAGGTCCAGGCTTACGGTCTTCGAGACGTCCCCCGTCGCGCCGGCTATCGAAATCGGCTTGGTGCCTGCCTTGCCGTCGAGCCCGGCCAGGGCGTCGGCCTGGCCGCTGACGGCCACGACGGCCGGGTTGACGTCGATGGAGTTGATGTAGTAACCGGCCGCCGGGGAGCCGGTGGTGACCGGATCGACGGGCACGGTCTCGGTGCGTATCTGGCTGCCGACCTGGATCTGGACGTGGACGGTCCGCGGGTCGAAGGTGACGTCGTTGACGATGGCCCCCGAAGCATCGCGGGCGACCAGGTCCACGTCGGTGTTGACGTCGAGGCCGGAGGCGTCGATCCTGACCGGCGCCTGGGCATAGGCTACCTTGGCCACGATGGAGGCGGCACCCGAGACGTAGACGGTCGAGGCACTCAAGGTGGGCGCGCCGGGCTGAAGGCCCGACGGTACGGCGCCGTAATCCACCAGCACGCTGACCTGCTTCTGGACTATGGGTTCCAGCTGCACGCTGATCTGCTGGGGCTGGTAGTCGATTATCTGGATCCTCGGGTCGTCGGCCACGAGCTGGACTCTCACCAGCGACGAGCTGGTTTCGCTGGGCTTGATGTTGGTCAGGTCGGCGATGGCCCGAAAGGACGACTGCGAGACCGGCACGTCCGGGGCGGCGATGTACCGGATGTCACCCACCGGCGGGATCGATTGGGGGTCGACCAGGGACGCCGTGGGCGGCTGGTTCACGATTTCGATGGCGATCGTGCCGGGCCACTGCTGGGTCGTCTGCAGCGCGACCATCGCCACGTACAGGATCACCGCCAGCAGCACCGCACCGATCTTGAGCGGGAGATTCCGGAGAAGGAAGCGGAGAACCCTCACGACGCCTTCTCCTGGCCATCGGTGCCGTCGGAGGGCGCGGCCCTGGGCGGCTCCGGGCCCTTGCGGGACGGAATGATGTGGCGGCTTCGGGCCCCGAGCCTGGCTCGTCGAGCGAAGCCGCGAACCGATGGACCGACTCGGCGGGGCGGCGTCCGCGCCGAGCGGAAGAGGCCGCCCGCGGCCTCGGGACGCAGGAGAGCGGCGAGGGCACGGGCCAGCTTTGGCTCGTCGAGATTCCTGACGATGCGCGCTCGCTCGACCAGGCTGATCTGGCCGCTTTCCTCGGATACGACGACGACGATGGCGTCGGTCTGCTCGGTCATGCCGAGCGCCGCCTTGTGCCGCGTGCCGAAGCGCTCCAGCGGAATCGTGGTTTCGGCCGACGGCAGCAGAGCTCCGGCGGCCAGGATCCGGTCGCCACGAATGACGACCGCTCCGTCGTGCAACGGCGTGCGCGGCGCGAAGAGAGTTACGAGCAGGTCCGCGGAGACGTCGGCGTTCAGCATGACACCGCTCTCGGCGATCTCCTGCAGCCCGGTCTCACGCTCCATGACCATGAGCGCCCCGTGACCCTCCCTGGACAGCCTCTCGGCCGCGCTCGCAACCTCGGTCGCCACGTGTGCGGCCATCGACTGCTCGGCGGGTGAGATCAGCCAGCCCAGGGAACCGAGGCGGCCGATGCGATCGAGCGCTCGACGAAGCTCGGGCTGGAATACGACGACGAGGGCGAAGAGGCCGACGTACGCACTGGTCTGGAGGATCACCGTCAGCAGGCGCAAGTCGAAGGTGACGGCGGCGCCATAGACGAGGAGCAGGAGGCACACGCCGACGACCAGCCGAACCGCGCGCGTCCCCCTGATCAGACTGAAGAGCCAGTAGATCAGGAGTGCCGTGATCGCGATATCGGCCACGACGTTTGGGCTGACCTTGTCGAGCGCCGACTGAATCAGTGGCATCGAGCCCTAAGTGTATACCGAGGGGCTGTCCGTTCCGCCGATCCGGCCCTCACGAGGCCGGCCCGGGTGGCCGCCAGAGCGGACGGCAGGGACGTGCGGCGGCGCGCGATGCTGTTCAGCTCGGCCCTCCGGCCACGACCGGGGCGTCTAGGAGCACAGCACCTCGAGCCGCGCGTCCCTGGGGAATGCCCGGCTCGCCACGGCGCACAGGCGCTGGCGCGTTTCCTCGTCGTCGTTCAGCTCGGCCAGCCGGCCGAGCAGCACGAGCTTCTCCGCCGCCAGGGTGTTCCAGTTGCGAGCCAGATACAGCTCGACGAGGACCAGATGAGCATCGACGTCTCCCGGCGACCGCTGCAGCAGGCGGTGCGTCGCGTCGAGCCCCGCGTCGAACCGGCCTTCGCGCGCGTATGCCCGCGCGGTCCACACCAGGAGCGATCGGAGGGCCTTCTCGTCGCCTGCCAGGTCGGCGGCTTCGGCCGCGACGAGCAATTCGTCGCCCGTCGGCTGGTGCGCGCTCTCACGCACGAATCCCGGCAGCGAGGCCGTCTCGGCAACTCCCTCCATGACTCCAACCGCCTCGAGGATCGGCTCGGCCGGGATCGGCGCCGGCCCCTCGAAGGGCGGGATGGCAGCGACCACCGGCTGGAGCGTCTCCGGCGCGTCGGGAGCCTGAACACGAGGCCGCGACGTTGGGATATCTGCCGCACGAGTGGAGTCGTGGGAGCCATCGGCGGCGATGGCGGGCTCCGGCTCATCCCAGGCCGCGGGCCGGCCGGACGCGGGCGCGAACTCCGGCCCTCGCGCCGGGACGGCGAGCTCGCCGGCCTCCGCGGCGGCAGTCTCGGCAGGCCCGGCCATCTGGTCCGGCTCGTCGGCGGAGTAAAGGGAGAACCCGGCGAGCGCCCCCGTCTCGACGGGCGCGCCGAGCTGGCGTACCTTCTCGGCCCCTACGGCAACGCGACCGGCCCCGCCGTGGACCGATCCGGCCGTATCGTCGACGGAGCGAGCCTCCTCGGTGACCCGCGGCCGGTCGATGGGGATCGGCCGGGTCATCGCGGGCATCTCCGACCTGGGGACCGGCGCGGCAGGCACCCCCGGCTGCGTCGAATCGATCGACTTCACCGCGGGCTCGTCGCGGAGGCGAAGCGCGCGCGCCAGGAGTTGCTCGGCCGCCTGATCGCCCGCCGAGAGGCGGGTCTCGCGCCGAAGGCCGCGCTGGCGTCGCGCGCGCTCCGGCGAGTCCTCGAGTTCCAGGCCGCGCCGCAGCGTGTCCGCGGCCTCCGGCAGCCGCCCGGCCGCCTCCTGTATCTCGGACACGTGGTCGAGCACCTGCGCCGCCTCTGCGCGCCGGCCGGCGAGGCTCAACGCCTCGGCCTGGCCGAGAAGAGCACCCTCATCGTGAGGAGCCCTGGCGACGGCGGCCGCGTACTCGACCAGGGCTTCTTCCAGGCGACCCAGGCGGAGCAGGGCACCGCCGAGGCTCGTGTGCGGGAGAGCGCGCGACGGAGCGATTGCCGCGGCGGAGCGGTACGCTGTGAGGGCCTCGTCGAGACTGCCGCGGAGAACGGCCACGTGGCCGATTCGCAGCGCTTCCTTGTAGCGCTCGTACAGGTCGTCCGTCATGCCTACATGATGACTTCTACGACGCCACGCGTCCGGGGTACGTGAGCCGGAAGGCTCGGTCGCTTCGTCCTACGCCACATGCCCAATTTGACAGGGAGCACCGGCCCGGAAAGGCCGCGGCCGCCTGGTATCCGAGGTGGTCAGAGGCCACCTCGGCGTGCGTGAGCGTGAGGCCGGACCGGGACTTCGAACGAGCATTCGCGGATCTTGGCTGAGGGCAGAGTGCTCCCAGGACGAAGATTCGGCGAACCGGACGCCAGAGCGGGACGAGCGCCGAACCGGCGCGCTCCCGCGGCGCCAGTCCGGCGCGCTCAGGGCGAGGCGGGACCGAGAGTCGGAGCGGACGCACTACCAGTGTGCTCTCGCGTCGCGGCTGCGGCGAACGCAGTGCTAGTGTCCCGTTGCGCAAGTGGCTAACGCATTAGCGCGTTCGCAGCTACGATGGTGGCATGTCCAACCATCCTGCTCCTGCGCTGGCGGTCAACGAAGTCGATCGGGCGGCTCTGAATGCCATAGTGCGGGCGCCCACGAGTGAACAACGGGCGGTGATGCGGGCGCGCATCATCTTGGCGTCGGCCGACGGGACTGCGATCTCTCGAATCGCGTCTGACCTGGGCGTCGAGGCCAATACGGTCAAGCTGTGGCGTCGACGATACGAGCGAGCGGGCCTCGCGGGCCTGGCCGAGGCACCACGGCCCGGCCGGCCGCCGACCTACTCGCGGGCCGATCGTGACCGGGTCATCGCCCTCACGCTCGAACCGCCGCCAGAGGGCGTCACGCACTGGAGCGTTCGCCGTCTGGCCAAGGGCCTCGCCATGAGCGAGACGACCGTCTGGCGCATCTGGCAGAGCGCCAACTTGCGGCCCCACCAGGTCGAGACGTTCAAGTTCAGCACCGACCCGGACCTCGAAGCCAAAGTTCGCGATGTGGTCGGGCTCTATCTGGCTCCGCCGGAGCGGGCCATCGTTCTCAGCGTCGATGAGAAGACCCAGATCCAGGCTCTCGACCGCACGGCGCCGATGCTGCCCATGAAGCCTGGCCAGGTGGAGCGTCATACCCACGACTACAAGCGCAACGGCACCACTCATCTGTTCGCCGCTCTCGAAATCGCCACCGGCAAGGTCACCGCGCAGACCCGTGCTCGCCACACGGCGGCCGATTTCCTGGCCTTCCTGCGCGAGATCGAGCATGCCTATCCGCAGGGCGAGCTCCATGTCGTGCTCGACAACGTCAGCTCCCACAAGACGCCGGCCATCCGAGAATGGCTCGAGGCCAACCCGAGGGTCAGCTTTCGCTTCACCCCCACCAGCGCGTCCTGGATGAATCAGATCGAGACCTGGTTCGGCATCCTGAGCCGTCAGGCCATCCGCCGGGGGAGCTTTCGCTCGGTCAAGGAACTGATCGCCATGATCAACGCCTTCACCGCCCAATGGAACGAGGGCTCAACACCATTTCAATGGGTCAAGACCGCGGACCAGATCCTGGCCAAGGCGGTGCGCAAGCCGTCAGCCATTAGCGAATCGGGACACCAGTGAAGGGCGCTGACGCGCCCCTCAAACCGTCGAGAGCGAGGAACTGGGCAGGCTAACCTTCGGGTGTTGCAAGCTCGAGAGGGAAGCCATGCCCAGCGCGTCGAAGATACTCCAGGA
>Ga0182027_10009501_pt1 | contig 13965 bp, 8 predicted proteins | sample 712E1DmetaG_FD_121300 | JGI IMG/M metagenome (GOLD analysis project Ga0182027, IMG submission 121300) | Permafrost microbial communities from Stordalen Mire, Sweden - 712E1D metaG (Illumina Assembly) | ecosystem: Environmental > Terrestrial > Soil > Wetlands > Permafrost | place: Sweden...
ATCGCGTGCTCGAGATTAAAGTTAATTAAGCCTGATTACACTTAATTAAACTTAAAAATGACCAATTTATTGAGTCGAATATGGCAAGAAATGACTTAATCCATACTAAAATGGTAGGGATTTTCAGCCCCGTGTCGCAGGTTTCCAAGCCTGCCGGACGTTCTCCAACCCGACTGATCGGGAACTGCCCCGGCCCGCCGATTTGGACATCCGCGGCACAGGCCAAGACCCCGACCAAGACAAGCTGCGTCCGAGGGCGCGCGCTCCCAAAAAAGGTTGCAAATTGGGCGCTGCGGGTTGAGTGTAGGGACACCGCGATCTTGTGGTCGCAATCTTGAATCAAAGGAGGATTGTGGTGATAATCGCGCCTGGTTGATTTGCATGAAAAAGACTGATGCTTTCTCATCGGTGGTCAAGCCCGTTTGCCGGCCGCTGTTCCATGTTCTTGCGGCGGCCATGGCTGGCGGCCGCCTTCTGGCGCTGGCGGCGGCTGTGGCGCTGCCGTGCCTTTCCAGCCGGGCCGCCGCCACGCCGGGCATCACGGCGGTTCACACCTTTTCCGCCCTCCAGGGGGTCTACCCTTCTCCCTTGGTGAACTCCGACGGGGCCAGTCCGGGGGCCAGGATGACCCTCGGAAGCGACGGGAATTTGTATGGGACGACCCTGTACGGAGGTATCAATGGCGCGGGCATTATCTTTCGTCTCTCCCCCTCCAATTCGCTGGCGGACTTGTTCGATTTCCAGCCAACCCTAGACACGGACGGCCAGGAGTTCTACGACCTTTGCCCGAACGAATTGACGCCAGGACCGAAGGGCTTGTTCTATGGCACAACCCAACGCGGCGGGACCAACAAAAACGGCACCATTTTTGTGTTCTCTCCGACGCGGGGAGAAGAGCAGGACCTCTACGTTTTCAGCGCGGAAGGCACCAACGTTTCCGGCTCCAATCCCGACGGCATGAATCCGACCGGCGCCCTGGTGCCGGGGACGAACGGCAGTTTTTACGGAACGACCCAGTACGGCGGCTCCAACGGCAACGGGACGATTTTTCAACTCACGCCCGCCGCGCCGGGGTTCGCCTGCGCTTATTCTTTCAGCCCCCTGGGCGGCGCCGACCTCACCACTAATGCCGACGGCGCCACGCCCAACGGCCTGGCACTCGGATCGGACGGCAATTTTTACGGCACGACACAAGTCGGCGGCGCCAATGGCGCGGGCACCTTCTTTCAATTCACCATTTCCGGCGCGCTCACCCCGCTTTATTCGTTTGGCGCAACGCACAGCGATGCCGCCACACCTCAAGGCGCCCTGGTGCAGGGGCAAGACGGTAACTTCTATGGCGTGAGCGAGTTCGGAGGCGCCTTCGGGAGCGGGACGATTTTCAAAATCACGCTCTCGGGCGTGGAGAACGTCCTTTATTCCTTCACGGGCACGAACGATGGCGGGGTACCCACCACAGGGCTGACCCTCGGATCGGACGGCTCCCTGGCATCAGATGGCCATTTTTACGGAACGACAAGCGGGGCGGGACCAAATGAAACTGGCGTGCTTTATGAAATCTCGTCTGCGGGAGTATTCACCAACTTGTATTCCTTTGCGGCGTTGAATACCAATTCTGAGAATAAAGTCGGGGCAAATCCATCCGCGACTTTGGCCGTGGGCCGGGACGGCAATTTGTACGGCAGTTGCCAGTACGGGGGCATGCATGGCACCGGCACGATCTTCCGATACGCCAACGCCAACTTTGTCTCGCCCACCCTGCCCCCCGTGATCACCACCCGCCTCCCGGCTAAACTGAGCGCACTGGCGGGAACTTATCTGACATTGAACGCGGCGGCCAAAGGCATGCCGCCGTTGCGCGCCCAATGGATGAAGAACAAAACAAACGTGTTGAGTGACGGGGGCGACATTTCCGGCTCTTTGACTGGCGCCCTCGTCCTGGGCCCCCTCCACGCCGCCGATGCGGGAAGTTACTCCGTCGTAGTCACCAATAATTCCGGGGGGACGACCAGCGCGGTCGTGATTTTGACAGTCACGCCTGACACCACGCCTCCCAGCGTAGCCATCGTTTCGCCGGCGGCCAATGCGCGCACCAATTCGCCCCTGTTCAGCGGGACCGCTTCGGACAATGTGCGGGTGACCAACGTGGTTTGGTGGCTGACCAACAAGAATGGCGGCTTGCTCCTCAGCAATAACGCCCCGCTGACGCGCGGGGGATCCAATTGGTCCTTCACCGCGACGCCGTTTCCGGGCACGAATGTCCTCGCGGTGCAAAGCGTGGATTGGTCGGGCAACAAATCAAAATTCGCCTCCCGCACATTCTTTTACAAAGTGACCAGCGCCCTGGGCCTGCAGACGGGCGGAGACGGGACCGGCTCGTTCAGCCACGAGGCGGCTTCGGTGAAAAATGACACGGTCCCCGCCAATGGCGCGCTGCTGAATATCGGCGAAGGGTATTCGATCCAGGCGGTGGCGGGCGGCAATTCCCTGTTCAGCAACTGGGTTTCCACCTGGGACCTGGGCGCCCTTGCCAACCCCGCCATCAACACCAACGCCGTGCTGACATTTGTCATGCAATCCAATATGGTGTTGACAGCCAATTTTGTGTCCAATTTCTTTCTGCCCGCGCGCGGAACTTACAACGGCCTGTTCTTCAACCCCACCAACGTCGCCGCGGAATCCTCCGGCATGCTCAAGGGGCTGTTGCTGGCGACCAACGGCACTTTCAGCGCGCAGTTGTTGAAGTCGGGAACGGCTTACCCCCTCGCGGGCCGCTTCGATGTTTCCGGCCGCTACTCCAACAGCCTCGGAAAGGCCTCCGCCCCCGGCGGGCTGCTGAAGGTCCATCTCGAGGTGGACCGGGCAGCGGGGCAAATCGTGGGCACGGTTTCCAACACCCAATGGAGCGCCGGTCTGAAGGCTGAAATGGCCGGAACCCATCTGCCGTCGGCGGAGTACACCCTGTTGCTGGCCCCATCGTCCAACGCGCCCGCCAACTCGCCGCCGGGCGATGGTTATGCCCTGGTCACCAATCTTATGGGCATGGTCGCCTTCAGCGGAAGACTGGCGGACGGAACGGCAATCACTCCGGCGGCGGCGGCATCGCAAAACTGGGATGTCCCCGTCTATTCCGGCAGCCTCTACGGAAATGCCGGCTTGCTCCTGGGCTGGATCAACCTGACGAATCTGGACGCCGCCGCGCCCAGCAACACCCTGGCCTGGATCAAGCCCGCCTCGCGCTCGTATCCTCCCTATACCAATGGTTTCACCAACACGTTGCAGTTGCAGGGCGGCCTATGGACCAACCCGCCCGTCAAAGCGCCCGCCATCGCCCTGACAAATGGACTACTCGTCATTTCTAACGCCAGTCTCAATCTCCCCTTCCACATCGCGGTCAGCAACAACGATGCCCTGGTCAAGCTGGCGGCCTCGCCGACCAATGCGATGACCAATTCCATGACAGGTTCGATTGCGCCCAAGACCGGACTGCTGACCGTGACCTTCGGCAACGGCAACGGCAAGGCCACCACACAGGGATTCGGGGCCATCCTGCAAACCCAGACCAACGGCGGCGGATATTTCCTTGGCGCGACCAACGCCGGTTCGATCTCCCTCCTGCCGGCACCGTAAAACATCCAATGGTTCCTCGTGGTTTCATTTCGCCTCGATTTTCCACTTGCAAAACTCTAATTAACCTGTACACTTTATATTAGTCCAATTAACCCAATTGAGAGAGGACCAACGTAAATTATGAGCGAAATTAAACAGGTCGGCGATTACAAACTGCTGGAGCGGCTTGGTGGAGGAGGGGCAGCGGATGTATACTTGGCTACGCCAACCAAGACAAAGATCTTCGCAGCGCCGGGCGAACTTGTCGCCGTGAAGCTTTACAAGGAGCGGTTCTTGTCTCAAAATGGCCAGCTCGATAGAATGACTCGTGAATTCCAGATCGGATCCCAGATTTCTAATCCCTACTTGACTCGAATTTACGAGTGTAACTTCCAAGACTCGGTTCCGCCTTTTCTAGTGATGGAGTTCATTGATGGCATGCCGTTAAGCGAGTGGATAACGATGTTCCACCCCGCCTCCGAGCAGCTATTGTTGAAGATGCTCATGAGGATTGCCAAAGGACTGGAGGCCCTGCATCACGCGGGAATTATTCACAGAGATATAAAGCCGGAAAATATCATGATCCCGATGGACTTTTCACCCAAGATCATGGATTATGGTGTGGCTAAGATTTCTGATCATCCTGGCAAAACGCCGCCGGAGTCGTTTTTGGGGACTATCCGAAATGCCTCCCCGGAATGGCTACGTCGGGAGGATCAGCCTGAATATGAACCACAAGTTGATCTTTATTCATTTGGTACAGTAGTCTATGCTATGCTGCATGGTCACCAGGTTTTTCATGAAGAAAATGAATTCGCCCGACTGGTTGATCTGGTAAAAAACGCAAAACCTCAGATAGACGAGAGCCTGTTAGCCAAACGTCAGCCAATACCCGCACTGGTTAAATTGACGGAGAGGCTCCTGGAGAAGAACCCTGCAAATCGGCCGGCGTCTATCGAAGCAGTGATTGCTGCACTGACGGCTGCTGAAACTCAATCATCTCTTTCTCCGTCGGAAAGGCCTTTACATGGATACATGGCGGCAGCACTAACCGGCATCTCAGAGGAGTTGAGGGATGCATTGGCTTTCAAGTCGAGATCGATCGCCAATGTGTGCAAGGAATTTGAACTTTACGTCTACCAACCACGCATGAGTACCGACCCACTGCTCCATCCATCCGTATCACCGGAAATTGTGTATTTCAGGGACCGAAGCCGCGTGTTGAGCGCGGATTTGCTTATACTCATGGCTGATCAGCCAAGCTTTGGCGTGGGTCAGGAGATAGAAATAGCTGGCGGCTATGGTGTTCCAGCAATAATCATTGGCAGTGAGAAAACTAAATGCAAGGTATCAAGAATGGTCAGGGGAAGCTATCTGAATACTGTTGGCGAGGTTTACTACCAGTCACCTGAGGATCTGGACCAGAAACTGCGTCATCTCCTCAGTGAAAAACAGAACCTGCTTCGTTCGTTCAAGAACACACCGCGCTCGAACATAGGTGGCAATATAGGCGCAAAGCTGCAAATCATGCGCCAGCAAGCCGCGATTTCAATTGAGGAAGCTGCCCACCAAGTTGGCATTTCCCCTCGTTTGCTTCGGGCTTTCGAAGAGAGGCCATTGAATTTCCATAATGCTGGCATTCATACGATTGGACGATTGCTAACACGATACGGAAAAGTCCCGTCTGATCTCTTCGGTCCATCAACTGAGCACGGCGAAATCGCTCCATTAGCCACCGATGGAAACATTATCCGTCTTGAAGGAGTGGCGCAAAGGGCTGGCTGGCCAACCGCGGATTTCCTAGCTCTTCGTGAGGATTATCAGAAAACCTTGGTCGCTTCTGGTGACACACAAATGGTGAATTCGGAGGAGTGGCTAAGGAGGCACGCGGTTTTGGACAATTCAAAGCTCAAGACTGACCGCGCCAAGAGCGGTGGGCTAGATCAAGCAGATTTACTTGATTTCCAATAGATGGATCAATTTGCCACATCGAACATGGGTGAAATGTTCCGACGTCGCATCGCTTTGGGGCATGATCGACATGGACGTATCAAGTCGGAATTGGTGGAAAGGATCAACACTCTGAAAGCGCGCTCAGGTTGCACCTCATTTCCGACCGATGTTAATCAGCTCGCATTTTGTGCAGGTATTCAGGGGGTACGATACGTCCCGCTAGCTGTTCGGGGCCGTCTTGTGAGAGAACCCGGTGGGGTTGTTGCCGAAATTCAATCGGATTTGACACCTCAAGACAGGCGATTTGTGCTCGCTCACGAAGTCACCCATTTAATCTTGGAAAGAGATGCCATTGAACGATCTGAAACGAGGCTTGATCGGAGCCGTGGTTCCGGAGGCATAGGACACAGAGCGATTGAGTTACTCTGTGACTATGGAGCAGCAGAAATGCTGCTTCCGACCGCTGCGTTGCGAAATGAACTCAGAAAGGTGCAACCGAGCCTCGAACTTGTGATGTCTATCACCAAAGAGGCGGATTGTAGCCTAGAATTGGTGGCTCATCGGATTTGTGAGCGACTGGCCGGATGGGAAAATGGTTGGGATGACATTAGCTTTCTATGGTGGAAATTTACGGATGAAACAGGTCTCTTAAGACAATCTATTCCGATAACTTCAGAACTGATCGAATTAGTAGAGGACGCTAAATCTCTGTCATTCAGCGCCTTAGGTGCAAGAATCGTTGTGTTTGGTAAGGAAAGGATCTGGGTCGGTTCGGGACCTCGTACGTTCGACGGTCAAGCATTGTGTGTCGCGCCGGCAGAGGTCGTCATGCTGGTCTCGCCTCGAATATCGTGAATGAAAGTGAATGTCGTATGCCTCGAGATGGCAGAAACTGGCCAAGGATCGGAAATTCGCACACCGGCGTCATTCCCGCGTCAGGGTGAGCAACATCACATCATTCTCTCGAAGGGGCAGCGTTTCCTCGAAGCGTCCGTCGGCGCCGACGTTGACTTCGCGACTCGAATCGGGCCGGCCCGTGGAAACGCCGCGCAGTTTCTGCTCCTGCTCGCGTGTCAACTGTAGCGGCGCGCCCATCTCCAGATACGCCGAGTAAGCGTCGTTCTTTTGCCAGCCGATTTCCGACAGGGCGGCCTGGTATTTTCCCGGCGGCACATTCGCCAGGCTCACGCGAACAGCGCCTTTGGGTTTCGCCGGATAGGGTTTGCCAAAGAAAACCTGGTTGGCGATCTTGCCCTGGGTCGGATGCGTCAAGTCCCACAAGAGCACCTGCGCGCCGCCCTGCGCATCCCGGCAGACCCACGAGGCGCTGTCCGCATTCTGCAATTCGGTCGGACCAAGCCGGTTGAGGAATTGATAGGCGAAAAAGGCCGGCTTCTTGATGCCTTGCGCGGTGAGCAGTCCAAAGCCGCCATGAAACGGAGCCGGCGGCGGACCCGCCTCCTCAAAAATGTCGGTGAACACCCAGTAAGACATCGAAGCCACGCCCCTTTCCGTCTGCTTCAATTGCTCCAGAATATAAGGCGCCGAAAAATAGGAGTCATGCACCGGATCGCGCGACGAATACGAGGCGCTCCATTCGGTGACGTGAATCGGAAGGCCCGGCCGCGCCGTGCCATCAATGGCCGCGCGCTGCCCAACCGCCCTCTCCGCCGGGACGCGCAAATTGGCGCTCAGGAAGAGAAGTTGGTTGCCGTATTCGTCCAGGCCGCCCGCGCCGCCGCCCAGCCCGTAAGCGTGAAAGCTGATGAAGTCCAGCGGGGAGCTGTTCGACACGCAAAATTCAATGAGCGGCTTGTTCCAAGCCGTCCCCGAACCGGCCGGCCCGCCCACCAGATAAGCAGGATTGACCCTTTTGATGTCCGCCGCCGTGTGGGCGTACAATTCAAAGTACTCCTCGCGCGTGCGATTGGGATCGCGCGGGCCGAAGAAGCCCCCGTAATCCGCCTCGTTCCAAATCTCAAACCGCCATTGGCTGACTTCCCCCGCGCCATACCGCTCGGTCCAATGCCGCGCCAGCGCGGTGATCAAATCATCCCAGCGCCCGTAAGATTTCGGCGGCGTGACATTGGCTTTCCACCAGAAAATGGTCTTGTTGCCGCTGGCCAGCGCGGCGGGCATGAAGCTGACCTCGACAAAAGGCCGTATGCCGATGGCCAGCAGCGCATCATAAAGCTGGTCAATGTATTGCCAGTTATAGCGCGGCTGTCCATCCCGGGACTCGGAATAGACGCCCATGTCATCGCACAACAGCCCGTGGAAACGGATGTATTTGAAACCGATCTCCTCCTTGCACAACTTCAACTGCTCCTGCCATCCGGCGCGCAACCCTTCCGCGGCGCGTCCCGCCCCGACACATTCGCGGAAGATCTCCGAGCGCGGCCCTTTCACCTTTAGCCAGTCCGCCGCAACCCACCGTGCCCCCGCCGCCGTATTCCCGCCGGATGCGGCAACCGCAGAGAAGTCCATATTGGTAGGGCGAAGCTCCTGCTGAACCCCGCTTGCCCCCGAAGCAACCGCCGTGAATACGAAGAGAAACCACAGCCTTATGAATGCGCTCATGCCGGCAGTCTGCCAAAACTCCCGGCGCCAAGCCACTTGTTTTCTCCCGTCACGCGACAGCAGCCCAATGGGCGTAGCGGCGGATGGCAATCCGCCGCCATCCTCTTCACAAGGCCATCGCCGGTTCATTGACGTATCCGCCGGACCAGTGGATCGCCGGGACTGGCGGGGGGACAGGCCTCTCCAGGGGTCTGGAGCCGTTAGGCCGTTAGGACCCGCATAAACAAAGGGTTTTTTGAGGTCGGACCCGTTAAGTGAGCCGTTAGGAACCGTAAGGAGCCGTAAGGTAGCATTCGGAATGGCGGGTGGACGGGCAAAAATTGCCGAGGGACGCCCTCGCGCGCGGTTGGCAACAGGCGGCTATGAAATCATCGCGGAAAGGTCTCCGCGCTTGCTCCCGGCTGGAGCGCGGGATATGTTGGCGGGCAGCTTTGCAGGGATGAAAACAATTTGTATTTGGCTGGTCTTGGCGGTGTGGCTGGCGCACGCGGCGCCGGCCGGCGCACAGGTGTTCCGGGTCGCCACTTTCAATGTGGAGAATTATGTGGAGGACCCGGCCAGCAGGCGTCCTCTCAAGCCGGCGGCGGCGCGGGCCAAGGTGTGCGAGAGCATTGTCGCGCTCAAACCGGATGTGATCGCGTTGCAGGAAATGGGGTCCACCAACGCGCTGATGGAATTGCAGGGGGCGCTGAAGAAATCGGGACTGGACCTGCCGTTCTGGGACCATATCACGGGGTCCGACACCAATATCCATCTGGCCCTGTTGAGCCGGTTTCCCATTGCGTCCCGCCATCCCCACACCAACGAAACGTATTTGCTGGGCGGACGGCGTTTTTACGTGAGCCGCGGCTTCATGGAGGACGAAATCAAGGTCAATACGAATTATAAGTTCACCCTCATTGCCGGGCATTTGAAGTCGAAGATGCCGTCGGGGATTGCGGACGAGCAGGAGTGGCGCGAGGAGGAGGCGGTGGTTTTGCGGCGGATCATTGACGCCCGGCTGGCGTCCGATCCGGAGGAGCGGCTGGTGGTGCTGGGGGATCTGAACGACACGCAGGATTCGCGGACGATGAAGAGCATTCTGGGCCGCGGGAAGACATCGCTGTTCGACACCCGGCCGGCGGAGCGCCGCGGCGGGAGCACCGGCCCGCAGACGACGGGTGCTCCGGCCCAACCGCGCCGCACGACCTGGACGGATTTCTATGCCAAGGAGGATTCCTACGGCCGGTTGGATTACATTCTGATCAGCCACGGTTTGCAACGGGACTGGCGCGGCGAGGAGACCTACATCTTGAATTTGCCGGACTGGGGAGTGGCGTCGGACCATCGTCCGCTGGTGGCGGGTTTCATGGCGACGGGGAAGTGAACGGCTGCGGAGGTTGTGGGGGTTTGTTGAACGGAAGGGACGGAAAGGACTGAAGGGACGCAAGGGACTGAGGGGACGGATGCGGCGGATTGGCCTCGGGGAAAGGGCCACAAAAGCAGTTCAGGAATTTAGCGGGCGGACACTGCCGGGGACACTGTTCCGGCCCGCTCCACATCTCCTTCGCGGAATCGCTTCAGGATGTTGAATCTCCCGGTGGCAAAGACTATCACGTCGGCTGTCAGCGATGGGATGGCCCAAATCAAGGCAACGCCGAGCGGGGTGGGATTGCCCCTCAAACCTCGCGTGATGAGGTACGCATAAGTGGTCACGAAGGAAACAAGGCCCGGCAGGAGAACAGTCCACCAAAAGGAGAGCATGATAATGCGAATGGGTTTTCGACCGGTCAGCCCAAGCCTCATGCTGAACCAACTGATGGCATACATGTCAAACACAAAGAAGGCGCCTTCGATCAGGTAAAACAAGATGAACCCCTGGCGGTCCTCCCGATTTGCGATGTAGCTCATGGCCCTGTTCAGAAAAAGCAAGTCCACCAGCAACACGGCCGCCACCGGCGCGGCGAACTGGCGCCACAGGGCCTTGCGCTGGCCCCGGACAATTTGATTGACTCCCAGGGGAGTGGTCAGCAACAGTTCCAGCGCCCCGCTGCGGCGGTCCTCGGCGAAACAGCGGCAGGCTTCCGAGGCCACCCACACCTTGAAGATGAAATGGACCACCGACGCCCACACGATGTCGTTTGGCTCATCAAACAGGCGCTCGTTTTCAAACAACTTGCCGCTGGCGTACCAGAGGGTGGCGGCCAGGGCCAGAAACACCCAGGGCGCAAAATACTTGGCACGGGGACGGCCCGCGCGCCAGAGGAATGGATTGATTGCGAGCCATTTCCGGCGAACCGCCTCGCGCGCGGCGGCGCTGCCCTCGGAAAAGGCGCGCCATTGGTCGCGCCATTTGCCGCGTTTGGGGCCGGCGGCCGTTTCCTGCCAGGAACGCGGGACGACCCAGCAAGCCAGCAGCAAACAGATCCAGGCATACAGTTGCGTGATGCCGACGCTCCACCAAAAGTCGGCAACCGTCCCCGTCCGGTAATTATCTTCAAAAGCGGTGATGCAACCGACCGCGGGACAGGGCCGCAACCACCAGTTGGATGGGCTTGCGTTACGGTGCAGAGAAAGCCCAGCGTAGAGCAGCGGCCCCGCCAGCAGAGCGGCCAGGCTGATGAAAACCGCGAGGGCCAGCGCGCGGTGATCCTGCCGGCAAACGGACGAGGAGAACATGCCGACGCTTAGAAAGAAGAAAAGGAGGTTGGCCGAAACGAGTGCCACGCGCCAGATCTCGCCGGCGGCCACGCCGCCCAGCAGCAGGGGAATGGCCAGAATCGGCAGCACCGACAGGAGGCTGTACGCGGCATGGAGGGAGGTCGCCGCGAGTTTGCCGAACACGACATCATAACCGCGCAAGTCGGTGAGAAAGAGCAGGCCGAGCGTTCCCTCCCTTCTTTCCGTGCTCAGGCAGCCGCAGGTCAATTGCGTGCCGAAAATAGCGATGCAGAAAAACCCCAGCACGGCGAGCGTGTCAAACAAAACTGGCCCGATCTCGCGCGGATCGGCGCGGCGTCCCAGCACCAAGACCACGCTCGCGGCCATGACGGCGAGCAGGGCCGCGCTGAACCGGCCCCAGTAGGTCCACCGCCGTCGCGAGGCGACGCGCAGTTCCCGTGCAACGATGGGCAGGAAGGTCATACAATTGCGGATTGCGGATTGCGGATTGCGGATTTGAAACAGAAGCAAACGAAGGAAACGAAGGGGAATTCGACCTTCGTTGTCTTCGTTATCTTTTGTGAAAATTCCGCGTTCATTTCGCTATTCACAATTCTCCCAAGGGTTGCTGCCTGAGTTGGCGCAGGGCGGCGCTTTGGGTGCAGAGGTCCGCGCGCCGGGCGTCGTCCAGGGCGGGGTCCTCCAACTGCCGGCGCAGGGCGGCGAGCCGGCGGTCTATATGTTTGTCACGCAAATTCTTGACAACGCCGGCGCGCGTGGGAGAGCCTTTGAGCTGGGCTTCCGGGTTGGGCATGGGCCTTGTGTCAACAAGAAGTTCTGTGATCAAATTCCGCCACCCCGCATTGTCCGTTTCGGACAGCCATTCCTTCACTCCCGGCCACGCATTGGTTTCTTCCAGGCGGAGCCGCGTTGCGACGATCTCGCGCACCGCCGGGTGGGCGAGCCATTCCAAATCCATATTCGCGGCAACCCATTCCACGAAACAATCGTTTTCCAGCAGGAGCCGGAGGAGTCCCGCTTCCTGGGGCGAGGGACGGGGGACATCCGCGGCTTCCGGCTCGGGCTGTTCCTCCCGCGCGGCGGGGGAGGATCGGGATGCTTTCTTGAATTCCTGGCGCACGGATTCGGCGGAGACGCTGAGGCGCAAGGCGGTTTTTTGGGCGTAAGTGTCCAGCAAAACGGCGCTGCCGGTTTTGTGGACAGCCTCGGACATGGCGAGAACCACGGCATGGCATCCGCGATCGGTGGCCAGGTCGTTGGAAGCGCACAAGCGGTCCAAGTAGTAATCAAAGAAGCCCCGCGCATTCTGAATGATTTCCGCGAAGGCCGGCCCGCCAAACTCCTTGATGAAACTGTCCGGGTCGTGCGGCGCGGGAATGGAGGCGACGCGGACGGCGAGGCCGGAGGCCAGAAGACTGTCAATCGAACGGACGGCGGCGTTCTGGCCGGCGTTGTCGGAATCAAAGCAGAGGACCACTTCCTCGGCATAACGTTTGAGGATGCGGGCGTGGTCGGCGGTGAGGGCGGTGCCCTGCGGGGCTACCATATTCTTGACGCCGGCCATGAAACAGGCGATGAGATCGAGCTGGCCTTCGCAGACGACGGCGCACTTCGCGTCCAGAATGGCGCGCTTGGATTTGTCGAGTCCGAACATGACGCGGCCCTTGGTGAAGATGGGGCTTTCGGGCGAGTTGACATACTTGGCGGTTTTTTCGTCGCCGCTCAACACCCGTCCGCTGAAAGCGATGACGCGGCCTTGTTCGTCGCAGATGGGGAAAATCAGGCGTCCGCGAAAGCGGTCGTAATGGTGATCGGACCCCTCCTTGCGGAGAATCAGGCCGGCCTGTTCGACGATGGCAGGCTCAAAATGTTTGCTTTTGGCCCAGTTGACCGTGTCGTCCCAGAGGTCGGGGGCGTAGCCGAGGCGGAAGAGCTGGACGGCGTCGGCGGAGACGCCGCGTTTGGCGAGGTAATCGCGTGCGATCTGGGCGGCGGCATCGCCGGCGAGGGCGGTTTGCCAGCGCTGGGTGATTTGCTCGTGAATGAGCAGGAGCTGGTCTTTGAGATGGCGCGATTGCGGCGGGCCGTCCGGGGACTCCATTTCGAGAGGGATGCGGGCGCGTTCGGCCAGGCGCCGCACGGCGTCCATGAAATCAATATTCTCATATTCGCGAACGAAAGTGAAAACGTCGCCGCCCTTGTGGCATCCGAAGCAATGGAAGAACTGGCGCTGCGGGCTGACGTTGAAGCTGGGGGATTTCTCCTTGTGGAAGGGGCAAAGGGCGACGAAGTTGGCGCCGGCGCGTTTGAGCGGAATGTAGCCGCCAATCACGTCCACAATATCGTTTGCGGCCCGAATTTGTTCTTTGGTGGCAGGGGAGATCATTTCACCGATATAGCGCCGGGCCTGTGGCCCGATTGAACTTATTTCTTGTCCGGCACCATAGTATTATCAACGGCGTCTTGCAGCTTCTTTTTGAGAGAAACGGCATTGGTGCTGTCTTGGGGCGCGACAGTGGGGATGAGAATGTTGGGCAAATTGTCCTGGACCGTCCTTCCGATGAAGGATTGGGTGAAAATCGTCTGCTCGATGCAGCCATAGACGTAGCGGGGAGGATGAATGTCGTCCAAGTTCTTCTTCATTTGCGCGTCAATGGCGTCCAATTCCGCCTGGGTCACAATCCGGGAATGCATGACGGCCAGGAGCACGAGCAAAATGCAGGCAAAGCGCACCACACCGGCGAAGATTCCCAAATAGTATTCGAATCGGCCGAACAGATCGCTGCCGGTCAGTTTGTCGCCCAGCCAATGATTGAGCAAGGCAAAGAACAGGACCGTGCCGAAGGCAATGATGCCGTAGGCCAGGATGCAGGACCACTGCTCGTCAAACGCGCCTGGGGAGGAGTATTCCCGGATGAGTGCGCCGAGGGGCTGGTTAAAATAACCGCCCAACAGGACGATGGCCACCCATTTGAACATCGGCAGAATCTCCTGGGTCATCCCGTGCTTGCGCCCGCGCAGCAACCCGACCACCAGCCAGACCAGCACGACGGCGTCAAAGTAGCTGAAAGCGAGATCCTTAAACATATCATGGGCTTGATCGGCCATAACTAGACTGACTGTAGCAAGTTTCCTGCCGCATTTGCGACAGAAATCGCCCGC
>Ga0182027_10009502_pt1 | contig 13965 bp, 17 predicted proteins | sample 712E1DmetaG_FD_121300 | JGI IMG/M metagenome (GOLD analysis project Ga0182027, IMG submission 121300) | Permafrost microbial communities from Stordalen Mire, Sweden - 712E1D metaG (Illumina Assembly) | ecosystem: Environmental > Terrestrial > Soil > Wetlands > Permafrost | place: Sweden...
CCTATCTGGCGCGGGTGCTCGAGGAAATCGCGCCCGGCAAATACCGCGATGCCGCCATCGCCGCCGCCAAGGAATTGCTGATGAACCCGCCGGCGATTGACAATCCCAATCGGCTTGATGACTTGTCGCGTTCCTACCTTTTTGGCGTGCTTGAATTCTTCCACGACACGTCGTTCTCGGTGAACGCGCAGCAGATGCTCGTCGGCCCGGACGGCCGGCTGGACATGGACGCGATGGGTTACCTCACGGGAGTATTGAAAGACCAGTCCGTTTCCGCGCTTTATCAGGCCTACGAGAATCCAAATTTGACCAATCGGTTCGACAAAATGTCGGTGGGGCGGGAAGTGATGAATTACGTCGGCCAGAATTCACAGGCCAATGCGCTGTTTGCGGAAACGTTGAACAACACCGAACTGGATGATCGGATGAAAGCCATGACGATTGTGCAATTGGCGGGAGGCGGCTTCGGTCCGTTTGCCGCTCAAAGTCCGACCGATCCGCAAGTCATCAACAACCGCATCCAACTGCTGACTTCGCTGCAATCCCAATACCCCAATAACGACACGCTTTTGCAGGCAATCAATGCGACCATCAGTGCGCTTTCCAGCGGCCAGCCGGTGGACATGCGACAACTTTTTGGCGGACGGGGCGGCGGTGGTTTTGGCAGGGGTTTTGGCGGCGGCGGTGGGGCGGGCGGCCCCGGGCCCGGCCAGTAAACTCAGATGGCCGGCATGAACTGCTGAAGTCCCAGCGTCGCGCCGAACAAAATCAAAAACACAAAACTCAACCAATGCGGGCATAACGGCGCGACCGCCAGCCAGTCCACAAAAACGATTCCCGCCAGCAAACCCGACACGATGTGTGCGACATTGCCTGTGCCGGCTTGAAAAATTGTCCGCACACAGAGCGCGATCCACAGCGCGAGCACGAGCGACAACCACATGGCTGGAACACGATATTCCCCCGAGTTCATCAACATCGCGAAAACGATCGGCGCTGCCACCAGCGCCAATGGCCAATAAGGAACCCGCGCCCGGGAACTTTCGTGCTGCGCCAGGTAACCCACTCCGGCCACATACAACGCCAGCGCAACGCCGCACCAAATCGGTCCGCCGTTGACTCCCGCCGCGCCCGCCGAACCGGCGATGCCGTACACCCAGAACCGGCACAAGCCCATCAGCCACGGTGACACGGTGACGACTTTGTGCGTCGCGTCGTAAATGATGATGCACAGCAGGAGCACCACCGTGAGCACTCCGGTCGTTTTGCTCACCACAGTCAAGCACAGCGCGCCCAGACCGAGCCACGCCAGTCCCCAGCGCCAGACGGCGGGCAGCGAAATCGCGCCGGAAGGTATCGGCCGTTCCGTGCGGCGCTGACGGTCAAAATCCGCGTCAAAGGCGTCGTTCAAAAACATCCCGCCCGTGTAAAGCGCGCTTACGCCCAAAAACAACAGTGGCAGTTTCGCAAAATTTCCGTGACCGCCCAGCCACCAGCCCGCGAGACAATTCGACCAGACCGTTGGCAAATGCGACACGCGGCCCAAAGCCAGCAGGGTGCGCAGTTGGCGAAAAACGTTCTGGTTCATCGCGCAAAGCAAATCAGAAATTTCATCGGCTGGCCAGTCCGTGGTTGCCGGTGAAATTTTGCGGGACGACCGATGCATTCATATTTCCTTTGGCCGGCGCAATCGCACGGCATCCCTCATCCATGCCCCAAAAGATGAACTAAAAATGAGGTTTGACAAGGCGTAAACCGGCATTGACACGCCGGGCGCGAAAGCTTAACTTAACTGGAAAATTGCAATTCAAACCATGTTGATTCGTATCAGTCTGATTTTGGCCATTATTGCGGCGCTGGCCGCGGGCACGTTAAACGTCCTTCAGGTGCGGGATAAAATCTCCACACTTGCCACCGATCGGGACACCCAGCGCGATGGCCGAATTGCGGCCGAGAGTGAAAAAGACAAGGCGAAAAAGGAATTGGCCAAGGCTGAAAAAGACCTGGCGCAAGTCCATCAGGAATTAACGGATGCGAAATCCGAGCGGGAAAAGGCGGTTGCCACCGCTGCGGCGCAGACCAAGCGTGCTGATGAATTATCCGACAAGCTGGCCAAGGCCACACAGGACCGTGAAGACGCGGAGACAAAACTGGCCGCTTACACGGCCACCGGCGTTTCCGTAGAACAAGTCGGCAAGCTCAGTCACGCGCTCAAAACCGCGCAGGAAGCCATTGAAGTCGCCAACGAGGAGAAAATCGTTTTGCAGCGGGCGATTAGCCATCTGAAAACCGAACTTGCCAAATACGTCGGTCCCGAACAAATCATCCGATTGCGCGCCGATCTCAAGGGCAAAATTCTGGTGGTTGACCCGAAATGGGATTTTGTGGTGTTGAATATCGGCCAAGATCAGGGCGTTCTCGAAGACGGCGAACTTTTGGTCAGCCGCGAAGGCAAGCTCGTTGCCAAAGTCATCGTGCGCAGTGTCGAAAAGGACCGTTGCATTGCCAATGTTGTGCCCGGTTGGAAACTCGGTGAAGTGATTGAAGGTGACGAGGTCAGCCCCGCGCATCCGGCTTCCTGAGATGAAATGTCGTGCTGCCAAATGGCTCTTGCTTCTTTTGCTTGGCAGTGTGCTTGTCGGGGTCAGCGGTTGCGAAACGAATGAACCAGAAAATGCTTCAGTTCGCCCGTGGAATGCCCCGCAAGGCTGGGAAAACGGCAACATGCCGATGATGAACCAGCAGCATCAATGACGATTGCGCTACCGTCTAATCCGCAACTTCCACACAGCGTGTCGGCGTCAAAATAAAATTCAGGCGAACGTCACGCGGACCGACCGGAATTTCGCTCACCACTTGTTCCTCAAAAGCGACTCCGCATTTGATGCCGTCCACATCGGCCAGCAAACGATCGTAAAATCCCCGGCCCCGGCCCAGCCTCCGCCCCTGTAAATCAAACCCCACGCCGGGGACCAGCACCAGATCCAGCCGGTTCAACGGAAGCTCAACGCATTTCGCGCCCGGTTCGCGGATGCCGAATTGCCCGGTCACAATGTCGCTGCGCAGATTTTGCACCCGGCACGCGACGTAACTGTTGCTTGCGGAATCATAGCGGGGCAGGGCGACAATTATTTTGCCGGCCAGCGCGTCCTCCAAAAGCGGCCACACATCCGGTTCGTCCGGCATCGGCGCGAAAAACAGAACCGCCCCGGCGTTTTTCCAAATTACCTGTTCCTTGAGCCGGTCGCGGACTTGCGCGGACATCGCGTTGCGCGCGGCCGGGGAAATCTTTTGCAGCGCGCCGCGAATTTGTTTTCGCAGCGCGACCTTGGCCGCTTGAATATCGGGTTGCATATTCAGGAAACGAAAAAGATAAATAAACCACGGATGAACACGGATGGACACGGATTCAACCTGTAGGAGACGAGGTGACGAGTCTTCAATTTCGCGCGGTTAAATAGACATGATGAAGTCAGAGCCTCTCCCGCATTGCGGGATCGGCTCCTACGAACAGGAAAAAGTCTGTGTTTATCCGTGTTCATCCGCGGTCAAGGTTTCAATTTTTTTATTTTGTCAAATTCCGCCCGCCATTTTTCGACCCGCTCCTTGATTTTCTTCTCCACGCCCTGTTCGGTCGGCTCGTAATAACGCCGGTCCGTGCCGAGATAATCCTGTGCGACAAAATGTCCGGGATGGTCGTGTGCGTATTCGTAGCCCTGGCCATGTCCCAGCCGTTCGGCGCCTTGGTAATGCGTGTCGCGCAAATGCTCCGGCACGGGCAGCGTGCGTCCGGAACGCACGTCTTCCAGCGCGGCGTCAATCGCCAGGTAGGCGCTGTTGCTCTTGTTGGCGGTGGCAATATAAACCGTCGCTTCAGCCAGTGGAATCCGCGCCTCGGGCCAGCCCACAAATTCCGCAACCTGCAGCGCCGTGTTGGCCAGAACCAGGGCCATCGGATCCGCCAGGCCAACGTCTTCCGCCGCGCAAATCACAATCCGCCGCGCAATAAAACGCGGGTCTTCACCAGCGTGAATCATCTTCGCCAGCCAGTAAAGCGCGGCGTCCGCGTCGCTGCCGCGCATGGATTTGATGAAGGCGGAAATCGTGTCGTAATGCGCGTCTTCGTCGTCATACACCACGGCCTTTTTCTGGATGCTTTGCTCGGCGGCGGCCAGGTCGATGTGAACCACGCCGTTCTTTTGCGGCGAAGTGGTGAGCGCGGCAATTTCCAGCGCGTTCAGGGCCTTGCGCGCGTCGCCGTCGGCGATTTTGGCGAGATGACGCATCGCATCTTCTTCCGCCTTGATCTTCAGGTGGCCGAGTCCGCGTTCGGCGTCGGCCAGCGCGCGTTGCAGGAGTGAAAAAAGCTCATCCTCCGTCAGCGGACGCAGTTCAAAAATCTGTGAGCGCGAGACGAGTGGCGAGTTGACAAAGAAAAACGGGTTGTGCGTCGTCGCACCGATCAGCCGCACGACACCGCTCTCAACATCCGGCAGCAGCACGTCCTGCTGCGCCTTGTTGAAGCGGTGAATCTCGTCAATGAACAGAATCGTCGGCTGGCCGGTGTTTTCGAGGCGGTTGGCCGCGCTGGCGAGCACCCGGCGCATGTCGGCGACGTTGGATTCGACGCCGCTGAGCCGCTCGAATTTGCTTTTGGTCTGGCGCGCGATGATTTGGGCGAGCGACGTTTTGCCCGTGCCGGGCGGCCCGAAGAAAATCAACGATTGGATGCGGTCGGCTTCGATGGCGCGGCGCAGCAACTGGCCGGGGCCGAGGATGTGCGTCTGCCCGGCGAACTCGTCGAGGCTGCGTGGCCGCATGCGCGCGGCCAGCGGCTGATGGCGGGAAGCTTCCGGCGTGGTCGAAGCGCGCGGCTTTGATTCAGCCGGGGTTGCAAACAAATCATCGCGCGCCATGAAGGGAGATTAACACCAGGCGAAAAGTTTGCCCAAAACAAAAAAGCCCGCCGGCTGGCGGGCTTTGATTCCCCATTCCCCATAGAAATAAAAACCCCACCCTTGCCGTGTGCGACATGATCCTTTGAACATGTTTTACAACATGCGGAGCCCGCCGGGCTGCTTTCGACTTCCAGTGAAGGCATGTCGGCCACAGTCACAGATTGGCCCCATTGATCGTTTTTTACTACGGTTCAAGGATTTGCTGCGAATCACGAACAGGGCAGGGTAAATCCGGTTAAACTTTCCAAAGAACAACGCGCGGCTTCAACCCACGCTTTCCGCCTATTACATCGCCCCGGGCGGGTATTTTCTCAAGAAAATATTTTCAGGAAATTTATTGTGGCGCTCTTGACAAATGCAAAATGAGTTATCTAAAAACATGATCCGCCAAACGCAAAACTTCCAACTCGCTTTGACCGGGGCGTTGGGGCTGGCCTCCCCGCCTGATTTTGCTGAACAACAAAGAAACAAAGGTTAAATCACTTTCCGAGATATTTCGACGGGTTGCGTATCCGGTCGAGCCGCTCGGCTTCATGTTCGTTCCACGCGACCTGCCGCCTTCTTTGCTGGGCGGCATTCGCGACCGATTGGGGAAGGAACCAGACCTGTTTGACCAGTTGGACGATGGTCAGCCAAATGAGCTTCAGTGTGTGCATAAAGCGGTATTACTCGTTCCGTGGTCGGTATAGAACAGGGTGCAGAAAATGATGATGGATGATTCTTCCGTTCTGGGCATGGCATTCGGCTCGGCGGGCGAGACCAGGGTGCTCATGTGCGTGGCCTCCAAATGCAGGTCCGGGTGTTGCGCAAGGAATTCGTTGATCTGTTCTTCAAGTGCGGTCGCCGGCGACTTGCCGGAGGGAAGCTTGTGAAGAGCGACTTCGAATATCTTTGCTTTCATGCCGGCACCAGTTCGACTCCGCTCATCAGACCCGCTTGGGATTAACAAGCAACAGCACGATCCCACCGACGAGCGCGAACGCTCCGACGACGGGCGGGATAAAGTGGCTGACTGTGGTCTCAAAGTGCATTCCAAGGAATTCGACAGGCTTTCCCGGAGTCGTGAAGGTGATGCCCGAGTAAGCGAGCACCACGATGCCCAGAGTGACCAGGAGGACTGCAACAATGGTTTTTGTATTCATATTGATTCTTCAGTTGAATTTCTTCGGTTGGCAGTTTCTTAATTCAGCCGCCTGCGCCCGGAGATGAGGTTGACGAGCACCATGACAATGGCTACCGCCAGCAGGAGATGGATGAACCCGCCCAACGCGTAACCGCTCACCAGACCGAGCAGCCACAGAACGAGCAATACTACCGCAATTGTGTATAACATAAGATTTTCCTTTCAGTTTAGTTTGGAACCACCGCCGACTGGCGCGCCAGCGCCAGTCAACAGGGATTCAGTTTATGCCGCTTTGGCCAACGCCGGTTCTTTCAGCACGACTTTGACGCCCTTGATGGGTTTGGTCACCGCCTTGCGAACCGTGTCAACCGCTGCCGATCCCACTTCACCAGCCGCTTTCAGAGCCCCGTCGGCGGCAGCCGCGGCGGCGTCCTCGGCGCTGACTCCCAATTCTTTGGCGCCTTGGATTGCCCCTTCGACGAGTCCAATGGCAGCAGCTCCAACGTCGCCGCCAACTTTGGCGGTATCTTGGATCGTGATGTGGGCGGTGTGGCTGATGGTGTCCAAAACCTCCGCACCGGCGTCTTTGGTGCCGCGCAAAACCCCGATCATGATTCCTCTCGCGGCATGGCCCAGATCAGCGCCAACGTGGGCTGCGCCGCGGATCGCGCCGCTCGCAACTTCGGCAATGGCATCGGTCACAGATGTTCCCACCTTGCCGGTATCTTTGATCGTTGTGGAGAGCGCCTGGGTGATGATATTCACTGTCGCCTGGAAGATGTCCCCCGTTCCCTTTATCCCAGCAACGATCTGATCTTTTACTGTCTCAATCATTCCCGAATATGTTGTCTTCATGTTTCCTTTCATTTCGTTACTGTTATTTGTCTCCAGCTTGGGCTGGCCGGTGCGCTTTCGCACCAGCCAACAGCAATCTGTCCGCTTAATTCTGTGTCGTGGGCACGGCGATGGTCATGTTGTTGATCACGCTGGTTACACCGTTGATGTCGGTGACGAGCTTGGTGACCAGGCTCTTTTCGGCGTCGTTTTTGGCAATGCCGCCTAACGTAACCACGCCATCAGTCGTCTCAACCGACGTTTTCAGGGCGCTGGTCGAGTGATGAGACAGCAACGATGATTTGACCTGGGCGGTGATGGAGGCGTCATCAATCTTGGCACCCATCGTTTCGCTTGGAATGGCCGGGGTCTTGGCAATCGTCATCTCGTTCTTAACCTCTTTGACGTTGTCAACGTCCTTGGCGTATTCGGTGGTGAGTTCCTTTTGAGCCATGCTGGAGGCTTCACCTTGCAAGGTGACGACTCCATCTTTCACATACACGTCAGTTCCACTGGCGCTCACATTGCGATGGAACAGGAGTGCGGATTTCACTTTCATGCTGATCCACGTGTCCGAATGTTCAGCGGGGCTTTCACCTTTGACAGTGAGTTGATTGTCCACGCTCTTGACGCCGGGCAGGCTCGCCACGGTGTCCTGGGCCAGGGACTTATCGGACGCTTTGGTCACCGTTCCGGTCAGGGTAACGGCACCGTTTTTGGATTCAGTCTTGATGGAATCGTCTTTGAGATAGGTTTTGAACACATACGACTTTGCGGCGGATGATTCGATGCGGCTGTCCGTATCGGAGGCGCGCAGCGATGGGCTGGTGACGAACAGGGCGCTCGTGGCTGCCAGGAGCGCGAGGGTGCAGGTTGATTTCATTTTCATTGTGCTTTTTCTTTCGGTTTTTGTTGCGTTAATTGATGTTTTGGTACTTTTAGTACGAGAGGAATAATAAGTTGCGGGCCGGCCCTGCGCTATGGGGTGTAACCCTACCGTGCATTTGGGGAATTGTTCGGCTAAGACTGATCCAGCCCGTACCTTACTTCGCAGAATCCTTGGGCGAACGAAGACTTTTCAACGGCTTCTTTTCCGGCATCGCGGTTTCGGACAGCGGATGCGATGGCGGTGGGTTTGTCTGGTTCACGTATTTGCGCAGGAGCCAATGCCGTTGCAACGCTTCAACCAACCGCTCCAGTTCGCGCATGGAAGTCTGCGTTTGCCGGACGAGTCCGGGCAGGTCTTTTGCTTCGTCGGCCACGGCGCCGGTGATGTCCGGCAGGCGCGCCGCCGCGACATTCAGGTTCGTCACCACGCCCTGCAATTCGCTCATCGTTTCGTTCGCCCGCGCCAGGAGATTTTGCGCCTCGTCCGCCAGGGCGGGGTCGGTGATTAACTTGCCGACCGTGCCTTTGCCCGCCTCGACGCCGGCAGCCAGGTTCTCCAGGCGGACGGTGAGTTGATCCAGGTGCTGCCGGGTTTCACCCAGGTCCGCGCCCAATTTGGTCCACGTGTCCAGGCCGCCGTTGACTTTCTTTAACACGAGCATTGCCTCGCCGCGGACTTCCTCGACGGCCGCTTCCAGCGCGCTTTGAAACTGCGCGTTGCAAACAATGGAAGCATTCTTTTCCGGCAACGGCTGGCCCTGGCCGCGTGTGATTTCAAAAAACGAATCGCCGGCCACGCCGAATTTCTTTTTGACAACCGCCGATGAATCCGCGCGCACGAACCGGAAGAAGTCACGGCGGATGTTTGCCTCGGCTTCCATGCGGCCTGTTGTATCCACGACCACATCGGAAACCGACCCCACAAGTGTGCCCAGGAAATACACCTCCGAACCCTGCCGGATTCCCGCCGCCCCGGCCTCGGGCAAAACAATCCGCAGCGTGACGCGGCTCTTGAACCAGCGCTGGCTGTGGCCCGTCCACAATACGGTGGCGATCAGCACGGCGACAACGATGAGCACGAACGTGCCGGTGATTTCGTTGACGCGCCGAAATTTAAAACGCTCTTCCATCAGTTTGTCCCGGTTGCCGCGTCCATCGCGGTGTGAAAGTTCAGGATGTCCGTCGTTTTGTTCATGGTTACAGGTAAGTCAGCAGCGATACCGCGGCGGAGATGACAAACAGTCCGGCGACGGAGCGGGTGAGCGCCCGTTGCGTGGCTTGGGGGATTTCCGTGACGGATCCGCCGACGCCCAGCCCGCCAAGGCAACAGGAAGCGCTGGCAAACAGGGCGGGCAGGATGCTTTTGGCGAGGATGTTGAATACGTCTTTGGGCTGAATCGCGCCCGACACGGTGTCCGCAAACAGGAGCAAATCACGGCTGCCCATCCCCATCCAGGCCGCGAACAAGTAACCGCTTGCGAAGGCGACCAGGATAAAAACAATCGTCAGGCAAAACGTGGAAACCGCCGTGCCCAGCACCCGCGGCACTATGAGTTGCAGAAACGGATCGCTTCCCTGCGCTTCAAGCGCGCGGACTTCCCCGTTGATTTTGAGGACTCCCAGTTCGGTCGTCATCGCGCTGTCGCTGCGGACGATCACGATGAGGTTGATCAGCACCGGACCGAGTTCACGCGCCACGACGGCCACCAGCAGCGGCCCGAGCAGTTGTGACTGCCCCGCTTCACCCACCCAGAAGGTTAGCTGCACCACCACCGAAATGCCGACGAAGACCGCCACCGCACCGACGAACCAGAGCGGTTCGACGCCGATGGACAGGATCTGCCGGGCAAACGCCTTTCGCACCGGGCGCACCCAGTGTTGCGGTTGAACACCGACGCAAAGCACAGTCCCAATCACCGCCGCGGCATGTCGCAACTCATCCCATTGCGCCCAAACCCACCCGCCCAATCTGCCCATCACACGCAGGAAGGGAGACTCAAATATACCCGGTGCCTTGGTTGAATTGGCGAACATGGCATGCTTCTCAGTTCATAATTTACCGCGCCGTCAGTGCGATTGGTTGCGGTTATGTAATTCAATTCGCAGACGGATCATTCGCTTCATCGGCATGATTTTCGCGCCATTGGTTCTTTGCATCGTCCAAAATCGCGAGTTGATCCGGCGTCAGCAGAGGCCTGATTTGATTGACGGCTGTAACCCGGTATGACCGGAGACCGGCCCAGACCTGTTGCAACTCTTTGCGCGCTGCCTGAATTTGTGCCGTGTCCTTAGATGCGCGCGCCTGCCGGATCGCCTCCTCGGCGGCGTCAATCCGGGGTTGGTTGGCTGTCTGGTATTCCCGGCAGGTTTTGGCAAAGTCATCCTCGATTGGCTTTAGTTCGGTTCTCTGCTCGTCGGTGAGCTTCAACTTCTCCTTGAGACCGGGTGGAAGGAGGGATCGTTCGCCCAAAGACCGGTCATATTCGAACGCTTTTTGGTATTTCCAGGTTTGGGTGAGGTTGTTGGTGCCGTTGGTGTTGGTATCTTGCGCCAGCAACGCGGGCGCGGCCAGCACCAGCGAACAGCTGAAGGCAAGCAGGGTGAGTTTGGTTTTCATGTGTTTCCTTAATATCAGGCAGGCGTGTTTGGTTGCCTGTTCGGTTGACACTAATTCAAGAAGCGGTGCGTGCGCCATGGGGTGTTACCCTACCGGGGATCATTCAGGGCTACTCGTCTGAAAACTAATTCGCGCGCCAGCCTGGATCATCATTTTTGCGCGAGGAGGATTCATTTGGACCCGCTGGTAAAATGTTGCCGGCTCATCGGGAAAGAAGTTCGCTGACGGACGACATCGCCGGGACGCGGTCGCAGACGACTTTGATTGAAACCAGGATCGGCACCGACAATAACGCGCCGGGCACACCCCAGAGCCACATCCAGAAGATCAAGGAAACAAAAATGACCACGGGATTGAGCGTGAAGCGGCGACCCAGCAGCACCGGCGTAATGAGGTTCGTTTCCAAAAGGTGGAGCAGCAGATACCAGGCGGGCGGCAGGAGTCCCTGCCACAGCGTGTCGGAAGCAAGCAGACCAACGGCGGCCAGCAGGAGGACTCCGGCGACGGGACCGAAGTACGGGACAAAATTCAAAATCGCCACAAGGATTCCCCACATCGCGGCGTTGGGCACGCCCATGAAGTAGAGTCCCCCGCTCACGACGACACCCAGGCCAAGGTTGATCAGCGAAACCGAGAACAGATAATTGGAAATGTTTTGCTGAATTTCGTGGCTGATTTCGACCGCACGCTTCTTGTCGCGAAAAGTCGGCATTACGTGAACCAGTTTCTGCAAGAACAAGTCGCCCGAGGCGAGCAGCAGATAAAGCAAGACCAACGTCTCGCCCAGGCCCACCAGGAAGGTTCCGGTCCAGTTAAGGATTGAACTGGTGCCACGGCTTTCTTTGACCTCCAGCGTCGGCGTTTTCTCCTGTTCGGCCGCCTTTTCTGCGTCCGTCGCGCCCAGGTTGTTCACTGCTGCCGCCGCCCGGTTGAAGCGCGCCAGACGCGGGAAGATTTTCTGAACCCGTTGCCTCAACTCGGTCATGTGTTGCGGCGCTTCATTCATCCACGTCAACGCCGGATGACCCAATTTAAAGAAGCCAATCCCAAGGGCGGCCACCAGAAAGCAAAGCACGACGGCGGCGGAAACCGCCGGCGGGATGTGACAGCAGGACAACCAACGGATAAGTGGTTTCAACGTCATCCCCGCCACAGAAGCCATGACGACCGGCAGGACCACGGGACGGGCAAAGTAAAGAAATGCAATCGCGCCGAGCACGCTCACGGTGATTTGCCCGGCAGTCGTTTTGGGGGCTGCCGGGGTGCTTGCTTGAGTGGACGCCGGTTCGCTGCCGGGCTCGTCCGCACGTGGTGCGGCTTCAAGCCCGGACTCACCGTTGGCCGCGTTTGGCCGAGTTGCTGTGTTTGCGTCCATCAAGGCTCGCAAGATGCTGAAGCGCGACTTTCACTGCCGGAGTGTCGCGATGCAGCTTTCCCAATTCGATCACTCTTTGACGGTGATGTTGTTTTCGACATCGGTCGCGCCCTTGACTTTCCTGGCGATGTCTCCGGCCCGGTTTTTCTGGTCCCTTGTGTTGACAAAGCCGCTCAATTGAACCACGCCCTTGAACGTTTCCACGTTGACTCCGTCGTACTTGTATTGCGTGTCGTCCGCCAGCGCAGCCCGGACGCGGGAAGAAGTGCCATGGTCGTCAATGCGTTCGCCCGTGCTTTGCTCGTAGCGGCTGCCGGTGGTGCAGCCGGTCACTCCCAGGAGCAATGGCATCGCACCAAGGCCGACGATCAAGCTCAACACTTTCAAGGTTTTGCCGGTATTTACGGATGTTTTCTTCATATCGTTCCTTTCATTCTTGCTGTTTTATTCAAAAAATTTCCGTCTCCCCTTAAGGCGCGATTTTGTCGCTCACCCACTGGCGCGCCTGGTTGAAACCGTCCTTCGTCGCTTCGTAGGCCTTCGTGAAGCCGGCTTTGACGCTGTCCCAGGTGGACTCGGTGGCGTTTTTGGCATCATCCAGTTGCTTGTTCAACTGCGTCGCCTGGTCGCGCAACGCCTGGAGTTTGGGTTTGGCCTCGGCCTTGACCGCGTCGCTGGAACTGTCGATTTTGGCGGCGAGCTGGTCTATATCCTTGTTAAGAGCATCCAACTGGCCCTGCATGGCTGCAACGAATTCAGCTTTTTGCGCGAAGGTATAATCCTTCATATCCTGCGCGGCTTGTTTGGTTTCGGTTTTGACGTTCTCAATCTGCTGGGAAGTGGTTTGCTCCTTGGTTTGTTCCTTATTGCATCCCACTGCAAAAGCGGCGATGGAAAGGAGGGTGATGGCCAATGTTTTATTTTTCATAATTATGATTTTTGTTGTGTGTTTGGTTTGCTGTTGTACCTGCTAATTTGGCGAAGCTACGTTGCCGGGTGGTTTTTCGCTATGGGGTGTAACCCTACCACGGATTGCTGGCGGCACTCTCCAAAGACAGATCCGGCCCCGCAGTTGCGGGGCAGGCACGATACAAAAAAGGCCGTCGTGAAACGGCCTTCGGATGCGGATCTCACTGGACCGTGCTCTCAGGTGCTCATGATCTTTCGACCGGCGGGACGATTCTTAACCATCCCTTTCCCACCCCGCCCCTTCGCCGCGCGCTTTTTTGCTGCTGTCATTCTGCCGCCTCTGCTTTTCTTTGCCATAGGGAATCCTTTTTGTTGTAGCTTTTTGGTGTTTATCGTCGCGCAGCACATTGCGCGACGGGTTGTCCCTTGTCTATGGGGTTTAACCCTACCATGAATTAGGGTGAGGACACTGTCCGCCGAAAGAATGGCCATTGGGAGGCGTTCATTTCCTTGATATGTTGCGGGCCATGCACTGCGGTCCGCGCTAATTGGGATTGGGTTGAGTCCCGATCGAGTTAGTCGCCGGTGATTTTGTTTTCGTCAGCAACATCACGAATACTTCGTGGTAGAGGTTCTCCATATCCTTGCTCACGCCCGCCAGCGCGCGGGCGCGATCAGGTTGAGGCTCGTTTTCGCCGACGACTTTCGCCAGGTGCCAGGCATAACTCAACGCCTCGGTCTGGGTCAAAAGCAGGGTCAGCTCAAATTCATCGCCGGTCTGACTCAACAATTCCTTCTCCTTGGTGGATGCAATCGCATCGCGCGTGGCCAGTTCGCCCGGCGGCAGCCGGATGTCGTCCAGACTGATCGAAGGATCGTCCTTGGCAAATTCCTCCAACAGCCTGGCTCCGGTTCCGGAAGTGGTGGCAATTCTCTTCACCAGATTTTTTACATCGGTATGTTCCCACTTGATGAAGCGCAGGATGCTGACGTCCTTTTGTTCGTCCAGGAGTTGATGGAGCAAACTGTAGCAATTGTTACGAGTGGCTTGCGCAGCGCTGCTCGGGGACGGAGGCCTGGCCTTTGGGGATTGACAGCCGGTCAGAACGCAAGCAACCGATAATAACGCCGCAAACAACGGGAGGATGATTTTCATGGTGGGTTCAGGATGGTATTGGGATGTTCACTCCTTCCGCTTGCGCTTGTCCTGGTAATCTTTCCAAAGAATGCCCAGGACCAGCCAGCCGCTCCCGCCCAGGGC
>Ga0182027_10009503_pt1 | contig 13964 bp, 19 predicted proteins | sample 712E1DmetaG_FD_121300 | JGI IMG/M metagenome (GOLD analysis project Ga0182027, IMG submission 121300) | Permafrost microbial communities from Stordalen Mire, Sweden - 712E1D metaG (Illumina Assembly) | ecosystem: Environmental > Terrestrial > Soil > Wetlands > Permafrost | place: Sweden...
CGCAAGCAAAAATCCAAAGTTTAATTCTGGTAATTTTCTTGTCACGCAAAACAATCGCGCTCCAAACAGTGGAAACTAATTCCGAGTCGGATTCGTGTTTTGCCTTTTGGAATATTTTCGTTAGTTTGTTTTGCATATGGTTATTATACGGGAAAGGAGAGCATTTTGGTGCAAATTTTAGGTAATAATGAAATTATTTTTATTAAGTATTTTTAGCACACGAAGCAGATACTAGTTCTTTTCCGATTTTTTGATACTCACTGTCTTTTATTTCCGGTTTTGGATATATACCCAGCAATAACACATTGCCGTCGTTTTTCCCTTCGCAGTAAAAAACGCGATAACCTCCGCGTTTGCCTTTGTTGTTGTTTGAATTTATGACTCTAATCCGCCAAACTTTTTTACAAAAATTATCTCCTTTTTCCACCATAACAATGTGTATATTGAGCGGAGCAATATGCTTGAACGCTAATTTTGGTAACTCAATTTTAAGATCCCGAATATCTTCTTCAATCTTGGAATATTTTCTTTTAAGTCTTATAACCTGCTTAATAAAAATTTCCGATTCTTCTATCATGGCAGGTCTTTAGAATTAGCAATTTGCCGTTAATTCTTTTTCAACAGCTTCTTTGATTTTTCGATCTTCCTCTTTTGATTCTTCTTCAATCTCGGAGTCAAAATCTTCCACATCAAAGGCATATTTATAATCAAGCGAGGCTCCGTTTTGCGCCTTGACCCAAGGAGCTTCCAGGTGTGATTTTGCAACCATGACCTCAGTCGGCACATCCGCGTATTTATTAACCAGTTTTCTTAGCAGTGTTTGTTCTTCTTCATCAAATACCATCTCATCCGGTTCCTTGAGTGTCCGAAATTGATCTTTTTGTTTTTCTTCATTACCAATAACAACCCTATTAACCTCGAGCTTTTTTTCTGCGACTAAATCAGCAATCATTTCGGTCAAATCTTTTGCCAGGGGGCCGTACTCTTGCTTGTAATACAAAGTACCCGTGACGCTTTTTTCTCTATCACGATAACTGATAAAATCCAAGTAATACAATAATTTTGCCAGTTTCGTTTTGCCTAACTGGTAGGGAGTAAGGTTTTTTGCAAAATAGAGTATTGCGTTTTGATATTTTGACTTAGTTTTTGCGTCCATGTTTCTTGATATAGTAATTATACACTAAAACCGTATATCCAAGCAATATAGCAAATGAAACATTAAATAAAGATGAGGCTAGGAAACCAGCTTCCTCAATTCCAGAATGGCTCGGCGATGCTGGCTTTTCACCGTGTTTAGCGATTTACCCAAAACCTTCCCTATTTCTTCAAAAGTCATTTCTTCTTGATAGTGGAGCACCAAAACTTCCCGGTAATCGGGGCGCAGTTTTTCCAATATTTTATTTAAAAATTCGCTGTCTTGTAATTTCTGCAGGGCTTCATCCGGCAATAAATCTTCGGCTGGAATATTTTCTGCAAAAGAATTTTCATCTGCAAGGTCTTGCCTTGCAGATTGAGCTAGATCAGCGAACAATACACTCTTCTTCTTTCTTAAAAAATCTGTTGTCGTGTTTTTGGCAATCGTAAAAATCCAAGTCTTAAAACTTGCCTTGGTTGGATTGAAACGCCCGATATTTCTCCACGCTTTTATAAAACTTTCTTGAACGATGTCTCTCGCGTCGTTCCGATTGGTCATCCGCGCAACAAAATTATAAAGAGGCGAAGCATAGCGATTTAGCAAAGTTTTAAACGCTTCCCCGTCGCCATTTTTGTATAAAAGAATAATTTCTTCGTCAGACATAATCTAAATATAACACAAAACACCCCGCCGTTTCTAAGTGGCGAGGTGTTTTTTCTAAACTCTATTATTCCAGCGTAGTGGTGGTAGTTTTTTTACCTGATGGACCGTCAGAAATAGTGGTAGTTTTCTTGCGGAAAGAATCATTCAACAGATATCTCGCCAAGAATATTAGGATGAGAACAAGGATAAGCAGTAAGAGCCATCCAAAGAGATTTGTTGGTAGAAAACCAGCGCCAAAGACGTTTGCTCCAAGTTGTGCAGGCGTATTTTCATTTACAGTTGCGGGTTCACTCCAAACCTGTGCGGAAACATTGGCGGTTACCGATTGAGGCGCTCCGCTCGGGTCAATATAAGAGAGAACGGCGGGGAAATCCAAATTCGTACCGGCGGGGATATCTTCTCGCACTCGCACTCTGGCTGTTACCGTGCCCTGGCCGTTCGCTTTTAGTGTTCCCAAATTGAAGATCAATGTTTGTCCCGATACAGTAGGGTTGTTCGGAGTGGAAAACATATAATCAACTTGAGGAGGAAGATCTAATCGCAGAGTAAGGCCAGTGATGGCGCCCGTTCCGATATTCTGATAGCTGACGGTGTAATTAATTTCATCGCCCGGATGCGGTCTGGAATTATCAATAGTCGGCACGATTGGCTGGTTGCGGTCAACAGAGGAAGTGATTAAAACGAGCGAGGTTGGAGTAACCGGATTGATAATTGTTCGTCCACGGACACTTACTGTCGCGCTGTCGGTGGCAGACCCGAAACCGTTGGTGCAGGTAAGCGTATAAGTTTCACTTGAGGTTAATGACCCGGTATAAAAGCTACCCGGGCCGATGCTTTTTGGTCCGGCCCAACCGGTAGATCCGCCGGAAGCAGTGCAAGAAGCGGCATTGGTGGTAATCCAGCGAACAGTGGCAACCCCATTATAAGCCACACTTGCCTGGTCCGCATAGACAACTACTGTCGGCTGATTATTGACGACGTTTTGATATACGCAAGGCAATACTCCTCTATAGTTAAGCGCGCTCGGATCCTGACATACCTGAAGAATAGGTTGATAATAGGTACAAGGCAATGTTCCCCTATAGTTCAGCGCGCTTGGGTCTTGGCACGTCTGGATGTAATAATTATTATATGTACAAGGCAACAGACCTCCATAGTTATTGGCGCTCGAGTCCTGACAGGTGTTGTTGTTGTAATTATTTACATAAACGGTCACCGAAGCGTAAGCCGATTGTCCGCTCTGATTCGTACAGGTTATATTAAAGTCTGTCGTGTAGGTTAAGTTTCCGGTATAGAAGGTACCTGAGGTGCTTCTGTTGCCAGACCAGCCGTTTGTGCCACTATTCGCGCTGCAAGAAGTGGCATTGTTTGAGTTCCAGGTAATAGTGCTTGAGCCATTATAGCTGACACTTGACGGGTTTGCGTAAATTGAAACGGTTGGTTGCTGATTGTTATTATTGTATACGCACGGGAGAGTACCATGATAGTTTGTCGCAGACGAATCCTGGCAAGTTTGCGGAGGGTAGGTGCACGGGAGAGTACCATGATAATTATTGGCGCTTGAATCTTGGCAAACTTGCGGAGGGTAGACACATGGTGGCGTGCCTCTGTAGTTGGTAGCGCTTGGGTCTTGGCAAGTTAGCGGAGGTTGATAATATGTACAAGGCAGTGCGCCTCTATAATTTAGCGCGCTTGGATCCTGGCAGGTAGGAGCTGGATATGCGCAAGGCAAGCTTACTCTGTAGTTGGTAGCGCTCGGGTCTTGGCAAGTTTGCGGAGGGTAGGTGCAAGGCAATGTTCCCCCGTAATTAGTAGCGCTCTGGTCTTGACAGGTTTGGACTTGATTAGCTGAAACTGTGAAATAAATGTCATTGGAATTGGTACTATTGATAACAGCATATTCATCCCAAGAACCTATTTCAGCATTAGTGGGAACACCGCTGGCTGACCAACCACCAGATGGGTTGGTATTAGCTGTATGACCCAAGCTTGATGCCAATGTGCAGGAATTACCAGAAGGGGATGGCGTCCTTGAACAGATTGTCACCGGACTATTGGGTATATTTGAGCTTATTGATAGCATCCATCTATCGCCAACTTTGTAAGCTGATTTGTCTATTGAAAATGTTACATATTTATTTACTTGAGGCTGGTATACGCAAGGTAATGTTCCCCCGTAATTAGTAGCGCTGGTATCTTGGCAGGTTTGCGGAATGACTACTGCCGAAGTAACGGTTGTGGTAGAACAGGCAAGATTAGCGCCGCTCCATTCTCTAATACAATAATTATATGTGCCTACTGGTTTAGCCCATTGAGTGCTTGTTCCGGAACCACTTGTTCCATTTAAGGGTTCATTCCAGCCCAGATCTGTTCCGTTTTTACTGCCAACGGTTCCGTTCAATAAAATACTTGCCATTCCCGGCGGATTAGGAAAATTCATGGCTGTCCATCTGATTTGAATGTCGCAGGGAGCGGTACAAGATGCCGTGCTGGAAATAGTAGCGCTAGGAGGCGTTGTCGGCTGGATGGGTTGACCACCGCAAGACGGAGTCGTAAAATTGTTTATACTGGACGGTTGAGTTCCGAAGTTGTTTGTGACCATCAGTCTGACATAATAGGTGGTGCTTGCAGAGAGGCCGGAAACAAATTGCTGAATAGGAAAAGTTCCATCCGTGTTAAAAATTTGTACAGCGGTCGTTGTTCCTCCGCCATTTGCCACGGTATTATAATCTGTGCCATATTCAAATCGCGCATGAGCTGGGGGAGTGCCGGTAATGACCGTACCAGTAAGAGTGGCGCTATCACAAGTCATGGCCGACGCATTATTGGCATTTGCAAAAAACCCCAAAGACAACACAGAAAGGACGACCAAGCTAGATAGAACTAATTTTGTTTTTGTTTTCATATAATTTATTATTTTTTAATATTATTTCAGAATAAAAATTCGACATTTTCACTCTTCAAAATGATGAAATTATTTTCATAACTTTGAAGAATGCAGGGGGCGGGAAGCCGGTGTAAAGCACCTGCATCTCCCCCCTGACGATGGTAAACAATCAGGAGAAAACGAAACTTAGAACTCCGGGCCGATGATGGCCCCGGGTTGGCGACCTGCGGGGGTGGCGTTGTTGTGGCCGCGGCTCTTTAGGGCGAAACCCGTTCCTACGGCGATCCCGACGGGGACTCCGATTTTCCACCAGAGACCGTGGTGTTTACCCCCCTCCACCTTTTTGTTGTACTCGGAGGGGAGGGGCGGAAGTTTTCGCAAACCGATTTCGCCCGAGTGGCGAAGGTCAACCGTGCCGGAGTGGACGTGGCGAACTTCGCCATCCACGTGAACGGTAACCTCCTTCGGAATCCCTATCACTGCTAGTAGTGAGGGGCTGGTGGGGGTTGGAGTGGGCGTCGGTGCGGGTGGGGCGGCATCCCACCCAACTGGCCAGTACGGCTGGTTGGAGGCGACGTCTCGCAGGACGCCGTCTGCGCCACGGTAGGATGGGGTGTTTTCGGGGAGCCTGCACCGGGTCAGTTTAACTGCCCCTGCGGTTCCGGCTTCCGACATCACTACCGGCCCTCCCTTAGCTCCGAAAGTCGTCGCCTCAGCAGGCGGGGCTACAGGAGAGATGGGAGCCTTTCCGAGTTTGCATTCCGGCCACGAGGCCGTCGGAGTTGTCTGCGCCTCGGCCACTGCGTGGCTGAGGGGGATGGCGATCAGTAGCATCGCCAAAGCTGTTGTCAGTTTCATTTGTATCCTTTCGATGTGCTTTTGGCGAGTTAAAAACCCGCCTATTTATCCACTTAGGATTATATCACATCCTAAAAAAAATGCAAGGGGGGGTCAAATTTAAGTCAATAGCCCTCGGGTTGCTGTGAAAATTTGAAATTTAAAGAATTTATCATTGAAAAACAATTTAATTCCTGAGATAATGAAATTATGAAAGATTTTAATCGTTGGAATGAATTAAAAAAGAAAATTGATGAAAAGAATGATGTACTCGATAATTTTCCAAAAGAGGGAGAAGTTTGGATGACCGATGTCGGTCTGAACATTGGTTATGAACAAAATGGAAGTGAGGATAATTTTTCTCGTCCGATGTTAATCGTAAAGAAATTTAATAATCACATGTTTTGGGCTATACCACTTTCAACTAAACAGAAAGATTTTGATTTTTATTTTAATTACACCGACCCAAATGGTCAAAAAGTTTCCACTATTTTAGCGCAAATGAAATTAGTTAGCGTTAAAAGATTAAAGAGAGATATTTACATAATGCCAAAGAAACTTTTTGATGAAATAAAGCAAAAATTAAAATCTTTCTTGTAGAAAATCGAAACCCCGCTTTTGGCGGGGTTTCTCGAAGCCTTTCGGCACTTTGTATATATAATATAGCAAGTAGACATGAAGAAGTCAAGAAGAGGACTTAATTATGACAGGGGTGTTTTCTGTGTACTTACTGTTCGGGATATTCTGATAATCTTTCGGCGGGGGACAAACCCCTAAGAACTTTGTGCGGAAAGTAATTCCAAGCTTCTGTCACCAATTCCAGAATGTTGCTCAAATTATTTGGATTGCCATTATCAAACATGGCTATAACTCTCTGCATATCATCACTCTCGCTTTCGTTAAATATCTCGCTTTTGACATCTTCAAGATCAAAATGACTTTTAGTCTTCCTGAGCATATCCGTAATTTCTTGCTCAATCTCTTTTCTTTTCAAAAAAATTTCGTATGGTATTGGATTTGTTGCTTCCAAGGTTTTTCTATACGCTCGACTTTCAGTCAATCTTCCCCAAAGTTGCTGTAGGCTTTTATTTATTGATGGTTTCATTTCGTTGACGTATTCAGCCTCATCTTCTTTTGTATCGTATTTTTCAATAAGCGTTTCAATTTCTTTTACATAACCCAGATATTGTTTGCGCGCTTTTATTTGTTCAAATTTTTGCGCTTCGGATAAATTTTTACTTTTTGAATGCACAAACGGGTCAGCTCGGGAAGTAAGTGAGCAAAACAGCCAATCCGCGGTTTTTCTTACGGCTTCGCGAACATGACCATCCGGGTGCTGGATGACCTTTAGCGTAAAATCTTTTAACTTTTCGAAGTAGTCGTCAGCCAGCGCGAGGAAAAACAAGCTTAAACCGGAAGCAAAAGCTTCTTTATTGGCAACTTTTTCAATTTGATCGAATGTCGGCAAAAATTCAAATACTATTTTTGCGTTTGACTTGAAGGTCTCAGTTCTGTGGTTCCACAATTTTTCAATATCTTTTTTCGCCTTTTTGTATTCTTCTCGCGCGCCATTCATTAATACTCCAACCAATTTTAGTAATTCATTTTTCATTTATTTTAACCCCATCACCCTGCGAGTAATTATCGGTATTTCTTTTCTAAAAAATCTTTTTACCGTACTCCAATTCGTTTTGAAATATATTTCTGGTTCTGGATCGCTCTCGGCGTCCTCAAAATAGACTAAACTTTTTAAAATATGCGTAAGATTTTGTTGCACGGTATATTGTTTATGTACTCGCGGAATAATTTCAGACAATGATTGGACATTTTGGCACATCCAATACAAATCAAAAAAATCTCTCTTGCGTCCGCGCTGAGAAATAGCAATGATTTTCATGACGGCAATATCCAGAGGTGTTACCATCGCGATATTGCCATACTTGCGCATTGACGGGTCTGGTGCAAAAAAGGGATAGGCAATAAAACTCATCTTCGCTCCTAAAAATTCCCCATACAATGTTCCTTCACTCGAAGAAGTAGTTATCCATTTACCCCGACTGTTCAGTAATTTTTCAATTTTTTTCCTATCAAAATTTTTTTGTTCTGTAAAAAAATCTAAGTCAACAGATTTCCTGTTTCCCGATTGCAATGCAAGCGCGGTTCCACCTGCTAGATACCACTTATTCTGTGAAAATAAAGTTATCTCGGCGCATTTTTGCAATGCGCGCAATGTTGCTTTTGGTAAAACGTCAAAATGAAACGGGGTAATTTCTTGTTTTATTTGACCATTAAGGACCATAGTGCTTTTGATTTATTGCTTAATTGGATTCTTGGAAGACTTAAAGTTTTTTTTATCATTCGTTTTGGATAATGTTTAAACACCCAACCCACTTCGTTTGGTCGGCCAAACTCCAATGTTCGTTCAATAATGTAACGAGCGTTCTTTTTTGGATCTATTTTTTTTGGGTTGGTATCCCAAAATAGGGCTTGTCTGAATTTCATGCTTATATTATATCAAAAATTGTCACCTTAAGCAAACCATAAAATTTGGATTTTTAGTGAAAAACTGCTAATGTAGAATTATTGCCCTCATAGTTTAATGGATAGAATGCGAGCTTGCGGAGTTTGCGATCCAGGTTCGATTCCTGGTGAGGGCACAAAGAAAACTTTTTTAAAATCCGAGTATTTCCATTATTTTTTCCGTCGGATGTTCTCGCATCTCCACTTCCGCGATATTCTGCGAAAGCATGATGGCATGAATTTCTTCCGCCATATTTTCTTCTATCGGTATTCCAATCACCGGCATAAAAAATCTTTCCGAGTGAATGAAGAGCATCGGTTTCACGAGTGTTTCCGGATGCGCGCCCAGCTGGACCCAAAAAGATTTTATCCTTTCGTAAGGATAGAGACGGTTGCGAATCTTTAATCCATTTACATTTAATTCATAATCAATTATATCCGGCTTTTTAATCGCGAAAAATCCAAGCAATACGCCACTCAAAATAAGCAGGGCGGCAAAGAAATAATTGCCGAAAATAATTGAAGCAATGGAGCTGGTCACGATAATAATCCCGAGCGCCCAGAACCAATCCGCGCTTCGCGTTTTTTCCTCGTATTCCAGCGCCGACCAAGTTAGTTTTTCTTTATCATCCATCCCGTTAGAAATTAATACTAATACACGAATCCTATTAGTTTGACGGAAATCTTTGATTTCCTATTTCTAACGGGATCCATAAGTTAATTATATCACAAACTTTTCTAAGTAATGCCACTTGTATTGTTTTTTTCTTCTATCCCCAGCTCCACGTCTTCTTTGACCTCGGAAATATTTATTGTTTCTTTCATTTGTTCCAGTTCCCTGTCCACTCTGGCAATGCCAAGTTTCGTGTGGATTTCTTCAATCATGCGCAGAATTTTTGTAATTTCCTGCTCGGCGCGGACATTTATTTCGAAATCCATTTGTTGGCGGACTTCATTAATTCTTTCTTCTTGGTTTTGGCTGATGAGAATGATGATAGATAAAAGTATTGAAAATAATTGCACAAGCGTCACCAGCCAGACAAACGGGTATAGATCAAATGGATTTATTCCAGGAACTAATCCGAGGTTTGCAACAATCCAAAATGTAATAAAAATAAGTGTCAAAATTAAAAAGCGCAAGGTCCCGAAAAACTTGGTCAAAAATTTTGCCAGCGCATCGGTCCATTTTTCTTCAAACTCAGTATAGGATTCCAAGCTTTTGTTTAAAAAATTAGGAACACGAATTTTATTTCGCGTGGAAGCAGATGTCTGTTTGGGTTTATCCATTTAGAAAGTATAACATTTTTGTATTATTTAAAGGCAAAAGACAACAATACGATAGTCAAAGCATTCAGAATCACTAAGGCCAATACAAAGGCTGTTTTCGAGTGCATTGCATTAGGATTTATTAAAATATAAACCGTGTAGATTATCGCAACAATCGCCGCGCCAAGAAAGTTTCCTTTTATCATAGTTTCACTTTGGGTTAAGTTATCAAGTGCTCGACCTTAAAGAATTATATCATATCTTCTTTCCCAGAATGTATTTCATGTAATTTTCATTTTTCTGGTACATAATACAGACGGTCGGAGTTTATGTTTATTATTTATTTAAACAAAAATTATTATGATGCACGAAGAAGGAGAGGAAAGTCATGGCTCTTGTCCGCACTGCGATTGTCCGCAATGCACAATGATGAGTCCCATGAAAAAGGAATTTAAAATGGCGATGCTGGAGAAAAAAGAGAAAATGATAAAAGCTAAATTGGAATTTATCGGCAAGTTAAAAGATTTAATAACTAAAATGCCGGACAAAAAAGAATAACCCAATCTTTGTTTTTAAAGTAAAAGACACTCTATTGTAAAAAGTAGAGGGTTTTTTATGTTGTTACAAAAAACTGTTATCGGCAGTTTAGTACGCTGTTGGAACCTCTTTATTGGGGAATAAGGGTTAAATAGATTTCTTAGGAAATCCCATGTAAACTTTTAAAGTTTTCTTCCCACTTATAGCCAAAGCGATAGCTCTCATACCTCCATCATCAATATCACCCTTCATTTGTTTTAGTTTTTTTCTACCCTTTGTTCCGGTTCCACCCTTAAAAATAATTGGCAGTAAATATTTCTCTTTTTGTAAAAGATGGATATTTGTTTTTAACATATTTGGAATACTATATCGGGCTCTCTTTTTTAAAAGTTTCAGATTGTGATCCAATGCGTGTTTTACTTTTTTTGCAGTTTCTTCAAGAGAACCATTTGTCCATGACAAGGGCAGTCCTCCCGCCTTTTTCCATACTCCAACTTCGTTTATTTTTACTTTGCCTAGATACCATTTACTATTGTCATAGGTGATAAATCTTTTTTTATATTCATCTTTTATTATTTTATCAAGCTGAAATTCTTTCAATTTTAATGTTTTCCTTTTTGCATTTTTTAGTTTTTCTATAAAGATATTTTCCGGTATAAAATTGAGATGTTTTCTTTTATCTTTTTTTTCACTAATAAAGTCAGAAACCACAAAAGTGCGTTTTACCTCAATAGCTTTTACTGATCTTAGTATTTTCATAATTTAATTTTAACACAAATTCATTTGCGGGGGCTGTGGTGTGAAGTTGGAACTAGTTTAATGAGAAACCGACAATTAAGCACCTTTTTCCTCACTAGTATCATCATCGTCATAATCCCCAGTACTATTGTCTTTATGATTACTATCGCTAGTATTATTTTGATTATTCGTTCTATTTTCCTCGTCCTCGTTTTCGTTGTCTTCGGGGTTCATTTTTAAAATTCTACTGAACTTCATTAAATTTGCTAAAAGTAACCACATCAAGTTTATCTAAATCGTAGCCGTAAAGCCTAAAGACCTCTCTGGCATCGCCATCAAATCTTTTTTCCCAATCCATACCAAGTTTCTTGCAAAATTCTTTAAGAGACACCACGGAAGGCCCCTCTATTTCCATGTAAGCAGGGATTCTAGGCCACGTGTCTATATCAATGGTTATGTCACCAAATTCAAATGTGTGTCTATACTTTTCCAATTCTCGCATAGCCCTCAATCCAATATTATGGAAAAACTCGGAACATTTTTTCAGGTCTGATACTTCAAGCTCTATCTCTTTTGCGCTGTCTACTGTTTGTTCTATGTTTTCTTTATAAGTAAGTTTTATTTTATCTTTTATTTTTCTGAGTCTTATAAACTTTCTTTTTCCAATCCACGACCCATCTGCCGCGTGAAAAATTATTTCATCTAATTTTTCTTCGCCCTTATCAACAGCACCAAGTGACAAAAGTTTTTTTACAACTTCATTTTTATTTATATCAAGAAATCTTGTTTCTATTTCTTTTTGCATAATTTCATTTTATCACAAAATTTGTTTGCGGAGGGCAGAGGAGTCGAACCTCTAAGGGGTTGCCCCCGATAGTTTTTCCCGCTTTCTGCGGGACCCCGCCAAAGGCGGTGGCAAGACTTTTAAAATTAATTATTTCCAGTGCGGAGAGGGCGAGATTCGAACTCGCGGACCCCGTAAAGAGTCTCTTGTTTTCAAGACAAGTGCCTTCAACCCCTCAGCCACCTCTCCGCGCCAGAAACAACTTACTTTATTAATTTTTCAAAAGCTTCACCATGTTTGTAAGATTTTATTTGCATCTCTCTTGCATATGCTTCCTTCTTGTTTGACTTTACCTCAAAATAAATTATTTTCCAAGGACTATATGCTTTTGTTGAGCGAACCTTTCCAGCATTGTGTTGTTGTAATCTTTTTTGAACATCCGCACTGTGTCCAACATAATATCGATTATAATTTAAACTTTTTAAAATATAAACTTTATAGTATAGTCAGACATATTGATGTTTTTCCCGCTTCCTACGGGACCCCGCCAAAGGCGGTGGCAAGACAAGTGCGTTAGACCACTCCGCCACGTTTCCGTCTACATAACTAATTCAGTATAGCTATTTTTGGTTTTTTCTCAAGCTTATTTTTCAGCCAGCTCTTTTCTAAAAAATGTTCTTCGTAGTGACAATTCGGACAAATAAGCGCTAAATTATTCAATTCATTGTTGTTTCTATTTCTGTCTTTGTGGTGAACTTGCAGGATTTCGTATTTACTATAATCACATTTCTCACATTTTTCTCCTCTTATTTTTAACAATCTAAGTTTTAAAAGTTGCTGAGATTTTACTTTACTTTTTGAAGGTCTTCCTAGTTTATATTTTATTCCAGTTCTATATTTATTGGCACAAGCTCTGCTACAAGTTTTTTTATTTAATCCAGACAAAATTAATTTTCCGCATACCGAGCAGGGGATTTCTATTCTTTGGGAAACACCATAGCAAACCAAACCACAAAAGACTCGGCCCTTATTTGCTTTTATTTCAGATGGCCTTCTGTAAATTTCTTTACCGCAAACAGCACATTTAGTATTTGGTTTTCTTTTATATGACTCAGGCACTCATCCAGTATACCACAAATGTTTTTTCAATACTAAAACACCCCCAGTCGGGGGTATTTTGAGTTTCTTGTTAATTTATTAAACCGTGTGCTTATTTAGATTCGCAATCTCTTTTATGTCTGCCCATTTCTTTTTGGCAACATAGAAGATATACACGATTTCTAAAATGCCGACAGTGTTGACTATCAAAAGGATTAGAAACCACCATTTCTGGTCCTTTTTGCCCGCTATCCACAACGCACAGCCCTTCCAAAACAAAGTCCAAATCGTTATGATAAAAAAAGCAAGCGTCCAATTACCACTCACAAAAAACGGATTATATTGATTCATAATAAAGTATTATATCAAACATTTCCAAAATTCGCCACAGGGTGCTAGTATTTAACCATGAGTCCCGTTAGAAGCCGCGGTCGCAGTTTAACAGCTATAATAAAGCTAAGTTACGGTTTTTTGACCGCGACCTGCTTCTAACGGGATGAGATTTCTCGGCATTGATTATGGGACAAAAAGGATTGGAGTGGCGATTTCAGACGAAAATCACACCTTGGCTTTTCCGAAAGAAATTGTTTTGAACGATGCAAGCACTTTTGACAAGTTTGCCGAAATAATAAAGCAGGAAAATATCGGAGAAATTGTGGTCGGGGAGTCGGTGGATTTCTCGGGGAAGTTAAACGCGCTCTCGGGCAGGATTGAAGTTTTTATTTTAGAATTATCCGAGAGATTTAATTTGCCCGTTCACAAGCAAAAAGAATTTCTGACATCCGTGGAAGCCCGCAAAGCAGGGAATACCAAAAGCGGGCTAAGCCCATCGCAGGCGCACAGCAAGGTAAAGCAAATAAAGTCCGGCCGGATAGATGCTTCAGCGGCAGCATTAATTTTGCAAAGATATTTAGATAAAAAGAATAAAGGAAATTAATTTTATGGTAAGCATTGAAGATTTTAAAAAAATAGATATTGTAGTGGGGGAAATTCTGGCGGCGGAAAAAGTTCCGGAGACAGACAAACTATTAAAGTTGTCTGTTGATCTGGGGCTAAAAAAGTTTTCTAAAGAAAACTTTTTGCCCGAACATTCGAAAGAGTCGAATGTTTTAGGGGACGAGAGAGATATAAGAGTTATTATTTCTGGTATCGCGCTTTATTTCCCAGATTGTTCCGTTTTGGTCGGGAAGAAGTGCATGTTTGTCGCAAACCTGGAACCGAGGATAATCCGGGGGATAGAAAGCCAAGGGATGATATTGGCGGTTTCTACCGACCCGCGCTCCGCCGAAGGCTCCAGCGAGGCGAGAGGTGGCCAATTTTCTCTTTTAGAACCAAATTCTGGAATTCCGGCTGGTGCTCAGGCAAAATAAAAGATACAATATTAGTATGTTTAAGAATTCGCTTAACAGATTTTTCTTGAAATTTTTTCCTCCTCCTAAATTTTTAGTAGCCCGGTCCTTCGGTCTGGATATTTCCGATGAATCATTGAAATTTATAGA
>Ga0182027_10009504_pt1 | contig 13962 bp, 9 predicted proteins | sample 712E1DmetaG_FD_121300 | JGI IMG/M metagenome (GOLD analysis project Ga0182027, IMG submission 121300) | Permafrost microbial communities from Stordalen Mire, Sweden - 712E1D metaG (Illumina Assembly) | ecosystem: Environmental > Terrestrial > Soil > Wetlands > Permafrost | place: Sweden...
ATCAAGGCCCGGCTGCCGGAGCTGCCGGCAACACGGCGGACGCGCTACCGCGAGGCCTACGGGCTCTCCGCATACGACGCCGGGGTGCTGGTCAACGACGCCGCGGCCACGGCTCTGTTCGAGGGCGCGCTGGCCGCCGGCACCGGCGTGCCGGCCAAGCTCCTCGCCAACTGGGTGACGGGCGAATACATGCGCCTGGCGAAGGGGGAGGGGAGTAGCGGCTCCGCGGATCCGGCCGAGCTGGCCGCCCTGGTCAAGCTCGTCGCCGACGGCGCGGTTTCCGGCACGAACGCCAAGGAAGTCTTCGCCGAGCACTTCGCGTCCGGGGTCAAGGTGGCCGCCATCGTCGAGACGCGCGGCTTCCGCCAGATCTCGGACGCCGGGGCGCTCGGTGCGGCTATCGACACGGTGCTGGCGGCCAACCCCGCGGCCGTCGCAGACTATCGGTCCGGGACCACCGCGGCGGTGGGCTTCCTCGTGGGCCAGGTCATGAAGGCCACGCGCGGCCAGGCCAACGCCGCCATGGTCCAGACCGCGTTGCGCGAGCGCTTGGACAAAGCCGACTGAGTCGCCGAAGGAGCGTCTATGGGTGCGATCAACCTGATCTGCTGGGTGCTCGGGGTCGCGCTCATAGCCGCCGGCTATCTGCGGGCCAGGGGGCCGTGGAGCCGCTATCAGGGCCTCAAGGCCCAGGAAGCGAACATCGCCCGCTACGAAGGCTGGCGCGGCACGCGCCTGCATGACGACGGCCCCAGCGCTGCCTCGATCATGGCCCATGAGCTCCTCCGCCGCGCCCAGATCGGTGGCGCGATCCTCCTCACCGGATTCGTGCTCGTGTTCGTGGGCTTCGCCGTCCACTAGACGGACCGCGCCGCCGCCCGATCTACGTCGCAAGTACCGGCGGACCCTGGGTCAAAGGTGAGTCCTCCGATTGGCACGGACGGGCGGGCTGCGGATTTCTTCCGCAGTGGCACAATGCGCGCGTTCGCTCGGTCGAGGCGGCGTCAGCAACCAGGCCCCACGCCCTCTTGCGGCGCGGCTTCGACACTGAGCGAGCCACGAAACTGAAGACTTCAGGCAGCACGCGCGACGCCGTCTTTCGAGACGGCGTCGCGCGCATATGTCAGCCTCTCGAGATCCAGCCGCGCGCGATCCTGCGGATCTCGATGGCCGTGCAGCGGTCCATGACGACTGCCAGGCCGCCTTCGGCGGCGATTCGGGCGGTCTCCCAGTTGACCACACCCAGCTGGAGCCACAACGCACGCGCGCCCGCCGCGACCGCCTCGCGGGCGATCTCCTCGGTGAGCTCGGGGCGGCGGAAGACGTCCACGATGTCGATTTGTCCGCCGAGCGCGATCTCGGCCTCGGCCAGCGTGGCCACGGCCGGCACGCCCTCGACCGCGGTCTCGTTGGGGTTCACGGGCACGCACTGGTAGCCGGCGCGGAGCAGCGACCCGAAGACGCCGTGGGACGGCCGAGCGGGATTGGACGAGGCCCCGACCACCGCGATCCGCCGCGCGGTTCGGAGCAGCTCAGCGATGCCCGCGTCGTCGAGAAGCTGGACCGGCTGGTCGGAGGAATCGGTGCTGCCCATGTTCGTATCCTCGTGCCGAGGTCGCGACGCCGTTCTTCCACGGCGTCGCGCGTTGTCGCTACGGAGCCGCACTCGCGCTGGGTGAAGCGCCCGCTGTCGAAGGTGCCGCAGTCGACCGCGGCGGTCCGCCCTTGAGCGTCGCGACGACCGTGTCGAGCTTCGGCGTGAAGCCCGCCGGAACGTCGGCGTGGAAATCGCTCAGGGCAATGCCGCCGTTCGCGACGTCGTTCATCGACTCACGAGACACGGCCCGCCCGCCCGCCACCGCGACGATCGCGGCCGAAACGGCTACGTCATAGCGTTTCATGACGCTGACGATCAGGCAGGCCTGGATGTCCGGCACCGTCTGCCACGCGTCCGCGTCGACGGCCACGAGCCGGGCCTTGCCGGCGCAGGCTTCGCGGAACGCGCCAATCCCCGACAGGCTGGGCATGGCGAGGATCACGTCGCTGCCCGCCTTGACCAGGCCGGCTGCCGCGGTCCGTCCCTTGTCGGGCGAGTCGGGCGTGCCCGCGTAGGCGAAATCCACCGCGAAGCCGGGCTTCAGCTGCGTTGCCCCGCTCCCGAAGCCTGCCGCGTAGTTGGTCGTCGGGGCCTCGCCCTGGACGTCGCCGACCATGCCAACTGTGCCCGAACTCGAAAACGACGCCGCGACGAAGCCCGCCAGATATCCCGCCTCGGCCTCGTCGAACACCAGCCCATGGACGTTTGCGGGAGCGCTCTGGGGCACGACTACGTCCAGCTCGAAGAACTGTGTCGTGGGGTGCGTGCCGGCTACGGCGAGTACGGCGCCGGCGGCGGCCGGGCCTACGGTGACGACGATGCCGGCTTCGGCAACGGCAGCCTTGTCGATGGCGCCGTCAAGCTCGGCGTTGGATATCGGCTGCACGAGAGTCGTGGTCGCGCCGACTCTGGCCGCCGCAGATTCGATGCCGTTCCAGGTGAGGCCGGCCGGCGTCCAATTCTTCGGCTCGCCGATCGAGGCGACCAGCGTGATCGACTTGACGAGCTGCCTGGTGGGGCCCGGAGTGGCGGTCTCGGTCGAGATGCTCACGCCCGCGCTCGGCGAGTCGCCGCTGGGGCTCGGGGCAGGAGTCTGGCCGGGCTGGCTCGAGAAGAGCCCGCAACCCGCCACGAGCAAAGCCGCGGCCGATAGCAGTCCGGCGACTGCCGGGGTGGGAGTCCTGGAACGGTTCATCGCTGTCGAATTGTAGGGGTCGCGGCCAATGCCTCGACGGCCCGAGCGGTGGGACCGAGCCGCCGCGGTCGACCGGACCCGCGCCGGGCCGGCGAGACTTGCCCTCTCGGCTAGGATGACGACAGGAGGCACATGTGAGCAACAGGGTGGAACCCGTCGACGAGCGGGTGGAAGCAGGCGGCGGGATCGAGTTGCGGATACTGCGTTGGAATCCGCCGGTCGAGGCCCGATTGGCGTCCGGGGCGCCTTTTCTCCTCGTGCACGGCCTGGCCTCGAACGCGCGTCTGTGGGACGGGGTCGCCAGGCGGCTGGCGGAAGCGGGGCGCCGTTCCGTGGTAGTCGACCTGCGAGGTCACGGCCGCTCCGACAAGCCGGAGAGCGGCTACGAGTTCGCCACGATCGCCGAGGACCTGCGGGTTCTCATCGGCGCGTTGGGGCAGGGCTTCGAGCGACCGATCCTCGTCGGGCAGTCCTGGGGCGCGGGCGTCGTCCTGGACTTCGCGGTTCGCCACTCGGACCTCGTGTGCGGCATCGTCCTCGTCGATGGCGGGCTGACGGACCTGCGCGACGCCTTCCCCACATGGGACATCTGCTGGGAGCGGCTGGCGCCACCGCAGCTCGTCGGTATGCCGCTCGACTCGGTCGAGGGCTACTTCCGCTCGGCGCACGCCGACTGGCCCGCGGAGGGCGTCGAAGGCTCGCTCGCCAACTTCGAGATCCGGCCGGATCGAACCATCGCGCCGTGGCTGTCGCGCGAGCATCACAAGGCGATCCTCGAGGCCATGTGGGGCCAGCGGACGGCCGACCTGTGGCGGTCGCTGCGGGTGCCGGCCCTGATCGTGCCGGTCGATGGCGGCGAGAGCGACTGGACCACGGCCAAGCGGGCCGGATCGGACGCAGCGCTGGCGGCCGCCGGGTCGTCCGGGGTGGCCGTCCGAGTCAGCTGGTTCAAGGGCGACCACGACATCCACGCCCAGCATCCGGACAAGTTGGCCGACGCCATCCTCGCGGCCGACCGCGATGGGCTCTTCTCTGGAGCGTTGGTTCCGTGACGCCGGCCGGCGCGCTGCGAGGGCTGCGAGGGCCGGGCCGATGACGGCGCTGCCGCGGATCCTCACGATCATGGGCTCGGGCGAGACCACGCCCACCATGGCCCGCGTCCACCGCGCCATCCTCGAGCGCCTGGGGGAGCGGCCGGTTCCGGCAGTGGTGCTGGACACGCCCTACGGTTTCCAGGAGAACGCGGACGACATCACCGACCGCACGGTGGACTACTTCCGCACGACCGTCGGGGCGCCGTTCGGTGTCGCCTCGTTCCGGTCGGCTGACGCGGACTCGCTCAGTCGCCAGACAGCGCTGGTGCGGATCCGCGACGCCCGACTCGTGTTCACGGGACCCGGCAGCCCCTCCTACGCGTTGCGCCAATGGGCCGGCTCGGAGATCCCGGGGCTGCTGGCCCGCAAGCTGGCCGAGGGCGGGGCGGTAACGATGGCCAGTGCCGCCGCGCTGACACTCGGCCGGTACACGATCCCTGTTTATGAGATCTACAAGGTCGGCGAGGCGCCGCGCTGGCTGGAAGGGCTGGACCTGCTGACGCCGTTGGGACTGCCCGTGGCCGTCGTTCCGCACTACGACAATGCCGAGGGCGGCAACCACGACACGCGGTTCTGTTACCTCGGCGAGCGCCGTCTCGAAGTGCTGGAAGCGGAGCTGCCGGCAGACGTATTCATCCTGGGCGTCGACGGGCATACGGCCCTCGTCCTGGATCTGGTGGCGGGCATGGCCAACGTGCTCGGGTTGGGGGCGGTCACCGTCCGCAAGGACGGCCGGAGCACGGTCTTTCCGGCTGGGTCCGAGCTGTCGATCGCCGAACTTGCGGCGGCGCACCGCAGCTCGCATGCGTCCGCCTCCGGTGCGGCCGACACGGCCGGTGGCGCGGCGGGCGTTCCGGTCATAGCCACCGCGCCCGCCCTCACGCCGTTGCGCGACGAGGTCGCCCGCCTTGAGGGCACCTTCAGCGTCTCGCTCGAAGAGTGCGACGTCCCGGCTGCGGTCCGGGCCATCCTGGCGCTCGAGGAGACCATTCAGGCCTGGTCTCACGACACGGACCAGTCCGATGCCCTGGCCACTGCCCGGTCAGCTCTGCGATCGGCAGTCGTCTGCCTCGGCGAACTCGCGGTCGAGGGCTCGCGCGATCCGGCGGAAGTGGTCGCCCCATTCGTCGACGCGCTGCTGGCCGAACGGGTCCGCGCCCGCGAGTCCCGAGACTGGAAGGCCGCCGACGCGATCCGCGATCGGTTGTTGGCCGCCGGCATCGAGCTGCACGACACACCCGAAGCCACCACCTGGGAGTTGCGCGCGGCGGCGCCGGTGAGCTAAGGGGGCTGGGCTCGGTTCCGGCGCCGGGTCGCGCCGGGTCGGGCCGCGCCCCACCGCGCCGGGCCGCGCCGGGCCGCGCCGGCCACGCTACCGAGACTACGCGGATGCCACGGCCGCGCTTCGGGCGTGAACACCTATCGGACCGAGGCCCGGCGGACCGAGGCCCGCTCGCGAGCTGATCCTGTCGGGACCCGCCGCCGCCGACGGGCTACCATTGTGCCCCGTGACCGTCGCCCCCAATGACTTCGTCCACCTGCATCTCCACTCCGAGTTCAGCTTGCTGGACGGGCTCGGACGCATCAACGAGCTTGCCGAACAGGGTTCGCAGCTCGGCTTCGACGCCATGGCGATCACCGACCATGGGGCGCTGTACGGAGCGGTAGCTTTCGTTCAGGCGGTTGCCGCCAAGGGCATGAAGCCCATCGTCGGGGTCGAGACCTACGTCGCCCGCCGAAGCATGCGCGACAAGGAAGGCAAGGCCGACAGCCAGCCCTTCCATCTCGTCCTGCTGGCCGAGAACTGGCAGGGCTACCAGAACCTCTGCCGCCTGATCACCGACGCCCACCTCGAGGGCTACTACTACAAGCCCCGCGTCGACCACGAGATCCTGGCCAAATACTCGAAAGGTCTGATCGCGACCTCTGCCTGCCTGGGCGGGGAAGTCGCCAAGGCGCTCGAAGTCGACGATTGGGAGCTGGCCCGCAAGACCGCCGGCCTGTACGGCGACATATTCGGCAAGGATCGGTTCTTCCTCGAACTGCAGGACCACGGCATCCCGCTCCAGCGCCGCCTCAACGAACAGCTCCTGCGGCTGGGCCCGGAAGTCGGCCTCCAGCACGTCGTGACCAACGACCTGCACTACGTCCGGCGCGAGCAGCACGAAGCCCACGACGTCCTGCTGTGCGTCGGCACGGGCAGCAACCTCGACACGCCTGGTCGGATGCGCTTCGAGTCGAACGAGTTCTACCTCAAGTCGGCGGTCGAGATGGCGGCGCTCTTCCCCGACAACCTCGACGCCATCCGCCGCACGCGGGCGATCGCCGAGATGGTCGATATGAAGCTGCCGTTCGGCCAGCTCCGCATTCCGAGCTTCCCGGTGCCCGAGGGCGAGACCATCGAGAGTTGGCTGCGCAAGGAGTGCCAGACCGGCCTGGCACGCCGCTACGGCACCGTGACGCCGGAGCTCCAGACCCGCCTCGACTACGAGCTCGACGTCATCTGCAAGATGGGTTACGCGGGCTACTTCCTGATCGTGGCCGACTTCACCGCGTTCGCCCGCCAGCAGAGAATCGCGATCACCGTCCGCGGCTCCGCCCCGGGTTCAATCGTCACCTACACCCTCGGCATCACGCCCGTGGACCCGATCCACTACCAGCTGCCGTTCGAGCGGTTCCTCAACCCGGACCGCGTGACCATGCCCGATATCGACGTCGACTTCGAAGACGGCCGGCGCGAGGAAGTCATCAACTACGTCAGCCGCAAGTACGGCGCCGACCACGTCGCCCAGATCATCACCTTCGGCACGATGCTCGCTCGGGCCGCAATTCGCGACGTGGCCCGCGTCGTCGGCATGACCTACGGCGAGGGCGACCGGATTTCCAAGGCCGTCCCGAACCAACTCGGCATCACCCTGGTCGAGGCGATCGAGACGAGCCCGCCGCTCAAGGAGATGTACCAGAACGAGCCGGCCGTCCATCGCGTCATCGAGTTCGCCAAGCAGCTCGAGGGCGTGGCCCGCAACGCCTCCACGCACGCCGCCGGCGTCGTCATCAGCCGCGAGCCGCTGACCGAGTTGATGCCGCTGCAGCGGGCCACGAACTCCGACGCGGTCATGACCCAGTACGAGATGCACGCCGTCGACACGCTGGGCCTGCTCAAGTTCGACTTCCTGGGCCTCTCGAACCTGACGATCCTGCGGGTTGCGGTAGATCTCATTCGGGCCCACCGTGGCGAGGAGATCGATCTCGACCGGATCCCGCTGGACGACAAGAAGACGTTCGACCTGCTGGCTTCGGGCGAGACGACCGGCGTCTTCCAGCTCGAGTCGGCCGGGATGCGGCGCTACATCCGTGAGCTTCAGCCGTCGAGCGTCTTCGATCTGGCGGCCATGGTGGCCCTCTACCGGCCGGGTCCGATGGACAACATTCCCTCGTACATCAAGCGCAAGCACGGCGAGGAGAAGGTCACATACCTCCACCCGCTGCTCGAGCCGTACCTCAATCGAACCTACGGCGTCTTCGTCTACCAGGAAGACATCATGTCGGCGTCGACGGCGCTGGCCGGCTTCACGGGTCCCGAGGCAGATATGCTCGGCTACGCCATCCGCAAGAAGAAGGCCGCGCTGATGCGCGAGATGCGCGAGAAGTTCGTCCGCCAGGCGGCCGAGCGGGGCGTCAAGCCGCAGGTCATCGACGCCGTATTCGCCGCCTTCCAGCCGTTCGAGCGCTACGGTTTCAACAAGGCCCACGCCACCTGCTACGGCTTGATCGCCTACCAGACCGCGTATCTGAAGGCGAACTACACGGTCGACTACATGACGTCGGTGCTGACTGCCTTCCGCGACAACGAGGAGAAGGTCGCGGCCGCGGTGGCCGAGTGCCGGCGCCTGGGGATCGAGGTTCGGCCGCCCGACGTCCACCGCTCGTTCGTCGAGTTCACGGTCGAGGACGACGCGATCCGGTTCGGTCTCCTGGCGGTCAAGAACGTCGGCGAAGGCGCGATCCAATCGATCATCGACACCCGCGAGGCCGACGGCGACTTCCACTCACTCGCCGACTTCTGCTGCCGCGTGGATCTGCGACTTGCCAACAAGCGCGTGCTGGAGTCGCTCGTCAAGGTGGGGGCGATGAGTCGGTTCGGGCACGCCGCACAGCTGCTCGCGGCGCTCGACGATGCGACGGCGACCGGCCAGGCTGCCCAGCGCGACCGAACGAGCGGGCAGACGTCGTTGTTCGACCTGGGATCTTCGCCGGAGGCGCTGGACCGGCCGCTGCCCGCGGTTCCCGAGGCGCTGCCGCGCGAGCGGCTGGGTTGGGAGAAGGAGCTGCTCGGCCTGTACCTGTCCGAGCATCCGTTGGGCGCCATATCGGAACAGATCGCGCAGTTCGTCACTGCTTACTCGGGGGACCTGAAGGACGAATCGCTCGACGGCCAGCGCGTCGTGATGGGCGGCATCGTGACCGGCGTCCGAACGGTGGTCACCCGCAACAAGGAGACGATGGCCGTCGCCACTCTCGAGGATCTGCAGGGCACGCTCGAGGTCGTGGTCTTCCCGCGCATGTACGTGACGAGCGGCGGAACCTTCGCCGAGGGCACGATCCTGCTGGTGGCCGGTCGAGTCGATCACCGGGGTGACGAGGCCTCGCTCCTTGCGGACGCGGTCTGGGTCTGGGAAGACGCCGTCACTCGCGGGCCGGCGGTGATCGCCCAGGAGTTCGCTGCCGGTGAGCGGCGCGGTGGCGGCCGGCGGTGGGGGAGTGGCTCCGGCAACGGCAACGGCTCCGGCAACGGCAACGGCTCCGGTAACGGAAGGCCGATGGCGCCGGCCGAGCCGATCCAGCCGGCCGAGCCGGCGCGACGCCCCGTGGCCCCCACGCCGCCCCCGGCCGCTGCCGCACCAGCAGCTGAGGCCCCGCCCGCGCCGCGCATTCGAGTGTCGCCACTACGCGGCGGGGGAGTGACGACGGTTCCCGCCCCCGTGTCAGTGGCGCCGGCTGAGCCTCTGTCCGCCGTGCCCGGCCCATACGACATGGCCGCGCTGGCGCCGGAGCGCGACGAACCGCCACTCCCCGACGAAGCGCGAGCTGTTGCGGCTCGTGCCTCGGACGCGCGCACGGAACCCACCGAAGCGCCCGCGTCGAGCATCCTGAACGTGCGTTTCACACGGGGCGCCGATACGGCCAGGATCGTTGAAGCCATGGAGGCACTGCGGGCGATGCTCAAGCAGCGGCCCGGGGCAACGCGAGTCGTGTTCCATCTACCCCAGGGGGGCGGCGCCACGCTGCCGATGGAAGTGCGAGGCGGCGTCGCCTACGACACCGAGCTCCTGGCCGAGGTCCAGCGCCACCTGGGCGAGGGACTGGTTCGACTTGATCTCTCGACGCCGGGCCGGCGATGACCGGGTCCGCGAGATACGCCGTCCGCGGCGACTCGTTCGGGGCTGATATCTACGGGGCGTTGTGCCAGGACGTCTTCGGTTCGAGCCGCATCTGGCTGGCTATCGTCGCCGCTCAGTGTCTGGCATTTCTGGCCGGGTTCGGTCTGGGCCTGACTTTGCTTCAGCTGGCACTGATCGTCCTCGTACCCTGGCCGTTGCTCCAGGCCGTCGTGGTTCTTCGCGGCCGAAGCCTCTGGCCCGCCCAGGAGACTCTGATTGAGCTGGACGTCGTGAGGCCGGATGGCCGGTCCGTCGATGGCTCGGGGGTTCCGGCCGTCTCGGCCACCACGGCGGACACGCAATCCCAGCGCGAATTGCGCCTCGGCTTCGACACTGCGCTGGCGGCGTTGGCTCGCGGAGATGACGGAATCGGGCCACTCGCCGCCGCCCGCGCCTCGGCCGGACCGATGCCCCGCGCGTACGCCCGAAGCGTGCTGCTGGCCCGCTACCGGCACGTCATCGCCTCGGTCGTGGTTGGGGTCTGGCTCCTCGCGGCGCTCCTGGTCGGCATGGCCACGGCCGGCGGAGTGGTCTGGTTCTGAGTCGTTTCCAGGCCGGCGCCACCTCCACCCGCATCGTCCGAGAACCCGCCCGACTTGGTCATGGTCGGCGAATTCGTGCATAGTACCGGGGCCCGGCCGGTCGGCGGCGAGGCCTCGAGAGCCCGTTCGGGCGCTCCGCGCGAGGATTTGAACGGATGCTCAATCGCTCCCTGCTGCGCACACCGGCCACGGCGGCGTTCCTGTCGTTCCTCCTTCCGGGGCTTGGTCAGATGGCAGCAGGAAGGCGCCGACGGGGCGGCTTGATCGCGGTTCCGGCAGTCCTGGTGGCGTTCGGAACGGTCGGCATCTTCGTCTTCGCCCGGCACCAGATCCTCGATTCGCTGTTCTCCGAGAACGCCCTGACGTCGTTCCTGCTCATCGACCTCGGGATCCTGCTCTACCGGCTGTGGGCCATCGTCGATGCCTACCTCGGCGCGCGGACGGCGTCCGGCGGATTCGTCATCGCGGAGAAGGTCCAGACGAAGAAGCCCGCGACCCGGGTCGGGCAGCCGGTGACGGCGCTGGTTCTCGGGGTGGTCCTCGTGGCCACGATCGGCACCCATTTTGCCTTCGGCGCGGTCGACTACGCCTACCGGGACGCGCTCACATCGATGTTCAATGTCGACGCTCCGGGCTGGTTCGGCAGCGGGAATCTCGCCTCCGGCGAGACTGCGGCGCCGCTGGCCGATCAGATCAGCGCGACCGATGCGCCGGATATCTCCCCGTCGGCGTCCGCGGCCGCGTCCGCGTCGCTGCGATCCAGCAGCTCACCCGCGACGATCGGCTCACCGAGCGCCGGCCCGGCCGGCTCGCCGACAGCCGCGCCAACTCCCGGGCCCACGACCGGCGACGGCATCCCCATCTTCGCGGTCGAGAACGTGAGCGGCCCGAACACAACCCCGGCGGAGTGGGCGGCCGACGGCAAGCTCAACGTCCTGCTCGTGGGAGCCGATGAGGGCGTGGGGCGCTGGAGCCTGCGGACCGACACAATGATCCTGCTCGAGGTCGACATCGCCTCGGGCCGGTCCGTCATGTACGGCATCCCGCGCAACCTCGAGAACGTGCCGCTGCCGCCCGAATCGGCGAACGCATTCCCGTGCCACTGCTTCCCGTATCCGAACCTTCTCAACGCCCTGTGGCGTGACGCGGTCAACCGACCGTCGGCATACCCGTACACTGGCAGCGACTTCGCGCGCGGCTTCAAGGCGCTCGAGGGAGCCGTCGGACAGTATCTCGGACTTCACGTCGACGGCGCTGTCGTGGTCAACCTGATGGGCTTCGTGCATCTCATCGACGCCCTGGGCGGCCTCGATATCAACGTCCCGGCCGAGATCAAGGACACTCAATACTCGCGACCTCAGGACGGCAGAGACATCACCATCGACATCAAGGCCGGCCAGCAGCACATGGACGGGCTCACCGCTCTTGCCTACGCTCGCAGCCGGCATCAGGACTCGGACTACGGTCGAATGTCGCGCCAGCAGGCAGTGCTCATCGCGCTCCGCTCTCAGCTTCAGCCGTGCTCGTTACTGCCAAAGGTGCCGTCACTCATCAGCGCCCTCGGCAGCGCCTTCTGGACAGACATGCCGATCGAGGACGCCCCAACGCTGGTAGCAATGGCCGAACACATCGGCGCCGGCAACGTGAAGAGCATCGAACTCGTACCTTCGGTCACGAACAATCCGGTCGGCTTCCTGACCGTTCCGCGACTTGCGGTAGTGCGCAACATCGTGGCCCACGGTCTCGACGGCGTGCCCGCCGCGAGCGGCGGGGGCGGCGGAGGCGCCGGCAGCGGAGGATTCAGCTGCTAACCCCGGGATCAGCCCGGCACTGGAGATGACAAGAGAATGAAGTTCCCGTCGCCATTCAAAACGCCAGTGGGCGCGGCCCTGCTCTCGGCCTTATTCCCGGGGCTGGGTCAGGCCGCCGCGGGCAAGCCCAGCCGCGGAGCGATCGTCGCCATCCCGGCGCTGGCGGTCATTGGCGCCTTCATCCTGATCCTGCTCTTCGCCCGGGGCAGCGTCCTCGATTCGGCCTTCAACCAGCAGTGGCTGACGAGCCTGCTCCTCCTCGACATCGTCGCCCTCGTCTACCACCTCTGGGCGGTCGTGGACTCATACCTGCTCGCCCGGAGGCAACCTTTCGAGCCGGGGAGGCGCCGCAGGATCCCGACGACGTCCACGACGCCGAAATGGGCGGCCACGCTCGGCGTCACGGTCATCATCTTCGGCACGGTCCTGGTCCACGCGGGAGTCGCCAACCTGGACCTGACCTGGCAGAGCGGCGTCAACTGTCTGCTGCCCGAGAGCCAGTGCGGCCCCACGTTCGCGCCCGGTCAGACGGTCACACTCGACACCAGCGACCCCGGCAACGTAGTCGTAGATCCGAGCGGTTCCGGCGAGATTGCCGTCGGCAGCCCTTCCGCCACGCCCACTATCGGGCCTCTCGGGACGCTCAATCTGTCGGAGCTGCCCACCTTCCCGACCACCGATTCGGCGCAGAACTGGGCCGCCGACGGCCAGTTCAACGTGCTGCTCCTGGGCGTCGACTACGAGCCCGGTAGTCGCTCACAGGGCCTCCGGCCGGACACGATGATCGTGCTCCACGTGGACATGGCCTCGGGGCGGGCGGCCATGATCAGCATCCCGAGAAACACGATGTGCGTGCCGCTGCCGCAATCGATCGGGCAGCACTACCCCAAGAGCGTCAACGGCTGCCCGCCCAACACCTGGCCGTACATGCTCAACTGGCTTGCGGGTGAGGCGGGCTGGGGCGTCGTTACGGGCGTATCGGCCGTCAACAACTTCCCCTTCTACCAGGATTCGACGGCCGGCCAGGCCAACGATCCGCTGGCCATCCCCCGAGCGGCGGAGGCCACAAAGCAGGCGGTCTCGGCGCTGACCGGCCTCACGATCGATGGCTATGTCCTGATCAACATCTCGGGCCTGGTGACGCTCATCAACGACCTGGGCGGGATCACGATCAACGTACCGACCAAGGTTTACGACAACCCTTGCGGGCCGGCCGGGACGTGGGAGTCCAAGTTCCGCGTCTGCTCGGTCAGCCCGCCCCACGACGGCTACATCGTTCCGCCGGACACCGCCGATGTGATCGATCGAATGAAGGCCGACGCCGCCCAGTCAGGAGGCAAGCAGTCCATCACCTGGAGCGGTGGCACGACAGCCTCGGGCACGGACATCGCTTTCGTCATCCAGCCCGGCGTGCAGCACATGGACGGGGAGTGGGCGCTGGCATACGCCCGGACTCGCATCTACACGACCGACTACGACCGCAGCCTGCGCCAGCAGCTGGTCCTCAAGTCGCTCCGGAGCTCGCTCCAGCCGTGCTCGCTGCTGCCGCGCGTCACGTCGCTGATCCATGACATGGAGATGTTCAAGACCGATTTGCCCCTTACTGACATCTCGAAGTGGGCGGGCATGGCCCAGCGCATCGTGGGCGGGAACGTCAAGAGCATCAACCTCGACCCCACGACCCTCGGCAACCCCGGCGTCACGTACATCAGCCAGACGTCGTGGGCCAAGGCCAAGGACATCGCCGCGCACTCGCTCGATACTGTGCCGGTTGCCAGCCCGAGCGCCGGCAGCAGCAGCGCAGCTGGCGGCGGAGGCGGGGGCGGCTTCGGCTGCTAGGTCCCGGCGGTTTCGCAGGGCCGTGTGGGCGGCGCCTCAACCGGGAGGAGTGGTGCCGACGGCGGGAGTCGGCACCAAGAGGGCCCGATCGTGCTCAGAAGCACCCTAAGAATGGCCGGTGTGTTCCCATGGGTGTTCCCATCGCGTCCGGATATGCGCGCTTAGCCCCCTAAGACGTCCGCCTCAACGCAAGTTCGACGCGGTCCGCGGCATCGCGCAGACTCGCGTCCAGGACGCCGGTGTAGTGATGTGTCATCGCCTCGGCGGCATGGCCCATGGCCGCCATGGCGACCCGCTGATGAACCCCCTGCGCCGCCAGGACGGTCGCGAACCCGTGCCGGAGATCGTGCAACCGGATGTCGCCGAGACCCGCTGCCAGCATCGCGTCGCGGAAGTGGCGATCGAGCGTGTTTGGGTGCCAGGCGAAGATTCGGCCGTCGATC
>Ga0182027_10009505_pt1 | contig 13962 bp, 14 predicted proteins | sample 712E1DmetaG_FD_121300 | JGI IMG/M metagenome (GOLD analysis project Ga0182027, IMG submission 121300) | Permafrost microbial communities from Stordalen Mire, Sweden - 712E1D metaG (Illumina Assembly) | ecosystem: Environmental > Terrestrial > Soil > Wetlands > Permafrost | place: Sweden...
CGGCGGCTTCACCTGCATCGCGGCCGTAGCCGTCGGCTCCGATGGATCGCGCGTACTCCTCGGTGATCGGGGCGCCGCCGACCATCACCTTCACCCGGTCGCGCATTCCCGCGTTCTCGATCGCTTCGATCACGGTCTTCATCGCGGGCATCGTCGTCGTCAGCAGCGCTGAGAGCCCTATCAGGTGGGGCTTGTGTTCCTGGATAGCCTCGACGAAGCGCTCGGCAGAGACGTCGACGCCGAGGTCGTGGACGGTGAAGCCGGACCCCTTGAGCATGATGGCGACGATGTTCTTGCCGATGTCGTGGACGTCGCCTTTGACGGTGCCGATGACGACCGTGCCACGCGATGTGATGTCTGCCTTGGCCATCAGCGGCTCGAGGATGGTGAGCCCTGTTTGCATGGCACGAGCCGCGAGGAGCATCTCCGGAACGTAGATCTCACCGCGGCCGAAGCGTTCGCCGACGACGCCCATTGCCGCGATCAGGCCTTCATTGACAATGGTTCCTGGCGCGACGCCTTGGGTGAGCGCGGCCTCGGTGAGCGCCTTTGCCTCCGGGGCGTTTCCCGCGATCACCGCATTGATCAGCTGTTGCAGGTCCATGTTCCTCTCCTATCGTGTTCGTCCTCCACGACTCCGCAAGCCGGTATGTCGGCTCCAAGAGGGCGGCGTTCTCGACCTCGAGCCGGAGTCCAAGGAGCCAGGCGATCTCGGCCGCGCGCCGGGAGGGATCGGAGTACTCGAACTGGCGTAAAGGGTCCCACAAACCACGAGGGTGCCGCCGCGCCGCCACGGCCTCGGGCTCATGCGACGGCCCCAGGAACGGGAAACGCCAGCGAATCTGTGAAGGCCTGGTTGAAATCCGCGCGGCCGGAGAGCTCCACGTATTCGATCGTCTCGGCGAGTCCGTTGGCCAGCTGCTTCTCACGGAAAGAGAGGAGCGCCATCTTCGCCCCTTCGAGCGAGGAGTTCCCGGCCGCGATCACGCGCTCTGAGCCGACGGGTGGCACCAGGCCGATCGCCTGTGCGCTTGCCGGATCGATGTAGGTGCCGAAGGAGCCGGTCAGCAGGATCTCGTCCAGCTGCTGGGCTTGCAAGCCCGCGTCGGCGAGGAGCAACTGCACGCCGGCGGCTATGGCGCCCTTTGCGTTCTGCAGGGCGCGCAGGTCGAGCTGGGTCAGCTCGACCGCCTCGGCGAGGCGGAAGGCGGGCATGCCATCTATCGCGACCAGTCGGTCGCAGAGCGGATGGTCCGGGGCCTCGTCGCGACGCTTCAGCCGGCCTGAGGAGTCGAGCAGCCCGGCCTTCAGGAGCCCGGCGACGGCATCGGCTAGACCGGAGCCGCAGATCCCCCGGGCCTCGGGGGCGCCGCCGATGATCTCGAGCTCGACAGTCTTGCCCATTCGTACCGCCTCGATCGCGCCGTCGGTGGCGAGCATGCCGCAGCGGATCTCTGCGCCCTCGAACGCGGGCCCTGCCGGCGCCGCGGCAGCCAGGATCCGCGTGGGCGTCCCGAGGACGATCTCGCCGTTGGTGCCGATGTCGATCAGCAGGCAATTGCGGTCGTCTCGCCCGATTCCGGTAGCGAGCACGCCGGCGACGATATCGGCCCCGACGTAGGCTCCGAGGAGCGGGAAGGTCTCGATGCGGGCTTCCGAGTGGATCGCCAGGCCGACCTCGCGCGCGGCGAGGTCCAGCGGTTCGGAGAAAGCCGGTGTGAACGGCACAAGAGCGAGCGCGTCGGCGTCAACCGCGAGCAGCAGATGGAGCATCGTCGAGTTGCCAGCCACCATGGCGTGATAGACGCGCTCACCGCTGAGGCTGGCAGATCCGAGGAGGTGGACGAGCAGTTCATTGATGCTTGCGAGAACCGTCTCGCGCAGCTGAGCCATGCCTGTTCGCGTTTCCATCGCATGGCTGATCCGCGAGATCACGTCCGAGCCGAAACGCTCCTGGTCGTTGAGCGCGGAGCCAAGCGCGACGATCTCGCCGCTGGTGAGGTCGATGACGGCGGCGACAATCGTCGTCGTGCCGAGGTCCAGCGCGAGCCCGAAATGCTGTGCGCTGGTGTCGCCCGGCTCAACTGCGACGAGGCGGTGCCCAACGACGACGGCGGTGAGCTCGAACGCGGCTGCACGCAGCACGGCCGGCAGGGTGCGCAAGACGGCCAAGGGCACCTCCAGCTCGAGATCGGGAAGTGCCCTGCGAAGGCGCGACAGGTCGGCTGTTTGATCCTCAAGCGTCGGCGGCGTCAAGACGAGGTGCCGCAGCTGCACACAAGGCGCGAGCACAACGTGGCGACCGTGACCGAGGAGCGCCGCCTTCGGCTTGGTCGCCAGCGCGGGCACCTCGATCTCGAGCACCAGCGGCACCTCGCCGAGCCTTGAGCGGCAGGCGATCCGCCAACCTCTGCTCAGCTCCGCAGCGGAGAAGCTTCGTCGGTCTGCCTCGGTGGGCGGCAGCTCACCTGCGAGCAGACGCACGCGGCACTTGGCACAGGTGCCGCGGCCGCCGCAAGTCGAGTCAATCGTGATCCCGACCCAGCCGGCGGCCTCGAACACGCTGATGCCTGCCGGGACGCGCGCGGTCGCGCCCTGCGGCTGGAACCTGAGGGTGTGAAACCGCTCCATCATGGGCACCTAGCGTGCGACGCTCTTGCCGGCGATGCGACCGGCAGCTCGCGGTGAAGAGAACGAGGCACTCCGCGCAGCACCGGGTGGGAGGCTGAACGGGACGTTCGAGGTGCTCGGGTGGGATTGGCGGGACAGATTAGAGGACATGCTCGTCGATGCGCCGAGCAGCCCACTCAACCCTCTCGATCAGGTTGTTGCCAAGCACCATGTCGCTGACGCCGAGAATTATCGGAGCGTCACCGACCGTCTCTAGGAGATGGTCGACGAATCCTTGCAGCTCCGCCTCCGGTGCGCGCTCCTCGAGCAGCGGCGAGGGGATGACCCCCCACATGACGGGCGGTCCACCGCCCACGGACTCCCACAGCTCATCGAAGGTGCACTCGGTGAGCGGCGCCGGCAAGATCGACTCGATCACGTCAAGCCCGGTCTCCCGAAGTTGGCCCAGCAGAGGTTTCAGCTCCCCGTCGAGGTGGCTGCCGACCTTCTTTCCCTGCGTGATAGAGCTCTGAATAGCGCTGGTACTCCGGGATTGCGAACTCGGCGAAGAGCCTCGGGTTCGTCATGTGACCCGTTACGTTGTCGCCGAACTCGACGTAGGGAACATCGAGGTCGGAGAGCACACCGGCGGTCTCCAACCGCAATTCGTCGATCGTCTCGAGCAGCGCACGGACCCGCGACGGGTCGTCGTTGAGCGCGTAGAAAGTGCCCACCTCGCCGACCAGGTCGATGAGCACCTCCTGGAACGGGATCCGGTCGATCCGCGGCACGACGAAGCCGAAGTCGGCGATCTCTGTTTGCGCTTGCCGGATCCGGTCGAAGCGAGGGATCACTTCGATGTGCTCGATGATCCAGCGGACGGTGTCGAAGTCTTCCCGCTCCTTGATCGGATGCTCGTCGAGGTATGGCGACTGTGCCCAAGTGACGGCCTCGGGGAGCATCACCTGCCGGAGGGAGATCCTGCCGATCGGCGTCGTGAACTGGAAGGCCGTTGCTCCAGGCCTGTCGGCCTGGATGAGGTCCTCCATGATCGGCCAGCGGGAGCTCACAGGGTCGGTCTCCCTGCGGACCTCTTGGCCGTCGACCGAGATGGTCAGCTCGACGCCACGCAGGCAGAAGTCGTGCGGGACGACGAACTTCAGCTGGCCCATCCCGACCTTGCGGTGCGACTCGATCAGAGAGAGGCCCTCGAACTCGGCGGGCAGGCGACCCTGGCGGATCAATGCTGTGCGCCACAGCTCGAGCCTGTCGCAGAACGGGATCCGGTCCGGCTTGCGCCCTTGCATGACCGCCAGCACGCGGTCATGCACCGACATCGCCGTCTCGGTCTCTCCCATCAAGTTCTCCCTAGCACCTGTAGTGCGTTGGGAAGCACGCTCAGTTCTGCCACGCACGCCCGCTCGGGAAGGCTGAGAGCGAAAATGATCGTGGCTGCGACATCTTCCGGCTGCAGGCACTGCTCGCGCACCTCCGGCGGCGGTGGCTCGGGGCGCTTGTCCAGTATCTCGGTCGCCACCATTGCGGGCAGGATCGAGGTGAAGCGGATGCCTCGCCCGTGTTCTTCGAGCGCTACGGCGCGCACCAAGGCGTTCACGCCGGCTTTCGATGCCTGGTAGGCAGGGCCCGAGCCGTCAGGCCACAGCGCGGAGACGCTGGACACGACAACCACGTGCCCACGGGTTTGACGGAGCTGAGGCATCGCCGCACGGAGGCATGAGAAGACGCCGGTGAGGTTCGTCTCCACCAGCAAACGCCAGCCCGCGTCGGTGAGCTCATCCATGTGCCGGTCGGGGATGTTCGTGCCCGCACAGCACACGACAGTGTCGAGCGGACCTTGCTTGCCAATCCGGTCCACGGTCGCTACGACAGCGTCCGGGTCGGTGACGTCGAGCTGGTGAATGGAGAGCAGCCCCGTGGCGAGCCTCTGGGCGCCGAGGCGCTCCTCCACGAGAAAAGCACGAAAGTCTGCCGCGTGGACCTTCGCACCGGCATCGACAAGCGCCGCGGCCGTGGCGAGCCCGATCCCACTGGCCGTGCCCGTAACCAGGACGACGCGACCTTTGAAACTCTCGGGACCGATGTTCATTGCTATATCCCTTCGGTAGGTTTGAGCATTACTTTCATGAGACCTGAAGAGCCAGAGCGCAACCTCTGAAACCACTCAGCACCCTCGGCAAGCGGCACTACTGCGCTGATCACCGGGTCGACGTCAACCTTGCCGGAACTGAGCAGGTCGATGCACTCCGGGTACTCGCCTGCTGATGCACACGAGCCGTAAAGCGTCAGTTCCCGCGTGACGGCCGCCTGCAACGGCAACTCGACCAGAGGCGAGAAATTGCCGACAAGACCGACCCGGCCGCCCTTGCGAACAGACGCGATAGCCGTTTGGATCGAAGTCGACATCCCGACGACCTCGATCGCGAGGTCGGCCCCGAGGCCGCCGGTTCGCTCGAAGACGGCTGGCGCGACTGCTTCCGCGTCGCCGGAGATCGTCTCGGCGCCGAACTGCTCGGCCAGCGCGAGACGCCGTGGATCGATGTCGACGCCGATCACGCGCTCGCAGCCGTGGGCGCGGAGCGCCTGGATAACGAGAAGCCCGACCATCCCCGTGCCGACAACAACAGCCGTGTCGCCCGGCAGGACGCCCGTGCGCCGGACGGCGTGGACGGCGACCGAAAGCGGCTCGAGCATCGCCGCCCGCTCGAAGCTCACCCCGTCCGGGAGCCGGAAGAGGATGCGAGCAGGCACCGCAATGTACTCGGCGAATGCGCCATCCCGGCGGTACTCCTCGCAGGAGACGCCGAGCACGCGACGGTCGTCACAGAGGTTGACCTGGTCTTGGAGGCAGAACTGGCACCTACCGCAGGAGACGGTCGAGTCGAAGGTGATGCGCTCGCCTTCGGCCCAACCGCTCACCCCCGCCCCGAGTTTCGCGATCACACCCGTGGCTTCGTGTCCCATCACGAGCGGCGGCCGTCTACGCCCGGTGCTCCCGTCCATGCCGTGGACATCGCTGCCGCAAATCCCGCATGCGCGTACCTCTACAAGGACCTCATCGTCGGACGGCTCGACAACGGGCACGTCACCATATTCGACGTGCCCCGGTGCTGTAAGTATCAGAGCTTTCATCATTCTCAAGTCTCACAACCCGACGCAGCGCAAGCATCCGTAATTGTTCCCACTCCGCGTACGTATACGCGCCTTCTACAGGTTGTCGCCAGCTCGGGGACTGCGCTTCTCTTGGCCACGTCGAGCAGGCCGCGATTTCCAATCGGCCAGGCTACCGTCACTGTGCCGCCAGAGCGGCGTCCTCCATTTATGCCCCGTCTCGGCCGCCTTTCTGACGGCGATCTCGTCGATCTCGATGCCCAATCGGGTCGTGTGAGTCGAGGAACGTAGCCGTCGACCTGCTGCAACGCGCTCGCATCGAGCAGGTAGTCGACTAGACCGGTTCCACCGTAATGCATGCCGAAACTCTGCTCTTGAATGAGGAAGTTCGGAGTTGCGGGGTCCAACTGCATGCTGGCGGCAAGGGCGATCGGCCCGAGTGGACAGTGCGGAGCAGTCTCCGGGCTTCTCTTGATGCTTCGGCGGTTGTCACTGTGCTTAGGTGGGGAATGTAGATACGAACCGATCGCGAGGCAGCTAGCCAACCATCGCCATGACGCTTAGTTCTCGTGAGCGCGTGCTGCGAATGGTCCATCACGGAACAGCAGATTGTGTTCCCGTAGGACCATTCATGTACGACCTCGCGGCGGTTGCCGCCGGCGTCACATTGCGCGATTATTACCTCGACGCGAGTGCGATCGTCCGGGCGCAGTTGAGGCTGCACGAGCTCGTCGGCCAGGACGTCATCTGCGTAGGTGCTGACAACTTCTACATCGCCGAGGCGTTCGGGTCCGAGACCTCGCGGACCGACGACGAACTTCCCTCACTCGTCACCCCGCCGCTCAGCTCGATCGAGGACGTCTACCGATTCGAGGTGCCAGATCCGAGGACTCAAGGGCGTATGCCGCTCATGCTCGAGGCCATCGAGCTGTTGCGGCATGCAGTCGGCGACGAGGTCGCTCTCCGTGCGCCCGGCACAGGGCCGTTTGCCCTCGCTTCGTATTTTGTCGGGATACAGCAATGGCTGCTCGACATTGCGCTGGCCGAAGCCGGGCTTGACGAGGGCAAGGAAGCTGCGGTTCACTGCGCGCTAGGCCTCGCCACCGCGGCGCTGATCGAGTTCGGGAAGCCTGCTTCGATGCAGGCGCGGACTTGATCCAGTGTGGCGACTCGCTCGCCGCCTGCAACGTCATCTCGCCGCAAACCTATGAACGCTACGCGTGGCCCTACCAGAAGCGGATTTTTTCCGAGTGGCGCGAACACGGAATCAGCACTGGGCTCCTGCACATCTGCGGGAACAGCACCAAAGTGCTCGAGCTCTACCGCGACACGGGAGCAGGGCTGATCGAGATCGACAGCGCCGTCGATCTCGCGGAGGCATCTCGGCGTCTCGAGAGGAGCACCACGATCGTCGGCAACGTCGACACCGTGAGCGAGCTCCTACAGGCGGACTTTGCGCAGACCGAAGCAGCCGCGCGGCGGTGCATCGAACAAACCGGTGGGCGGAACTTCATTCTCGGCTCCGGATGCCTTGTCCCGCGCTACACGCCGGTGGAAAACGTGCGAGTGCTTACCCGCGTCGCGCACGAGCACCATTACTGAAACTCAGTTACGGACCTTTCTCAATGCCAGGCGCGTGCCAGCAGCTCGCGAAAGGCCGCTTCGCTCTCGACGAACTTGTCGGACACCATGACGTAAAGACCGTCGCGCGGAAGCTGCCCAGCCACATCGCTTAGTTCGTCGAAGTAGGCATCGACAAAGAGGATCAACCGCGTACGTTCCAGGATCTCTTGCATCACAGGCACGAGGGAACGGAGCGAGGGCCCATTCGCCTCGACCGTCAGTTGGACGCCCGCAAGCCCGGGTATCTCGAGAACGTGGCGGTAGTGCGCGTAACCCGTCGAGTGGACATGGAAGAACGTGTAAGGCCCGAGGTGCTCGACGAGTCGCACCTCATGTTCGAGGAAGAGGTCACGGAAGAGGTCCGGGGACGCGAGCCCTATCATGTCCTCCTGGATCGCGACGGTCGGGCCGGGCGCCCAGTAGCCGTAGATGTAGCCGTAACCACCCAGCTTTGGCGGGACGAGATCGAAGTGCATATCAAGGACACCGCGCGTCAGCGTGCCCACTCGCTCGAGCGCCGCCGCTACGAGGCCTGGAGCGTCGTAAAGGTCTAGGAAGAAACCGTTCAGACCGCGAAGCGCTGCGATCACATCGGAGTGACCGCGAAGGATCGAGGGGCTCACAAAGCAGTCTGACGGGCAAGTCGCGACAAGTTCCACCGTCTGGTTCCGAAGGCACTCGAGCCAACCGTTGTCTGCAGGAATCGGCAGCGCCGCAAGGTCCTCGACTCGCTCGACAAAGTGCGTGCCGGAGAGTGACCCAGAAGCGTACGGGACGTGACAACCACTGATCGCCTCAAACCAGGGAACAGCGCGCCATGGGGCGTTATACGGCAGCCAGTCATCGCTGAAGACTCTGCGCCCGAAGCTCGCGTCCTCGTAGTCCGTACGCACTAACGATCGCGTGACATCCTCGGGTCGGACTTCTTCTTTTGCAAAGTCGGCCTTCAGGTATTTCACCGGCAACCAACTTCGATCGGGTGAGACGCCGACGGGTGGCCGGTCGACCGACTCGCGGTTCCATAAACCCCGTCGAAAACGCTCGATGCTTTCTGCAAACTGGTCAGGATGCTTGATGCCGACCGTTCTAGCAGAAGCTTGCCTACCGGAACGACTCCATCGATGCCTGGCCAGCCTGACGGCCTGCTCGATGCCAATGTAGGTGCTCGGGAGGCTGACGAAGTGCGAGATCTTGCCGACGATCTGAAGCGCGTCCAGGAAGCGGCCAAAAGCGAGATGAGTACGGACATCCTGGCGGTACTGCGATCTCCCGTCGGTGGAGGGGGACTGGACGCGAGCGCGACGGCGCTGGACCAATAGAGTCACGGTGCCATCGCCGCCCACGGCGACGATCTCAACGCGCTGGCAGAGCTGGCCGACCTCGAAAGCGATGGAAGGCGGTTTCCCGCCTAGATGGAGAGCTGTGGTGACGAGCTCATCTTGATCGCAGAGCAGCTCCGGAAGCCAGGGCGGCTCTGGCCGTAGGAGCGTTTAGCGTTCTCAAACTCCAGAAGGAAAGGACCGGTAGCCCGCTCCGTGATGGAGCCAACCGCCCGTCGGCGCCGACCGTGAATCCGGGGAGTTCCTCGAGTTCAAGCTCGAGTCGTTCGACACCAACCTCCAAGACCGTGAGGGGAAGACCGAACAGCTCGGCCGCGCCCCAGGCCTCGGCTTCGAGCGCATCCGTCCGGCATTGGGCCAACCAAGTGACCTGACGGTAGTTGGCGAAGTAGTCGCCTATTAGTAGCTCAGGGTGATGATCGAGGCCGATCTCGCTCGGCACCATGCGGCGGAAGCCGCGCACGAGGAAGTCAGTGAGCACGAACGCGCGCGGATCGTCCCTGAACAGCTCGTGCACCTTGTCAGGTCTGGCGAGCACGTCGTAGTAGTGAAGTCCGTGCAGGCGCTTAAAATGAAGCCGCTCGCAGACGTCGTCGAGCCCGCCGTAGGTGCCGCAGTCGGCGTAGGCGAGGACGACCGAGCGGCCACGGGACTGCAGCTGCTGTGCCAGCCGCTCGACTCTCAGCGTGCTGTCCTGGGGATGGTTGTGCAGAAACGGCGGGAGCAAATGCAGCTCCACCTGCCAGTCCCGGAGCTCGACGATCTGACGAACCGGAGGATCCGAGTGCTCCGCAGGCGATCACTGCCACCGGTGCCTGTTGCGACAGGAAGGACAGCTCATCAACCAACCGGCCCGTTTGTCAAGAGTCTCTTCAGGCCTGCTGGGAGCGGTGTGCGGTGATCCAGCACATTCCCCACGGATCCCGGTCCAACAGCAGATCGGTGGCCTTGACGGAACGCACGAGTTGTGGTGAGCGGGCGTCCATGATCGCGCTCGTGAGGCCGGCCTCGATCGCCATTGCCAGGAAGGCCGCCCCGATGGTCTCGCGGTCGGGCATCCCGAACGACACGTTAGAGGCCCCGGCTATCAAATTCGACCCCAGCTCCTCTTTGATGAGCGAGATCGTCTCCAAGGTCTTCGCCGCAAGTGACGTGTCCGACCCGATCGGCATCACGAGCGGGTCCAAGACGATGTCTTCGACCGCGATGTCGTAGCGACTTGTGGCGACCTCCACGATCTTGCGGGCGAGATCCAAGCGTCGCTTGGGCTGGTCCGGGATCTCTTTCTCGTCGTTGGGCAGAGCTATGACCGCCGCGCCGTAACGCTTCACGAGCGGGAGCACCGCCTCGAGCCGCGCGTCTTCGGCAGTCACCGAGTTGACGAGCGCCTTTCCTTTGTAGGCAGCCAGTCCGGCATCGAGCGCCTCGACCATCGACGAGTCGATACAAAGGGGGAGGTCTGTCAAGGCCTGTAGCATTTTTACCGCTTTTATCATCAGCCCGACCTCATCCGCGAGAGCGGCTCCCATGTTGACGTCCAGCGCCATGGCGCCACCGGCCACCTGCTGGGCAACGTCGATCTCTACGCGGGACAGGTCACCAGCTCGGAGCTGTTCCTGGAAGAGCCTGCGGCCTGTCGGGTTGATGCGCTCACCGATGATGCAAAACGGCTGATCGTCGCCGATCACGACTTCCTTGGATGCCGAGCGCAGGATCGTGTGCATGGTGCTACCTCCTCGTTCCCTGTGCGCGATCGACTAAAATGACCTTGCCGGAAGTCTCCTAGACAGCGACTTGCCGGCGGTACCCACTCGTCTCCCTTTCGGCGAGACCCGGTATTCCGAGCCGCTCGCAGAGGTGACGGATCCCATCGTCGCGACGGAAGCTGATCAGGTGCAGTCCGGCGACCCCGGGCAGCCCGACGGCATGGTCGGCGAGCTCACAGGCGATCTCGAAGCACTCGGCTTCGGGGTCGATGGCGCGCACACAACGCTCGACGACCTCGACCGGGACAGAGATCCCGGGCACGCTCTCGTCCATGTACCTGAGCGCCTTGGCCGAGCGGAGGAGGCAGATCGAAGGCAGGATCGCCGCCCTGCGGTCGAGGCCTTTGGCGACTGCCTCGGACATGAACGCCTCCAACCGCCTGCGCTCGAAGGCAATCTGGAGCTGGAGGAAGCGAGCGCCTGCGCGCACTTTCTTCATCGCCCGATCAACGCGGTAGTCATACGGCGGTGCCCCCGGGTTCTCCACCGCGCCGAGGAACAGGTGCGGTGCCGGGTCGATCTTCCGCCCTGACAGGTAGTGACCGGCACCGATCCCGCTGGCGGCAACCAGGAGCTGTGTCGAATCGAGGTCGAAGACACGCCGCGCATCAGGCTCATCGCCGGCGGTGACGTCGTCGCCGGTCAGGCAGCTGATGTTCTCGATCCCGTGCAGGGCCGCGCCGACAATCTCGGCCTCGAGCGCGAGCCGGTTGCGGTCTCGGGAAACAAGCTGCATGATCGGCTCGATCCCGAACTGCGCCAGCGCGATCGCGACTGCAATCGAGGAAGCGTGCGCGTAGGCGGCCGCGTTGTCAGTGACGTTGATGGCGTCCACCCAGTCCGCGTACGGGGCAAAGTGCTTGCGCACGCCCTCTAGGTCGCCGGCGTCTACCGGTTGCAACTCGGCCGTGACGACGAACCGCCCGGCCGCGATGGCTCGCTCAAGCCGGGACATCCCACCTCTTAGGTGCGCTTTTGTCGCGTTTTGTCACCAAGTTCATCCACGACGAGGTGCCGAACAGGCGGTTGTCGACAGGTCGGCGGATGTCGTGGATCTCGTGGGACCACGGCAAACGGCGCGAGCGCTCGACTGCCTTTACCCAGACGCAGCGCATCTCCGGCTTCACTTCGCAATGCCCGTTGGCGCGCACACCACCGCAGGGTCCGTTACGCAGCGTCTTCGGGCAGTTCATCGGGCAGGTGAGCCCCGTCGAATGCAGCACGCACTGGCCGCACATGTGGCAGCCGAAGATCGGCTTTTTGATCGCGGCCTCGACGGCGGCCAGCACGCCTTGAGTGCTGTGGTCGTCCTCGGTCGCGACTGCCAAGGTCTCGACCGGCGGCACTACCGTTCGGTGGTTGCGGTAGTGGCCGACCAGCCGGGCGCCGCGGGTCGTACGCAGTTTGAATCGTATCGAGTCTGCATCAGAGAGCCCGGGCCGGGACAGCTTGTCAGGCAAGGCGTTCGTCCGATAGGCGCTTGTCGACGAGCCGGCGGACCGGAGCCAGGTACGGAGTTACGACGTGTTGATCACGACGCTCTGTCTTGATCGACGCCGGGACGCTGTGAGACTGCTGGGCCGTATTGCTCACTCCGCAAACGGTCTTGACGGGCCGCTCACTGTCGAGCTCGCCTGCACCGAGCGCGTAGCTAACAATTTCAGCGCGTGTGTGCAGCCCGAGCTTCTGCATGATTCGACCCCGGTGTGTCTCGGCAGTGCGCACGGACATGAAGAGCAGCTTCGCGATCTCCTGATTTGTGTATCCGAGCGCGAGCAGGTGCAGCACCTCGTGCTCGCGATCAGATAGCGGGTCTGCTTCAGCGGCCGCAAGGCGCGCGCCGAGTTGAGGATGCAGGTACGGGTGCCCGCTGGCAACTTCCCGGATCGCGTGCACGAGCTCGGTGTCGGCGGCTTCCATGAGGAGGTAGCCAGTAGCGCCTGTGCTAAAGGCTCGCCGGACGTAAGCGGGGTCGTCGTATTGCGAGAGCACCAGCACTTGCGTCTCAGGAGCGGCCTCGGCGATCTCGAGCAGTGAGTCGAGCCCATTTCGGCCAGCCATCACGACGTCGAGAAGTAGCACCTCGGGACGGCACGCTCTCAATTCGTCGACGGCCTCTTCCGCGCTCACAGCCTCGCCGATGACTTCTAGGCCCGGCTCCTCCTCGAGCAGTCGCCGGAGGCCCGCGCGCACAAGCGTTTGGTCGCCACAGACCAGTACCTTGATGCAGTCCTCCATAGCTGTACCAGCCCCCTTTCCCTCTCGTGTGGGTGCGCGCTCTGACTCAGACCAGAAGTCGCTGGTAGCCGATCCCCCCTGCTGCTACGTCCTATCGCCCGATGTTGTTTCCTTCGCCCTTTAATATTATTATATGATTGTAGAGCGATAATATCTGAGTGGGGCTAGCTTGTCAAGGGTGCCCAACGAGAGACCACAAGGACCCGATAACCGCGAGCCGAGGACCAACATGAGTGAGCAAGCCGATTCGGTCTTGAGCCCGCCCTATGGACGCGGGTTGCACGGTGGCGTCGTGACAACGCTCGGCCGGCAGATTGTGGGTGGCTCCTTTCAGCCTGGCGACGTACTGAACATGGAACGACTCGAGGAGGACCTCTCAGTCAGCAGAAGCGTGTTGCGGGAGGCGGTTCGCGTGCTCAGTGCAAAGGGCCTGCTCGAGGCACGCCCGAAGCGCGGCACCATTGTGTGCCCTCCGCCCCAGTGGAACCTGCTGGATCCCGACGTCATGGTGTGGAAGGTTCGCAATGGCGCTGACGAGCAATACCTGCGGAACTGGGAAGAAGTAAGGCAGATCATCGAACCACAAGTTGTGCGACTCGCCGCGACCCGCCGAAGCGACAAGGACCTAGCGGTGATGCGCTCGGCTCTCGAAAGGCTCTCCGAGGTGTCTGAAGCAGGTCACGGCAAGACGGCCGTTTACATCACGGCCGACTTGAAGTTTCATCACGCCATTTTGCTGGCCACCCGAAACGACCTATTGGTGCAACTTGGCGCGATCATGGAGAACGCTCTCAGGCAGCGTGACGCATTGGTCCACAGGGGCAGCTTCAACAAGGACGCAACCTTTCTCGACCACCACCGGTCCGTATTCAGGGCGATAAGCGAACAGGATGAAGAGGGTGGTGAGCGAGCTATGCAGGTGCTCCTTGCCCACGCGTCCACGGTTCTCGAAAACGTGCTCGCCGCGAAGAACAGGCCCAGCAAGAAGTCACTTGGTGCAGTGGAGGCCACGGCTTAAGAGAACTCGTCGGGTTCTCATCGACAAAGCTGTCGTATACGCGCCTAAGTAGTCGTAGTTCCCTAATGGGACTGGTCCGCCTTGCGCCCTTGAATGCAGTGGCGCGCTTTACCTCTGCACCCGCGCCGAACCGCCCTGCGCAAGGTCCCTTACCTGCTGGAGCGTCGCCATGGTCATGTCGCCCGGGAACGTCGTGAGCAGTGCGCCGTGTGCCCAGCCGAGATCGACGGCGTCCTGC
>Ga0182027_10009506_pt1 | contig 13960 bp, 9 predicted proteins | sample 712E1DmetaG_FD_121300 | JGI IMG/M metagenome (GOLD analysis project Ga0182027, IMG submission 121300) | Permafrost microbial communities from Stordalen Mire, Sweden - 712E1D metaG (Illumina Assembly) | ecosystem: Environmental > Terrestrial > Soil > Wetlands > Permafrost | place: Sweden...
GCCTCGTCCAACAACTCCAGGATCTCGGCTACCAAGTCACCCTCCGCAAAGTGGCATGAACCCGCCGCCCGAACCTCACGATTGATTCTCTTCACAGCTTCAAGGACCGACGAGTGCATCAAGGGTGAGAAAACCTCACAGCAGCCTCCGACCTTTGCCTTGGCGAGCTCAGGGCCAAGCCGGCGTCGCGCAACAGATCGTCGCCGCAGGTCTCCTTGCGCCCGCTCGGGCAAACCAAGCAGGACGATGGCAGCCCCGCCCTTGTGCTCGGCCCGCCGACAACAAGGCCCAAGGCTGCGGCGACGACGAGGCTCGTCGGACCAATGGCGAAGGGCTGCTTAAATGCGTCGGTCACGAGGCGCGCCATGTGCTCACTGTCGGGTTGGGCGCCGTGGCCTAGCAGTAGCACCCCGAACTCGTCGCCACCGACCCGGGCGACAAATCCGGTGTCCCCCAGGATCGACTCGAGCCTTCGGGCCACCAGGCGCAGGAGCTCGTCTCCCACTTGGTGGCCATGAAGGTCGTTCACGTGTTTGAAGTTGTGGAGGTCGATCAAGAACACGACCAGGCCCCTGCACGTGCCGCCGCGTTCGTCGATGGCCTCGTCGACGTAGCGGTTGAACAGTGCCCGGTTGGCGAGACCGGTGAGACCGTCGTGATATGCGCGGTGTTGTAGTGCCAAGGTGCGCTCCTCGACCTTGGCCTCGAGCTGGCGGCTGAGGTTGAAATGGTCGAGAAGGACCAGGAACTGACGGGCTGACATCGTCAGGACTACCGCGATGAAGCTGATCTGGGACATCCGGTCCAGTGAGTGACGGGCAGAGACATGCCAGGCGGCCACCACGATGACACCGAGCAGGGGGACATTGGGCCCCACTAGGAACCGCAGGCCAGGGCGTTCGGCAATGGCGGTGGAGGCCGCCGGGTGGTCGTATGCCCACAGGGCGCCCAGGGCGATCAGGAAGTACCCGAGCACCCAACCGACGTCGGTCACGTTGCCAATGCCATAGCGGTGCAGAGCTGTCAGGTAGGAGAACGAGCTGTCCGCCCCGGCGAGCCAGAGCAGGCCGGCCGCGACCAGGCCCAGGCTGGCTCTGTTGCGAGTCGAGGCCCGGGTGGCCAAGATGATCACCAGCGACGCAACGACCATGTCGCCCACCGGGTAGCCCAGACTGAACACCTTGACCGCTATTGCGCCCGAGGAGTACTTGTACACAGGGCTGAGCACGAGTGTCCAGCTGATGAAGAACATCCCCGTCGCGATCAGCAAAGCATCGAGGGCTCCGCGCAGGCGTGACGCCACCCTGCCGAAAGCGCCCGGGAAGGTGAGCACTCCGGCGATCGCCAGAGGAAGGGCAACGACGGCGCAGATATCACCCATCAGCGACGACCTGATCACCCCGTCGCTCAAGATAACGTTGTAGTAGAACCAGATCGCGTTCCCGCATACGGCGACGGAGAAGGAGCTGGCGAGAAGAGCCCACCCCGTCCAACTTTGCTGGTGGCGCCGTGCCGCTATTGCGCACATTGTCGTCGCCACCAGGCCTGAGACAAGCTGGGCGATGTTGTCGGCGACATAGGTCGTATAGGTCGTGCGCCGTCCGGCGAGGACGACCATGCAAACCAGGAGCGCCAAGGTGAGAACTCCGAACAGGGCGGCAACCAGGGCGAACCTCCGGTTATCGGGTACCTCTGGTACGTTCCCTTGTTCGGGCCGCGCAGCGACGGTTAATAGGGCCTGCTCTTGTTGCCAACCGACGGGGCGGCTCTCGCCCGAGTGCCCGGCACACCTAGCGCCCAGCGGCCCAATCGTTTCGTCGGCACAAGTGGTCATCGACCGTGGGCCAGGCGAGGTGCGGCGCCGACCAGAGAGGTCTCCAAGCTCAGGCTCGCCGAGGAGCCAGCTTGCCTCCTGGCTGGCCCCGCGACGTCGCTAGCTTCCATCGCCGGCTGATCGGCGCGGCGACACCTCGTACAGTAGTGGCTTTAGTCACTTTGAGCGCTCCCAGTGGGCCTCGGCCCGACCACAAGCCCCCTTACGGCTGGACGACCGGACGCCCGAGGCACGGGCGGGCAGACCATCCGTCTCCTGGCGGTAGCTCTCGGCGCGGCCCAGAAGCGCCGCTCTCAGGTTGGGCCTTTCAGCCTTTCGAGCTGGTCATGGCCAGGCTGGCCCGGTTGACCAGTTCCTGGGTGGGCTCGCTCGGACAGGCGAGGGCGACGCCGGCGGTAACAGTGACCGCCGCCCGGGCGCCGTTGTGGACCAACGAGGCGCTGGCGTCGAGATGGCGGACGCGCTCGGCCAAGCCCAGGGCCTGTTCAAGGTCCTTGACCGGCGCAACGAGCAGGAACTCGTCGCCGCCCCGCTCGTTGAACTGCTTGACGTCGTCGACATCGATAAAAACGACGGCATAGCGGCGGTTGTAACGTTGGAGCTCGTACCCCCGGAGCTCGAGGGCGCGTTCGAGCCTGCGCCGGTTGGCGATCCCGGTGAGTGGGTCGGTCAGCGCCTCCCGCTCAGCGACGTCGAGGCGAACAGCGACAGGGACCCGGTGGCCGTCCCGATGGCGCAAGAACATGCGGACCTCGAAGACCGACCCGTCGTCGATGGTGGCCAGGAGAGGGCACCCGGTCCAACACAGCTGCCTACCGGCGTCATCGACATCGTTGAGCAGGTTGTCGTGGCAGTACCGCCCGACCACCTCGGCCGCGCGGTAACCGGTAAGTCGTTCCGCGGCCGAGTTCCAGTAGGTGATCCGACGTTCGGCGTCGACGGCGTAGACCGCCTCGCTCATGGCCTCCAGGAGAGCCTCGGCCGTCGGCCTTGCCGCCTCCATGATCAGTTCAGGCATATCGTCGTCGCTCCTGCTCCAGGGGCCGCGTCTTCCGGTTCTCACGTCCCGTGGATCGCATTCGGCCCGGGGGGCAGGGCATCTAGGGCAAAACGTCACTTTCCGCACCGTTGGACGAGGGGCCTTCAGACCTTTGACCCGGACATGGCAAGACTGGCCCGGTTGACGAGTTCCCTGGTGGGCTCGTCGGCACCGGCGACCGCAACCCCGGTAGAGACGGTGACGGTTATCCGGGCTCCCTCGTGAACGGCCGAGCTTTCGGCCGTCAACTGACGGACGCGCTGGGCCAGTCCGACGGCCTGGTCGAGGTCGTTGACCGGCGCCACCACTAGGAACTCGTCGCCGCCCCACCGCCCGACCGTATCGCTCGGGCGGGTGGAGTACCGCAAGGTGCTGGCGACGAGCCGCAGGACCTCGTCGCCGACGTCGTGGCCGTAGCGCTCGTTGAACTGTTTGAAGTCGTCGACGTCGACAAACACGACGGCATAGCGACGGTCGTAACGATTGCGCTCGTAGTGGCGGAGGGCAAGGACCTGTTCGAGCATGCGGCGGTTGGCAATCCCGGTCAGCGGATCGGTGAGCGCCTCGCGCTCGGCAACCTCGAGGCGGTCGGTGACGGAGCGGAACGCGGAGTCGTCGTGAAAGACTTCGACGGCTCCCGTTATCGCTCCCTCGGCCGAACGAAGAGCGGCGGTGCGAAGGGCGACGGGGACCAAGTGACCGTCCCGATGATGGAGGAACGCATGGAACTCCCGTACCGACCCATCGGAGATGGTTGCCATCAGCGGGCAACCATCCTGGCACAGGGGCCGGCCGGATCCATCGACGTGACGGAGCAGGTTGTCCCGGCACCGCAGCCCCACCGCTTCGGCCGCGGTGTAACCGGTCAACAGTTCCGCCGCCGGGCTCCAGAACGTGATCCTGCGGTCGTCGTCGACAGCGTAGACCGCCTCGCTCATCGCTTCGAGGAGCGCCGCGGCCGTCGGCGCCCCGTCGTTCAGTCCCGCCATGTCCCCTTCCCTCTCCTCCGGCGCCCAGTTTTTCCCGTTTTTCCCGCATTGACCGTATTCGGCGCGCCCGAGGTGGGGAGCTAGGGCCGAATGGCATCTTCGCCCGGTGCAGGGGACGCCCCCGAGCCCGTCTGACGATGTCGTCTTTGACCGACAGCGGGAAGCGCGTCGGACCGGGCCTGAACGGAGGTAGCCTGCCCGCAAGAAAGGGGGCTGACATGGCCGACAAGTCTCCCCGCAAGACCGCTTCCAAGAAGTCCGGCAAGACCATCAAAGAGAAGCGTCAAGCCAAGAAGGAAAAGCAGCAGCCCAAATCGGGGCTCGTGAGCTAACAGTTCGTCGCCCGACCAGTCTGTAGACCTCGCCCATCTGCATATCCAGCCTGGCCACCGGCAAGTCGTGGTTAGGTCCGTTTTGGCGTCCCAGCTGGCGCGCCGGGGCCTACTGCTCGGCGCGCTGGTCTTGCTGACCGGGGCGTCCACTACGGTGGCCGGGGGGACTGCGGTCCCCGCAGGCACCGTCGGTGAGGCGCGGGCGGCCGTAGCCGACCTGGCGAGGCCGTGCGGCACCTTGTCGGGCAAGCCGGCAGTGGACCAGGTCATGCTGATCTGGGAGGAAAACCACAGTTACAGCGCGATCATCGGCAACCCTGAGGCCCCGGAGATCAACGCCTTAGCCACCAAGTGCGGGCTGGCCACCGGGTATGAGGCGCTGACTCACCCGTCTTTGCCCAACTACATGGAGATGACCTCCGGGCAACCTTTCACGTCTTCGCCCTGGACCGACGATTGCGACCCGGCCGGGAGCTGCACGACCTCTGTCCCCTCGGTCTTTTCCGAGCTCGGCGCCCACGGCCACGAGTGGCGGGCCTATGTGGAGGCCATGGGCCACGACTGCGGCCTGGTCAGCTACGGCGAGTACGCGGCGAAGCACAACCCGGCCGTGTACTACACCGGCATCAGGAGCCAATGTGCCGCCTGGGACCAGCCTATGGGTACCACGAACAGCGGCCCCTTCCACCAAGCCCTGGTCTCGGGGCCATCGGTGGGCCTCACCACCGTCACCCCGGACCTCCAAGACGACATGCACGATGGCACGGTGGCACAGGCCGACCACTGGCTCGCCGGTTGGGCACCCCAGATCCTGGCCAGCCCCGCCTACCGCTCGGGCCGTCTGGCCGTGCTCATCGCCTGGGACGAGGGAGCGGGCGGGGGCAACGTCGCTTCGCACGTGGCGCTCATCGTGATATCCGCCTCGACACCGGCGGGCACGCGCTCGGCGCTGGCGTTCGACGACTACTCGGTGCTGCGTTCCATCTGCCAGCTGACCGGTGTCGCGGTCCCGGGGAGGGCCTCGTCCGCACCTTCGCTCGTCGGCCCGTTCCATCTCTGAGATCGAGTGCCCTTACCGGCCTGGTGTGCCCGCGAACCGGTTGAAAGGGCAGGGCTGGTAGGTTTGGGCCGGACTTTGTTGTCAACCCAGCGGGTGGGCCCCGGTGGGACGGTCGGCCAGCTACTGGGCGAACCATTAGGACGGGCAGGTGGGGAGTCATAATTCGGTCTAGGCACCGCAGGGCGCGTCTGTTGGCGGGTGCCGCACTGAGCCTTACAGCGTGCTTCGTCGCCCAGCCCTTGTCGAGCGTCATAGCGGCCACCCCCGCTGCGACGGGGCAGGCCGGCACCGACCAGCCCTCTCAGAAGGTCATGCTGGTGCTCAGCCACGGCTGCCCCCCCGGCACGAGGACGTCGCCCGGTGCTGCTTGCCCGGCCCAGGCCCGGGTATTGACCGCGCTGAAGGCGGGCGGGGCCAAAGTGCTGGCGACGACCAGCCTGGTGGACTCCATAACCGCCTCCGTCAGCCCCGCGCTCGCCCATGCGCTCCGCCTGTCGCCCGCCATCTCCGAGGTCATCCCCGACACCACGCTCAGCGCCACCGCCCCGACCGGGCCGTCCCCGGGCACCGCGGCGCCAGGCCTGGGCTCCCCCGCTCCGGCGGCGGCGAACCCCGGACCGGCGGCGGCGACCCAGCCGGTGCTGCGAGCACACGGGGTGGCCCCCTCCAGCGAGCTCTGTGGCACCCGCTCCAACCCCGAACTGGGCCCCGAAGCCCTTCAGGTCATCCACGCCACACCGGCGGAGACGACTGGTGCCGACGGGGCCGGGGTGAAGGTGGCCTTCCTGGCCGACGGGATCGACCCCAACAACGCAGACTTCCGCCGCAACCGCACCTACGGCCCGCAGGGGTCTCCAGTGATCGTCCACTACCAGGACTTTTCCGGCGACGGCACTCGGGCCAAGACCGACGGCGGGGAGGCTTTCGGCGACGCCAGCTCCATCGCCGCCCAGGGCAACCTCGAGTACAACCTTTCGGAGTACGTCAACCCCGACATGGCGTCCGTCCTGCCCAAGGGCGGGTGCTGGACCAAGATCGTGGGCGCCGCCCCGGGTGCGTCCCTGTTGGCGCTCAAGGTCCTCGGCCTGGGCTCGGCCAACGAGTCGACGTCGGGCTTCGTCCAGGCTCTCCAGTACGCCGTCCAGCACGGGGCCAAGGTCATCAACGAGTCGTTCGGGAGCGAGGACTTCCCCGACACGGACCTGGACGTGCTGCGCACAGCCGATGATGCCGCCGTCGCCGCCGGCGTCACCGTGGTGGTCTCCGCCGGGGACGCCGGGCCGACCAGCACGATCGAGTCGCCGGCCTCAGACCCCGACGTCATCAGCGTGGGCGCCACGACGACGTTCCAAAGCTACGCCCAGTCCGATTCAGGCGGCTTCTACAACCCCGCCGTGGGCAACGGCACGTGGGACGACAACAACCTCTCGTCATTGTCGTCGGGCGGCTACACCCAGTCCGGCAGCACCATCGACCTCGTCGCCCCGGGCGACGCCAACTGGGCCCTGTGCTCCACGGACGCCACGCAGTACACCGACTGCGCCGACAGCCTGGGCGGCAAGGACGTCGGCGTGGAGAACTTCGGCGGTACCAGCGAGGCCTCGCCACTGACGGCGGCAGCCGCCGCCGACGTTATAGAGGCGTACTCCCAGGCCCACCACGGCACGGGCCCGTCCCCGGCCCTGGTCAAAGAGATCTTGTGCAGTACGGCCACCGACATCGGTGCTCCGGCCGCCGAACAGGGGGCGGGACTGCTCAATGTCGCCGGCGCGATAGCGCTGGCCCGGTCGCTGCCCTCCCGCGCCCCGGTCACGCCAATACCGACAACGACGACCACAACTCCGACTACGACGACGACAACGACAACGACAACGACAACAACTCCGACTACGACGACGAGCACGCCCACTACCACTACGTCGAGCACTACGTCCACGACCACCACGACGCCGGGCTCTACAACGAGCACGAGCACGACGACGACCTCCGTGGCGAGCAGCGGAAGCGCCCGGCGGGCAGCCGCCGCCACCACGCCGGCGGCGGTGACGGTGGCCCCCCCGCCCTCCGGCGATCTTCTGGTAGGGCCCAGCCAGGTAAATGTGGTGGGGCAAGCAGGCGCCGTGACCCAGGAGCGGCTTACCCTCACCAATACCGGCCCGGCGAGCACAACCGTCCACCTGTCGACGCGGGCACTGACCCAGAAGATCTATGACACCGGGCCGCGGGAGTTCACCATCGACCCGGCCAAGCCCACGGACAACACGGGTACGTTCCCGATATGGAGCGGCGTGACCGAGGTCTACCAGACCGAGAGCTTCACGGTCCCGGCGGTGAGCGGCTCACGGCTCATTTTCTCCGCCGATTACCCGAACACGAGCCAGACGTCCCTGCTCCACTTCGCCCTGTTCGAGCCGGACGGCAGTTACGCCGCCTACTCCGACCCTCAGGGCTTGGCCGACTACGCCGAAGTCGAGGTGGCCGACGCACCGGCCGGGCGCTGGACGGCGCTGTTCTTCACCGAGCAGAACGGTGCGACCAAGGGAGGAAAAGGCACCAAGGGCACGGTGCAATGGGACGCCAGCACCTGGCGTTATGCCCCGGCCTCGGCCATCAGCCCGTCGTCGTTGTCGATCGGCGCGGGCCGCACGGCCACGGCCACGATCTCTGTCACCAACCCCCAACCGGCTGGCGACACCGACGAGTCGGTGGTCGTGTCCTCCTCGGCCGGGCAGACCACCGTCCCGGTCACCATCAGGACCATGGTGCCGATAGGAGCAGCGGGCGGGACCTTCCAGGGCGTGCTTACGGGCGGCAATGGCCGGGACGGGTCAGATGCCCAGACGAACACCTACTTTTTCGACGTGCCCGCCGGCAAGACGGACCTCGCTGCCAGCGTGGCGTTGCGCACCGACCCGGACGAGGTCCTGGTGTGCTACCTGATTGACCCGGACGGCCAGACGGTGGGTTATACCAGCAACTACACCGCGGTGCCCAAGTCCGCCTCCGACCTCAAACCCGGCTCGACCCGCTACCTTCAGACGTTCGCCGTCGGCCCCCCGGGCGGAGAGTGGGAGCTGGTCCTGGACTGGGAGAACCCCGTTACAGGCAAGGAGCTCACGGAGGACTTCTCCGGCGCCATCCGGTTCAACCAGGTCCAGGCGTTCGGCCAGCTGCCGGACTCGCCTTCGGCCCTGCTGCTCAGGGGGCAACCGTTCTCCATGGCCGTCGCCGTGGCCAACCGCGGGGTCGCCCCCGAGGCTTACTTCGTCGACCCCCGGCTGGACCAGACCACGACGCTCGTCCTAAAGAACCTCAACACCGGCACCAGCGCCGCCCGGCTGCACCTACCGGCCCGGGTCGGGCAGGCCTTCCCGCTCGGGACCCCGATCTACCTGGTCCCCTCGGGCACGAGCCGGCTGGACGCCAGCGTCTCGCGCCTGACCGGCGCCGGGCGGGTGTCGTTTGCCTTGTCCCCCCTCACCGGGGACCCCGAGGTATCGCCTGAGATCCCGGCCTCAGGGCTCATCACCTCGGGCACGCCGACATCCCAGAGCCTCCAGCTGAGCGAGCCCGAGCTCGCCCCCGGGCTGTGGGAGCTCAGTGCCGCGGAAGTAGGGCCGTACCCGCCCGGGGGCGCTCCCAAGGAGACCGTGGCGGCGAAGGTGACAGCGCTGACCCAGGCCTTCGACACCACGGTGAGCTCGGGCGTCAGCGACCTGTGGCAGGTGGGCTTGAAGTTTTCCCGCTTCTACTACCTGGCGCCGGGGCAGAGCACGGAGATCGGGGTCACCATTACGCCCACGGCCCCAGTCGGCACCGTGGTCTCGGGGACCCTCTACGTCGACGATTTCACCCTCGAGAGCTTCGTAGGCACCAAGGGGGTACTGATCGACTCGGACGAGGTGGCCGCCCTGCCCTACTCCTATACCGTCGGGCGTTGCTACGGCTGCCTGGTGCCGGTGGTTAAAGGGCGCTCCTAAACCCTGCAGATCCCCGTCCCCGACGACTTGGCCATGTACATGGCCCTGTCCGCGTCACGCAGGATGTCGTCGGTCGTGGCGTAACCCGTACCGCCCACCGCCACCCCGATGCTGGCGGTGATCGAGAAGATCTCGCCCCGCAGGACGTAGGGCTGGCGCAGGTGCTCCGACAACCGGTCGACAATGCCTTCGGCCATGGCGGCGTCCCTGGCGTCCTGCAAAAGGACCAGGAACTCGTCCCCGCCGTAGCGGGCCGCCGTGTCCGACTCACGCACGTGCGCACGGATACGGTCGGCGACCTCGATGAGCAATTGGTCGCCGAAAAGATGGCCCATGGTGTCGTTGACGCGCTTGAAGTTGTCAAGGTCCATCCACAGGACCGTGTACGAGTGCTGGGGCTGCCGCTTGGTCGCCAGCATGGCCTGGGACAGGCGGTCGAGGAACAGCTGCCGGTTGGGAAGCCCGGTCAGGTGGTCGTAAAGGGCCTGACGGCGCAGCTGCTCCTCCAGTGACCGTCGTTCCGTCACGTCGGTCATGGAACCGACGATGCGTGTGGCCGACGCCCCCTTGCCGGGGACGGCGAGGATGCGGCAAAGGGCCCACAGCAGCGGCCCGTCGCCCACCTGCGCCCGCAGCTCGTAGGTCATGAACGTGGTTTCACCCGTCTTGAGGCCGGAAATTGCGGCCAGCAGCCCGGCGCGGTCATCGGGGTGCACGTGCTTCAGCCATTGGTCGGGACCGCTCTCGATGTCGGTTTGGTCGACGCCCAGCATTTCCTGGAGGCGGGGGGAGAGATAGACGGTCCCGGTGGTCAGGTCCCAGTCCCACAAGCCGTCATTGGCAGCGCGCGCCGCCAGGGCATAGCGCTGTTCGCTGGCTCGCACGGCGGCTGCCATTTCCCTTTCCCGCTGGTAAGAAATGGCGAGCTCATCACTTCTGGCGCTGAGCGAGCGCAATAGTTGTCTCTGGTACAGGGCTTCACTGAACAGGGCCGACCACGTGAAGTACGCCTCCTGCTCCAAAGAGGCGACCAGCGGCTGGGCGATGGCCAGGAACCCCCAGTCCGCCTTTGCGCTTTTCAGCGGGAACAGGTAGACGACGTCCTGGCCCTCCCCCATTTCGAACAGTTCCTCGGGGGGAAATGACTCCACGTCCGTGCTGTAAGAACTGAGCTGTAGCCGGTCGCCCGAGGCGGCGAACGTACCGGCGATGTCGACCGCGCCTCCCGGCCCCGGGTCGGCCCGTCCGCCTCCATCGGCGTTTTTGTCCTGCCACAGGCCCAGGGCGCCGGCCCGGGCCCCGGTTTTCTGCAACCAGTCCAGTAGACGGGGATCCCGGTCGTGGTAGAGGAGGTCGATCGTGATGCTGTAGTCGTCCCTCACCATCTTGCGCAGCTCGTAGTAGGAGTCATTGCGCGCCGCCAGCAAGGACTTGGCCAGGGTCAAGCTGTTCTCGGCCCCCGAACAGCCGCAGCTTTCACGGGCCAGGTAGGCCGTCGGCACCACGTGGCGACCGGACCGCACGCTAAGGCCGGCCAACTGGCGCAACAGCAGGTCCGTGGCCAGGCGGCCCAGTTGGCCCACGTCGTGGGTAACCGTCGACAGGGCCGGCGATACCAGCTCGGCGTCCGGGTCGTCGTCGAAACCGGCAATAGCCTGGTCCGCCGGCAGCCCCAAGCCCGCGGCCTGCAGGACCTTCATGGTCCCCACGGCATTGAGGTCGGTGGCGGCGAACACCGCGGTGGAGGGCAGTCCCGCCGCCAGCAGGGCCCGGGCCGCGACCATGCCCCCGTTCTCGAGGTTGTTGGGGGCCGGGAACAACAGCTCGGGGTCGGGCTGCAGGCCGTGGTCCAGCAGGGTCGAACGGTAGGCCTCGTAGCGTTCGCGGATGTCGAACTCGCCCAGGTAGCCGACGAAGGCGATGCGGCGGTGGCCGTGAGCCAACAGGTGCTCCACGGCGTCCCTGGTACCACCAGCGTTGTCCGCCAGTACGGCGGGACAGGCGAAGCCCGGCTCATCGTTGCCGATGGACACGACGGGCTTGCCCGCGTCACGAATAGCCTCCAGGTAGTCCCGGGGGACGGCGTTGGCAATCGTTATGAAGCCGGAAATTCCTTGCCAGCCGACGTGGGCCAGGTCGTCCAGGGCGATCTCCTCGTGGTAGTCGATGCCCGTGGCCACCGTTTGCATGGCCAGGACCCGGCCACCGGCCGGTGAGACCGCTCGGGCCACGGCCGGGATAATCGCGCCCGAGTACCCCCCCGCCACCAGACCGGACAGGACGCAGATCGTCGTGGTCAAAACAGGCGCCCCCCAGCCCGACGGTCTGCCCTGAGGCCGCCACCCGGCATCAGAAAAACGACCTGTACCATTAACTCTAGATCGTCGCCCGCCCGCCCGGGTTGAGGCCCGGGCATTGTCCGAAGGGACCGGCCCGTCGTACGAGAAGTTGCATGGGCTTAAAAGAGGCCCCGGACCTGCCCGCCGTCTACGGCCACCGTCTGGCCGGTGATGTAGCCGGCGGCATCGGAGCACAGGAAAGCCACCAGTTTGCCCATGTCCTGGGGGTCGCCCACCCGTCCCAAGGGCACTTCCTGGGCCACTTCGGCCCGGACCAGGTCGTCCACGGGCACACCGAGCAGGCCGGCCCGGGCAACGAAACCCTCCCGGAGCCGGTCGGTGAGGATACGGCCCGGCAGCACCGTGTTCAACGTGACCTGGTCGGCGGCCAGCTCGCCCGAGAGGGTCTTGGCCAGCCCGGCCACCCCGGCGCGAAGGCTGTTGGAAAGGACTAGGCCGGGTATGGGCTGGCGCACCGAGGTGGAGGCCACGTTGATTATCCGCCCATGCCCGCTCGAGCGCAGGTGGGGAAGGGCGGCGCGGACCATGCGGACCACGTTCAGCAACAACAGCTCGAAAGCGCTTTGCCAGGCGGCGTCGTCGAAATCGCCGAACACGCCCCCGGGTGGGCCACCGCTGTTGTTGACCAGGATGTCGAGCCCGCCGAAATGTCCCACTGCGGCACTGACCAGGCGGGGCGCCGCGGCCGGCTCGGTGACGTCGGCCGCCACAGGGACCACTTCGGCTCCGTACGTGGCCCTGATCTCGGCCGCCGCCCGCTCGATGGCCTCCTGGTGGCGGGACGAGATGACTAGGCGCGCCCCTTCGGCGGCCAGCGCCTCGGCGATCCCCCGGCCCAGGCCCCGGCTGGCCGCGTTGACCAGCCCCACCCGGCCTTCCAGGTTCAGGTCCACTGCCTGCTGCTCCTCCCGGTAGTCCCGCTCACGCCGCAGGATTGCTGCTGAACAGCTCCGTCGTCGCGGCGACGACACAGTCGCCGACCGACGCGCAGGCGATGTTGTCGTGCAGGCTCGAGTCCTCGACGTCGAAGCCCCTGGCCGCCTTGCTCGCCGACCAAGTGGCGCCGCCGTCGCCCGAGTAGGCGGCCCTGGCGCCCACGACGTAACAGCTCGGGCCGGGCGCGGACGGCAGGCAGTCCAAGTCGCCCCACGCGCCGTTGGGGTCGGTGGTGGTCGCCCAGTAGGCGCCCCCGTCGGTGGAGAACAGCAGCGTGCTACCGGAGGCGGCACATTCGGTCCGGGCCCCGGCGGCGGCACACGACACGCTCCCCCACGGGCTCGGCAGGGCCACGTGGGCGGGGAAGACGCTGTTGGACCAGGACTTTCCGGCGTCGTGCGAGTACACGGCCACGTTGGCGGTGATGGCACCGGTCGTCTCGGTACCGAGGGCGGCGCAACTCACCTGGCCCCGGGCGGCAAAGCACGACACCGTGTTGAGCTCGCCCACCCGCTGGGGCAGGACGCTCGGCGCCCACTTGGCGCCGCCGTCGGCGGAATACCAGGCCGTGTCGGCCGGTGTACTGGTGGCGGCGTCGAACACGTAGCCGACACCGACGCAGTCCATTTGGCCCCGGCTGACGACGCAGGACAGGTCCTGGGCGGCCAGGGGCCCGAAGCTCCGGCTGGGGAGGGAGGAGGACGCCGACCAGCTGGCCCCCCCGTTGGTGCTGTACACCGTGCCCGCGCTGTCCGGTGCGCCGACGCAGTCCACCCCCAGGTCCACCTCGTAGCAGGACACCACCGGGGCCTGCCATGAGGCCTGGCCCACGGGAACGGGGGGACTGGCCACCGCCCAACTCGCCCCCCCGTTGTCGGAGAAGTAGGCGACCTGCTCAGAGGGACTGGCCCCGATCCCGGGGGTGAGCATCGCCCACGCTGCGCAGTCCGTACGGGACCGGCCGGCCGGGGCGCACGAAACCGCCGCCAGGCCGATGAACTGTCCGTCGGTGGACGCCGGGACGGGGGCGACCTGCCAGGAGAGGCCGCTATCCCTGGAGTACTCGGCCACGTTGAAACTGCGTTGGGCCACACAGATGATCCCGACCATTTTGGCGCAGGCCGTGCCGGCGCCTATGGCGACGCAGTCAGAGCCCCCGCTCACACAGGCGACGGCGGGGGCTAAGGAGAACACACCGGAGGGCTGGGTGGCGGCGTACCAGGCGGGCAGGCCCGAAGTGGCGGCGGCCAGGGCGGACGGTGCGGGACCGAGGGCCCCCCAGGCCAAAATGACCGCGGCACAGGCGACGGCCCCGCGGTGCAGACGGTGCCGACCCGCTCCTTGGCCCGTGTGCGACCGACTGCTCATCCGCTTTGTCCTTCCCGGTTTTGCGGGCCAATCCTAACGGCGCGCTCAGGCGACCGTGGACC